>Ga0308395_1000115_pt1 | contig 75684 bp, 73 predicted proteins | sample Hotspr20SampleP4_FD_202097 | JGI IMG/M metagenome (GOLD analysis project Ga0308395, IMG submission 202097) | Hot spring phototrophic mat microbial communities from Mushroom Spring, Yellowstone National Park, Wyoming, United States - 20050930_P4 ... | reverse complement strand
GTCATGTCCCAAAGATACCCCAAAGCCGCTACCCGGTAGAACCCCCGGATGCGGTAGCCGATGTGTTGCACTTGCATGGCATTCCTCCTGGTTCAGAGGAGTGCCAAAGGTTTCTGAGCTTATGCACTACTTTTGAACAACTGTTTGATTCCTGAGTCAAGATCAATGAGTGCCACTTCTGCCGTTACCAATAAGACGCTGACCCGAGACGACTGGATCCGCGCGGCGATCAATCTCCTTGCTAAAGAGGGGATTACCGGGCTGCGGGTCGAACGGCTCGCCCACCATCTTGGTGTGACCAAAGGGAGTTTCTACTGGCACTTCAAGGATCGTCGCGAACTCCATCTGGCGGTGCTCGAGCAGTGGAAAGCGGGGCGGATCAGCGACATCGACAAGCAGACCCGCTGCCCGCCCGGGCAAGAGCGCCAGCAGCTTCTTCACGTCATCGACGTCTATAGCGCAAGCCGCAATCCCCGTGGTATTCTCATCGAACTCGCTGTGCGCGAATGGGCCCGGCGCGACGAAGCGGCGGCAGCAGTTGTGAGTGAGGTCGATGCGGTTCGGCTTGACCGGGCGCGGCGGCTCTTTCTGGCGAGCGGCATCGATCAAGAGACGGCAACGGCACGCGCCGCCCTACTCTATGCCTATGTCTTTGGTATGTCGCTGCTGCTGTTGCCGGTGGCCCCCGAAGCGCTTGAAGCGATGCGCCGCCAGATTGCGGAATGGATCACCGAAGAGATCACTCCGAGTACGAAGGGGCGTAGCAATGAATGAACAGCAGGCAGGCAACCAGCGGGTATCGCTGGCCCTCTCTGGCGTGAAATGCGCCGGTTGTGTCGGCAAGGTTGAAGCCGCCCTCAAGGGGGTGTCGGGAACTGCGACGGTTGTGGTCAATTTTGCCGAGCGCACCGCGACGGTGACCGGGACAGCAACCCCAGAGGCACTGATTGCGGCGGTGAGCGCGGCTGGTTATGGTGCGCGGCTCATCCAGGATCCCGCCCTGGCCCTTGCCGAGAAGGAGGCGGAGGAGCAGGCCTTCTTCCGGGCGCGGGTGCGCGATGCCCTCGTTGCACTAGCGGTAGGTCTGCCGCTGATGGTCGCGATGCTCGCCGACGGGTCAATGATGCACGTCTCTGGCGCCAACCGCTGGGGGTGGCTTGCCGTTGGCCTGGTGACTGCTGCAGTGCTAGCCACCAGCGGCGCCCACTTTTTCCGCGGCGCATTTCAGGCGCTGAAAGCGCGAAGCGCAACGATGGACACCCTAGTAGCGTTGGGCACATCCATCGCCTGGCTCTACTCGATGGCCGTAGTCCTCTTTCACGAGGCCTTCCCTGAGGCTGCGCGCCACCTCTACTTTGAGGCAAGCAGCATGATCATCGGTTTTGTCAACCTTGGGTTGGCGCTGGAGACGCGAGCACGGGGGAAGACTTCGCAGGCGATCAGACGGCTTCTGGACCTGCAACCGCGCCGAGCGCGCCTTGTCCGCGATGGAACTGAGGTTGAGCTTCCTGTTGAGGCGGTACAGCGTGGCGATCTTGTACGGATCCGCCCTGGCGAGAAGATTCCGGTAGATGGCGAAGTGGTCGATGGGGCCAGTTTCGTTGATGAGTCGATGCTCACCGGCGAAGCCGTCCCTGTTGCCAGGGAGGCCGGTAGCCGCGTTGCTGCCGGTACCCTCAATCAAAGTGGAACGCTCCTGATTCGGGCCATCGGCGTTGGAGAAGAGACTGCACTTGCCCAGATTATTGCACTGGTTCGCCAGGCGCAAAACGCCAAACCGGCTGTTGGTCGGATCGTTGACCGGGTCACCGCCATTTTTGTCCCCGCAGTGATTGCGATCGCGTTGATCGCTGCCCTGGCCTGGTTCTTATGGGGACCAGAACCGCGCCTATCTTATGCGCTGGTGGCGTTTACCACAGTGCTGATCATCGCGTGCCCGTGCGCGCTTGGGCTGGCTACCCCCATCTCGATCATGGTGGCGGTGGGCAAAGCGGCTGAACTTGGCATTCTAATCCGCAATGGCGAAGCGCTTCAGCGCGCCAGTAGCCTTAACGTGGCCGTGCTCGACAAAACCGGTACCGTTACCGAGGGGAAACCCCGCTTAATCGACCTTATTGCCCGCGGGATCGACCCAGAGCGGCTGCTGCAACTGGCTGCAAGCGTCGAAGCGGCCTCAGAGCACCCCCTGGCGCAGGCAGTTGTGACGGCGGCCAAAGCACGCGGGCTGCTGCTTGCCCCGGTTGAGGGGTTTTCTGCCGAAACGGGCCAAGGGGTCCAAGGGGTGGTTGAGGGAGAGCAGGTGGTGATCGGGCGGCTGCGCTGGCTTGCCGGTCAAGGAATATCCGCCGAGTCATGGCAAAGTGAGGAAGCAGCTGCCGCCCAACAGGCAGCGACACCGCTTTTTGTGGCGGTCAATGGCACAATCTGCGGTGCGCTTCTTTTGGCCGATCCGGTCAAGGCCGACGCTGCCGCCGCTGTGGCGCGGCTTAAGGCGTTGGGGCTACGGGTGGTGCTTCTTACGGGCGACACCCGTGCCACCGCAGAGGCGGTGGCCAAGGCAGTCTGGGTAGATGCGGTGCGCAGCGAGCTTCTTCCTCATGAGAAGGCTGCTGAGGTCACTGCCTTGCAGCAGCAAGGAGCAGTTGTTGCCATGGTAGGCGATGGCATCAACGATGCCCCAGCGCTTGCTGCTGCTGACGTCGGCTTTGCCATCGGAAGCGGCACCGATGTGGCCATCGAAAGCGCCGACGTGGTGCTGCTCTCCGGGTCGCTCCACGGGGTAGCCGATGCCATTGAACTGTCGCACGCAACGCTGCGAAACATCCGGCAAAACCTTTTTGGCGCCTTCCTTTATAACGCTTTAGGAATTCCGATTGCCGCTGGCCTTTTCTACCCCATCACCGGCTGGCTGCTCCACCCAGCAATTGCCGGTGCGGCCATGTCGCTCTCTTCTGTGACGGTGGTCAGCAACGCCAGCCGGTTGCGGTGGTTCAAACCCTCAAGGCGCCAATGACGATTTCACACTGGTTCGAGTTGGGCAGCGGCAAGGAGCCGCTGCGTGTAGGGATGCTCGGGTGCAGCGAAAAGCTCAGCGTGGGTCTTCTCCTCAACCACTTGGCCACGGTAAAGGACAAGTACGCGGTCGGCAAGGTAGCGCACCACAGCCATATTGTGGGTGATGAAGAGAAGTGCAAGGCCCTGCTCAGCCACCAGCGCAGCCAGCCGCTGTAAAATCTCGGCCTGAAGCGTCACATCTAGCGCGCTGGTGATCTCGTCGCAAACAATCAGTTCGGGTTGTAATGCCAGCGCCTTGGCAATCGCGATCCGCTGCCGCTGCCCCCCTGAGAACTGGTGCGGGTAGCGGTGCAACGTATCGCTTGGCAGCCCCATTGCCTCGACCGCCTGTTGGGCAAGCGCCCACTGCTCAGCACGGCTTGCCCCTATGCGGTGCACAGTAAGCGGCTCCATGATCTGCGCTCCGATGGTAGCCTTGGGGTTGAGCGAAGCAAAAGGGTCTTGAAACACCACCTGAACCCGTCGCCGCAATGGCCGCCAGGCGCGCAAAGGGACAGCCGCCATCTCTTGTCCAAAAAGGGTGATCGAACCGCTGGTCAGCGGTTGCAATCCCAAAAGGGTGCGACCCAGGGTGCTTTTACCCGATCCTGATTCGCCTACCACCGCCACCACCTCTCCTGCGCGAACCGAAATATCCACCCCATCTAGGGCACGCACCCACCCGACGGTTCGGCGCCAGACCCCCTTTTCGATCGGAAAATAGACGCGCAGATCGTGTGCTGCCAAAAGTGTTTCGCCCGGAGCACGCCGCAAACGAGGCGGCAACCGGTCCGGTTGCGCCGCGAGCAGGCGCTGGGTATAGGGGTGACGGGGCGCAGTAAGCAAATCGGCGCTCGTCCCAGTTTCAACGATCGCCCCTTGCTGCATGACGGCGATGCGATCGGCGATCTGCGCCACAACCGCCAAGTCGTGGGAGATAAAGAGCATGGCCATACCATGGCGTTGTTGCAGCGCGCGCAAAAGGGCGAGCACCTCTGCCTGCACGGTCACATCGAGCGCCGTGGTCGGTTCATCGGCAACCAGCAGGAGGGGTTCGGCAACCAACGCCATGGCAATCATCGCCCGTTGTCGTTGTCCGCCGGAGAGCTGGTGGGGGTAGCTTGCCGCTATCCGTTCGGGATCGAGCTGGACTTCGGCCAAAGCCTGGAGAACCCGCTGGCGCTGCCCCATCGGCGAGAGGTGCGGCGCATGGATGGCAAGTACCTCAGCAATCTGTTCGCCCACCGTCAGCACCGGGTTAAGCGCACTCATCGGCTCTTGGAAGATCATCGCTAGCCGTGCCCCACGCACGCGCTGAGCTACCGCCGGATCAAGGAGGTTGCCGGCAACCCCAGCAAGGTGTGCCTGGCCACTTACTTGAAACGCTGGGGGCAGAAGTCCCAACAGGGACTGTGCGGTAAGCGACTTGCCCGAACCCGACTCGCCGACGAGAGCCAGCGTCTCACCGGCCGCGATCGTCAGATCGATGCCGCGGACGAGCGGCACACCACGGTGGGCAATCGTCAACCCGGTGACGGCAAGAATCGACGTCATACCCCTACCCCCTCACGGTAGCGAGGGTCGAGGGCATCGCGCAGCGCTTCACCAAGGAGGTTATAGGCCAGAACGGTCAGAAGGATCGCCAGGCCAGGAAAGAGAGCGAGCCACCAGTTGAATGCCGCGGCCTTAACTGCCTGGTTGAGCGCCTGTCCCCACGAGGGTTCGTCCACCAGACCAAGTCCGAGAAAAGAGAGGGTGCTCTCAGCCAGGATCGCCGAGGCAACGCCAAAAGCGGCAGCTACCGCCAATGGTGCCACGGCGTTGGGGAGCATGTGGCGAAAGAGAATAGAGGTAAGCGGCAGCCCCGCGGCAATGGCCCCTTGGACAAATTCAATCCGACGCAACCGCAGAAATTCCGCGCGGGTATACCGGGCATATCCTGGCCAGGAGGTCAGCCCGATAATGACCATCATCAGCGGCAGCGACCGTTCGAAGAAAGCGACAAAAGTCAGCAACAGAAACAGGGTGGGAATCGCCTCAAAAATCTCAACCAGACGCATCCCGATCAGATCGACCCATCCAGCAAAGTAGCCCATCGTGGCTCCGACCACCACTCCGATCGCCAGCGCGACCCCGGTGGCGATCAACCCGATCGAGAGCGCAATGCGGCTGGCGTGGATAAGACGGGCGGCCAGATCGGCGCCCTGATCGTCGGTCCCCAGCCAGTGCCAGCGCTGCGGCGCGGCGGCCAAGGGCGGTTCAAGGGCGGTGCTGCCAAAGTCGCGGAGGTAGTCGCGCGGCCCATAGGGAATCGGCGCCCAAAGCACTCGTTGCGCCGGTTGCGCGGTCAGGTGGGTGCGCCACGACTCATGCACAACCAGCGCTGGAGGTTCCAGTTGACTTCCGATCCCTGCAGCAACCAGCAAGGCGACACAAGCCACAACCACCCGGATCGTCCACAGCCAGCGCACCCGCCACAGCAGCACCGCCACGCCCCAGCCGGTGAGCCAGAGGAGATCCACCGCCGAAAAGAGGCGAAAGGCTGGAAACTGACACCCCTCTTCGTAGCAGACAAGAAGCGGAAAGGAGTTAGCCAGAAGCGGTGCCCATGCGGCGATCGTGGCCAAAAGAGCGAGCCAGCCAAAAGCAAAGCGCAGCAGCCAGCGGTGGCTACTCATAGCGGATCCGTGGGTCGGCGATGGCATAGGCGAGATCGGCCAGGAGGTAACCGACAAGGGTGAGGAACCCGGAAAGGAGGGTCAGCGCCAGGATCAGCTCGCGGTCGCGCGCCTGCACCGCCTCGACGGCGAGCTTCCCCATGCCGTCAAGCGAAAAGAGGGTCTCGACGATCACCGACCCGGCAATAAGCGAAGGAAGAAGCGACGAAGCCACCGTAATCAGCGGCAGCAGAGCGTTACGAAAGAGGTGGTGCCAAAGGATCTGCTCGGGCGGCACCCCTTTGGCGCGCGCAGTGCGGGCGTAGTCGCTGGCTAGCTGCTCCAGGAGTGTGGCGCGGGTAAGCTTGGCCAAAAAGGCCAACCCGCCGTAAGCCAGTGTGACCACAGGCAGTACCAGGTGCCAGAGGCGGTCAGCAAAGAAACCGGGGTTCGTCACCGGCACGAAGAGGCGTACCGCTATCAAACCAAGTGCCAACCCAAGAAGCGCGCTGACCACTGGGTGGCATTTCCCCCAGTGCCAGCGGCCGCTTCGGCCAAGTGTTACGGCAGCGGCCATCGTTCCCAGCGGCAAGAGCCACAAGAGCAGCCAGCTGGTGAGCGATTCGGTAACCGGCCAGAAGGGGGCATCCAGTGCCTGGCGCTGGCTCAAGCCGCCGGTCGGAAACCAGGAGAGCGCATCGCTTGAAGCGAATAAACCGATCAGCAGCACCCCAACAAGCATCGGTGGCGCCGACCATAGCGTCAGCAAGGTGAGAGAGGTGACCTGGTCGAACCGCCCGCCGGCCCGTTCGGCTGCCCGGACCCCAATCGCGATCGCCCCCAGGTAGATCAGGGGGATAGAGAAAAGATTAAGAAGGAGCGTCACCGGCAGCCGTTCGGCTAAGAGTTCAATCACCGGCCGACCGTAGCGAAAACTGACACCGAGGTCGGGGCGCTTCAAAGTGGGCAAACCGCTCAGGGTGCCGTTGGCATCGGGCTCCCAGCCCAAAGGAGAGATCTGGTTGAGCCAGCGCAGGTATTGCACGGCGGCTGGTTGGTCGAGCCCATAGCGTCGGTTATAGTAGTCGGTAAGCGCCTTTTTTGCTTCCGGTTCCAGGTTTTGCCCTTCAACAAGGGCGGCAGCAGAGATGCCGCCGGGGGAGGCGGCCATCACCGCGAAAACAACAAGCGTTATCCCGATGAGCGTCGGCACAAGCCACATCAGCCGGCGCACCAGGTAGGCGATCATCGCCCAGCCACCCCCTGGCGCTCTACCGCATCCACCGCCTTGGCGATGGCGCGAGCGGTTTCTTGCGCGCTGCGGGCTGCTGCCTCCTGCCAGTCTGGGCCGCAGCTGGCGTAGAGAATGGCGCGCGAGGAGTTGAGGATCAACCCAGGAAAGGCTGCCGACCGGTAACCTGCTGCTACCGCTGCCGCGATATCTCCCCCTTGCGCACCAATTCCGGGCACAAGGAGGGGCAGTTCAGGGGCCAGCGCACGCACCTGGGCGATCTCACCGGGGTAGGTAGCCCCAACCACCAAGCCGGTTTGCCCATGCGGATTCCAGCGACTTGCCGCCAGGTGAGCCACGCGAGCAAAGAGCCGTTCGCCCGAAGTAAGTGGAAGGAACTGTAGGTCGTCACCCCCTGGGTTGGAGGTACGGCAGAGTATGAAGAGACCGCGGTCGGGGAAACGTTCCCAGTAGGGAGCGAGCGAATCGCTGCCCATGTACGGGTTCACGGTAAGTGCATCGGCCCGGTAGCGGACGAAGGCTTCTGTAGCATAGTGGGCGGCAGTTGAACCGATGTCCCCCCGTTTGGCATCAAGGATCACCGGAATCTCGGGGTAGTGCTCATGGATCCAGGCGATCAGCTTAGCAAGAACCCCCTCCCACCCATGCGCGGCGAAATGGGCAATTTGCGGTTTGAAGGCGCAGCAATAGGAGTGGGTCGCCTCGACGATGCCGGTAAGGAAGCGAAAAAGGGGCTCGGGTTCCCTCGGGTCACCCAGCCCGCTAGGGAGCCGTTCCGGATCGGGATCGAGTCCGACGCAGAGCAAGCGGGTAGGATCGTGTTGCCAGAGACGGCTGAGTTGAGCAAGAAAAGTAAGGCGCTTCATCGCAACGAAGTCCATGACCAGACCGTTCCAAGAAACCAGAGCAGTCCAGCCCAGTTGTGGTCAAGAAAAACCTGCAACGCAGCGTGCGGGTCGCGGCGGGCGAGCACCGGCAGCTGAGCGCTCCAAAGAATGGCAATCGCAAGCAGGGCCACCCAATAGCTCAGCCCAACCCCCGCCTCCTTGCCAGCCAGGCTCCAGCATAAGAGGGCGACCAACTCCAGTAGCGCGATCGCCAAGACCTCCCAGCGACCAAAGAGGATCGCCGAGCTGTGGATGCCGATCTTGAGGTCATCGGGACGGTCAGCCATTGCATAGGCAGTATCGTAAGCGATCACCCAGGCAAGGTTGCCCACAAAAAGCCAGAGAGTGGTCGCATCCAGCCCCCAGTAGGGCGCGTCGCCGCGTACGGCGACGTAAGCCATCGGAATGCCAAAGGAGAAGGCAACCCCAAGTACCGCCTGAGGTAACGGGAAAAATCGCTTCATGAACGGGTAGATCACCGCCACGAGCGCTGCTGGAACCGCCCACAGCAGAACCTTTGCCCCGAGGGTAGCAGCCAGAAGCGCAGCCACGACCGCCAGAGCACTAGCCACCCATAGGGCATGTGCCGGCGGGATCTCCCCAGCCGCCAATGGCCGGTAGGCAGTACGCCAGACCGAGCGGTCAAAATCGCGGTCGGCCCAGTCGTTAACCGCGCACCCTGCCGAGCGCATCAGAAATGAGCCCAGCACAAAGACAGCAAGCGGCCAAGCGGGAGGCTGGCCGCGGGCTGCAAAGAAGAGGGCAACAAGCGTTGGCCAAAGAAGAAGGAGCGTTCCGATCGGCCGATCACCGCGAATCAGGCGCCAATAAGGAGAGAGCGGAGAAAGCAGCGAAGTGACCATAACCAACAGGTAAGCAAAGGAAAGAGGGTTTTTCCGAATCTGCTACCGCGATGATAGCGCAAAGGGGTCTAGGGGGCTAAGGTTGGAAGCCAGGCAGGAAGAGCTCCTGGACAAGCAGCGGTTCTCCCAGGCGCCAAAAGAGGGAGCGGCGAGCCACGAGGCGAGCGGGGCAACTCGAGCGCACCAAGCCCGCCGCGACTGCTCGTTGCCAAAGCCAGTGGCGGTTTCCAACCGATGCAGCGGTAAGAGACCCGCGCCTAATGCGGGGATCGGTAAAAAGCAGCGCCCCGAGCGGCCGCGTTCCCACCCGAAAAAAGAGCGGCCAAGCGCTGGCCGATGACAGAGGGAGGACGGAACGGGCGAAGACGACGGCCACGCCGCCGGCGATGAGTACGACTTCTCGGACATAGGCCTGACGCAGGTGCTCTCTGAGAAGCAATCGCTCTTCTTGGGTAATGGCCGCCCGCCCCTGCCCAACCGGACGAACAGTCAGCGCACCAAAGCGGGCGATCAGCTGCCCGGTCAGCGACCCTTGGCTGAAACACCACGGCCACCAGGCACGTGGGAGCTTCACGCCCGTTTCATGCCAGCGGACAACGACAGAGGCGTCACGCATGCGGGGCCCACGACGCTTGGGGGACCCAGCGGGCGATGAGCCGGTCGACCAGTTCCGGCTGCTCGCGCACCAGTCGATCGGCCAGTTTCTGGGCATGGGGAATCAGCGCTTCGTCGCCAGCAAGGTCGGCTACCCGCAGAATGGGTACGCCGCTTTGGCGCACACCGGTCAATTCGCCGGGGCCGCGCAGGTGAAGGTCGATCTGAGCAATGCGAAAGCCGTCGGTCTCACTCTTTAACGTGGTTAGCCGCTTGCGGGCCACCTCCGAAAGCGGTCCTTCATAAAGAAGCACGCAATAGGAGCGCTCGCTTCCCCGTCCCACCCGGCCGCGCAGCTGATGGAGTTGGGCCATGCCAAACCGCTCGGCATGTTCGATGATCATCAGGCTGGCGTTGGGAACATCGACGCCAACCTCAATCACCGTCGTTGCCACCAAAAGGGCCACCTGGCCAGTAGCGAACTGGGCCATGACCGCCTCTTTCTCCTTCTGGGCCATCCGGCCGTGCAGAAGCGCGATCGCCACATGCGGCAAAGTGGCACGTAACTGGGCAAAACGTGCTTCAGCGGCGGTAATGGTAAGCGCTTCGCTCTCTTCAATCACTGGGCAAACCCAATAGGCCTGCCGCCCTTGGCTACACCAGGCACCAACCCGCGCGATCAGCTCCGTTTCGCGTTCACGCGAAACCAGGGTGGTCACCACCGGTTGCCGCCCCGGCGGTCGTTCGTCCAGAAACGACAGGTCGAGGTCGGCGTAACAGGCCATCGCCAGCGAACGCGGGATCGGCGTAGCCGACATCATCAGCAGGTGGGGGAACCAACTGCCGCTCTTTTCGCGCAGGACCGCCCGTTGCCGCACGCCAAAGCGGTGCTGCTCGTCGATAACCGCCAGCGCCAGACGGGGCAGCGGAGTCTTCTCCTGACAAAGGGCATGGGTGCCAACCACCACGATCGGTTCACCTCTGGCAAGGCGGTCGTGCCACGCCGTCCGCTCGGCGCGCGGAGTCGATGCCGTGATCAGCGCCACCGGGGCAATCTCGGCAAACCAGTGGGCGAGTGTGGCTGCATGTTGTTGGGCCAGAATCTCGGTGGGGGTAAGAAGCGCCCCCTGATAGCCAGCGGCAACGGTTCGGGCAAGCGCCACTGCGGCAACAACCGTTTTGCCGCTGCCAACATCGCCCAGGACCAACCGGTGCATCGGCGTAGGGAGCGAAAGGTCACGAGCGATTTCGTTCCCCACGCGCTCCTGCGCCGCAGTCAGCCGGAAGGGGAGCCGGGCAGCGAGTCGAATCGCTGCCTCTTCGCTCGCCGCTCCGGCAATCGCTGGCGCGACCCAGGAGAGGCGGGCCAGGCGTGCCCGGCGCATCGACGCCTGCTGGGCGATCAGTTCGTCGAAAGCCAACCGGGCCCGCGCCGCCTGCCACTGCGGTGAGGTCTGGGTCACCCCTCTGGGCGGCGCATGGATCAGGCGCACTGCCTCGGGCAAAGGGGGGAGTGCTAAGGCCATTCGCTCCTTGTCAGCCAACCACTCAGTCAGTGGTACCAGCGCAAGCGCCTTGGCCACCCAACGGCGAAGCTGAGGCTGATTCAACCCCTCGATAGCCGGGTAGACCGCCGTGAGCGACGTAGGCAAAGGGGATTTGGGGTCAACAAGCCGCGGATGGACCATCTCATAGCCGCCGAAGTAGTGCGGGCGCACTTCGCCATACCAGCGCCAGCGCCGCCCCGGTTGCAGCCGCTGGCGCAAGCTCGGGTACCAGTGGATCCACCGGCCAACGATCGTTCCATGGGTATCAGCCAGAACCGCTGTCAAGATCGGTTGAGCGCGCGTGCCGCGCGGTTTCTCCTCATTAACCCGCACCACCTCCCCTTCCACCAGTGCCATCTCGCCCATCCTGAGCGCCGCAACAGGCCTGACCGTGGTCAGGTCTTCGTAGCGAAGGGGCATGAGCCAGAGCAGGTCCTCTGGCTCATGCACCCCCAACCGCGCCAACCGTGCTGCCAGCGCTGGACCGATCCCTGGCCAACTCTGAAGCGGCAATCGAGGCGAAGGATTGGCGCTCACTGCCCCAGGTAGAGCACGGCATCGGCCTCCACCGCCGCCCCTTTAGGCAAAGCAGCGACCTGCACCGCGGCCCGGGCCGGGAAGGGTTTTGGGACATAGTGGGCCATGATCGTGTTGAGTTGGGCAAAATCGGCAAGATCGACCAGGAAGACGGTCAATTTCACCGCCTGGTGCAAACCGGCACCGGCTGCTTCGGCGATTGCTTGCAGGTTCTGAAACATGCGGTGGCACTGGGCTTCGAACCCTTCGGCCAGCAAACCGCTTGCCGGATCGAGCCCCAACTGCCCAGAGATATAGAGCCAGTCGCCAGCGCGTATCGCTTGGGAATAGGCACCGATCGCTTGCGGTGCGTTGGGTGTGGAGATTGGCTGGCGCATCGGGTCAACCTCGGATGACGACGTCGCAGTTCAGGTGCTCAAGCACCTTCTGCATCCCCCGCCGCGTGCGGGTATTGATAAGAAGCGGCCCCATGAAATTGGCCGTCAATCCGTGGCTTTCCGGTTGCTCGTCGCTGCGCCGGACGATTACTGCAAGCACCAGATCATCGGGCGATTGCGCCTGCAGCAGCGCCACCTCCTCATCCTTAAGGTCGATCTCGTAGCGGACGCCAAGGGTATCGGGCGGCACCACCGAAAAGGTCATCTCCGGCTCATCGACCGACTGGAGCAAAAATACCTTCGGCGTTGCCCCCGAATCGTTCTCTTCATGAACCAGAACGAAGCGGCGAAGATGGGGAAGGCCAACCAGGCCATTGGGAAATTCGATTACCCGGTTCTCATCGACTTCGATCTCTCCTAAAGCGGGACTGGTCAGTTTCATGGTCTGCTCCTTAAAGCGAGTGTGGGCAAAAGAGATATTACCTCAAATTGCTCAAGCGTATACCTGGGATTCCTGAGGCGCCGACGAGTGCGCCAGGGCCCAAATGAGCTGCGCTTCAGCCATCGTCACGCCGCAGCGGGCAACGAGCGCCTCGGGATCGAGCCCGCGCCGGGCAAGGGCCAACGGTTCGGCATATTCGGGCGAAACGGTGGTAACCGAAAGAGCCTCTTCGGCCGGGGAACGCAATGGCTGCGCTGAGGCAGTGCGACTCGACTCCCCGGGGAGGGTGGTACCAGCAGCCCCCTGCCCTACGCCACCGGTAACTCCCTGCCCTACACCATTGGAAGAATCCCCCGTCAGCCTACTCTTGAGCTGCGCGATCTCTTCCTGAAGGGTAGCCAACTGTTGTTGCTGGGCAGCAAGCAACACCCGCATCTGGTCCAGCTCCTGCCTGAGCGCCCGCTGCGCCACCTCGGCTGAAAAGGTACCGCTGGCTTGGCGGATCTCGGCAACCCTGCGGTGCCACTGCCACCCCTCCCAACCGAGCCACACCAACGAGACCGAGAGCACCAGCACAATAAATAGGGTCATCTTCCGCTCCGCACATTCTCCGAGTTTGCTTCAATCATAGTCGTCTCCTATCCCTGGTAATGGGAAGAAAAAAGGGGGTTTGTTGCGATAATTCGCCCATGAACCGCTTCTTTCCCTTTCTGATCCTTACTGCCTTTGCTGCCGCCGCTTGGCGGGAACTGACCTCGGCCCCAGGGACGATGGCCGCGATGGGAAAATCGGCAATTGACGCAGCGGGACAAGCTGTCACGCTCGCCATTGGGCTCCTTGGCGTGATGAGCCTTTTCCTTGGCCTGATGCGCATTGCCGAAGCGGGTGGGCTCCTGACCGTAGTCGCCCGGCTGCTGCAACCGCTCATGGTCCGCCTCTTTCCCGACGTGCCGGCCAACCACCCGGCGATGGGGGCGATGATCATGAACTTCTCGGCCAACTTCGTCGGGCTTGGGAACGCCGCTACCCCCTTCGGCATCCGAGCGATGCAAGAGCTGGAGCGGCTCAACCCCCACCCTGGTACAGCGACCAATGCGATGGTGATGTTCCTTGCCCTTAACACCTCTGGACTGACCTTGTTACCCACTGGCGTCATTGCGCTGCGCGCGAGCCTTGGTTCCACCGACCCCGCGGCAATCTTCCCGACCACTCTGATCGCTACCACCGCAGCCACCCTGGTAGCTGGATTTACCGCCTGGTGGCTCGCCCGCTGGTTCCCCTCCGCCGCCCCTGACCAGTTGCCCATCCCTTCGGCGAACCAAGCCGAGAAGGATTCCCCCGCAGTCGAACCAGTCGTTCCTTACCCGTGGTGGGCAACGCCTCTTTTTCTGGCTGGCATCCTCTCCCTCATCCCTCTCACCTGGTGGTTTGGGCCGGCAGTGTCAGCGTGGCTCATCCCGACTTTGATCGCCGGCTTTCTCCTCTTTGGTCTGACCCGCGGCGTTGCGGTGTATGATCAATTCGTCGACGGCGCGCGCGAGGGATTTACCGTCGCGGTGCGGATCATCCCCTACCTGGTAGCGATCCTCGTGGCGGTTGCGATGCTGCGCGCAAGCGGAGCACTCGATGGTTTCGTAGCGCTTTTGGCTCCAATCACAACTCCAATGGGGATGCCCGCCGAAGCGCTGCCGATGGCGCTCCTGCGCCCCTTTTCTGGCTCGGGGGGCTATGCGGTCATGGCCGGAATCATGAGTGACCCGGCCACTGGACCCGACACACGGGTCGGCTGGCTGGTCTCGACGATCCAGGGGACGACCGAAACCACCTTCTACATTCTGGCTGTCTATTACGGGGCGATTGGCATCCAGCGCGTGCGCCATACGGTGCTGGCAGCGCTGGCCGCCGATGTCGCCGGGATTGCGACCGCTGTCTGGGCGGTGAACCTCTTTTACCCAACGGCGGCGTAACCATTACCGAGGAAAACGGGGCGCTCGCTTTTCCAGAAAAGCTGTTCCCCCAGCGCAGCAGCCGTGGCCACCAGCGGCGGGGGAAATAGCGCATCAAAGGGGAGCGCATGGCAGCAACGAATTCGGCCGGGATTCCGCGCTCACACCCGCTCGAAGATCCCCGCAGCTCCCATCCCGGTTCCGATGCACATCGTGACCATGCCGTACTTGAGGTTAGGATCGCGCTTCATGGCACTGATCACCGTTGCCGTTCGAATGGCTCCGGTTGCCCCAAGCGGGTGGCCAAGCGCGATCGCCCCGCCCAAGGGGTTGACCCTGGCTGGATCGAGATCAAGCTCGCGCATCACCGCAAGCGACTGGGCAGCAAAAGCTTCGTTGAGTTCGATCCAGTCGAGATTCTCCTGCCGGATACCCACACGCGCCAACGCCTTGGGGATGGCGGCAACTGGGCCAATGCCCATGATCTCTGGCGGAACTCCGGCCACGGCATAGGCGGCCACCCGGGCGATCGGGGTAACCTGGTAGCGCTTAAGCGCTGCTTCGGACATCAACAGAACGGCTCCTGCGCCATCGGACATCTGCGAGCTGTTGCCAGCAGTCACCGTCCCGCGCGCGGCAAAAACGGGACGCAGGCGGGCCAGCGTCTCGAGTGAGGTATCGCGGCGCGGACCTTCGTCGGTATCAGCCTGGTGCTCGACTACCCGCGGCGTGCCGTTGCTGCCCGGCAGATGGGTGTATACCGGGTAAGGGGCGATCTCGTCACGAAAGAGACCCTGGTCGATCGCGGCCAGCGCTTTCTGGTGCGAAGCCAGGGCAAACGCATCCTGATCCTCGCGGCTCACCCCCCACTTCTGGGCAACCTTTTCGGCAGTCAACCCCATCCCGAAAGCTATGGCGTAGTTCTCCTCCTTGGCAAAAACTGCCGGGTTGATGCTCACCTTGTTGCCCATGATCTGCGGCATCACCGACATCGATTCGGTGCCGGCGGCGATCATCACATCTGCCTCACCCAAGCGGATGCGCGCCGCAGCATCGGCCACGGCCTGCAGCCCAGAAGAGCAGAAGCGGTTGATGGTAATTCCTGGGACAGAGCTGGGAAAACCGGCCAGCAGAAGACCAATACGCGCAACATTCATCCCCTGCTCGGCCTCGGGCATGGCGCACCCCACGATCACATCGCCGATCTCAGTCAGATCTAGCTCCGGAACCTGGCCAACAACTGCCTTGAGTACATGGGCCAGCATATCGTCGGGTCGGACATGGCGAAACATCCCGCCTTTTTTCCCTACCGGGGTGCGGACGGCCGCCACGATGTAGGCATCTTGCATTGACTTGCTCATTTTTTTACTCCTGATCAGTTACGCAGCGGTTTGCCGGTTTCCAGCATATGGACGATCCGCTGCTGGGTCTTCTCCTCTTTAAGGAGTTCGACAAACTCGTGACGCTCAACATCCAAAAGCCACTCAGTGGAGACGCTCATGCCTGTCTCTACCTCCCCGCCACAGAGGGCGCGGGCCAGCGCTGTTCCTACACGAAAATCGTATTCGCTGATGAATCCCCCCTCCAGCATGTTGACCAGCAGCATCTGGCAGGTGGCGATCCCGTTTCGTCCGGCCACGACGATCTGCCGCTCGGGCAACGGTGCCTGGTAACCGGCTTCGGCCAGCGCCCGGGCACGGCGAATCGCCACGTAGAGCAGTTCGCGTGGATGCATCACGATATCGTCCCCCTGTTGGCCAAAACCCATCTGAATGGCTGCAAGCGCGCTCTTGGCGACCTCGGCTTGGGCAATCGTCTGGAATGCTGTCTGGATGAAGGGGAAGGGATCACCGCCAGCAGCCCGCTGGGCCATGCGGTGGGCCTGCAGGGCAAACTCCTTGCACCCGCCCCCCGCCGGAATCAGACCAACCCCCACTTCGACGAGACCAACGTACGACTCATGGGCAAAAACGCGGTGCGATGCGTGCATGACGAACTCGCACCCACCACCAAGCGCCATCCCCTCGACGGCAGCGACAACCGGCACCGCTGCATGTTTGATCCGCATGCTGGTCTGCTGGAATTTGGCGACGGTGCGCTCGAGCCGGTCAAACTGCTTAGCCGCACACGCCTCAGCCACCTGCTTGAGGTTTGCCCCGACGGCAAAGGGTGGTTCGTGCCAGATCACCAGGGCATCGAGATCACGCTCGGCCCGGGCAACCGCTTCGAGCAGGCCATCGAGCACCTCCTCGCCAATGGCGTGCATCTTGCTCTTGAACGAGACGATCCCCACGCCGCTATCCTGGTCGGGGCGGCGCCACAGGCGTACACCGTCGTTTTCCCACAGAGTTTCACCGCGGTCATCTTGAGCTTCACCCAGAACCCGATCGGGATAGAGCTGCCGCTGATAGACTGGCAACGCCCGGCGTTCGACCCAGGCGTTGGCTGCCGGGCTGAACGAACCATTCGCTGCGTGCACTCCTGGACACTCAGCCACCCAGTCGGGAAGGGCCACCGCAGCCATCGTCCGGCCACTGGCGATCTCTTGGGTGATGGCTTGGGCCAGATTTGCCCACCCGGCTGCCTGCCACGTCTCGAATGGCCCCATCGCCCAGCCAAACCCCCAGCGCATGGCCAGGTCGACATCCCGAGCGTTGTCGGCAATATCGCGCAAGTGGTACGCGCAGTAGTGAAAAACGTCGCGGAAGATCGCCCAGAGGAATTGGGCCTGCGGGTGGCTACTTGCACGCAACTGTTCAAACTTCAGCCGTGGATCGCGCTGGGCGAGAATCGCCTCGACTTCCGGGGCCACCTCGCCAGCCGCCGGGCGGTATTGCCCCTTTTGCGGGTCGAGAACAAGGATCGTTTTGCCCTCTTTGCGATAGACCCCACCCTTGGTCTTTTGCCCCAATGCCCCTTGGGCAATGAGCTGTTCAAGCCATTTCGGTTTGACGAAGTAACGATGCCACGGGTCGTTGGGCAGGTGGTTAGCCATTGTATCGATCACATGGGCGAGCGTATCAAGGCCAACCACATCGGCGGTGCGGTAAGTTGCGCTTTTGGGCCGACCGATCCGCGGACCAGTCAGGGCATCGACCTCGTCGAACCCCAGGCCAAGCCGTTCAGTGTGGTGCATCACCGCCAGGATCGAAAAGACACCGATGCGGTTGGCGATGAAATTGGGGGTATCCTTGGCTCGCACCACCGATTTACCCAGCCGGACGGTGAGCCACGACTCCAGCGCATCGATGAGCGCTAGATCGGTGCGTGCTGTAGGAATCAGCTCCACCAGCGGCATGTAGCGAGGCGGATTGAAGAAATGGATGCCGCAGAACCGCCCCCGATGGCTTTCGGGAATCGCTTCGGCTAGCGCTTCGATCGACAGGCCCGAAGTGTTCGAAGCCACGATCGCTTCAGGAGCAAGGTGCGCAGCGATTCTTTGGTAAAGATCGCGTTTCCACTCCATCCGCTCGGCGATCGCCTCGATCACCAGATCGCATTCAGCCAGCTTGGCCAGATCGGTCTCGTAGTTGGCCGGTTCGACAAACTGTAGCCGATCCTTGGCGGCAAAGGGCTGCGGATCGAGCTTGGCAAAGGTGGCCAGCGCCTTCTTGACCACCTGGTTTTTATCCCCCTCCTTGGCCGGAAGGTCAAAGAGGACCACGGGAACATTGGCATTGGTACAGTGGGCGGCAATTTGCGCGCCCATCACCCCTGCGCCCAATACCGCGACTTTACGGATCAAGAGCCTGCTCACGGACGTCTCCATCGGTTGGTTCAAACGTTTGTTTGAAAGATAGCACAAAAAAACCGCCCATGCAAGGGGCGGTTGAGCCAAAAAAAGACTAATGGGGTGGCATTAAAAAGCACGCGAGTATTGCGCCCCCAGGATCCAGATGTTGCCGATGTATTCGCCCTGGACCCACCGCCTATTAACAAGTAGCGGGCTCTTCTTGCGGAATTGCCCGTTTGTTCCCTTGAGCATCGAGCGCTACGTAGGTCAAGCGGGCCTCCGTCACCTTCACCACGGTGGGCGATTCAGGATGCCGCTCGGCATAGACCTCAACATCCACGGTGATCGATGTTCGGCCAACGGCGACGATCTCAGCATAAAAGCTGACCACATCCCCGACGGCAATCGGTTGTTTAAAGACAAAACTATTGACGGCCACTGTGGCCACACGGCCGCGGGCACGGCGACGCGCGGGCAGCGACCCAGCAATATCGACCATTGCCATTACCCAGCCACCAAAGACGTCGCCAGCGGGATTAAGGTCGGCAGGCATTGGCATCACGCGCAGTTCCGGTTGTTTGTCAGGTAACTGGACCATAGTTGTGTTCCTTTCCAAGGTGATCGGCGTCCTTACCCTCCTGGCGGTCACGCTGCCACTGGAGCAACCTGCCGCGAGCATTTGTCGTTTGCTCGATTGGAATAATTATGCCGCATCGAAGAGGGACGCCAAAATCGTAGGGGAAATCATCCACACGAATCACCAGGTCACACAGCCGCGAGCCAACGCAACCGGCAACGCCTGCCAATCGCTGGTATAGTGGGGAGAACGACGGGTTTGGCGCATCGGCCACCTGCCCACGAGCGCCGCGGCAAGGGTGACGGTATCGCGGCCAAGCCGCTCATTGAGACGGTCGACTGCCGCCATCAGTCGGTGGCGGCGCCGTTGCTCGGGCAGCTGCTCATGGGCAAAGAGGTCAGGCTGCCAGCAATGGGCGGGTAGCAGCTCGTACATGACAACTCCCGCCTTTTTGTAAGGCACTCCCGGCTGGTAGAGGCGAGCCGCTAACGCGTTGGCCTCGTGGGCAAGGGTGAGCGCGTCGTTGCTGGGAATCACCAACGCCGCGGTAGCAAAGGCGTGGGTATAGGGAGGGGTAAAAGGGCTGGTCTCGAGAAAAACCCCGATCTGACGCGCCAGCCAGCCGTGGCGGCGAAGTTTGGCGCTGGCAGCACTGGCAAAGGCTGTGACGGCACCACACAGGGATTCGCAGTCGTGCACCCGCTCACCAAAGGAGCGGGAAACAACCAGTTGCCGCTGGGTGATGGGCATCTCTTGCCAATCCAGGCACGCCTCAGCACACAGCTCAGCCGCGGTACGGGCAACCACCAGCGAAAAGCGGCGGCGCAGCCAGCCACGCTCTGCCACGGCCAGCGCTCCGGCAGTGGTGATACCCACTGCGGCAAGCTGCGCCGCCAACCGCCGACCGATTCCCCAGACCTCGGCAACTGGAATCTGGGCCAGCAATGCGGCACGAGCCGCTTCGCCCCAACCGGAGAGATCACAACTGCCCTCTTCTCCTGCCCACCCCTTTTTGGCGCAGGTGTTGGCCAATTTAGCAAGCGTCTTAGTCGGTCCTACCCCCACACAGACCGGCAGCCCCAGCTGCTGATATACTGCTTGGCGCAAGCGCTGAGCATGGCTTACCCGCTCGGCAGGGTCAAAGCAGGAAAAGTCAAGAAAACATTCGTCGATTGAATAGACCTCTTGATGGGGAGCAAAATGGGCCAGAAGGGCCATCACCCGACGGGAGAGGTCGCTATAGAGGGCGTAGTTTGAGGAGCAAGCGACCACGCCGGCGCGCTCAGCCCACGCCGCGATTTCAAACCACGGCTGCCCCATGCGGATCCCCAGCGCCTTGGCCTCATTGCTGCGCGCCACCACGCAGCCGTCATTGTTGGAGAGAACCACCACCGGCCGCCCATTCAGTCGTGGGTTAAAGAGTCGCTCGCATGAGACGTAAAAGTTGTTGCAATCAACAAGCGCCCAGACCGTCATGGCCGCCCCTCCTCCCTTTGCGGCGGGCTTTGCGCACCACTCCGACAACCACTCCCCATACCTCTACCGCTACCCCCGGCTGGAGCGCTTCGACAGTCAAAGCACCATCGCGTACGGCAACCACCAGGTCGCCCACTTGCGGCACCACCGCCCTATCGACCACCAGAATGTCACCATCGAGAATAGCGCGCGGACGCAACGCCTCCCCTGCTACCCGCACAAAGAAGGTAGCCAGCGGATGATCGATAAGGTAACGATCCAGACTCAGCGGCGTGGCCTGCTCGTGCTCTGCCGGGGAGGGAAAGCCGTTACTGTACATATTTACATTATACGGCTTTTCTAAACCCACAAGCAAGCAGAATCAACAGCTGGCAGCCAGCTCCGGCAGGGGCACGAGCCGCCAGCCGTCGCTTTCGAGCGCGGCGCGCAGTTCGCGCGCGATAGCCACCGCCTGCGCGCCGTCGCCGTGCACGCAGATGCTGCCGATCTCGGTCGGTAGCCGTTTGCCCGATAACGAGATCAGCGCCCGTTCGGCGAGCATCGCCCGAACGTGCGCCACACAGGCCGCCGCCCCTTCGATCATCGCGCCGGGTGTGCCGCGCGGCGCGAGCTGCCCGTCGTCGAGATAGGCGCGGTCAGCAAAGATCTCTTCGACCACGGGAAGCCCCATCTCGCGCCCCACGCCGACCAACTGCGAACAGGCCGGCGCGAGCAGAATCAACGCGCGATCGACCGCCTGCACCGCCCGGCAGATCGCCGCGGCAAGTGCGGCATCGACACAGGCCTGATTATTCAGCGCCCCATGCGGTTTCACGTGGGTAACCCGCCCCCCCTCGAGCGCGGCGACCGCGGCAAGTGCCCCGACCTGATACGCGACGAGGTTCTCCACCTCGGTCGCGGACAGACGCATCGGCCGCCGGCCGAATCCCTGCAGATCAGGGTAGCCGGGGTGCGCTCCGATGCTCACCCCCTTGGCCATACAGGCGCGCACCGTGCGCCGCATTACGTCGGGATCGCCGGCATGGAAACCACAGGCGAGATTGGCCGAATCGACGATCGCAAGCAGCGCGTCGTCATCCCCCATTACCCATGGGCCAAAGCTTTCGCCCACGTCGGCGTTGAGGCTCAGCAGCCGTTCATTCCCCATAGACCACCCCATCGATGAGATTGGCTTCATAGAGCGCTGCCTGATCGATCGCCGCGTCTTCCTCGGTGGCGGGTCGGATGGAGGCAAGCGCTCTCGTAAACCACGCCTGCTCCTCTACGAGCGCCGCCTGCGCGGCGACCAGATCGACGACAGTAAAACGCAGCGACGCCCCGGGGAGCATCCGCCCCAAGCGCGGCAGATCGGCCGAGATCACCGTGGCGATCTTCGCATACCCGCCGACCGTCTGCGCATCGGCCAAGAGGACGATCGGCTGCCCGTCTGCCGGCACCTGGATCGACCCCGGCGCGACGCCTTCGGAGACGATGTCGGCGCCGCCCTGATGGGTTAGAGGGGGGCCGGCAAGCCGCAGCCCCATCCGGTCGGCCTGCTCCGTGACCGTGTAGGCATCAGAGAGAAACGTCTCCCAGGCCGCCGCGGTAAACCGTTCCGCTTGCGGGCCGGGAATCACCCGAATCGGCCCGGCAGGAAAATCAGGCGGCGAAAGGCGCCGCTCCGGGCCTGCGCACTCGCCGTCGCCCACCGGCAGCGTCGTTCCTTCACGCAGCGCACAGCCCCACCCGGCACGCAGATCGGTCGAGCGGCTGCCCAGCACCAGCGGTGTCGCAAAGCCGCCTGTTACCGCCAGATAACCGACGCCGCCGTGGACCCGGTGGATGTCCAGGCACTCTCCGGCCGCCAGAGTGGCCGTCTGCCATGGCGGAAGGCGCACGCGGCTGCCGTCGTTGCGCTCGATCGTCGCTTCGGCATAAGCGAGCGCCACCCGCACCGTGGTCAGCGCGCGCAGTTTGGGGCCAACGAAGCGCATTTCGAGCGCCGCGGCATCGGGGCGATTGCCCACCAGCGCATTAGCGAGCTTGAGGCTGACGCGATCGAGTGCGCCGGAAACGGGCACGCCGAAATGGCGGTAACCGACCCGACCCAAATCCTGGATCGTCGCAGGGAAGGGAACAGCAAGTGTCTCAAACACGGACAAACCTCACCGTGTCACCCGGCGCGAGCAGCGCTGGTCGCGCCGGATCGTTGGCATCAAAGAGGAGAGAGTCGGTGCGACCAAGAAGATGCCAGCCTCCTGGACTTGGCCACGGATAGATCGCCGCCTGCTGTCCGGCGATCGCAACACTGCCGGCAGCGACTCGCGTGCGGGGGGTAGCGCGGCGCGCTAGACGCAACCACTCCGGAAGATCGCCAAGATACGGAAAACCAGGCAGGAAGCCGATCATATAAACGCGCAGCGTCAGGGCGCACAAGGTATCGACGATCTCATCGGGACTGCGCCCTACCTGACTCGCCACTGCCTCCAGATCGGGACCTTCAGCGCCGCCGAAACGCACCGCGATCTCGATGTGCCGCCCCGCCAGCGCCGACTTTGGCGCGATCCCAGCAAGCGCCTGCAGACGTTCAAAGAGCGCCGCACGATCGGTCGTCAGCGGATCGAAATGGACGGTCAGCGAACGGTAGGTTGGCACGAGATCGATCACGCCTGCAGGCGGCGCGTCGCGTAGCGCCTCGTAGGCCGCGAGCACGCGCGCATGGATCGCCGGGTCGATCGCCTCGCCCCATTCAATGGTCAGCGCTGCGTCACCAAGTGGGAGGATTCTCATCCGACCAACGACGCTCCTGCCGCTCTTTCGGATAGAGGCGTCCTAACAGCTTGCTTCAACTGCGGAAAATAAAATAGACAGCCCCAATTAGGCAGAGTGCCGCCCAGAGGTAGTCCCACTTAAGCGGCTCTCTCATGTACCAGAGAGCAAAAGGGACAAAGACAGCAAGTGTGATCACCTCCTGCATGACTTTGAGCTGCGCCAGCGTCAGCTGCGTGTAGCCGATCCGATTAGCGGGTACCTGCAGGAGATACTCGAAAAGGGCGATACCCCAGCTAGCAATCGCAGCAATGTACCATGGGCTAGAGGCCAGATGCTTCAAGTGGCCATACCAGGCAAAGGTCATGAAGAGGTTGGAGGCAACCAGCAGCAGGATAGTTGTCGCGATCGGGGAGAGCGGCCAGGTCATGATGGGTTACTGCTGGTTTTTCTGCTCGATCCGGTCCAGCTCACGGTCGAGTTCCGCTTCGGAAAGGGGGCGATAGTCGCTAGGTACCGGTAACCCCCCCTCCTCCTGCGGCTTGGTTCCGGTCAGCCGGACATAGAGGATACCCAGTTCGTAAAGGAGAATCATCGGCACGGCGAGCATGAACTGCGAAATAACATCGGGTGGGGTAACTACCGCAGCGACGATAAACGCGCCGACGATGACGTAAGGGCGCGCTTCGATGAGCTGAGCAAGCGACACCACCCCCATGCGCGCCAAAAGCGCCACCGCAACCGGCACTTCAAAGGTGACACCAAAGGCAACAAACATCGTCATGACAAAGCTTAGGTACTGCTCGATGTCAGGGGCAAGTTGCACGCTTTGCGGGGCAAAGTCGGCGATGAAGCGAAAGACCGTTTTAAAGACGAAGAAGTAGCAAAAGGCCATCCCAAGCAGGAAAAGAAGCGAGGAGGCAATAATAAGCGGCAGAATCAGCCGTTTTTCATGGGCGTAGAGCCCCGGCGCGACAAAGGCCCAAATTTGGTAGAGAACGTAGGGAAGAGCAATCAGGAAGGCCAAAAGCAGAGTCACCTTGACCGGGACGAAGAAGGGGGTTACCACTCCGGTGGCGATCATCGTTGTGCCTTGCGGCAGCGTCTGGATCATCGGTAAAGCCAAGAGGTCGTACCAGGTGTTGGCCCAGGGCAGAAGAAGCGCGGCCGTCACGATCACCGAGAGTGCAGCGCGCAGCAGCCGATCGCGCAGCTCGACAAGGTGCGACAAAAAGGTCTCTTCCTGAGTGGTCATGAGCGCAAGCCGTTATTGAGAAAAACCCGTGCCGGCTGGGCCGCGATGGTCTCACCTGCCCCGGTTAGCGCCCCCGGTGTAGCAATCGGTTCCTTCGCAGCCTCTGACGGCAGGAGAACCGCTGGATCAGAAGGGGAGCTACTGGTCACCGGCGCTGCCTCACCTACCCGCTCTGGCGGCGCTGTCCCCGCTGCTGCCGGTTCCGCCCCCGCTGCTGCCGGTTCCGCCCCCGCTGCTGCCGGTTCCGCCCCCGCTGCTGCCGGTTCCGCCCCCGCTGCTGCCGGTTCCGCCCCCACTGCTGCCGGTTCCGCCCCCACTGCTGCCGGTTCCGCCCCCACTGCCGTCGGCTCGGTTTCGACGGCGCGGCGGGCGCCATCGATCTCATGGGCAATGCTTGCTGCCTGCTGCTGCATTTCGCGCTCTAGCTCTCGAGCTTGCGCCTGAATTTGTGCTTCCAGGCGCTTGAGCTCTTCAAGCTGAATCTCCCGTTCGATGTCGGCTTTCACCGATGCTGCGTAGCGCTGCATCCGCCCAAGCAGGTGGCCAACTGTGCGGGCCACTTTGGGCAGCCGTTCCGGACCGAGCACGATCAGCGCAACCAGCCCGATAAAAAGCAGCTCCGAGAATCCCACATCGAACATCGCGCGTTTTCCCTGTTCTTAGCTGGGATGCTTTTCGCGGATTTGCCCTTCGATTACCGGCGCACCAGATGGCTGGGCAGACGCTGCAGCGTTTGGGGTAGCGGTGCTGGCTGTGGTTGTCGGGGCAGTTGGTGTGCCAGGGCTCGCTTCTTTGGCCGCAGCAGCGTCGGCGGCCTCTTCCCCCCCCTTCATGCCCTCTTTAAAGCCACGAATGGCGCTGCCCAGGTCCTGACCAAGGTTACGCAGCTTCTTCGTACCAAAGACGAGGATAACAATCAATAAAACGATTAACCAGTGCCAAATGCTTAACGAACCCATTATCGCTCTCCCGATACAGAGGTAGCTGATTATCCCATAAGTTGCTGACGATGCTGAGATGCCACCGCAGTGCGTTGGCCCCTACCATTTGATCATCGCTGGCAACGGTTTGCTCCCGCCAAGGATATGGACGTGTAGATGCATCACCTCTTGGCGACCGATTGCGCCTGTGTTAATAATCGTCCGCCACCCCTCAGTCAATCCAAGCGCCAGCGCCGCTTTGGTGGCAGCCACCATCACCTGGCCGATGAGGGTGACGTCGTTTTCGGTGAGCTCTTTCGTCGACGGGATATGCCGTTTTGGGATCGCCAAGAGGTGCACTTCAGCCTGCGGGCGGATGTCATGAAAAACCAGCACCGCATCATCCTCATAGACGATCTTTGCGGGAATCTCTTTGGCCACGATTCTGCAAAAGATGCAGTTAGGGTCGCGTTCATCTTGGGGTGCCATCATTTACTCCTTTACTGATTGATCGGTTGGAACCACAACCGCTTCACTTGCCGCTGCCTGGGCAAGCCTCGCCCGTTTCTCATCGATCCCCGAAACCCCCTCGCGGCGCCGCAGTTCGGCAAGCACATCTTCAACCGAAAGCCCCATATGGGCCAACAATACCAGGGTATGGAACCAGAGGTCCGTCACCTCCCAAACCAGATGGAGCCGGTTGCCCTCTTTGGCCGCCATGACCACCTCAGTGGCCTCCTCCATCACCTTCTTGAGGATTGCATCAGTCCCCTTTTGATAAAGCTGCGATACGTAAGAGGTTTCCGGTGAGGCTGCCTTGCGCTCGTTCAGCGTTTGCGACACGCGCAGTAACACATCGGCATCGATCATCGATAAAACTCCTTTGGATCTTTGACGACCGGGAGCATCTCCCGCCAGATTTGGCCGTCCCATTGTCGGTAAAAACAGCTCCGCCGCCCGGTATGACAGGCGATTCCCCCCGTTTGGCGCACCTTGAGGAGCACAGCGTCCCCGTCGCAGTCGAGCGCGAGACTCACCACCTGCTGCACGTGACCCGACTCCTCCCCCTTGCGCCACAATCGACCGCGCGAACGCGACCAATAGACGGCGTAGCCGCTGCGCACCGTCTCAAGGAGCGCCGCGCGGTTCATCCAGGCCACCATCAGCACGGTGCCATCGTCGGCATCCTGGGCAATCGCAGCAATAAGACCGTCGCCCCCCCAGCGTACTTCGTCAAGGAGTGCGCGCTCCTCTTGGCCCATTTCGGGTGTTTCGCTCATTGCATCTCCCGCACGGGCACGCCAGCTGCGGCCAAAGCAGCTTTGGCTTCCTGAATGGAATAGGTGCCAAAGTGAAAGATCGACGCCGCCAACACGGCATCGGCGTGCCCTTCGACGATCCCTTCAACCAGATGCTGCAGGTTCCCTACCCCGCCTGAGGCGATCACCGGCACCGGGACGGCATCCGAGATGGTCCGGGTAAGCGCCAGGTCAAACCCCTGTTGGGTGCCGTCTCGGTCCATGCTTGTGAGGAGAATCTCCCCCGCACCCAAGGCACAGACGCGCATTGCCCACTCAACGGCATCGATTCCCGTGTTTCGCCGACCACCGTGGGTGAAAACGTGCCAACGATTTGGCGCAACGCACTTAGCATCGATCGCTACCACGATCGCCTGCGACCCAACTCGGTCGGCAGCACGGGCAATCAACTCCGGGTCATGGACAGCAGCGGTGTTGATGCTCACCTTATCGGCACCGGCAAGAAGCAGACGGCGCACGTCCTCAACACTGCGCACTCCGCCACCAACGGTCAAGGGAATGAAGACCGTCTCAGCCACCTGCGCGACGATTTCGAGCATGATCGCCCGCTCATCGCTTGAGGCGGTAATATCAAGAAAAGTGAGCTCGTCGGCCCCTTCGGCATCATAACGCTGGGCAACCGCCACCGGATCGCCAGCATCGCGCAGGCCAACAAATTGAACCCCTTTGACCACGCGGCCGCGGTCGACGTCTAGGCACGGAATAACCCGTTTGGCCAGCGTCACACGCTTGCTCCCTTGGTCCCCGTGCCACACAGGGCATCGGCTCTGGCCTGCGCTTGGGCAAAGTCGAGCGTTCCTTCATAGATGGCTCGCCCGGTGATGGCACCCAGAATCCCTTCGCTGGCTACTTGGCAAAGCGCTTCGACGTCGGCAAGCGAGGCGACTCCGCCACTAGCGATCACCGGGCACTGTGTTAGCGCCTGGGCTAGGGCAACCGTTGCCTCGATATTAATGCCGCTCAGCATCCCATCGCGACCGATGTCGGTATAGACAATGGCCTCAACCCCATACCCTTCGAATTTACGTGCCAAGTCAATCACGTCGTGGCCGGTGACCTTGGACCAGCCATCAGTGGCCACCTTCCCCTCTTTCGCATCAAGCCCTACGAGGATGTGGCCAGGAAAAGCGGTACAGGCATCCTGAACCAATCCGGGATTCTTTACCGCCGCGGTTCCGATGATCACGTAGTCGACCCCCATGTCGAGGTAGCGTTCGATCGTATCAAGATCGCGAATACCACCCCCAAGCTGCACGGGAATTTCGTCGTCGGCCAGTTCGTCAAGGATCGCCGCGATCGCCTCGAGGTTTTTGGGGCGTCCGGCAAAGGCGCCGTCGAGATCGACGAGATGAAGCCGACGTGCCCCTTGGCTGATCCAGTGGCGAGCCATTGCCGCTGGATCGTCGCTATAGACTTTTGTCTCCTCCATCCGTCCCTGGCGAAGACGGACGCATTGACCGTTTTTGAGATCAATTGCCGGAATCAACAACATGACACCTATCCTACGGGTGGTTTGGGAAAGCATCGGCCCACGCGACGAAGCGGGAGAGAAGCGCCAAGCCCGCTGCGCCGCTCTTTTCGGGATGGAACTGGGTGGCTACCAACGAGCCATGGGCCACCGCACAGCAGAAGGGGAAACCGTAATCACAGACGGCAACGATTTCCGTTTCGCGTTCGGTCACGACATAGTAGCTGTGCACAAAGTAGAAGCGGGTACCAGTCAGTTCAGCAGGCAGCACGGGGTGGGGGCGGATGACGGTGATCTCATTCCAGCCCATGTGCGGAACCTTAAGGTGGCGCCCGCCCGGAGCAAAGGCAGCAGTATGAGGAAAACGAACCACCTGACCGGGAAGGATACCAAGACCGGCAACATCCCCCTCTTCAGAGTGGTCGAAAAGAAGCTGTAAACCCACGCAGATTCCGAGAAATGGACGGTGGGAAGCTGCCCAGCGAACTGCTTCGGTCAATCCACGTTCGTGCAACGCCCGCATACAGTCAGCAAAAGAGCCTTGGCCAGGAAAGACCACGGCGTTGCTTGCTTCGACAGCCTCTGGGGTAGCCACAAGCGCCACTTCCGCCTGGGGGGCCACCTGCTCAACCGCCTTCTGCACCGAACGGAGGTTGCCCATTCCGTAATCGATCACGGCAATGCGCACGATAACCCCCTAACCGGCCAGTGTTCCCTTAGTCGATGGCACTGCAGCCCGCCCATCAAGGGTAACCGCCATGCGCAGGGCACGGGCCAAAGCCTTAAAGAGGCTCTCGGCCTGGTGGTGGGCATTAACACCAGCTAGGTTTTCAGCATGGAGCGTGATGGCGGCGTGGTTCGCAAAACCCTGGAAGAATTCGCGCACCAGTTGGGTGTCGAACCGTCCGATCTTCTCGGCAGTAAACGGGCAGTGGAAAACGAGCATCGGCCGCCCAGAGAGGTCAACAACCACCCGCGACAACGCCTCATCAAGGGGCACGTAGGCGTAACCAAAGCGGTTCACCCCCTTTTTGTCGCCCAGAGCACGGGCAAAGGCCTGCCCTAGGGTGATTCCGACATCCTCGACGGTGTGGTGGTCGTCGATGTGGGTGTCGCCATTTGCAGTGACGGTCAGGTCGAACGCTCCGTGCCGGGCAACCTGCTCGAGCATGTGGTCAAGGAAGGGAACACCAGTGGCGATCGATGCCGCGCCGCTGCCATCGAGCCCAAGGGTAACGTGCACTTCCGTTTCGCCAGTTTTTCGCGTCACCTGAGCAGTTCGCCCATTCATCCCAGTTTCCGTGGTGAAGTGCTATTTGCGCATGATACCATTGTCTGTGACAAAGCAACCCGATTACGATCCCAATGAAAGAGCTGCCCCCTTCTGTTTACTGGAACCCACGCCTGGCTTCGCTGACCCCTTACGTGCCGGGGGAGCAACCCCAAATTCCCAACCTGATCAAGCTCAATACCAACGAACTCCCCTACCCCCCCTCGCCAAAGATTCGCGAGGCGATTGAAGCGGAACTGGGCGAGCCGCTTCGCCGTTACCCCGACCCGACTGCATTAGCGCTGCGTGAAGCACTTGCTGCCCGCTTTGGCCTTTCTGCTCACTGGATCTTTGTTGGCAACGGTTCCGATGAGGTACTCGCTTTTGCGTTCCAAGGGCTGCTCGGCCATCAGGGGCCTGTGCTCTTTCCTGAAATTACCTATAGTTTCTATCCCGTCTATTGCACTCTTTACGGCCTTCCCTACCAGACAACTGCGCTTGCCGACGACTTCACGCTGGTGACTAGCGAACTCAAAGCCCCATGCGGCGGGGTTATCTTCCCCAATCCCAATGCCCCAACGGGGATCGCCCTCCCGCTTGCTGAGGTGGAGGCAATCGTTGCCGCGCACCAAGGGCAGGCGGTAGTTGTGGTCGATGAGGCCTACGTCGATTTTGGTACTGAAAGCGCTGCGCCGCTCACCCGCCGCTACGACAACCTTCTGGTGGTGCAAACCTTTTCTAAGAGCCGGGCGCTGGCCGGCCTGCGAGTGGGGTTTGCCATTGGCCAACCCCACCTGATCGAAGCGCTTACTCGCATCAAAGATAGTTTCAACTCCTACCCTCTCGACCGTCTGGCCCAAGCCGGAGCACTTGCAGCACTCCAAGACGAAACCTATTTCGAAGCAACTCGCCTAGCGGTGATTGCAGAACGGGAGCGGCTAGCGCAGGCGCTAACCGCACTTGGATTTGTGGTGTTGCCGTCGCGGGCCAACTTCCTCTTTGCCCGCCACCCGGCGTGGAACGGGGCGGCGCTTACCCAGGCGCTACGCAAAGAAGCAATCCTCGTGCGCCACTTCCGCACCCCTGAACGGATCGCCCCTTTTGTGCGTATTACCGTCGGCACACCCGAACAGAACGACCGGCTGGTGGCGGTGGTGCGCGAACAGATTGCCCGCGCGTGACAGACAGAACCAGGGCGCGGCAATGAGCCTGCTTCGCCACCAGCTCTTCCTGCACACGAGCAACCAAACGGAGGTGCTTTTCGATCAGCTTGTCGAGCTGCTAGCCGCCGCGCCACCAAAGCCGCTCACCCGGCTTCCCTTTCTCATTCAGGGTCGCGGTATGGAACGGTGGCTGATGCAGCAGCTCGCCCATCGGTTCGGCGTCTGGGCAAGCGGCGAATTTCTCTTTCCCCACGCCTTCTTCGACCGGTTGGCCGAGCGGTTGGGATTGACCCTTAGGTTACCAGCCCTGCGCCGGGAAGCGATCCGCTGGCAGATCGAGCGGCTTCTTCGTGACCCAGAGTTTGCCCATCGCCCCCCGCTCGACTGGTTGCTTGCCAACCACCAGCCCCGACAGCGCTTTCGCCTGGCTGAGGCGATTGCCAACCTCTTTGACCAGTACCAGATCCACCGCCCCGACTGGCTTGCCGCGTGGCAAGCAGGAAAGAACCCCCTTCCCGACGACCCCGACGCTGCCTGGCAAGCGGCGCTATGGCGGGCGCTTGCCCTCACCCCCCACCGCGGCGAACTCTGGCAGCAGCTCGCCCAGCGGCTGGAAGCCTCCTCTGCTCTTTCTGATCTTCCTGATCAGCTCTTTGTCTTTGGCATCAACTTCTTGCCTTCCCTGGTGCTGGAAGTGCTTCTTGCACTAAGCCGCCACACAGTCGTGCACCTCTTTCTCCTCTCCCCGTGCGAGACCTACTGGAGCGACCTGCCCAGTCAGACAAGCTGGCGGCTGGCTGTGGCCAAACCCGATGGGTTACCTGAAGGTGAGCACCATCCGCTCCTCATTGCCTTCGGCCGGCAGGGGGCCCACTTCCAGCAGTTGCTCTTAGCTACAGAGGAGCACGCCCCTTGGGAAGTCCGCCACTTCGTCCGCCATGAACCGGCAGCAACCCTCACCGACCATCTGGTAAATGACCTGGCCAGCAACCAGGTGACCCCGCTTGCCGCTTCAATCGAATACAACCTCCTCTTTCACCGCTGCCATACGCGGCTCCGGGAAGTCGAGGCGCTGCGCGACCGCATCGTTGCCCTTTTGCGCGACCACCCCGAAGTGACCCCGAACCAGATCGTGGTGATGTCTCCGTCAATCGAAGCCTACCAGCCGTTCATTGCTGCCTGCTTTGCCGATCTGCCCCATACGGTGGCCGACCGCTCCCTCGTCCAGGAAGCACCGGCGCTGGCACTCCTTACCAACTGGCTCGACCTAGTGGCTGGACCGCTGGGCTGGGATGCGGTGTGGGACTTTCTCCATCAGCCGCTGGTAATGGCCCGCTTTGGCTGGCGGGAGAGCGACCTGGAGGAGCTGGAGCGGCTGGTCGTTGTCACCGCCGGCTTGCGCTGTGGACTTGACGATCCCACCCACCGCAACCACTGGCGGGCCGCGATCGACCGGCTGCTTCTGGGAGCCGTCTTTCCTAGCGATGGTCTCTGGGGCGACGTGGCCCCCCTTTCAGCAATCGAAGGGGGAGCGCTTGCCCAATTGGCGCCGCTGATTGAACTCCTTGACCTGATCACCGCCTGGCGGCTGCTTGCCGAATCGGCCGATGGTCTGCTGCCAGCGCAATGGGCGGAACGGTTGAGCCAGTTCGCCCGCTTCTTCTTTGGCGATGCCCCAGAGGGGCTTCCCCTTTTCGAAGCGATCGATAGCTGGCGCGAGGAGACTGAGCCAGTAGCTGGCCTACCGATACCGCTTGCCACCGTCACGGCTTGGGCTGAAACGCTTGGGCGCACGCCGCGCCACCCGATGTTTCTTACCAACGGGATCACCTTCTGCGACCTCTTGCCGATGCGCAGCGTCCCCGTCGACTACCTCTTTTTGCTTGGGATGGACGATCAGCGCTATCCGCGCGCCAACCCCTCGCCATCTTTTGATCTGATGCACCGCTACTTTCGTCTGGGAGATCGCGACCTGCGCGCCGAAGACCGGTACACCTTCCTCGAACTCCTCCTCTCGGTCCGCCGGCGGCTGGAGATCTTCTGGCAAGGGGTCACCCCAGACACCAACGAGCCGCTCCCAGCCGCAGCGGTCATCGAAGAGCTGCGCGAAGTCCTGGCCAACCACTACCGCATCGACCTCGAACGGCTCACCATTACCCACCGCGCCTATCCTTTTCACACCGACTACTTCCGCGACCCCCCTGGGCCACTGCCGGCGGGCGAAGACCCCGACCACTACGCCATTGTCCGGGCGTTGGCCGAGCCACCACCTAAGGCACCGGCATCGCTACCTCTGCTTCTTGCGGCCAACGAGAAGCCGGTATTTCCCAGCCTACTGCCGCTTACTCGCTTAGCTGAGGCGCTCGCCGACCCGATCGGCTGGCGCCTTAGCCAACAGGGGATTGTTGCGCCCGAACTGCCCGCTCCCCCCCCGGCACGGCCGCTGCTTGCCCCTAACGGGCTTAGCGAATGGACACTGCGCGAGCGCTTTGCTGCCGCGCGGGGCAATGGTGACGGATCGGCGCTCCTTGCGCGAATGATCGGCGAAGGGTGCTGGCCAATGCACCCCGCCACTGTCGCTATCGCCAAGCAGTGGTGCGCTCCACTCACTCGGCTCATCGAGCGCTTTGCCAAAGCCTGCCCAGCGTGGCGGCAGGGAGCGCAACAACCAGAACCGGAGCCGATCGGCCTAACCCTCTCGATGACAACGCTTACCCACCTTCTCAATAGCGCTGCCACCGGCTACCGGAGCCCAGAGGGGCTTGTCGGGCTTTACCCTCATCCGCTGCGCGGCGAGAAGCTTCTTTTACCGTGGCTACAGCACCTACTGGTCAATGCCGCCGACGCCCCTCAATCAAGCCGCCTCTGGCTTCTTCGCGACAAGGCCAAACGCACTGATTCGGTCCAACCCCTCTGCCTTACCTTCGCGCCGCTTGACCGCGAAGAGGCCAAGCATGAACTCGCCGCCTGGGTTGCGCTCCTTGCCGCTCCGCCGCTATGGCAGAAGAGCGTCTGGCGCGAATGGGCGGAAGCGGCATTTCTAGGAAGCGACCGGGCAAAAGCGCGGGAGACCGCTGCTTTTGAAGCGTGGCAAAAGGAAAGCCAAGCAGCCTTCGGTTTGGCTTTGACTGGTAAATTTCGTGGCGAAGGGATCGCGCCTGCGCTCACAGCCCTCTGCGGCCCCCTTGCCGCCGAGCCGTTGCACCTAGGACTTGCCGCCACCTGGAAGCGGATCGCCCCGCGGCTCGCCCGCTGGTTAAATGCCACCACCGTCACCCCGCTTGACGAACCCCCGGCCAAACCACAACCGACGAAACCCCGCGCCGCCCGATCTGCGCGAGCTACCAGATGAGCCAAACTTTCGACGCTGCCACCACGCTCCTTCCCCACGGTATCCACGCCATTGAAGCAAGCGCCGGAACCGGCAAAACCCACACGTTGGCGCAGCTTGTCGTCCGTCTGGTCGGCGAGATGGGCCTAGCAATCGATGAGATTCTGGTCGTTACCTTCACCCGCGCTGCCGCCGCCGAACTGCGCGAGCGGATCTTTCGCCACCTGAGCGAGGCCGAAATAGCTGCGCGCCAGGCTGACCCGAGTAGCGCCCTAGCGCGCCAACTGCTTGCCGCCAAAGTACGGATGGACCTTGCCACCATCGCTACAATCGATGGCTTCGTTGCCCAGGTGGCTCGCGAACTCGGCTGGGCCGTCGGGATCGCCAGCGATGCTAAGCTGATCACCGACGAAGCCGAGATCGACCTGCCGATCATCGACGCCCTGTGGCAGGCGAGCGCCGCGCTGCCGCCGCCGCTTCAGGAGGCGGTGTTGCGTCACTGGCCAACCCCGGACAAACTCTACGATACCCTGATACGGATCGGGTCGCGCGCCTACTTTACCCAACCCTACGACTGGCCAACGACGCTCACCCGCTGGCTTAAAGCCAATGACCAACCCAAGCATGGTGCCCCAGAGGCTGGCGAGGTCCCCAACGACGACCAGATCATGCAAGCCTGGCTGCGCGAGCAGTACCAGCGCTGGCAGGCCGAGCGGCGCGCCGCGCTTGCCCGGCGCAACGGCTACACCTACGCCTCGCTCAAAGAGGCGATTGCTGATGCCCTGGCAACCTATCCAATGCTTGTCCGCACGCTGCGCGCCCGCTACCGCGCCTGCCTGATCGACGAGTTCCAGGATACCGACCCCGACCAGTGGCGCCTTTTTGCCCCCCTTTTTGCCCCGCTACCGGACGCAACCGATGAGCCGCCCCGCTGGCTCTTTCTTATCGGCGACCCTAAGCAGGCCATCTACGGCTTTCGCGGCGCCAACCTCGAAACCTACTTTGCCGCGGTGGCTACCGCCCATTACCACCACACCCTGACCGTCAACTACCGCTCGCACCCAACGCTCATCGATGGCTTTAACACCCTCTTTGCCGAACCGGAGGGGCATCACCCGCTTCGTACGCCGTTTCTCGACCCCCGTTGCCGCTACCACCCGGTTCGTGCCGGGCGCACGGCCAGCGAACGGCCATTTTCCTGGGGGGGCCAGGATGGTGCGCGGATCCGACTGGTGACCTCTGCCGCCCCGAAAGAGGAGAGCGAAGCGATCCTTCTTGAGCAACTTGCCCACGACGTCGTTTCGGTCCTTACCACCGGGCAGATCGACGGTACGCCGGTCATGCCGAACCAGATTGCCATTCTTACCCGCAGCAACGAGCAGGCCTTCCAAGTGCAGCGGAAGCTGCGCCAAGCCGGCGTGCCGAGCGTGCTCACCAGCCGCCGTTCAGTCTGGGTGAGCGAAAGCGCAATTGCGCTGATCGCGCTCCTTAAAAGCCTCACTGCCCCGCACGAGACGGCGCTCCTGCGCGCCGTGCTCCACGGGCCGCTCTTTCAGTGGCCACCGGAACGGCTGGCTGACGAGGCGGCGATTACCCGCGCTGCGACACTCTGGCGCGAGACCCGGCAGCGCTGGGAGCGCAGCGGACTTCTGCCCGCGCTCCTTCCCCTCTTTGCCGAAATGGGTGTCTGGAGCCGGCTCGCCCACCTACCTGATGGCGACCGCCGCCTGGCCGACACCCGCCACCTCCTTGAACTCCTTCATGAAGCCTCACGCCACCATGCTTCGCGTCCCGAACAGTTGCTGCGCTGGGCCATCGCCACCCACCACGCCGCCCCAAACGAAGCCACCCTGCGGCTGGAGCGCGACGACCAGGCGGTTGTCATCCTCACCATGCATAGCAGCAAAGGGCTGCAGTTTCCCATTGTCTTCCTCTGGGGCGCTTGGGGAAGCGACAACACCCAATCGGCTCCCTACCCGCTCGTCTTCCCCACGCCGGATGGGCGGCGCCTGACCTTCGACAAAGCTGAAAAAGAGGCCTACCAGAAGATGGCCCAGCAGGAGCTGCGCCGCCTCTTCTACGTTGGTTGCACGCGCGCCGAACGCCACTTGACCATCTACCTGCCACTTGCCAAATGCAGCGACCCAACCCGAAACCCTCTTGCTGCGCTCATCATGCCGCGGTTGGCGCTCTTGACGAACCATCCCGCCTTCTGGCGTGAAACGGCAGACAAACAACCACCCTGCCCACGCTGGCAGCCTGCCACCCAACCGGCCACGCTTCGCGCCCCGCTGCCCCTTGCTACCGACCAGGTCTGGCAGCGGACACAGCGCCAGACGAGCTTTACCGCGCTGGTGCGGTCTGTTGCCGCAGAACGTTCGACGCCGCTCACGGCAGAGACAGGCTGGCTCGTCGACGAAGCCGAACGCCACCAGCTAGCGGCAGACGACCTTCCGGCCGGGCCAACCTTTGGGCTCCTTGTGCACAGCTTTTTCGAAGCGATCGACTTTACCGCCCCCGACTGGGCGCTTCTGGACCAGCTGTGGACCCGCTATGGCTTTGGCCCCCCGCCAGCCCCTCCCGCTCTCAAAGCGATGCTCGAGAACACGCTTGCCGCCAACTGTCCACCTGTGCCGCTTGCCCAACTGGTGCGCTCAGCCACCACCCGCGAACACCCCTTTCTGCTCCACACCCCGGCAATCGACCCTGCTCGACTCAACGCGCTCCTTGAATCGCTCATCGCTCCACTTCCCCAACCGGCGCGCGCTGCGTGGCAACCGCTCACCGCTTCCCAAGTGCGCGGGTTCCTTGAAGGGGTGATCGATCTTGTTGCCTGCCACAACGGGCGCTATGCGCTCTTTGACTACAAAACCAACCGCCTGCCCAGCTACGACCAAGCATCACTTGCCGAGACGATGGTTGCGCACCACTACCTTCTGCAAGGGCTCCTCTATGCGCTGGCCTGGGACGCCCATCTGCGCCACCTCCTTCCTGACTACCGTCCAGAAGCCGATCTTCCTGACGTGCACTTTCTCTTCGTCCGCGGAATGGCTACCGGCAAAGAGCAGGGCATCTTTACCTGCCGCTTCTCCCCCGCCACGCTTGCTGCCGCCCGCCAGGCGCTCGGCATCGCTGATGGAACTGATCGATGAATGCCCTTGCCACCCCTTGGGAGACGATCGCCGCGGCGCTTGCCGCTGCCGTCAATCGCCCGCGGCAACTCCCGGTCACCCCCGAACAGGTGGCCCTCTTCCACCAACTCCACCTAGCGCTTGAACGCGGCGACACCGGCATCGTCGTCGATGAAGCCACCAGAAAGTGGCTTCTTGACCAACCGTGGGCAGGAAACGGCACCCCCCCCACGCCGGTGGTGGTCACCGGTCCCTTTGTCCAGTGGTACCGCTACTGGCGAGCTGAACAGGCGATCGCTGCAGCGCTTACCGCCCGCCTGGCAGCCGCATCCCCGGCGCTGACCATCCCCGAACCGGTGCGCACCGCTGCCACCGCCTGGGGGCTTCATGACGCGCAGATCGCTGCGCTCGCCCGGATGGTCGCCCAGCCGGTGACACTGCTTACCGGCGGCCCAGGCACCGGCAAAACAACGACGCTTGTCTGGTTTTTGGCTGCGCTGGCCATGAGCAGCGAGCAGCTCCCCACGGTCGCCCTTGCCGCCCCAACCGGCAAAGCGGCACAACGGATGAGCGAAGCGATCGCCCAGGTGCTCAAGAATCTGCCGCTTGCCCCAGCGATCCACACCGCACTTGCCCAACTATCGGCGCAGACGCTCCATCGGCTGCTGGGGATCGGCCGCTTCGCTCAACCGCGCCACACCGCGGAAAACCCGCTTCCCCACTCCTGGGTGATCATCGACGAAGGGTCGATGGTCGATCTGCTCCTTCTGGAAAAGGTTGTTGCCGCACTCGCCCCCCACGCACGGCTCATTGTGATTGGTGACCCCAACCAACTTGCCCCGGTCGAAGCGGGCAGCGTGCTCGGCGACTTGGTTACCCGCTTTCCTGCCTGCCACGTGCCGCTTAAGCGCAGCCACCGCTTTGGCGCTGGCATCGGCGCTCTGGCCGAAGCGGTCCTAGCTGGCGATGCCAAAGCGGCGTGGGCGCTGGTTAGCGCCGGTTCCCCAACCACCGACAGCGAACTAACCCTCCTTCCTGCCACCCGCGAGGCGCTTCTGGCCGCCGTTGACGATGGCTACGCTACCTATCTTGCCCACCTCAGCAGACAGAAAGGGCGGATGCTTTCCGATGACGAAGCGGCAACGCTTGCTCGGGCGCTTCTTGGCGCACTCACCCACTTTCGCGTGCTCACTCCACTGCGCCACCACCCGCAGCAGGGCACTGATGCCCTCAACGACCTCATCATCGACCATTGGCACCGCCGCGGCATCCCCTTCATCGGCGACCGGCTCCTTTTGGGCCATGCAGTGCAGATCACCGCCAACGACTACACCACCAACCTTTATAACGGCGACCTAGGGGTGCTGCTTCCTGCGGCGCACGGGCTCGTTGCCTGGTTTGCCGACCCAGGCAGCGTCAGCGGCATGCGCCCCATCCCCTTTACCCAGCTTCCTCCCTGGGAAAACGCTTGGGTGAGTACCGTGCACAAAGCGCAAGGAAGCGAATTTACTGCTGCGCTTCTCTATTTGCCGCACGAGGCTGACCTGGCAGCCAACCGAGCGCTTCTTTATACCGCTATCACCCGCGCCAAACGGCGCTTTCTTCTGGCCACTGAGGAGGATACTTTTGCCAAGGCAGTCGCCCGCCCCACCCAACGGCTAAGCGGCTGGCAGATCGCTGCAGAACGCTGAACGGGACACCCTCATCTTCCTGCGGCCCATTCTGGCCAAATAGGCTAGCGCGCGCTGCTTTCGCGGTTGCGGCTAGAAGCAGCCAGCAGCGCGGCCAATTCGGCTTCGGCCTGGTCAAGAAGGCTTTGCGGCATGGTAATTGCCCGCCCCCACTCGCGGCTCGTTTCGCCCGGCCACTTGTGGGTGGCGTCGATCCCCATCTTGCTGCCTAGGCCCGCAATGGGCGAAGCAAAATCAAGGTAGTCAATTGGGGTATTGTCTACAATCATCGTGTCGCGCGCGGCATCGACCCGGGTCGTCAATGCCCAGATCACTTCAGGCCAGGAGCGGATATCGATATCGTCATCAACGACGATGATGTATTTGGTGTACATAAACTGACGCAAAAAACCCCAGACGCCAAACATTACTCGGCGCGCATGTCCTGGGTACCCTTTACGGATGGCCACTAACGCAAGGCGGTAGGAGCATCCCTCAGGGGGAAGGTAGAAGTCGACGATTTCCGGGTACTGTTTTTGCAAAAGCGGCACAAAAACTTCATTTAAAGCCATGCCAAGCACCGCTGGCTCATCGGGCGGTTTGCCCGTATAGGTGGTGTGGTAGAGGGCGTCGCGGCGGTGGGTAACACGGGTAACGGTAAAAACAGGAAATTGGGCCGCTTCGTTGTAGTAGCCGGTATGATCGCCAAAGGGCCCTTCTAGAGCCGTGTCGTTGGGGTGGATGTATCCTTCCAGAACGATTTCGGCGCGGGCTGGCACCTCTAGTTCTCCCACGCCGGCGGCGGTCAGTTCGGTCTTTTCACCGCGCAGTAACCCCGCAAACTGGTATTCCGATAGGGTGTCGGGAATCGGGGTGACAGCGGCCAGAATCGTTGCTGGGTCGCAACCGATCACCACCGCCACAGGGAAAGGTTCGCCGGGGTGGTGGCGCTGGTGTTCGGCAAAGTCCAACGCTCCGCCGCGATGGGCAAGCCAACGCATGATCAGCCGATTGCGGTCGATGAGCTGCTGGCGGTAAATACCCAGATTCTGCCGGCGTTTGAGCGGCCCGCGGGTGACCACCAGCCCCCAAGTAATGAGCGGGGCAACGTCGCCAGGCCAGCAGTGCTGGATGGGCAGCCGGGTCAGGTCGACCTCTACCCCTTCCCAAACCTCCTCGTGGCACGGAGCTCGGCTTACCCGTTTCGGCCCCATATCCAGCGCGCGGCGAAGCAGCTGGAGTTTTTCCCAAGCGTCGCGCCAGCCGCGCGGCGGCTCGGGCTCCTTGAGGTAGGCAAGAAGCCGCCCCAGGTCGCGCAGCGGTTCGCGCCAATCCCCTGAGTCAGGCAGCTCCTGCCCCATCCCCCAGACGATCCGCTCTGGGGTACCAAAGAGGTTGGTAAGCGCGGGATAGCGGTAGGGGGCTCCGCTGGCCGGTTGCGGTTGGGTAAAGAGAAGCGCTGGGCCGTGGCGCTTGAGCGCGGCGGCGCTCCATGCGGTCATCTCCAGGTGGGGGTCGACGGGTTGGGGGACGCGCAGCAGTTCCCCCCGTTGTTCCAGGAAGGCGAGAAAGGCGCGCAGGTCAGGAAAAGGGGCTAGGGGCATCGCGGCGTCTCACTGCTGGTAGCGCTGGAGCGTTCTGGGGACATAGATTTCGATGGGGACAAAGCCAAAATTGAGCCCAAGCCGTGTTACTGCAATGCCGTGAAAGCGCCGGTCGATGAAAGCAAGCGTCTGGCGGCGGATGAGGAAGGTGTAGGGTTGTTCCGCTACCAGGATCCGTTCGGCCTGATGCCAGAGGGGCATCCGCTTCTCTTCGGCAACAGTGGCGCGCGCAGCTTCCACCACCCGGTCGAATTCGGCGTGGCGAAAGGCAACGAAATTGTCTCCGCCCCCTTCGATCTGCGAAGAGTGAAAGATCTGATAGAGATCAACCTCCACCCCAGAGGTCCAGCCCAGAGTGATCGCGTCGAACTGGCGTTTGTTGAGCCGCTCCAGCATCACCGACCACTCAGCCGGGTCGGGCTCCATCTGAATGCCGGCGCGCGCATAGAGATCTTTCAGAAGAAGCACCATTCGTCGGGTATCGTCGTTATCCTGGAAGAAGGTAAGGCGAAAGCGAAACGGCTGCCCCTGGTCATTGACCAGAAGACCGCTGGGGCCCCGCCGCCACCCTGCTTCGCTAAGAAGCGCTAGCGCCCGATCAAGGTCGGCCGGTTCAGGAAGAAGCGCGGGGTCGTGCTGCGAACTGCGCGGGTTAAAGGGGCTTACTGCCGGTTCGGCGTAACCGAGAAAGATTTCGCGGATGATCCGCTCGCGGTCGGTGAGAAACGTCATCGCCTGCCGCACCCGACGGTCGGCAAAGGGGGTGGGCTGGCCGTTGCGCTCAGGGTTCCAGGCGATGAAGCTGTACCCTGCGGTTGGGGCAAGGTACTCAAAGCGCTGGCTGCGAACAGAGAGCCGCTCATCCTCTTTCAGACGGGCGTACTCCAGCGGGCGGGCACTGTAGAGGTCGATCTCACCGTTGCGAAAGGCGGTAAGCCGCGCCGTTTCGTTGGTGATCACCTTCCAGACGAGCCGCTCAAACGGGGGGGCAACTGGCCCCCAGTAACGCTGGTTGCGTTCGAGTTCAACCAGCCCCAGGTCAGGCGTCCATCGCTCCGGGTCACGCAGCCGGTAGGGGCCACTACCAAAGAGAAGGGCCCGAGCACGGTTAAAACGCTCCGGTTCGTCAAGAAAGCGCTCATAATAGTGGCGCGCCAGTATCTCTAACCCCCCAGTAAGCGACAGCGCATCGTAGTAGGGTTCATGGAACCGGAAGCGGACGGTGTGCGCATCGATAACCTCTACCGCTCTAACCCGTTTCAGGTAGGCACGGGCGCGCGGTGCGGCAATTCGCTCATCCATCACGAAGCGGAAGGTAAAGGCAACATCCTCGGCCGTGAGCGGTACCCCATCGGAGAAGCGCACCCCAGGGCGCAATTGGTAGGTGATGGTCAAACCATCGGGGGCTACTTCCCACGATCGGGCCAAAAGCCCCCGCCACTCTAAGGTCTGGGGGTCGCGGATCAGCAAAGACTCCAGGACATAGCTCTGCACCTCAGCCGAATAGGCATCAGAAGAGACATACGGGGTAAGCGTGGCAATGCCAGTGGGCAGTGCCCGCACCAGCCAGTCGCCTTCGGCAAAGTCGGTTGCCTGGCGCGCCGCCGCAGCGCGGGCAAAGGCCCCCAAGCCATTTTCAGCGTTTGCAGGAGAGGGTGGGATGCGATCAGCGGATCGCTTCTGGGAAGGATTCTCAAGCGAAGCAGCAAGGAGGGAGAGCTGGCGATTGACTTCCCGCAAATCGTTCTGCAGCTCGGCAACTTCGCGCTGCAAAAGAAGAAGCCGCTCCCAAAGGCGATCGTTTTGCCAAGCAAGAAGCAGCGTGATCAGGGCTGTCAAGGTAACAAGCAGGCGAACCATCAGGCCCTTTTCCTAGAGATACTCTACTCGGTTCCGCCCCTTTGTTTTGGCTTGGTATAGAGCCCGGTCGGCCCGTTCGATGAGCGACAAAGGCGTATCGTCGACCTGAGGGGTGGTTAAACCGATACTCACGGTACGATAAAGTGCGCCCGCTTGAGTAGCCAAGGGGGTCGTCGCAATAGCGTTCCGCAACCGCTCCGCCACTTTGAAAGCAGCGGCGATCTCGGTCTGCTTTAAGAGAACCAAAAACTCCTCGCCGCCATAACGGACCACCTGGTCTCCGTCACGCAGCGAGTGGTGGATTATTTGGCTAATCCCTTTCAGAACTTCGTCGCCAACCAGATGCCCATATTGGTCGTTTATCGATTTGAAGTGGTCGGCATCGACAAACATCACCGAAAAAGGAGTACTATAGCGCACAAAATCGGACAGCAAGGAGGCAACGGCTGGTATGCCAAACTCTTTTCGAAGCATGCATGTCAAACCATCAAGGTGGAAACGATTGAAAAAATTGGAAAAGATCTCCTCAAGAAAAAGGAAAGAGACCTTTGTAACGAAAAGGTATTTTTCGCTCGTGTCACAGATGATTAGACATTGCTCCCCTTCATTTTCGATAATATCGACATTTGCTAGTGGTGCCGCTTCCTTCTTTAATTTTTGATAAAAGGTAATTAGTTGTTCAAGCGAAGGAGGAAGTTTTCCTCCCTCTTTTCTCGACGCAAACAACAACGCGCCGGTCTCCCGGTCATAAAGGGCCGATTCGATCGCTCCTTTCACCGCAGCTCCTGCTCGATGATCCACTCAAGCGCTTGCCGAGCAGTGCGATAGGTGGCGATCTCGCCAATCGAAATATCGAGATGGGACATCGCTTTAGCAATATTCTTTTTGATCCCGACCAAAATGGCTTTCGCACCCATAAGAGCCACAGCGGTATAGAGTTTGCGCAACTGGTTAGCCACTTCGGTGTTGATGTCAAAGATGGCCCCAACATCGATGATGACCGTCTCTGCCGCGTGTTGTTCTATGGCTGTCAAGACCTTATCGATGATCGTGATCACTCGATTGGAATCGAGTGTGCCAACGATCGAGACGATCAACACTCCTTTCCAGATTTCACTAATTGGCGCCTCTCGCTCAGCAAGTTCGCTTTCGCTGGCGCGCAGTACCTCATTCTTACGCGTCAAAACTTCAAAGATTAACCGCGAAGTAAGCGACTCAAAAAAAGCGGTGAGTCTGGTCGCCAATTCGAAATGAAACACCCCTTCTTGGTCAAGAAGCCGATAGATTGGAAATTTAAGGTAACAGGTGTAGACCGAATTGCGAAAGCGGTAAAAGTCATCCCCTTTGATCTCGGCAAGCTTTTCCATGAAGTGGCTAAGGGCCAACGCTTCGTCCGAGTTGGGGTCGAGATCAGAGTGAAAACACTCATCGAAAAAGCTTAAGAAATCAGCATAGTAGCGGCGTTCCGCTTCGTGTTCCTCTTCTGGAAAATAGGTAAGCCACCACTCGATCAATTCGTTTCGGTGCGTGGCAATGATTTGGCGGATCGGGGTCAGGTTAAGACTCATCAGGTTCTCCCATGATCATCAGCAGCGAGGCATCATCAGAAAGGCTACCACAAAAAAAGAGAAGTGCGCAGATCCAAGCCAGAACATGGCGCTGGTCCAGTTGCGGCAAGAAGGGGGGAATTGCTTCAGAGAGGATCCCGTCGGTGGTCAAGAAGATCGGTTGGCGGCGCTCTAGCTCAAGAAAGGAGAACTTGCCGATGACCTCGCCAATCGATCCAGACCGAAGCCCTAACGGGCGGTAGCTCCCCCCCTCCGGGTACCAGAGGGTCAGGGAACCGACACCCGCAACGGCCACCTGAGTGCGATCAAGAGCGATCACAGCCAGCTCAACGGGGCGCATCTGCCGTTCCTGCAGTTGGTGGTGCAGGCGACCAAACCATTCATCCACAAGCAGAAACGAGCGCAACTCAGCGCGAAAGCGTTCGCGCACAAAATCGGCCGTTTGCCTAGCCAGACGTCCGTGCCCTGCGGCATCGCCAAAGAGGAGAAGGTGGCCTTTGCGCTCGAAAAAGTCGCCGTTGCCGCGCGGGTCAAACGGTAAGGAGAGGTAATAGAGTTCAGCGCTCGGTCGCTGGGGACCAAAGAGGACCACGGTACCATGGATCTTTTTGCTGGTAAGGGTCACAATCTGCAAGGAAAACCCATCTTGCCGTGCCAAGGAGCTTAGGCCAATGCCCAGCGATGGCGTATGATAAGTTGAATAACCGCCTTTGAGCGCTAGGGTGACATTAGCAATCCCTGGGCCGCGATCAAGCGCGACTACAAAGTAGTCGCCCTGTTCCTCAAGAAGCCAAAGTTCCCCTTGTCCCCCCCCCCATGTTTAAGGATGTTGCTCCCTAGTTCCATCGCTGCCAATTGGAAGAGCGATACCAAAGGGTTGCCATCTAGGGCAATGCCGACCTCAATCTTGGCGTAAATCAGCTCGCTGTTACTGCGCATGGGATAGCGGCCCAGCAACCTCACAGCAGCGCCCCCCATTCAATCGAGGCCAATCGTTCCTGGCTTGCATGCAAAATGGTCTTGACCTTGAGCGTTACGCTGGTTTGAGCTTCAATCCGAGTGCGCAACTGGTTTACCTTGAAGTCGAAATAGTCCGCCGCCAGACCGCAATAGAGAAGGTAGAAGTGGTCAGCAAAGGTGCGAAAGGCCTTAATCTCTTCAGGATCAATGGTCAGTTGTTCTTCCAGGCGGGCATACGGGGCAAGGTGTGCGCCAATCTGGGTCAAGAGTTTATCCCCATGCGCCAGGCCAAAGCGCAGGTTGATCCCTTTAAAGCCTGCGATATCCAGGCCGTAAAGGATTAGGGGCACTCCTTTGCTGAGCCCTTGTTTCACCAGGGCCAAAAGGGCATCGCGATTCAGGAGCTTGGTTAGGGGGTCGCGATAGAAAAAGCTTGTTCGCGCCACTTCAAGGGGTTTTAAGGTGAGGAGCGGCGGTTCATCGGTAACGGTAAAAGAGGTTACCCGATCGAGAAAAAGCGCTGTCCACTCCCGGTCCAGATGCCCCTCGGCAACCATCTGGCGCATTACCTCCTTGGCCTTCTCATGGCTCATTCCTGTGCGATAGACCCGACTGCTGGTGAGCGCGTCATAGACATCGGCAATGGCCAAAATCCTTGCCCCCAAGGGAATCTCCTCCCCTTTGAGCCCGTCTGGGTAGCCGCGGCCGTCGATCCGTTCATGGTGGTGGCGCACCAGCGGAACAACTGCGCGCAGCGACTCGATCGGCTCGATGATCATTGCCGACAGAAGGCTATGGTATTTGATCGTCTCATACTCATCGGGGGTCAATTTCCCTGGTTTGAGCAGCACGGCATCGGGAATGCCGATCTTGCCGATGTCATGGACCAGGCCGGCAAGATAGAGATCACCGCACAGGTGCGGGTCTAGTCCCGCTGCCTCTGCCAGCGCCTGGGCAAATTGGGCTACCCGCTTGGAGTGGCCTTTGGTGTAAGCATCGCGCAGCTCGATGATGGCCACCAAGCTTTCGATGAAATCAGGCAAAGCGACGGGCTGCTGGGGAAGGATCATGCAAGCGCTATCTGCAAGAGGCGCTGAGCGGTGGCAGTTGTTGCCTGGGCAACGCTCTCTACGGAAATTTGGCGAAGTTGCGCAATGTAGTGTGCATACAGGGGCAAGTCAGCCGGTTCGCTGCGCCGCAGTGCTCGATCGGCCGCCCAAACGGGGGGGATGTCGGGGCCATCGGTCTCAAGCACAATAGCATCAAGGGGGAGCTCCGCCAGCAGCCGGCGCAGGTGGTTGGCACGATTGTACGTCATGGCTCCGCCAAAACCAAGGGCAAAACCGTGGTGGATGAGATCGGTTGCTTGGGCTAAGGAGCCGTTGAAGGCATGGAGAATGCCCCCAGGAAGGGCGCGGCGTCGCACCCGAATCCGTACCTCTTCCACCGCCCGCCGAGCATGGCAGAGCACAGGCAAGTGCAGGCGCTCTGCCAAAGCCAACTGTGCCTCAAACCAGACCTGTTGGCGCGCAGTGGGCGGTGCGCCGGCGAAACGGTCCAACCCAATCTCACCGATGGCAACGGCGCCATGAGTGGCGATCCATTGCGCAAGTGCAGCAGTGCCGATCGATGCCGCCTCTTCGTCGGTCAGCGCCCTTCCCGCCTGGGCCTCGGCCCAGGCGTGCGCTGCATCGACAAAGCAGGGGTGAACACCCCAGGCGTGGAATATCCCCGGCAACCCGGCTAGCCTCTCCCACTGGCTGGGCCACTGATCGGGGGCAACTGCAGGGACCACCGCTCCTTCGACCCCGGCCTGCTGCGCCAACGACCAGAGCTGCGCGCGGTCCGAATCGAATTCGCAGGCATCCAGGTGCAGGTGGGTATCAATCAATGAAGCCACGTTCCTTTAGTTGCTCCCCCTTAAAGAGCGGGGGCTGGTTCGTGGGTGTAGCGCGCAGCCCGTTTCTCGATGAAGGCGTCAATCCCCTCCTGAGCGTCAGGATGCATCATGTTGCAGGCCATCACTTCGGCTGCCAACTGATAGGCGGCGTCGATCCCCATTTCTATTTGCCGGTAAAAGAGCGACTTACCCATCGCCAACGATGCCCGGGGTTTGGCCTTAATCGAATCGGTTAGACGCTGAATTTCCCCATCGAGTTCAGTCTCCTCAACCACCCGGTTGACCAACCCAAGTTCGCGAGCGCGCTCGGCGGTGATGAATTCGCCGGTAAGGAGCATCTCCATCGCGGCTTTGCGTCCGACGTTGCGCGATAGGGCTACCGCCGGCGTGGAACAGAAGAGTCCCACGGTGATCCCAGAGACGGCAAACCGGGCAGAGCGGCTGGCCACCGCCAAGTCGCAGGTGGCAACAAGCTGGCAGCCCGCTGCCGTGGCAATGCCGTGCACGCGCGCAATCACCGGGAAAGGCAGCGTCATGATGGTACGCATCACTCGAGTGCATAGGGCAAAGAGGTCGCGCTGGAATTCCAGCGTGCAATTGGCGCGCATCTCTTTGAGATCATGCCCAGCGCAGAAGGCCTTTCCCGCACCGGCCAACACCACGGCGCGTACCGCATTGTTTGCGCCTGCCCGCTCGAGCGCAGCCAGGAGCTCGGTAAGCATTTCGCGCGATAGGGCGTTGAATTGCTTCGGTCGGTTGAGGGTAAGCGTCATCACCCCATCGGAGAGCGTTTCAAGTACGAACGGATCACTCATTGCCATCTCCCTAGTGCGGAACAAAGTTATTCAATCGCATCCTTCGAGCGGGCCATCTGGCGCAGGAGAAACTTCTGGATCTTGCCCGTTGAGGTCTTTGGTAGCGGCCCAAAGGTAAATTTCTTGGGGATCTTGAACCCAGCAAGGAATTGCCGGCAGTGCTCCTGGAGCGCTTCAGCTGTAACCGTCACCCCTTCGCGCAGTTCGACAAACGCATGCGGTACTTCGCCCCATTTGGGGTCGGGGGCGGCGACCACCGCAGCTGCCAGCACCGCCGGGTGTTTGTAGAGGGCATCTTCGACTTCGATCGAGGAGATGTTCTCACCACCGGAGATGATGATGTCCTTGGCCCGGTCTTTGATCTTGACGTAGCCATCGGCTTCCAGCACCCCCAGGTCACCGGTATGAAACCAGCCACCACGGAAGGCCTCCTCGGTTGCCGCGGGGTTTTTTAGGTACCCCTTCATCACCAGGTTGCCGCGAAACATCACCTCACCCATCGTTTGACCATCACGGGGAACCTCGGTCATCGTTGCAGGATCGAGCACCGTGATTGCCTCTTGCGCATGGTAGGCAACCCCTTGGCGGCCATTGAGCCGCACCTGCTCGGCCAAGGGCAACGCACCCCAGTCGTCGTGCTTGGCGCAGACTGCTGCCGGACCGTAGGTTTCGGTCAGCCCATAGACGTGGGTGATCTCAAAGCCGATCTCAGCCATCGCCTGGAGCACCGCTGCTGGGGGTGGCGCAGCAGCGATCAACCCCTTGACCGTCCGCCCCCCTTGGCCGCGTCGGTAGGTTTCGGGTGCAGCGTTGGCGATCAGGCTATGGACGATCGGGGCGCCGCAATAGTGGGTAACGCCGTGCGTTTCGATCGCCTGCCAGATGAGCTGTGGGTCAACGCGGCGCAGGCAGACATTGACGCCCGCGTTTGCCGCCATCGTCCAAGGGAAGCACCAACCGTTACAGTGAAACATGGGCAACGTCCACAGATAGACGGCGTGCGCAGGCATCCCCCACGAGACGATGTTAGAGAGGGCGTTGAGGTAGGCACCACGGTGGTGGTAGACCACCCCTTTGGGGTTGCCGGTTGTCCCCGAAGTGTAGTTGAGGGAGATGGCGTCCCACTCATCGTCGGGGTATTGGAGGGGGGCGTTGGGGTCGCCACTTGCCAGCAGCCCCTCGTAGTCAAGGGTACCGAGCAGCTCTCCTGGCCCGGTATATTCGGGGTCGTCGACGTCGATGACCACCAACCGCCGCTCTGTTGCAGCAAGCGCCCGACGAACAGTCGGGGCGTATTCGCGGTCGGTGATCAGCACCTTGGCTTCGCCATGCTCAAGGATGAAGGCAATCGTCTCGGGGTCGAGCCGAACGTTGATGGTGTTGAGCACCGCCCCCGCACCGGGTACGCCGAAGTGGCATTCGAGCATTTCGGGAGTGTTGTTGAGGACAACAGCCACCGTGTCGTTCTTGCCTACGCCCAGATGGCGCAGCGCTGAAGCGAGTCGGCGCGACCGCTCGGCAAACTGGGCCCAGGTATACCGTCGCGCCCCATGCACAACCGCTGGCCGCTGCGGATAGACTGCCGCGGTGCGCTGCAGGAAACTGAGCGGTGTGAGCGGCACATAGTTGGCCGCGCAGCGTTCTAGACCTAACTGGTAAGCATTGCTCATAGCTCCCTCCTTTGGAAAAGGGCGTCTTCGGGCAGACGAAAGAGGCGACAGGCGTTGGCGGTGGTCATTTCGGCAAAGGCTGGAAAGGGGATCCCTAAAAACTCGGCCAGAAACTGGGCGGTGTGGCAAACGAAGGCCGGTTCGCACCGCTTGCCGCGGTGCGGAACAGGAGCAAGGTAAGGGGCGTCGGTCTCGACCAGCAGCCGATCGCGCGGCACAAAACGGGCAACGTCGCGCACCGCTGTGGCATTCTTAAAGGTGGCAATCCCAGAAAAAGAGACATAGAACCCCATATCGAGCGCCGCTTCGGCCACAGCCCGCGATTCGGTAAAGCAGTGCATCACCCCGCCGACCGCATCGGCCCCCTCTTCGCGCAGGATTGCCAGCGTATCCTCGGCTGCCGCACGGGTATGGATAACCAGCGGCAGCCCAACGGTGCGCGCAGCGCGGATGTGGGTGCGAAACCGCTCGCGCTGCCACTCAGGGCGGTCGGTCAATCGGTAGTAATCGAGCCCAGTTTCGCCAATGGCCACTACTTTGGGGTGGTTAGCCAAGGCCACCAAGCGCGCCTCTGTAGGCTCTTCTACCCCTTCGTTGTCTGGGTGGACGCCAACGCTCGCCCAGACGTTGGGGTAGGTTTCGGCAATGGCCAGCACCTGCGCTGCCCCTTCCAGCGTTGTCCCAATCGAAATGGCGCCCGCGACGCCCGCTTCGGCCATGTTGGCAACAACCTCTGGCAGCCGCTCGGCCAGTCCTGGAAATTCGAGGTGGCAATGGGTGTCGATCAGCTTCATAATGTATGGGTTGTCTTTCCAGAACCAAGGAGCGCCCCAAGCTTCTTCTCGATCAAGGCCCGCAGGCGAACGGCCATCTCCCCTTCGTCAAAGTGGACCCCCACTCCTTGCACCCGACCACCGGTGACGTTGGCCGGGTTGATCCATGCCACGGTGCCAGCAATTAGAAGCGGTTCGCTCTCATCCGGGAGCTGGACGCGCAAAAAGAGGGGATCCCCCAGGGAAAAGGAGCGTTGAGTGGGGACAAATAGGCCACCGTGCTTAAACCACGGCATGTAGGCAGCATAAAGGGCCGACTGGGCTTCGATATGGATCCCCAGCACGGGAACCCGTGTGTTTCCCTTACCTGATGCCGGGTCACTCATCGCGTTACCCCTTCGACATAGCTTAGCCAGACCATTTCACACTGCGCCTGCAGGTTAAGGGCGTGGTCAGTCCACAGTGCCAGCCGGTTGGCTGCGGCCAGCCGCTGCCACCAGCTATCGACTGGCTGCCGGCCAGCAAGCGCTGCCAGCAATTTCCCCGCAGCTGGGAAGTGTAACGGCAACTGACCTGCTTGCCAAGCCCTGCCAACAAGCGCCAGCCGCAGCAAGTCGATGAGCCAGTAGCGGTACCAGCAGAGCAGATCGGCAAAACCCCAGCCGCTTGCCTTTTCGCCCCCTTTAAGCGTTTCGGTCCACCGGCTAGCAACTGCAACCGGATCGCGCCACGCCCGCTCGCTGGCATCAAGAACGAACGCCTCAATAAGCGGCGCGCCGGCACGCACAAGATGATCCAGTGCAGCCAACGGGGCGCCGCGGTAGAGAGCAAGCGACTGTTCGACTTGGCCAGCATCGGCCACTACACGCTGCTTGGCCAGTTGCTCAGTAAGCCAGGCAAGAGCTTGAGCATGGGGCGGTGAAGGCAGCAGCCAGCGCTGCACCCGACTCAGGATCGTGGGCAGCAGCCGTCCGGGGGCGTCGCTTACGAGCACAAAGAGGAGGTTAGCCGGCGGCTCTTCGAGCACCTTGAGTAGGGCGTTGGCAGTAAAGCGGTTCATCGCCTCGGCAGGGACCACCAGCGCCGCGCGTCGCTCGCCGTGGGCAGTGCGTTGTGCTGCGGCAATCAGCGCGCGCACTTGATCGATGACGATCTCGCGCTGAGGCGCCTCCGGCGCCAACGTCATCGCATCGGGATGGACTTCAGAAGCGGCCAGTTGACACGAGCGGCACAGGCCGCACGGCTCGGTTGTAGCGTTGGGCTGGGCAGCACATATCCAGCGTCGAACCAGCCAGTTGGCAAGGAGCCGTTTGCCGACTCCCGCTGGGCCAGCCAGGAGCACCCCTTGCGGTGCCCGTCCCTGCTGCCAGGCGGTAAGGAAGCGATCGCGCCACGGAGCAAGCCAAGCGGGCAGGGGTTGGCCGCTCACTCTATTTCTCCTTGAGGGTGATGCTGAACCAACCACTGCGCCTGCCCAAGGCGCTGCTGCACCGGCTCTTTAGGAAGCGACCAACCGGGAAACCACCGGCGCGTCACCTCGCCAAGGAGCAGCTCTGTGAGCACCTCGGGCGGCTGAGTAGCATCGAGCACCAGGTAGCGGCCACGGTCGGCTGCCGCCCGTTCAAGATAAGCCCGGCGCACCCGGTCAAAGAAGCGAAGCGATTCGTTTTCGAAGCGATCGGGGGCTTGCTCCTTACCGCGCTGGATGCGCCGGGCGGCAGCCAGCTCGGCAGGTATGTCGAAGAGAATAACGAGGTCGGGAGTAACGCCGCCGCGCGTCCATTCGTCGAGCACGGCAAAACGCGTGGCGGGGACCCCTCGTCCCGCCACTTGGTACGCATAGGAGGCGTCGGCAAAGCGGTCCGAGATAACCCACTGACCGGCAGCAAGCGCTGGAACGATGCGGGTAAGGAGATGTTCGCGCCGCGCTGCACAAAGTAGGAGCAGCTCGGTCTCTGGGTGCATCGGCTGGTTGAGCACCACCGCGCGGATCGCCTCACCTACCGGCGTGCCGCCAGGTTCGCGGGTGGCCAGCACCGAGACTCCTTGGGCGGTAAGCCAGGCAACAAGCGCTTCGATCTGGGTGCTCTTCCCTGCCCCGTCGATCCCTTCGAAAACCAGGAACCGGCCAGCCGTCACGGTTGCCCCCCGACCTGCTCCCGGCTCGACTCCCCAGGGGCGGTCGAGGAGCTGCCAGAAGCAGAGTTGGCGGCTACTGCGGCCCGGTAGGCCTTGACGGCGCGGTTGTGTTCAGAAAGCGTACGCGAAAAGTGGCTCCGCCCGCCGGTTCCGGTGGCGACAAAATAGAGGTAGTCGGTACGCTCGGGGTGCGCTGCCGCCTTGAGCGACGCCAGACTGGGCAACGCGATCGGAGTGGGCGGCAGGCCCGAGCGCGTGTAGGTATTGTGGGCGTGGTCGCGGGCAAGATCCGTGCGGGTGATCGGCCCATCGGGGCGGCCGCTCACCCCATACACCACCGTCGGGTCCGATTGCAGCGGCATTCCTCGGCGCAGGCGGTTTACAAAGACCGAAGCGACCTTGGCCCGGTCATCTGGGTGCCCCGTCTCCTTTTCGATGAGTGAGGCAAGGATCAGCAGCTCCTCAGGAGAACCAAGCGGTAGATCGGGGTCGCGCTCAGCCCAGACGGCGGCAACGGTACGCACCATCTGCTCATGCGCCTGGCGGTAGAGGTCGCGATCCGGCGTCATGCGGTCAAAGAGGTACGTATCGGGGAAAAACCACCCCTCGGCAAAAGGGACTTTGGCCGCAATGGCCTGCAAGATGGTCTGCGGTGCCGCACCAGCCAGCGTATGGCTGAGGTAGGGGTGGGAATCGATGGCTGCCTGCATCTGGGCAAAGGTCCATCCCTCGATGATGGTTAAGCGATCGCGGATCACCTCGCCGGCAACGACCTGCCGCCACGCTTCGGCTGGCGTGATGCCCGGCCGGAAGCGGTAGTACCCGGCCACCACCTGGCGGGTGTTGGTCGCTTTGGCAAGAAGCCGCCAAAAAGGCGTCGGGTCGCCAAATGTCTTGGCCATCTGGTCGGCTACCTGGCCCACCCCGGCGCCGCGTGGGATGACCACGATCAGCTCGTCGCTGGCCAATTGCCGCGGCGCATCCTGCCAATACCAGAAGGCGGCAATGGCGCCGAGCGCCATCACCACCGCTGCAGAAAGCCCAACCACCAGCCAGAGCCAGCCCTGGCTTCTCCTTGCCGCTTCGCGATTCATGGCGCGATTCTAGCCAACTTTTGCGATAATCGGATGCCCAGATTTTCTGGAGCGCGGTAATGGAAGCAACGCAACCCTTTGCCACCGTGCGGGTAAGAGGCCCTGAAGCGATTTCCTTTGTGCAAAGCCTTACCTGCAACGACGTGGTGGCGCTGCCGGTAGGCAGCTCGGCCTGGAACGGCCTCTGTTCGCCCAAGGGGCGGCTCTTAGCGCTCTTTTGGGTGGCCAAGGTGAGCGACGACGAACTCACTCTGACCATCGACCCGGAAAGCGCCGAGTTTCTCCTCACCCAGCTCACCCGCTACCGCTTCCGGCGCAAAGTCGACCTGGCATTGGGAGAGCCGGTTGCTGGCCCCGACTGGGCCACTTTCGTGGCCAACGGCTGGCCGTGGATTCTGCCGGCCAACCGCGAGGTCTTCCTGCCGCAATGGGTCAACCTCGACCTTCTTGGCGGGGTCAGTTTTACCAAGGGGTGCTACCCAGGACAGGAAGTAGTCGCCCGCACCCGTTACCTGGGGGAAGTAAAACGGCGCATGGTGCCGGTCTCTGGACTGGGCGCTCCCCCCGCAGCGGGGACACCGTGCTATACCGCCAATGAAAACGGGGCAAATGTTCCCGATGGCAGCGCCGAGGTCGGGCGGGTAGTGCTTGCCGCCCCCGCTGGTGACGGCTTTGCAGCGCTCGTCTCGGTGCGTCTCTCAGCCCTAGAAGGGGCGCTAACCATCGGCCACCCGGCTGCCGCGCCGGTTACCCGCCTCCCCCTCCCCTATCGGCTAGAAGCGCAATGAAAGAGATGCCCAACGCCACGCTCATCGGTAACTTGCTCCTTTTTGCCGCGCTGCTCATCCTTGTCTATTTCCCGGCGCTGTGGGAACAGCTTGGCGTCTTTGCCTTTGTACTCTGGATGGTAGTTGCCGCTAGCGGAGTCTATTTCATCATGCACGGCAAAGGGCCGCAAGACTAGCTGCTTCCCTTCCCTAAAAGCCCCCGCAGCGCCTCCTGAAGGTCGGCAGGAAGAACAACGATGCGGGCGTTTGGCGAGTCGCTCAGTTTTTCGAGGGCAGCAACGTATTTTTCACCAAGGAGATAGCGCATCGGCGCCGTCTGTTGGCCGATGGCACTTGTGACCCGCCGAATCGCCTCGGCTGATGCTTCGGCAAGCATCACCTGGGCGTTGGCATCGCGTTTGGCTGCTTCCAACCGCGCCTCAGCCTGCAGGATCGCCGCCTGCTTCTCCCCTTCGGCCTTGGTCACCAGCGCTTTGCGTTCGCGCTCGGCAGCCGCCTGCATTTCCATCGCTCGCTGCATCGACGGAGACGGTTTGATGTCTTGGATCTCCACCGACTTAACAGTAATGCCCCAATCCATCGCCTCGTCAGCGATGCTTTCGCGCAACCGAGCCTTGATCTTGTCGCGCGACGAAAGCGCTTCATCAAGCTCCATCTCGCCGATGATCGAGCGCAGCGTGGTCATGATCAGGTTACGGATCGCTTCCGAAAAGTTGGTCACGCCATAGACTGCCTTGACCGGGTCGGTGACCTTGACAAAGGCGATCGCGTTGGTCAGAATCACCGCATTGTCGCGGGTGATCACCTCCTGCTCCTGGACATCCAGAATGATGTCCTTGGTCACCAACTTGTACGCCACCTGGTCAAGGTAGGGAATGATAATGTTTAGCCCCGGCCGCAAGGTGGTGTGGTATTTGCCCAGCCGCTCGACGATCCACTCTTCGCCTTGAGCCACCAGCCGCACCCCTTTGGCGATGGTGACGAAGACAAAAATAAGAACTACTACCGCCACGATCATCGCATCAGACATCGCCACCTCCCCTCTGCTGTAGCGCCGAGGAATCGGCGCGCACTACCTTGACGAAACTTCCTTCAATGCGCACCACCTTCACCCGTTTGCCGACAGGGATCACCTCGTCAGAAAGACATGGCCATTCGTCGCTGCCCAGAATCGGGCGCTGGAAGCGCACCCGGCCGTGGGCAAAGGGGGCTACCTCGGTCACCAGTAGCCCCACTTCGCCGATCGCTTCGTCGGCCGTTCCGGCGCGGGTGCGCTCGCGAACCCGGCGAAAGAGGCGAAACCAAAGGACCGTCATCGCCACCGACGCCACCACCCAGATGCCGATCTGGGTAGGTATAGAAAGCGTGGGCGAAACGACAAGCACGACCCCCACGACCAACGCTCCCAGACCAAACCAGATAATGAAAAAGGATGGCAGCACCAATTCCCCCAAAACGAGGATTAGGCCAGCAACGATCCAGTACCACCATGGGACGGCAAAAGGTTCCATAGCGCTGATGCTATCACAGTGAGTTGCTAAGAACGCAATACCGTAAGCGGTGGCCGAGCAAGCACCGCCCGGCCGCGTAGCGCACCCCAAAGTGCTACGGCGCTTGCCACCGCCGCTGCTGCGCCGGCGAGCGGCAACCAGCGTACCGGAAGCGTTAGGTCAAAGAGGGCATGGGCAAGCCACGCACCAAGTCCTACTGCAGCAACCACCGACAAGAGTGCGGCAAGCAACCCAACAACTAGCGCTTCGCCCAAAAAAAGACCCAGCCCCATGCGCGAGGTCAAACCCAACGCGCGCAGCAGGGCCACCTGTTGGCTACGCCGACCTTCCCCCATCGCCCAGCCCAGCAGTAGGACAACCGTCCCAATCAGGAGGGTAAAGGCAGAAAGGCCCTGGAGAAGATGGGTGACTTGCCCAGCCAGCGTTTCAAACTCGCGGCGCAGCGCAGCCACGTCAAGCACCGTCACGTTGGGAAAGTGTTGCACCAACTGCCGCTCCAAGGCAGCCGCCGATTCGGGAAGATGGAGTGCAGCCATGTAGATTGCTGGAGCGTTGGCCAACGCCTCTGGGGTGGTGATAAAAAAGAAGTTTGGGTTCATCGACTCCCAACGCAGCGCCCGCACCGAAGTGATGGTTACGGTGATAACCTCCCCGGCAACCGAAAAGGTGACCCGGTCGCCCAATTTCAGGCGGAACCGTTTAGCCAGCCCCGCTTCTACCGAGGCTTTGCTTCCGGACTGGTTACCGTGCCATTGGCCGGCCACTACCTGGTTTCCTGCCGGTAGTTCAGTGCTATAGGTCAGGTTAAATTCGCGGTGCGCCAGCCGCTCGGCACGGGGATCGGCCAGGATCTCGGCGGGAATCGGCGCATCGTTGATCGCCGTAAGGCGGCCGCGTACCATCGGCCAGAAGCTTGGCGCAGGCAACCCAGAGGCAACGATGGCTTCACGTAGCGCTGGCACCTGATCAGGCATCACGTTGATCAAGAAGCGGTTTGGGGCATCGGCCGGGGTCTGGTACTGCCAGGCAGCAAGTAGGTCGCTGCGGACGAAAAGAAGCAGCCACAGGGTGGTCAGACCAATGGCAAGCGCCGCCACCTGCAGAGCAGCAGCAAGCGGTGCCCGGGCCAGGAAAAGAAGCGCAAGGCGCACTGGGGGGGCCGCGCCCATCGGCACCAGGCGCGCTGCCACAGCCAGCACGGCTACCGTTGCCAGACCAAAGAGTAGGGTAACCGCAGCCATCACAGCGGTAGCGATCACGGCTAGACGCCACTCGCCTCCCAGCGCGACGATGACCGCACTAAGCCCCCCCAGTGCGGCAATCGTCCAGCCGAGCCAGCCAACCGGCGGAAGCCGTGCTGCCCCCTGGCGCAGCACAGCTGCGGGGGGTAGCGCAAGGAGCCAGATCCCCCACGGTACCACCAGGGCACCGAGAAGAACGACAACAAGCAGCAGCCCTGGCCATGCCACCCAGAGCGGTGCGCCAGCCAACTCTGGCCAGTGCAGCGCATCGGCAAGGAGATTGGCAAAGAGCCCTTGCGCCAACCACCCGAGCGCAAAGCCCCCAGCGGTAGCCGCCAGGGCCAACGCCGCCAGACGCAGAGCAGCGAACCGCCACCAGATCGCCCTCGTTCCCCCCAGCGCCCGAACAACGGCAATGCGCGCAACCATCTGCTCGGCCAGCCGGCGTCCGGCGAGCGCAATCGCTACAGCGGCAAGAAGCACCGAAGCAATCGTCATCAGGCGCAAAAAGCGGCGTACTTCAGTAAGGAGCTGTTGCAGCGCCGGTTGAGCCTCGTCAGGGGTGAGCAACCGCTCACCCGGTTGTAACCGCTTGGCCAAATCCTCCTTAACTGCAACCAGGTGTTGACTGGGCACGGCAAGATGCCAGCGGTAGGTGGCGCGCGAACCGGGAGCGAGCAACCCAGAGTCGTGCAAGGTAGCCAATGGCACGACCAACTCGGGCAGAAAGCTCAGAAAATCGGCCCCCTGCTCAGGAGCCCGGGCCAAGATGCCGGCAACCGTCACTTGAGTGCGACCCACCTGCACGGTGTCCCCCACCTTGAGCCTGAGCAGTGTTGCCAAGCGCGGATCGACCCATGCCGAATCGCTGGCAAGCGGCGAAGCGGAAGTTGCAGAAGCAGCATCTGCCCCTTCCTCATTGACAAACAAAGTGACCTTGCCGCGCAGGGGGTAGCCGGGACCAACTGCCCGCACCGCCACAAGCTGGAATTGCCCTGCTGCACTGCGCACCAGCGTGGTCGTCGTTACCGATTCGGTCACCTGAACTTCGGGGTGATCGGCCCGCCACCGCTGCCAAGCTTCCCCCAGCGGATAGGGAGCAGTAATCTGTAGATCGCCTGCCAGCCAGCTTGCCCCCTCGGAAATAAGGGTGCGCTCAAGGCGCACGGTTAGCCACGCCACCGCTGCCACCGCTGCCACCGCCAACGCCAGCGCAACGACCAGCGCTGCCAGCGCTTCACCGCCAGGCAAAAGGGCCCGGGCAAGATGCCAACGGCTACGCCACTGCTTCACTAACCTTTCCCCAACCGCTCCCGAATGAGCGCCACCCAGAAAGCGGCGCCGATTGGCAAGATGGCATCGTTAAAGTCGTAGTGGCTATTGTGCAGCACGCACCCACCCGTTCCCGGTCCGTTGCCGATCCACAGGTAGGACCCAGGGCGTTTCTGCAAGAAGTAGGAGAAGTCTTCCGCCCCCATCGACGGGGGAAGGTGGCGCATCACCCGATCCTTCCCCACCACCTGAACGGCAACCTGCGCTGCGCGCTCCGCCGCTTCTCTGTTATTGCAGGTAGGGGGATAGCCATCGTGCCAGCACCACTCAAGTTTGGCGGCTACTGGCGCAGCCAGCGCTTGGGCATAAGCGTTTGCCCGTTCGGCAACCAGATCAAGCGTTGCTTCAGAAAGCGCGCGTACCGTTCCGGTAAGCACCACCTGATCCGGTAACACGTTGTATGCGGTGCCCGCATGGAATTGGGTCACTGAAAAAACTGCCGCTTCGGTAGGCGAAAGATGCCGACTGACCACCCCCTGCGCAGCAGTAACGAACTGTGCAGCGGCCACGATCAGGTCGCTGCCCAGGTGGGGCATCGCGGCATGGGTGCCGCTGCCGCGCCAAATCAGATCGAAACTGCGCGTGCCGGCCATCACAGGGCCAGCGTGCACGGCAAAGGTTCCGACCGGCAGCCCCGGCCAGTTGTGCAGTGCGTAACACTCCGCCACCCCGTAGTGATCGAGCACCCCCTCCTCGACCATCATCCGTGCCCCACCTCCCCCCTCTTCAGCCGGTTGGAAGAGAAAGAGAACCGTCCCAGCAAAGTCGCGCGTTTGGGCCAGCACTTCAGCGGCAGCAAGGAGCATCGCCGTGTGCCCATCGTGGCCGCAGGCGTGCATTCGCCCCGGATAGCAGGAGCGGTGGGCAAAGGTGTTGGCTTCGTCGATCGGCAAAGCGTCCATATCCGCGCGCAGCAGAATCGTCGGACCGGGGCCGCGCTGACCGACGCACCGGGCCACCACCCCAGTCTTGGCCCAACCGCGCTCTGGGGTTAGGCCAAACGCGGTGAGCTGCTCGGCCACGAACGCTGCCGTCGCCTCCTCGGCAAAGGCGAGCTCCGGATGGCGGTGCAGATAGTGGCGCCACTGCTGCCATTTGGGGAAGCAATTGGCGTAACGGGCCTGCCAATCGTGCCAGAATGGGGTAGTTAAAAGGGTATTCATCGCCGTGTCACTCGATGCCCAGCGCGATACGCGCTGGCGGCAGCCCCCGCTTCTGCCGCTCGGCCTCGATGCGCTGGGCCACCTCCATGTGGCCATTGGTAAGGGCCAGAACCAGCGCCCCTCTCCCCTCCTCATTGACCGCCTCGGTGTCGGCCCCAGCGGTAAGAAGCCGGGTGACCACCGCAACATCGCCGTTCTTGGCTGCCCACAGAAGCGGCGTCATGCCGTTGGCTGCGGCACGGTTAGGATTGGCCCCCGCGGCAAGGAGCCGGTCTACAACCGCTACATGCCCCTGCATCGCCGCATAAAGGAGCGGATTCCAGCCGTCGTGATCGACAATGGCCCCAGCGGCAATCAGATGCTCTACAACAGGCAGGTGGCCACGGTAGGCAGCCACCATCAGTGCCGTTTCTCCCACCACGTTTCGGCGGTTGCGGTTTGCGCCGGCCTGCAACAGGCTATCGACCAAAGCCAAATTGCCGCGGGCTGCCGCCCAGATAAGAAGCGGCGTCCCCTGCTCATCGGTCGCGTTGGGGTCAAGCCCCTGGGCAAGGAGGGATTGAAGCGATTCTGTTGCCTCCCCACGAAGCGCCTGCTGCAACTGAGCAAAAAGGCGGTTCTCCTCCCCAGCCACAGCAAAAGGGACAAGCCACAGCGCAGCGATGAGCGTCCATCCGAGCCTGCGGCGAACTTCTCCCAACTTTTGGCGCCGCATCATTGTCTGGTCACGATTTGCCACGGTTTTCCTACCTGTTGCCACTGCTCCCGTTCCTCCTGCAACAACGCCCATGTCAACGGATAGTCTTCGTCCAAGCGGTGCGCAACACCGATCTGGTACCCTGAACCAAGATGCGACAATTGGAGCTGAGGTACCGGCTTTTGGTTTCGAGCACGATTAAGGAGCACCGCTAACCGCAGCGCCAGCACCGCATCCCATTCAGATGGCTGCATCACGATCTCTTTCAAACGGCTTAGTTTGCCGCGGTGGCCCAACACCCAACGGGCCAGACGGGCTTGGTCGGTTTGGGAAAAGCCGGGGAGATCGGCGTTGAGCACCAGATAGGCCCCATGTTTATGGTAGCCGCTGTGCGCGATGAAGAGTCCCACTTCGTGAAGCTGCGCTGCCCAGCAGAGAAACTGGCGCTGTGGGTGGTAGGGATCACGCCAGGCCGGTTGCAACTGTTCGGCCAGATGCACCGCAGTGCGCTCCACTCGTGTGGCGTGGATGGGATCAACGCCGCACCGCTCCCTCAGCCGGGCGATGCTCGCTGAACGGATATCCTGGTGGTGGCTGCGGCCAAGAAGGTCATAGAGCACGCCCAACCGCATCGCCCCCTCGGCGTAGCGGGCTGAAGCAATCCCCAGCGCATCGAACGCCGCCTTCATGATCGCTAGCCCAGCAGCAAAGATATCGCAGCGCTCTGGCCGCATTCCGGGGATCTTGGCAATCGCCGCGGGGGATCGGGCCGATAGCACCAACCGTTCGATTACCGCAAGCCGCTCGGCGGTGATCTCTTCGCTGCTTGGGTCGAGCGCTGCGACCACGTCGCGAATCGCCTTTGCCGAACCGCTTGAGACAAAAACCTGTTCCCACCCTACTGCTCGGTAGGTTTCTGCAATCGCCTCCAGCTCTAGTCGCGCTGCCGTGTAGGCGGCGGCAAAACGGCGCGGCGTCACCTCCCCGTCCGGAAAATAGTGGTTGGAATAGCCCACGCACCCCATGTAAAGGCTCTCCAGAAGGTGCGGCATGGCCCCTTTGCCAATGATGAATTCGGTAGATCCCCCGCCGATGTCAAAGACAAGGTTCTGAAGATGCGGCTCAGGGATGGTGTGCACCACCCCAAGATAGATCAGGCGCGCCTCTTCCCGGCCAGAGATCACTTCGATCGGAAAACCAAGAAGCTCTTGCCCCTCAGCCAGAAACTGAGCGGCATTTTTGGCCACCCGCAGGGTATTGGTCCCCACCGCCCGCACCGCATCCGGGTGAAACCCGTCGAGCCGTTCGGCAAACTGTTTAAGGGCCAGCCAGCCGCGTGCCATCGCTTCAGGGGTTAGCCATTTCTCGGGCGTTAGCCCAGCAGCTAAGCGAACGGCCGCTTTGAGGTCGTCGCGCGGCAGGACCAGATCCCCTTCCACTGCAGCGATCACTAAGCGAAAGGAGTTGGAACCAAGATCGACAGCAGCCAGTTTCATAACCACATTGTACGCGGAAAAAGGATTGGCGTACAATTTATAAAATCGGCTTGGAACCCAGACAATGCCTACCCTGACTCCTCCGCCCGCCCACTACCCCGCCGAACACTTCTTCAACCGGGAGCTCTCGCTGCTACAGTTCCAGCGCCGCGTGTTGGCGATGGCCGAAAGCCCCGACGTCCCGCTTATCGAACGGCTGCGCTACCTGTGCATCGTCTCCAGTAACCTTGACGAATTTTTTGAAATCCGTGTGGCAGGTCTTAAAGAACAGTTAGAACAGTTGCGCCAGGGAGTTACCCGCACCGGGATCGACGGTCTCCCGATCGATGAGCTCCTAGAGCGCATTGGCCACGAGGTGCAAGCGCTGGTTGCACGTCAGTATGCACTCTGGAACGAAACCCTCATTCCGGCCCTTGCCCGCGAAGGGATCGTCTTTGTACGCCGCACCCACTGGAGCGACGCCCAGCGCGAGTGGCTCACCCGCTATTTTGTCGAGCAGATCGAACCGCTCCTTACCCCGATTGCGCTCGACCCAGCCCACCCCTTCCCGCGCATCCTCAATAAGAGCCTTAATTTCGCCGTTGAGCTCGAAGGCAAAGATGCCTTTGGCCGCACGTCGGGCCGGGCGATCGTCCAAGCTCCGCGGGCGCTGCCGCGCGTGTTGCGCCTGCCAAAAGGGTTATCAGAGCACCCCTACGCCTTTGTCTTTCTCTCCTCGATCATTCACGCCAACGTCCACCGCCTCTTCCCCGGGATGCATGTCAAAGGGTGCTACCAGTTTCGGGTCACCCGCAACTCCGACCTCTTTCTGGACGAAGAGGAGATCAAAGATCTGCGCGATGCGCTCTCTGGGGAACTCCGCCAGCGCCACTTTGGCGACGCGGTGCGGCTAGAAGTTGCCGACAACTGTTCTGAGCAGATGGCGCGCTTTCTGCTCGAGCAGTTTCAGCTATCTGAGTCGGCGCTCTACCGGGTGCCCGGAATCGTCAATCTTGTGCGCCTCATAGCGGTGTGCGACGAAGTCGACCGTCCCGACCTCAAATACCCCCCTTTTACCCCGCGCATTCCTAAAACGCTGTTGCGGCCGCAGAACACTTTTGCCGTTCTAAACCGCCAGGATCAGCTGCTGCATCACCCCTACGAGAGCTTTGACCCGGTGGTCAATCTGCTGCGCACAGCAGCCGACGACCCAGCAGTGGTCGCCGTGAAGATGACCGTCTATCGCACCGGAACAGACTCGGTGCTTATGGAGCAACTCATCCGTGCCGCGCAGGCGGGTAAAGAGGTGACAGTGGTCATGGAGCTGATGGCCCGGTTCGACGAAGAGGCCAACATCCGCTGGGCGCGGCGGCTTTACGATGCTGGCGCACATGTGGTCTATGGTGTCTTCGGGTACAAAACCCACGCCAAGCTGCTGCTGATCATCCGCCGGGAAGATGGGGGGCTGAAGCGTTACTGCCATATCGGTACGGGCAACTACCACCCGCGCACGGCGCGCCTCTACACCGATTTTGGGCTGCTGACTGCCCATCCTGAGATCTGCGCCGATGTCGATGCCATCTTCCGCTCGATCACCGGCATGGGCGATGCGCCGCAGCTCAAATACCTCTGGCAATCGCCCTTTACGCTCCACCCCCAGCTCCTTGCCCACATCGAAGCGGAAGCCGAAACAGCGCGTGTCGGTGGCAAAGGGCGGATCATCGCCAAAATGAATGCGCTCCTTGAGCCGCATCTTATTGAAGCGCTCTATGCCGCCTCGCAAGCGGGGGTTGAGATCGACCTCATCGTCCGCGGGCCATGTGCCTTAAAGCCAGGGGTTCCCGGACTATCAGAGCAGATCCGGGTGCGTTCAATCGTTGGGCGTTTTCTCGAGCACCACCGGATCTTTTACTTCCACGCCAAAGGCGAACGGAAAGTCTATCTTTCAAGTGCCGACTGGATGGACCGCAACTGCTTTCGCCGGGTGGAGGTTGCCTGCCCAGTGCTCGACCCTGCCCTTAAGCGGCGGGTCATTGCCGAAGGGCTACGCCTCTACCTACTCGATAACGCCCAAGCTTGGGAACTGGGGGCCGATGGCCGCTACCGCCTTAAACATGCCCGTCAGCGCCGCCGCGCTGCCCAGGAGATCCTGCTTCAGGAACTAGCTCGCAGCAGCGCTTAAGAAAGAGCACTGCCGCAACGCTTCTCACTTCCCTAGCGGCTTATCGCCACCCCAGTCGACGGGCAACAGCCGCTCAGGGTGGCGCTCGCGCAACCGTTCAAGCTCCGGGCAACCAGCGCGGTGGATAGTCAAACCACGGCTGCGGCTAATAAAGGCGGCAATTGCCTCCCCCCATTCGGGTAGGCAGCAGCGGGCGCGCTGGGCCATGAAACCGGTCTCACCGGCGATTACCACCGGTACCACCGCTGCGTCGGCCGATACACTGCTACCAGGGCGAACAGGCGTCTTGGTGCGTGCCGGCCCGGGCAGCGGCTGGGCGTTGCGGCGCAACTCGGCAGAGCTACGCGTTTCGCCGGCTGCGCGTGTCCCCTCCTCGCGGCTACTCCGCTCCGCTTCCCGGTGCACGAACCACAAGCGAATCTTGCTCCGGGCATGGCGAGTAACCACAAACCCTGGCTGCAACCAGTCGCGCGACGGCCCCCCCTCCTTGGCGGTGAGGATCTCGACCCGCTGCCCGGTGGCCAGCGGAGTATTCAGCGGGACAATCTGCCCGTCGACTTTTGCGCCGCGGCAGCGATGACCCACATCGGTATGGATGCGGTAGGCAAAATCGATTGGCGTTGCCCCCTTGGGAAGATCGATCACCCGCCCAGCCGGAGTCAGGACGTAAATCACCTCCTCTTTGATCGCCTGCTTGATCTGGTCGGCCCAGGTGTTGGCGTTGGTTACTTCGTCGCGCCAAGCAAGAAGCGAGCGCAACAGCGCGATCTTTTCGTCGTAGGAGCTGGCGCGCGCCACCCCCTCCTTGTACCGCCAATGGGCAGCGATGCCAAACTCAGCAGCCCGGTGCATCGCGAAGGTGCGGATCTGCACCTCAAGCGGCCGACCATCATCTGCCCAGACGGCAGTATGGAGCGACTGGTACCCATTGGGCTTTGGCCGGGCGATATAGTCGTCGAACTCACCATCGATGGGCCGATAACGGGCGTGAACCGCAGCAAGCACCGTGTAGCAATCGGCCGGTTCAGGAACAAGGATACGGACCGCGCGCAAGTCGTAGATCTGGCTAAGATTGAGTTTTTTGCGCGCCATCTTCTGGGCGATACTGTAGAGATGCTTTGGCCGCCCGGTCACCTCGCATGGAGCGATCCCCAAGCGGGCAACCATCGCGCTAAACTCGTCGATCCGTTCGGTGATGAAGGCTTCGCGCGCAACCCGCCGCTCTTCAAGCTGACGGGCAAGGGCCCGGTACCCTTCGGAGTCGAGCAGCCGAAAGGCAAGGTCCTCCAGCTCCCACTTTAACCGCCACACCCCCAGCCGATTGGCCAAAGGGGCGTAGAGGCGCTGCGCCTCCTCGGCAAAGGAGGCAGCGGCAGGCAGCGACGGGTGGCGGGCAAACCAGCGCAGCGTCTGGATCCGCGAAGCCAAACGCAGCAGTACCACCCGCACATCCTCAACCATCGCCAGTACCATCTTGCGCAGCGCCTCGATCGCCTGCCGCTCAGCTGCCGCCCCGACCATCAACCGCACGCCGTAAAGGCGCTGCAAACCGGTGATCAACCGCACCACCTCAGGAGACACAGCTTCCGTTACCCACTCCCAGCGCTCGGGGACGCGTACCGGAATGGGATAGAGCAGTGCAGCGAGGCGACTGGCGACGTCAAGCCTGAGTTCGGCGGCCAGAAGAGCCATACCTAGAGCGTGGTCCCACAACGCTTCCCCCGTCTCCAGGGCGATCCCCGCCAACCACGGCTGCACCGTCTCGGCCATCTGGCACAACTGCTTCTGGTCGGCCTCGGTCAGATCGCGGGTTAGCGCCTGCACCGCTCCTGCCCAGGATTGCGCAGCGATCGATGTGGTCGTTGCTACCATAACGCCTTTTCAAGCGAGCACAAAACGATGCGATTATCCCATTGGCTTCAGCTCCTTGGTCACCCCTACGCGTTATTGCTCTATACCGTCACCTTCTGGTCGGGCAACATGGTGATCGGACGGGCTTTTCGCGACGCCATTCCCCCCATCCAACTGGCCACTGCCCGCTGGGTAGTTGCCCTTTTTTTGTGCCTACCCTTTGCCCTGCCCCATTGGCGCAACCACTGGCCGAGGATCAAGGCGGCCTGGCCCCTGTTTACGCTCCTTGGGCTACTTGGGGTGGGCGGGTACAACACCTTTGCCTATCTGGCTTTGCAATCGACATCGGCGATCAACGCTGCGCTTTTGAATACGTTCATTCCGATCGCTACGATGCTGCTGGCTACTCTGTTGGTTGGCGAAAAATTGACTGCCCGCCAGGGGGCTGGCATTGCGCTGGCCGCGATCGGCGCGCTGGTCGTCATTACCCACGGCGAGCCGCAGCAGCTTCTTGCCCTCACCTTCAACCGGGGCGACCTGTGGATGGTGATGGCCGTGCTCTCATGGGCCCTTTACACCGTACTGCTTCGCCGTCGTTCCCCCGGAGTCGATCCCCTGGTTCAACTCACCTTTTTCATTGTCGTTGGCCTGGTGATCCTCTTACCCTTTGCCGGGTGGGAACGGTTCGTTACCGAGCAGCGCGTCCAGGTCTCGTGGAGTGTGCTCCTTGCCATCCTCTACACGGGAATCTTCCCCGGCTTTCTTGGCTACATCTTCTATAACGCCGCCGTGGCCAAGGTTGGAGCTGGGGTGGGCAGCCTCTTTCTCTACGCGATGCCGGTTTTGACCGCGCTCCTGTCGCTGCTCTTCCTCGAGGAAGCGCCCCACCTCTACCACCTGGTCGGGCTTGTGCTGGTCTTTGCCGGAATTGGCGTCACCCTGCGCCGATCATGAAACGGTGGTGGCACCGCCTAGCCCGCTGGTGGCGCACAACCGGCGATTCCGATCCCCAGTCACTGATCTGGGCCAGAATCGCTGCCACCTTTCCACCCATTTTCACCGCCAACCAGTGGGTAAAGCAGCAGCAGCTCGCCGCAACGTTTCTACGCCACAAACGATTTTGGGGGGCCGATGGCCTTACGGTCACCCCGGAGATGGCGGCAACGGTCGCTTTTGGCGCCGCCTGTTACGCCCACCGCGCAGGAATCGCAATCTTTGATGACTTCATCGGGATCGTTCTCTATCCCGCCCCCTTTCAGGTCCTTCGCCGCTGGGAGGATGAGACCGGGGTGGTCCACGAGTGGCCAGATACCCTAGAGGGGGAGACCTGGGCGCAAGGGCCGGTGGTCCTCAGTTGGCTCTCCGATCCAAGCGAGCGCTGGGCGGTGGTCATCCACGAATTCGCCCACCGCTTCGATGCCGCCCTTGGCGGCATCTGGAACGAGACATGGTTGAGCGCCTGGGAGCGAGCCGCCCAGGAGCCGGCCCGCCTCCCCTTTTCCCCAGAGGCGCTCGAAGACCCGGGCGAATTCATCGCCTACACTGCTGAAGCCTTTTTTCTGGCCGCCCCAAGGTTGAAAACGTGGGATTTGGGGTTATATTCTCTCTGGTGCCAGCTGACCGGCCTCGACCCGGCCGCTGTTACCCAAGTTTCTCATACCAACCGAAAGGAGCCATCATGAAAAAAACGTGGGTGGTCGTTGCCAACGCTAGTACTGCCAAGTTCTTCAGTGCCCGCAATGCCCGGGGCGAACTGGAGCTGGTTGCCGAGCTCACCCACCCGGAAAGCCGATTGCGCAACCAAGATCTGGTGAGCGATGCGCAAAAAGACCACAACAACGCCCGCCACGCTGCGCCCCACGACGGCGAACGTGCCCTGCCTAAGAACCAGGAGATGGTTCGTTTTGCCCACGAGTTGGCAGCGCGACTCAAGGCTGGCCGACTGGAAGGGGCATTTGAGCGGTTGATCGTGGTTGCCACCCCGCACTTCAAAGGGATGCTGCTTGATGCGCTGGATGACGCCACCGCCAAGTGTGTTGAAAAGAGCATCGACAAAGACTACACCCATGAAAACCACCGCTCGCTTAGCGAGCGTCTAGCTGACGTGATCCGCTTTGCAGCGTGATCTTTTCATAATAGGCGCCGCTTGCCTTTAGCCATGAGCGAAAAAGGAGCGGCTTCGTCCTTTGGCGCCAAGCACAGGGGGGAATAGAGGGAAGCGCTCGTGGGGGTTCCCTCACCCCCCGCACCAGTGTCACATGCGGCACCCACGCTACGGCATCGGCAACTGGCGTGATCCGGCGCAACGCCTCGCGGACGGCGGCGACATACGCGTACCACTGTTCCGATACCCCTGTCCACTTCTGGACGATAACCCGCGCTCTAGCCCAGTAGGCGGTCTCTGGACAAAGGAGCGGCTCAGCAGGCGAGATGGGCAAATCGGCCACTGCTGCAGCCAAATCAGGCAGAAGGGTCAGCGAAACATCGCCCAGAAAGGCCAACGTCAAATGCCACTGCCGCCAGGAGACGACGCGAAAGCGCCGCGCCTCCGGCCACGAGTAGAGCGCCCGCCAGGCAACCCGGCACCATGCCGGTTCTGGCAGCAAGGCGACAAAACAGCGTGCCGTAGCTGGTTTGCTGCTTGCTGCGGCCAGCGGAACTTGGGCCGCTAGCCGGTCGGCCGCCATAGAAGAACCACTGCCTGGACAGCAATCCCCTCTGCGCGCCCCAACGCCCCAAGCTTTTCGGCACGCTTGCCTTTGACCTGCACCTGCTCCGGGGTGGCTTGCAAAACGGCGGCAAGATTAGCGCGCATCTCTGCGGCATAGGGAAGGATTTTGGGCGCTTCACAGATGATGACCGCATCAAGATTGGCCAACTGCCAGCCAGCAGCGGCTACCTGTTGCCAGACGCAAGCCAGAAGCTCTAGACTATCGGCGTTGCGCCATCGCGGATCGTGGTCGGGAAAGAGGGCGCCAATATCGCCCATCGCGGCAGCGCCCAGGATGGCATCGGTGACGGCGTGGGCCAGAACGTCACCATCGGAGTGGGCAAGCAACCCACGATCAAAAGGGATGGTCACCCCGCCAATTCGGCACGGCCGACCCGGTACCAGGGCATGGATGTCAAAGCCGATCCCCACACGCCAAGGAGGAAGAGGTGCGCGCATTATTTCATCTCCTGCCACTGCCAGATCGCCTCAGCCAGGAAGAGATCGCCGGGCAGCGTCACTTTAAGGTTAGTAGCACTCCCCTTGACCAGCAAGGGCTTGAACCCCAACCGTTCCACAGCGCTTGCTTCGTCGGTTGCCTCGGGAAAACGGTCGAGAGCCTGCCTGAGCACCGCCAGACGAAAAAGTTGCGGCGTCTGGGCCAGCCACAACCGGTCGCGGGCTATAGTGCGCTCGACCACCGCGCTCTCGCCGTTGCTCTCGCGCTCAGCAAGCTTGACCGTATCGGTTACCGGCAACGCCAGGAGCCCGCCGACGGTACTTGCCCCAATCACCATGCGCAGGTGATTAATGGCCGCTGGGTCGACACAGGGGCGAGCGGCGTCGTGCACCAACGCCCAGTCATCATCGGCAAAACCGGCAGCATGGGCAACACGCAGGCCGGCGCGGACCGAATGGGCACGGGTTGCACCCCCCAACCGCACCACCTCCAGACGCCCCTCGTTGGCAATGAGTGGAGCAACGTCGCGATCCCACCACCGATCGTCGGGGGCAATCACCACATAGACCCGCTCAAGCCACGCACAAGCCAAAAGGCGCGCCAAGGTGCGCACGATGAGCGGGGCTCCGGCCAGCGGCAGATACTGTTTGGGCCGGTCGGCGTTCATCCGCTGCCCGCTCCCTGCCGCGGGGACTACGGCAAAGGCGCGGGTGTGGGAGGTGGTTACAGAGGATGACATCGATCGTTCAAACAAGAAAATAAGGAGACGATTGTATCCCTTTCCCCGCAGGGGCGCACTGCTTTGACAAGTAGGCCGGTGATTTTTGTAATCCTGAACCCGCGCTCTTTCATCCCGAACCGAACGCAACCTGTTCCTCAGAACCGACTATGCCCTTGCCAACCCGCCGTTTCACGAGGGTTGGGCGAAACTCGCAAAGAACCTCAAAGCCGAGATCGACGAGGAGCTGATCGAGGCGTACTGGGGTACGGTCTCGCTGCCATTCGAGGCAGGCGAACACAAGCGCATCGCGGTCAAGATCGTGGACGACCGGGGTATCGAGAGCCTGAAGGTTTTGGCGCTCTCGGAGTGACGGAGAGGGGGACTACGTTCTCATAGGTGGATACATGATTGACGAGCAAGTTCTGCAAGAAATTGTTCAACGTATCGTGGCAGCGGCCCAGCCCAGCCGCATACTCTTGTTTGGTTCCTATGGCCGCGGCGATGCCGACGCAGGTTCCGACCTAGACATCATGGTGATCAAACCAGAGGTATCCGACCGGTACGCCGAAATGATTCGTCTGCACGAGGCGGTAGGCGATATGGGCCCAGGGTTGGATATCCTGGTTTATTCCGAGGCGGAATACCAGCGGCGCAGCCTTGTGCCGGGTACCGTTCTGTACTGGGCGCGCAAGCAGGGAAAAAACGTCTATGAAGCCGCATCTTGATGAGGCCTGGCAGATGTTGCGCCTGGCGGAACGCGACATCAAAGCCTTCGAAGTCCTCAAAAAAGCACCGGATGTTCATCTCTCCATTACCTATTTCCACGTCGCGCTCGCCTCTGACGATGATCTGACGAGCGTAGTTGCCCAGATGTACCACTGGGCGAAGGAACAGATCAGCGCAGCGACAGAATGCGAGGAAAGCGATGGCCCAGACTACCATTGACCGCTTGATCATCAACTCTCCCTACGAGGAGCTGGACTCATACATCCTGTTGACAACCCCACCCGGGATCACTAGAATTAGTGGTCTGGCGAGCCGCCGACCACAAGATGTTGTGGTGGGCCACCGCCCGCTAAGCTGGTCATTTTTAAGCCGTTTCCGAAAAAAAGCCGTCGAGACCAAAGAGGAGACCACCCTATGCAACCGTCCCCGACCCTCGCTGAATCCTCCTCCGCCAGCGTGCCGCCCACCGACTATGCCGCCCCGCTGGGCGCGCCCCGGCCCTACGCCGACTACAAGACCATCCGCCGCAATGGCAGCGTGGTGCCCTTCGAGCCCACCAAGATCAGCATCGCCATGACCAAGGCTTTCATCGCGGTCAAGGGCAGCCAGGCGGCCGCCTCGGCCCGCGTGCGGGAGCTGGTGGAGACCCTCACCCAGCAGGTGGTGAACGCCCTGATGCGCCGTCAGCCCAACGGCGGCACCTTCCACATCGAGGATATCCAGGACCAGGTGGAACTGGCCCTGATGCGCTCCGGCGAGCACGACGTGGCCCGGGCCTATGTGCTCTACCGGGAAAAGCGGGCACAGGAACGCGCCGCCGCGAAACAGCAGGCACCGCGCGCCGCCACCATCAACGTGGTGGAAAACGGCGCGAGCCATCCCCTGGACGTGCAACGTCTGCAGGATCTGATCGAGGCCTCCTGCGCCGGCCTTGGCAATCAGGTCTCACCCCAGGCGGTGATGGAAGCGGTAATGCGCGACCTCTATGATGGCGTGCGCATGGAGGAGGTACGCAAGTGCACCGTCCTCGCCGCCCGCTCCATGATCGAAAAGGACCCGGCCTATTCCCAGGTGGCGGCCCGCCTGTTGCTCAACAGCATCCGTTACGAGGTGCTCGGCGAGGACGTCTCGCAGGCGGAAATGGCCACGCGCTATGCGGAATATTTCCCCCGCTTCATCCGCAAAGGGGTGGAGGCGGAATTGCTCGATGAGCGGCTCGCCCAGTTCGATCTGGAGAAACTGGGTGCAGCGCTGGATGCCTCGCGTGACCTGCAGTTTGGTTACCTTGGGTTGCAGACCCTCTACGACCGCTATTTCCTGCACATCAACGAAAGACGCATCGAGCTGCCGCAGATTTTCTTCATGCGGGTGGCCATGGGCCTTGCCCTCAACGAAATCGACCGCGAGGCACGCGCCATCGAGTTTTACGACGTGCTGTCCAAGTTCGATTTCATGAGCTCGACGCCGACCCTGTTCAACTCGGGCACGCGCCATCCGCAGCTTTCCTCCTGCTATCTCACCACGGTCTCCGACGACCTGGAGGGCATCTACCAGGCGATCAAGGAGAACGCCATGCTGCAGAAGTTTGCCGGGGGCCTGGGCAACGACTGGACTCCGGTGCGCGCGCTGGGTTCCCACATCAAGGGCACCAATGGCAAATCCCAGGGCGTGATCCCCTTCCTCAAGGTGGTGAACGACACCGCAGTGGCGGTGAACCAGGGTGGCAAACGCAAAGGTGCGGTGTGTTCCTACCTGGAGACCTGGCACCTCGACATCGAGGAATTTCTCGAGCTGCGCAAGAACACGGGGGATGATCGCCGCCGCACCCATGACATGAACACCGCCAACTGGATTCCCGACCTGTTCATGAAACGGGTGATGGAAAACGGCGAGTGGACCCTCTTTTCCCCCAACGAAGTGCCCGATTTACACGACAAGTACGGGCGCGAATTCGAGCGGGCCTACGTGGCCTACGAGGAGAAGGCCGCGCGCGGCGAAATCAAAAACTTCCGCCGAATTTCTGCCGTGCAGTTGTGGCGCAAGATGCTCAGCATGCTCTTTGAAACGGGCCACCCCTGGATCACCTTCAAGGATCCCTGCAACATCCGCAGCCCGCAGCAGCACGTCGGAGTGGTGCACTCTTCCAACCTGTGCACGGAAATTACACTGAACACCTCGGATACCGAGATCGCCGTGTGCAACCTGGGGTCGGTCAACCTCGTCAACCATCTGAAGGACGGCGGCATCGACCACGCCAAACTGAAGAAGACCATCCGCACGGCGATGCGCATGCTGGACAATGTGATCGACATCAACTATTACGCCGTGGGCAAGGCGCGCACGTCCAACCTCAAGCACCGGCCGGTGGGTCTCGGCATCATGGGCTTCCAGGATGCGCTGTATGAGCTGCGCATTCCCTACGGCTCCGCCGAGGCGGTCGAGTTTGCCGATCGCTCCATTGAGGCGGTCGCCTATTACGCCTACTGGGCTTCCACCGAGCTCGCAGAGGAGCGGGGCCGCTACAGCACCTTCAGCGGCTCGCTGTGGGACCGGGGCATTCTGCCCAAGGACAGCCTCAAACTCCTGGCCGAGGAACGCGGCGGCTGGCTGGAATACGACGATTCCGAGACCCTCGACTGGAATGCGCTGCGTGAGCGCATCCGCAAGGTGGGCATGCGCAATTCCAACTGCCTGGCCATCGCCCCCACCGCCACCATCGCCAACATCGTGGGGGTGTCCGCCTCCATTGAGCCCACCTACCAGAACCTCTACGTGAAATCCAACCTGTCCGGTGAATTCACCGTGGTCAACAAATATCTCGTCGCCGACCTGAAGAAACTGGGTCTGTGGGATGAGGTGATGGTGGGCGATCTCAAATACTTCGATGGCTCACTGGCCAGAATCGACCGCGTTCCGCCGGAGCTGCGCCACCTCTACGCCACTTCCTTTGAAATCGATCCGCGCTGGCTCATCGAGGCCGCCGCCAGACGGCAGAAGTGGATCGACCAGGCACAGTCCCTCAACATCTACATGGCGGGCGCATCCGGCAGGAAGTTGGACGAGATCTACAAGCTGGCGTGGATCCGCGGCCTGAAAACCACCTATTACCTGCGCACGCTGGCCGCCACCTCGGCGGAAAAATCCACGGGCAAAGGGGGCGAACTCAATGCCGTACCGGCACAGGGTGGCATGGGCCAAGCCGCAGCCACCGGTCTTGGCGCCGTGGCCGCAGGGGCACCCATGCTCGCGGGAAGGCTGCCCGAACCGGAAGTGGCGGGGCGCGCCTGCACCCTCCGCCCCGGCGACCCCGGCTTCGAGGAGTGCGAAGCCTGCCAGTAAAAACCATAAAGTCATCAGCTCTGATGCCTGATGCTTGATCCCTGATGCCTGATCCCTGACGTAGGAGACCGGAACCATGCTCAGTTTCGAAGAGGACTTCTCCCCCCTGGCCCGCGGCATGGCCGCTTATCCGGCGCGCGAACCGGAGCCGGATTTCACCGACATCAAATACCGCCGCGTGCGGGTGGAGGACAAGCGCGTCATCAATGGTGCCGCCGATGTCAACCAGCTCGTTCCCTTCAAATACAAATGGGCCTGGGAGAAATACCTCGCCGCCTGTGCCAACCATTGGATGCCCCAGGAGATAAACATGGGTCGCGACATTGCCCAGTGGAAGGATCCCAATGGCCTCACCGAGGACGAGCGCCTCATCGTCAAGCGCAACCTCGGCTTCTTCGTCACCGCCGACAGCCTCGCCGCCAACAACATCGTGCTCGGCACCTATCGCCACATCACCGCCCCCGAATGTCGCCAGTTTCTGCTGCGGCAGGCCTTCGAGGAAGCCATCCACACCCATGCCTACCAGTACATCGTGGAAAGCCTGGGGTTGGATGAGGGCGAAATCTTCAACGCCTACCATGAGGTGCCCTGCATCCGCGCCAAGGATGAATTCCTGATCCCCTTCATCGACACCCTCACCGATCCCGCCTTCAAGACGGGAACACCGGAAAACGACCAGAAGCTCTTGAGGAGCCTGATCGTCTTCGCCTGCATCATGGAGGGTCTCTTCTTCTATGTGGGCTTCGTGCAAATCCTCGCCCTCGGCCGGCAGAACAAGATGACGGGTGCCGCCGAGCAATACCAGTACATCCTGCGCGATGAGTCCATGCACTGTAACTTCGGCATCGACCTCATCAACCAGATCAAGATGGAAAACCCGCAACTGTGGACGCCGGAATTCCGCGAGGAAATCCGCGGCCTGATCAGGAAGGGCGTGGAACTGGAATACGCCTATGCCGAAGACACCATGCCCCGCGGGGTGCTGGGTTTGAACGCGCCCATGTTCAAGGAATATCTGCGCTTCATCGCCAACCGCCGCTGCCAGCAGATCGGTCTGGACGAGCTCTATCCCGGCGCCACCAACCCCTTCCCCTGGATGGCGGAGATGATCGACCTCAAGAAGGAGAAGAACTTCTTCGAAACACGGGTGATCGAGTACCAGACCGGCGGTACCCTGAGCTGGGACTGATCGGACATCCACAACCCACACGGCCGGGCTGCCCCCGGCCTTTTTTGTGCCTTGGCTTCCTCCCCCTCCACGGTCTATAAAACAACAGGCCGCCTGCGGCCATCCGAAGAGGGAGGAAAACATGTCCACGCTCGCCACGCCCCCATCTGCGGGGAATCTGCCGCCGGAAAACCTGCCCTTCGTCGCCCCCTGCCGCTCTCTCGAGTGGAGCGCGGCCCTGCGCTGGCTCCTCCAGGGCTGGCGGGATTTCCGGCAGGCGCTGCCCATAAGTCTCACCTCCGGGGCTGTGCTCACCGCTTTGAGTCTCCTCATTCTGCTTGCCACTTGGCGTTTCGGCCTCCTCGCCCTCTATCTGGGCCTGGCGACGGGCTTCGTTTTTGTTGGCCCGGTGCTCGCCGTGGGGCTGTATTCCATCAGCCGCCAGCTTGCCCGCGGCCAGCAGCCGGTGCTGGGTTACTGCCTGCGGGAAGGCAGGGAACATATCCGGGAGCTCCTCGTGTTGGGCATGGTTCTCCTCATCATCCTGCTGCTGTGGGCACGGGCTGCCGCGATGGTGCATGTGTTCTTTCCCACCGAAGGGGAGGTCCGCCTGACCGCGCTGGCGACTTTCCTCGGCGTGGGCAGCCTGGTGGGAGCGGTGTTCGCCGCCATCGTTTTCGCCGCCACCGCCTTTTCCCTGCCGATGCTGCTGGATCGGCGGGTAGATGCCATCACCGCCGTGCTCACCAGTGTCAACGCCGTATTGCGCAACAAGGGCCCCCTGCTCCTGTGGGGCCTCATCATCGTCGCAGCCGTCATCCTGGGCTTCGCCACCGCCACCCTTGGCTTCGTCGTGCTGCTGCTGGTAATCGGACACGCCACCTGGCATGCCTATCGGGAAACCATTGATGCCTTCGCCTGGCCGGAAAACCGGTTGCAGGAGGCAACCTGATCGATTCTTCTGCAGCACCATGTTCGGTGTGCGGCTGTCTTCTGGGGACTTTCCCCCCTTCAGCCCGCGCGGTCCGACGCCACCTTCACCAGATGGGAGCGGTTTGCCGCCACTGCCCCTCGCACCTCAGAGGCGTCGGACTCAACCGGGAAAACCACTGATGTCACAGCCGCAAGACGACACGGATGACGGCGCAGACATATGGCCCGCGCCCTCACCGCGCCGACTCGTCCAACAGCCGGAGCTGGGCACGCAGGATGGCAAGGCGCCGCTCCACGGCCAGCACGTCGGGATGGGCCGGCGCGTAGCAGGCGAGCAGGTCGGCGCGGCGCACTTCCAGCGCCCGGATGTCCTCCTCGATCTCCCGCCGAGAGCGGTAGGGGCGCGGCGGTTCCGGCACCTGCGCCTCTTTCGCCGCCACACCCGGCGCGGCGGGTGGAATCGCCTCGCCGGCCGCAAAACCGGCACGGGGAAGCGCTGCCAGGAAAGCGGTGCAAAGAAAAATCCTGTACATGACCTCACCATTCCATGGTTGGCCGCAGCATGCGCGGGGAACCCGGGTTGAGCCGAAGCGGCACGGCCCGCTGCCTGGCCCGCCAATCCAGACCGGCATCGTGGCGCGTCAGGGCACACACGGAGTGGTGCATAAGCTCAGAAACCTTTGGCACTCCTCTGAACCAGGAGGCATGCCATGCAAGTGCAACACATCGGCTACCGCATCCGGGGGTTTTACCGGGTAGCGGCTTTGGGGTATCTTTGGGACATGAC
>Ga0308395_1000110_pt1 | contig 76062 bp, 71 predicted proteins | sample Hotspr20SampleP4_FD_202097 | JGI IMG/M metagenome (GOLD analysis project Ga0308395, IMG submission 202097) | Hot spring phototrophic mat microbial communities from Mushroom Spring, Yellowstone National Park, Wyoming, United States - 20050930_P4 ... | reverse complement strand
TTTTGCGGCAATCATTTATCCAAGGGTCTCGATTTGGCTTCGATTATCCATTGAAGCATCCGAAAGAATGTTTTATGGACGGGGCTTGCTCCAATTTATCAATTTACCAATTTTGGAACGGTCACTCTGCGTGAGCAGAGGTGTTTTGGCTGTTGAGTTGAGAATTTTACAGAATGGTCAAGCGGGCGGCCTGCAGGCCTTTCGGACCCTTTTCGATAGAAAATTCAACTTTTTGCCCTTCGTTCAGTGTGCGGAAGCCTTCCGCTTGAATGGCTGTGTGATGGACGAAGACATCCGGGCCGTTTTCCTGTGAAATGAAACCGTAACCCTTTTCACTATTGAACCACTTGACATTACCTACTACACGATCAGACATTTGAGATACTCCATTTGTTACTAAAAAGATTTGATGATTTTTCGATCTTGTCACCAAAAAAATCGCCTCTACCGAAATCGGAAGGCGATTGAACCGTGACGCGATCTCTGTAACCATTGAGGTTTTGACCCTCAACGATGTTTATTGTAACACACTTTTGAAAAGAAAACACGAATTACGCGAATCAAACATTAGAGTTTCATTAGAAAAAGCCGCCGGCTCTTGCCGGCGGCAGGATTTTATTGGGCGAGTCATGCTTCCATCAGGGGGCAGCCTGCTGCTGCAAGTGGCGCACGTAGTTGACCACATCCCAACGCATTTCGGGAGTGGGCAGATTGTCAATCAGTGCCGGCATACGCCCTTCGATACCGTTGGTGATGGTCAGAAAAATGGCACCATCGCTGAGCTGGCGGGCGTTGGCATCGGGTTTGATCAAATTGGCAGGCGGATATTGCACAAGGAAGCCGGAAAATGCCCCGCCGCCGTTGCCGGTAGCCCCATGGCACAATGCGCAGGCGTTGTCGTAATAGACCTTGCCGCGCTGGATGGAATCCTCACTTGCGGGGATGGGGTTGACCGGTGCGCCCAGTTCGGGAATGTAGGCCGCGCCTTGCACCGGCACCGAACGCGGCGGCAGCGGCAGGGGGGCTTCCATCGAACGGTAAGAAGGCTGAATTTCCATGAAGGAAATCCATTCAATTTTGATGATGTCGTAGGTGAAGAGCAAGCCAATCGCCAGCGGGCTGGCAAGCACCACCAGAACGATGATCAAGCGTTTGGCTACAGCCATAACTTCTCCTCCTCTACCTCATGCACCAGTTCCGCTCCCAGTTCGCCCAGCGCGGTATGAAATTTTTCATCCAGTTGCGCCGGCCCGCTGAACAGGATACCGATGTGACCGTCGCTGATTTTGGGGTGGTAGCCTTTGGGACCGAAGGACGGCGAAATGGTTTCGACGAAGACCCCGATGAAGGTGCTGATCAGCAATCCCAGCATGGTCAGTTCAAAAGTGACCACGATGGCGGTGGGAATGGGGGTCAGACCCATGGCTGCCACGCGGATGGGATACAACAGCGGTGTGCCGAAGTTCAGGAAAGATGCCACCAGAAATCCCAGCACGGCGCCAGTCAGACCGATGCGCCCGATATTCGTCCAGGACATTGGCCGTCCGAGGATGCGTTCCGAGTAAGGGATGCCGGAAATGACCGAAATATCCTGATCGCTGATGCCCAGTTCGTGCAGGCGCGAGATGGCTTCGGCGGCGTGGTCAATTTGTTCTTCTTTGAATAGAGCCAGATGAACGACTTTTGCAGTCATAGCTTTGCTCCTTGATTATTCTTCCAGCTCGGTGACCGAGGGTACCTCGGCTTTACCCACTTTGCGCAATCGGTGAGCCATTTGCCCTTCCTGCACTTCCCAAACCGGTACCAGCGGAATCAGGCGGGAAGCCAGCAGGTAGAGGAACATGAACAGGCACAACGTCCCCAGGGCAATACTGATTTCGGTGAGGCGGGGGTTGTACATGCCCCAGTCGAAGGGGCTGCGCTGATGACCCAGGGTGAGCGGGATGATGGTGTAACGTTCGGCGTACATGCCCACATTGATCAGCAGGGTGATGATGAACATGGCCCACGGTGTGCGGCGGATGGTCTTGTTCCACAGCGTCAGCCAGGGAATGGCCACATTGCAAATCAGCATGGTGTACCACACCCATGCAGCCGGGCCGGTGGCGTGCAGGGTCAACACCTGTTTGACCGCGGCATCGCCGCCGTACCACGAAAGCAGGTACTCGTTGAAGAAGAAGTAAGCCCATGCCATCGAAAAGACCAGTAACAATTTGCCGAGCGCATCAAAATGTTCGACGCGGATGAAATAGTCGAAGTGTTTCATGGTGCTGCGCAGGACGAATAGAATGGTCACCACGGCTGCCATACCTGAAAGAATTGCGCCGATGATAAAGTAGGGGCCGAAGATGGTCGAATGCCAGCCGGCGACCATGCCCACCGCAAAGTCCCAGGAAACGATGGTATGCACCGAGAACATGACCGGGATGATGGCGAAGGCGAAGATGTTGATGGCTCTGCGCAGGCGGTACCATTCCGCCTCGGTGCCGCGCCAGCCCAGCGCCAGTACTTTATAGATGGTGTGCCGCCAGCCTTTGGTGCGGTCGCGCGCCATGGCCAGATCCGGCACCAGCGGCAGGTAGAGGTAAATGGTGCTGGAGAGCAGATAGGTGGTGATGGCGAGGAAGTCCCACACCAGGGGGGAACGGAAGTTCGGCCAGAGCCAGCGGGCGTTGGGGTAGGGAATCATCCAGTAAAACACCCACACCCGACCAAGGTGGATGAGTGGGTAAAGCGCACCGGCTGCCAGGCCGAAGGTGGTCATCAGCTCGGCAGCACGGGTAAAGGGGCGGCGAAACTCCGCCTTGAAAACGCGCAGGATGGCCGAAACGAATGTGCCGGCGTGGCTGATGCCAATCCAAAACACGAAGGTTACGATGAACACGCCCCAAAAGACGGGACGGCGAATGCCGGCAACGCCCATACCGGTCAAAATCATGTTGCCCCATGCGCCGAAAAGCAGGACAACCACCGCCAGCCCCAGACCGATCAGCCAGATCCAGTATCGGCGCGTGGTGGTCGTCATGGCTTCCATGACCATGCGGTTCATTTCCTCGCGCGGGCGTGGGTCGAACATCAGGTGTTCGCGCGGGTCTTCTTCGGCGTGCTCGACGGGCTTAATGGCTTGCAGCAGTTCGGTTTCAGCCGCCATACCGTCCACCTCCTTTGAGATAAGTTACGCGGGGCAGGGTGCCCAGCTCTTCCAGCAATTGATAGCGGCGTTGATTGCGCGCCATCTGGCTGGCTTTCGTTTGCGGGTTGCTCATATCCCCAAACACCAGCGCTCCTGCCGGGCAGGCCTGTACGCAGGCGGGCTGGATTTCGCCGTCTTCCACCTCGCGCCCTTCGGCAGCCGCTTTCTGCCTTCCGCGCACAATGCGCTGAACGCAGAAGGTGCATTTTTCCATCACACCCCGGCGGCGGACGGTCACGTCCGGATTGAGGTAGGAATTCATCGGTTCGGGCAGGTCGTGGTCAAAGAAATTGAACTGGCGGGAATGATAGGGGCAGTTATTGGCGCAGTAGCGGGTGCCAATGCAGCGGTTATAAACCGCCAGGTTGACCTGCTCCTCTTCACTGTGCGCCGAGGCAAACACGGGGCAAACCGGTTCACACGGGGCATTACCGCACTGCTGGCACATGACCGGTTCAAAGGCCGGTTTGACTTCGGGGTATTCACCGGCCCAATCGCGTTTGTTGTAGAGCCAGTACATTGCGCGTCCGTAGGCAACCTCGTCCTCACCAACGAAAGGAATGTTATTTTCCATCGAACAGGCAGCAATACAGGCATTACAACCGGTGCAGCGGTCAAGGTCAACCACCAGTCCCCATTTTTGAGGTGCTTTTTGTTCAGCCATGAGTCTCTCTCCTTGGTTTTTCCATCGCTAACATTAATGTTCGCCGTAGATGCCCTCTTTGCTCTCCACACGGGCAAGCGGGCGGCGTTTGCCGGTTGGCAGGATGGTTGCCACCACACTGCCATAGGTCAGGTCGCCGGCCGGGTTGGTCGTGGTCGGCAGAACTTGTGCCGGGTTGCAGCCGCGCCCTTCTGCCCAGCGCCCAAGCGCGGTGTGTCCCTGACCAAAGGGAATGGCAATCGTATCCGGTCGGATGGCCGGATAGCGGTACACACTGGCTTCTACAAACCCGTAAGGCGTGCTGATGCGCACAACATCATCATCGTGCAGGCCCAGTTCTTCGGCGGTCTTGGGGTTAATTTCCACCCACGAATTCCATGTCACCGTGGTCATCCAGTCGGGCAGTTCCTGTAACCATGGGCGGTTTGCGCCGCTGCCATCCCCCAGGTGGTTGGGAAAAGTGATCAGGTAAAACTGCTTGCCTTCTTCCAACTCCTGTGGCGGTGTGAACGAGTAACTCCCCTGGGGTGGCGTTGCCTGAGGCGGGGGTGTCAGCCGGGGGGAGGCGGTCCACCAGCCGCCGTATTGCAGCCAGCGTGACCAGAAGGTGAAAATCTCCGGTGCGGTGTAAAAGCCGCCGGCATCAATCAGGGGCAGCAGCTTCTGCTGAATGTATTCCACTTCGTCTTTATAGGGGAAAGCCTGGGCGGCTGCCGTTCCCAGTTGTTTGACGGCTGCCAGCAGGACATCCGCCGTGGCGCGAGTATCATACAACGGCACAACCACCGGCTGAAAGGAAGAATACGCCGGGCGGTCACTGCCTGCCAGTACGCGCTGATAGCCGAATGATTCGAGCGGGGTGTGGTCCGGCAAAATGTAGTCGCTGGCGAGTGCGGTTTCATCCGGGAAGGAAGCAAACGAAATCACCAGCGGGACTTTAGAAAGGGCATCGGCAAAACCGAGCGCTGCCGGAAACTCAAACAGCGGGTTGACGCCGTGAATAAAGAGCACCTTCACTTTGCTGTCGGCCATGCGGCGCACCAGTTCTTTGACAGCGGCAAAATCGGTTGCCGAAGCTTCGGCCGGGGTGAGGAACACCCCGCCGGGCTGACCGAGATTATCTACCAGTGCATTCAGGTAGAGCAGAGATTGGGCGGTCATCAGTCCATCAGCCTGCGCCAGGGCACTTCCGCCCGGAATGGCAAGTGCATGAGCAGAGGCAGCAAACATTTTAGCCAGTTCGCGGATTTTTTCTTCCGCAATCCCGCTGGCGGCTGCCGCCGCGCTGACCGTTACGGTGCTGAAGGCAGGGGAGACCGGTTTGCCACGCGCTTCTGCTACCAGACGGTTGAAAACCGCCGCGAGGATGGCTTCACTGCCCGGGCGGATGGGAATCCACTCATCGGCATTGCCGGCCGTGAGCGACTGGCGCGGTTCAAACACCACCAGGTAACCGCGCCGGGTTGGGCGTCCCTGACGGAATTCCCCGTAGGCGCGGGTGTAAGCCACCGGCGACAGCCAGTTTTCCAGAAAGTTTGCCCCAAAGGCAAAAGTTACTTCGGCGTTGGCCAGGTCAAAGTACGGCAGGCTGGCTTCGCCAAAGGTGAGTCGGGCGGCTTCGAGCAGGGTTGTGCGCCCTTCGAAGGTGGCCAGAGCGTTATACCGCACGGGAGGCGGCGCAGTGAGGGTTGCGGTGATTTCGCTGACCAGATCGAAGAGATGATCGGGTGCAGCACCCAGCAGAAAGGCGAACTGATCCGGTGAGCTGGTCAGCGCCTGCTGGACAACGCCGACGGCTTCGTCCCAGCTGATTGGTTTGGTGCGGCCGGCATCTCCGCGTGCCTGAAAGACGGGTCCGCGAATGCGGTCGGGGTTGTACAGCCCTTGCTGGGCGGTCACCCCGCGTGAGCACAACCGCCCTCGGTTGACCGGGTGCTGCGGGTTGCCCTCAATGGTGATGGCGCGTCCTTCTTTGGTGCGGACGATGATCCCGCAGCCGGCCGGGCATTCGCGGCAGGTGGAGGCGTAATACGTGCTCAAACCGGTCTGATTGTATTCCGGCATGCTGGTATAGGGCTTGCGGACGATATAGCGAGCCATGGGTCCGCAGCCGGTCAACACGGCTGAAACGGCGGCTCCCAGACCGGTCAGTTTCAGGAAATCCCTTCGTGAAATGGTATTGCTCATGCTGTTTCCTCGCTCCAAATCAGTAATGACAGGTTGCGCAGTCTGAAAGCTTGGTCCACTGCTCCGGAGCCATCTTTTGATGACAGGAGAGGCACCAGCCCATGTTCTGGCGCGGCTGCGGCTCTGCAACGGTCATCTTGGTCATATCGCCGTGGCAGGTTTCGCAGGCTATGCCGGCGCTGACGTGGGGTTGGTGGTTGAAGTGGACAAAATCCGGTTGAATGGCAACCGGCACCCATGGAATTGGCTCGTTGTTGGCAACATAAGCAGCCAGTTTTTCCAGTTCGGGTGACTTTTTCTGAACTTGCTGATGGCACCCCCAGCATTTATCAATGCCGGGCAGCCCGGCGCTCGGTCCCCAGGCTGTGCCGGGGTGACAATAGGCGCATGGCGCTCCCAGCCCAACATGGCGGTTGTGCGGGAAAGCAATTGGCTGTTGCGGTGGAATTTGGGTCAGATATACGGCGCTGACTGCCCCGCCAAGCAAAATCAGCAACACCAGCGCGATACCGACCCGGTAACCGGCCTGTTGCCACCAAGGTTTGGGTTGCTTCATGCTCGTCTCCTTTCTCGATGTGCGTTGTTGTTCATTCAGATTATTTGCGGTTGCGGATGGACCACACAACCAGCAAGAGAATGCCTACCAGTAAACCGCCCAGCACCAACGCAAAACCCAAACTGGCTGCCATTGCACCCAGCGCGGTCAGGATGCCGGTAATCAGGTTGTTAGCCGGTCCGCCCGGCTGGCCGACTGTTCCGGAGGGCTGGTCTCCCATCGAGGGGGAGGGAGGTTGTTCCAGCCCGGCGGCGAATGTCTGGGCGTAGAGCAAGACATCCCGCCCCTCCTGCGGACTCCAGCCGAGATTCAACCCAATGGTCATTTCCGGAGCACGGGCGGTGCCAAAGCGGGTGCGGTGCAGGAAACGCCATGGGTCCTGTACTGCCAGCCTTGCCAGACTGACCGTTTGCCCTTCATAGCGGAAGGTGATTTTTTGACCATCCGCCCCGTGACAGGAAGCGCAGCCCTGCTCGTAGAGGGCTTTACCGTTTTGCAAGTCACCGCCAATCGGTTTGAGGCTGATGCGGTCAATAAAGCGGCTGTCGTCAATCACGCCTTGCCGGATGAAGACCGCCAGCGCGGTGAGATCCGCATCGCTCAAATAAGCGGAAAAATCATGCTGGGGGTCTTTCTTGCCGCTCAGAGCGGCTTTCAACTCGTCCAGCGGCTGGCTTTGCGCGTCATAAACCCCCGGAAAGCCGGTGTAATTGGCACCAGAGGCAAAAGCCCCATCCTTTCCCAGATAATCCCAGCCGTGGCAGGAAACACAGCGCCAGGTGTCCACACCGCTGCGGGTGTTGGTGGTCTGGCGTGCCCAAATGGGGTGATTGCCCTGCGGAGGGGTTATACCGGTTACCTGTGTCCAGTCATCGTAAAGTTGTGCCCCCCGTACCAGCTGCTCATCTGCCTGAAAGATGGAATTGAAAGCCAGCGCAGGTTGGCTATGGATAGCGATTAGACCGGTTGCCAGCATCAGGATTGCGATTAGAGTGAAAAGAAAGGGTTTGCTCATTGCCAGTCTCCTGATTTTCAAAGCCACATTCAAAAACGAGCCGATATCTTTTTCCCGCCCCGGCCCTTGAAAAAATTATGCCAAAAAGATGTCGTCTGAATTGGTTCAGGCTATTTGTTATAAATTATACAATATTGGTTAAATTAAGAAACAGGTTAATGCGGGTGATTTTTAAATAACCCGACTGCCTTATCTCCGCAACTTGACTCCTGTCCTGTTTAAGTCATAATCAAATTGAAGGCGAGCATCCGTCGTTTGATGTTTGAATGCAGGTTTGAATTCTTATATAATAAGATTACTAATTGGGTTTGTTTCCTGCAATTATCTTGATTTTTCTGTTACCCAACCCCAAAAAGAGAAAGGAGATTTCCGAATGGCAACGGTCAAAAACCTGTTGAAAATCAAGGGAACGCAAGTGTGGAGTGTGCCGGTGACGGCTACGGTACGTGAAACGCTCAAATTGATGGCTGAGAAGAATATTGGCGCGGTGCTGGTCATGGAGGGAGAGAAAATTGCCGGTATCTTCTCGGAACGCGATTACGCCCGCTATGCTGCCCAACGCGAATCCCTGCTGCTGGATGAGCCGGTCAGCGAATTTATGACGCGTGCCGTGTATTACGTCAGCCCTCAACAAACGGTAGAAGAATGTATGGCGCTGATGACCTCCAAGCATATTCGCCACTTGCCGGTGCTGGATGAGGATCATAACCTGGTGGGGTTGATCAGCATTGGGGATGTGGTCAAGCAGGTTTTGGAGGAAAAGGAATCCACCATTCAGGGGCTGGAAAATTACATCCTCGGGCGCGGCTACAGTGGTTGAGCACAATCAGCCCAAGCCGGAAAGGGAGATGCGAATGGCTACCGTAAAGGATTTATTGAAGGACAAATATACGCAGGTCTGGTATGTTACCCCAACTTCCACGGTTTTAGATGCACTGAAATTGATGGCAGAGCAGAAAATCGGCGCGGTGCTGGTCGTGGAAGCCGGAAAAATTGTGGGTATCTTTTCGGAGCGGGATTTTGCCCGAAAGGCTGCGGATGGTTCAGTCAGCTTGCATTCGCCGGTGAATGATGTGATGGTGGGAGCGGTCTATTACGTCACCCCGGATCAATCGGTCGAATCCTGCATGGCGTTGATGACTGCCAAGCGCTTCCGCCATTTACCGGTGCTGGATGGCAATAAACTGGTCGGCGTGATTTCCATTGGAGATGTGGTCAGGCAGTTGATGCTCGAAAAGGATATGACCATCCAGAGCCTGGAAGACTACATCTGGGTTCACATGATTTAATGGCTTTCTCCCCTGCACTGGTCGAAGTAGAACTCCTCCGTCATACCTTTGGCGGCAGCAGTATGGGACGGCTGGCGGATGGACGGGCGGTGTTTGTCCCTTATGCTCTGCCCGGTGAGCGGGTTTTGGTGGAGTTAACCGAGGAAAAAAGGGGGTTTGCCCGTGCCCGGCTGGTGGAGGTTTTGCAGGCTGCTCCTCAGCGCATTCAGCCGCGCTGCCGGCATTTTGGGGTGTGTGGCGGTTGTCACTATCAACATCTGGCTTATCCGCTCCAGTTACAGGTGAAGGGCGGTGTTTTGCGGGAACAACTGGAAAGGATTGCCGGAATCAGCCAACCGCCGGTGGGGGAGATTCGTCCCTCTCCATTGGAATGGAACTACCGCAACACGGTACAGTTTCATCTGGATGAGCAGGGCCGCCTGGGCTACGAAGAAAGCGGCAGCAACCGGGTGGTCGCCATTCAGGAATGTTTTTTGCCGCAAGCGCCGCTGGATGAGATCTGGCAGCAGCTGGATTTTGAAAGCAGGCTGGGCATTGAACGGGTGGGATTGCGGGTTGGAGCCGACGAAGAGGTGTTGTTAACGCTGGAAAGCTCTCTGCTGGAGTTACCATCCTTTGAGGTGGATTTTCCGCTCTCGGCGGTACACCTCAGCCCGGCTGGCAGCATCGTGCTGGCGGGCGAGGACTGGCTGCCGATGGAAGTGAACGGACGCATTTTCCGCGTTTCGGCGGGGTCGTTCTTTCAGGTCAACACGGCCCAGGCGGGAGCGATGGTGCAATTTTTGCAAGAGGTCTTGCCGCTTGACAACCAGACGACCCTGCTGGATGTGTATTGTGGAGTTGGGTTGTTTTCGGCTTTCCTGGCAGATAGGGTAGGCCGCTGCATTGGGATTGAGCAATCTCCGACGGCCTGTGAGGATTATGCCTTTAATCTCGATGAAATGGAAAATGTGGAATTGTATGTCGGGGCGGCGGAGGACATCCTGCCCGCTTTGCAGGTGAGCGGAAAAATCACGGCCATTGTTGACCCGCCGCGTGCCGGATTAGACCGCCATGCGCTGGATGCGCTGGTAGCGCTTCAGCCCCGGTGGATTGCCTACGTTTCGTGTGACCCGGCCACCCTGGCGCGTGACCTGAAACGGTTGGTTGCGGCGGGCTACTCGCTCGAACGGGTTACGCCGTTTGACCTGTTCCCCCAGACCTATCACATCGAAAGTATCAGCCTGCTGCGCCGGGTAGGTTAAGGGAACAGCCGCCGCGCTTTGACCTCGGCAACCGCATCCGGACGGTAGCGGTACAGCAAGGCAGGGCGGCCTTCTCCGCTGCGCCGGTGAGGGGTGGCTTCGATGATGCCGGCTTCCAGAATACGGCGGCGGAAGTTGCGTTTATCCAGTTTTTCACCCAGAATCAATTCGTAGGTGTGCTGCAATTCGCTGAGCGTAAAGAATTCTGGCAATAATTCAAAGCCAACCGCGCTATATTCCAGTTTGTAGCGCAAACGGCGCAGGGCATAGTCCAGAATTTCGGGATGGTCCATGACCAACGGTGGCAGCTCCTCCAAACCATACCAGCGGCTGTTATTGTTTGCGTCCTTTGTTGCCTGCAAACTGTCTGCCGGTATCAGGGCGAAGTAAACAATTGAAATAAGGCGGCAGGCAGGGTGGCGCCCCGGATCGCCGTAGGTGTATAACTGTTCCAGATACACTTCCCCAACGCCGGTCAGTTGTTCAATTTGTTTGGCGGCGGATTTTTCGAGGGTGAATTCGAGGATGGGTGCATCGGGAAGCATCCATTTTCCCGCAAAGAAAGACTCTTGAGCAGGCGCCAGCAGTACTTTCAAGCGGCTTTCCTGCAGGGTAAAAACCACTACGCGAATTTCCAGATGAGGTTTCGTTGCTGCCGTTTTACTCAATTTGGCATCTTCCAGAAAATTGCGATCTTATCATACGTAAATTCGGGATCAATCATTTTTACATCAACTTTCGAATTTTCATCCCCCTTCCGCCTCCCCCAAAATCGCAGGGGCGATTTTGGGGGAGGCGCAGGTGGGGGTCATTGGCATTGCCAGCCATGTTTTCATCTTATCCCGAACTCATGTTATCACAATAAAATTATAGCGTAGAATATTAATGGCGGTCATTCATAACCGTGCTTCTGGTCTTTGTGGAGGAGAAAGGAGTTTCGTATGAAAAGGCAACTGTCCATTGGCTTTGCGCTGCTGATGTTGTTGCTGCTCGCCCTGGCGTGCAATCTGCCCGGCCGGCAGGCAGCACCCACCCCGTCAGAACCTACCCCGAATCGGACGATGACGGCGCTCTTTGAACTGGTACAAACTCAGGTGGTCATTCCCTCGCCGCTCCCTTCGGCGACCCCTCAGGCAGCCGTGAGTACGAACACACCGCCGCCTTCGCCTTCTCCGCTGCCGACCAGTACCGCCGTGCAGCCAACCCAGCCCCCCGCCTCTCCAACTGTGACCAGTACCGCTGCACTGCGCTCGGCTGGCAGTTACACTGCGCCTTTCCTGAGTGAAGCCCCCAAATTGGATGGCGTGTGGGATGAATGGAAAACCACGGCCTACCCGATGAAACTGGTCGTTTACGGCAAAGAGAACCACACCGGCAAAGAAGATCTGGAAGGGTCTTTCCGAATCGGCTGGGATAACACTTATCTCTACCTGGCGGTTAAGGTGATTGACGACCAATATGCTCAAAATGCCAGCGGAATAGACCTGTACAAAGGCGATTCGATTGAACTGCTGCTGGATGTGGACCTGCTGGGTGATCTCAATTCGCGCGAATTGAACAACGATGATTATCAGCTGGTCATTTCCCCCGGCAAGGGCTCGACAAGCGGCGATAAAGAAGCCTATCTGTATTACCCAACCGGCAAGGCCGGCAGCCGCACAGACGTGAAAATTGCCTCAGAAGGCGGTTCCGGGCTGTATCGGATAGAAGCGGCAATCCCATGGAGCATCTTCGGCATAACGCCGGCCGACGGTCAGCGCTATGGATTTGCGGTTTCGGTTTCGGATAATGACCGTGAAGATCAAAATGTCCAGCAAAGCATGGTTTCGATGGTGCCCAACCGGCGTTTGACTGACCCGACGACCTGGGCGCTGCTGACCCTCAGGCGGTAAAGCAAAGATGGGCGGTGAAAACCGCCCATCTATTCATTTGCTAGGGTAGTTAATGGCTGACGGCTTGCCTCAAAACAGGATGCTGGCTAATTCGCGGCGGTAACTGCGGGTTTGCGGGTTTTCATCGCCGAGCACTTCCAGCAGACTGAGGATGGTCAGCCGCACGTTTTCATTACGGCGATCCTGCCGAAGCAAATCCAGCAGGCCGTCCAGCGCCAGCGGAATGCGACCGCGGGCTGCCAGCCGGATGGCATTCCAGTAGGCAGCGCTTTGTTCATCCGGCTCATCTCCCGGCTGGTGATTGGGCAGGTTTTCCATCGCCTCTGCCAGCGGTAAAAGGGTTTGGGCGTTGGAAAATTCGCGGCTGGCCGGGAAAGCCGAAAGAATGTTGTGGGCTTCGCGGGCTTTGCCCTGTGCCAGCAGGGCACGCGCCAGACCCAGCAGCGCAAGCGGGTTGCCGGGCATTTGTTCCAGTACCATACGCAAAATCGGTTCGGCTTCTGCCCACTGTTCCTGATTGAGCAGGCTGAGGGCATGTTCCAGCGCCAAACCCGCCGGGCTGGGCGGCTGGATGCGGCTGATGAATTCCCGCAGGCGAGATTCGGGTTGAACACCGCTAAATTCTGCCACAATCTGACCACCGCTAAAAGCCTTCACTGCCGGTATGCTGCGCACACCAAAGCGGAGGGCAAGATTGGGGTTTTCATCCACATTAACGCGCGCCAGACGAATTGCACCGGCAGTCTCTTTGATCAATTTTTCCAGCATGGGCGCCAGCACTTTGCAAGGCTGGCACCAGGCAGCCCAAAAATCCACCACCACCGGGGTGTTTTGGGAATATTCGATTACCTCATATTCAAAATCGGCTTCGGTAACATCAATGATGTTGTCGGGTGTCATCTTCTTCCTCCACAATTAAATGCAGGAAAATTCTCCGCGCTCCTTCATTTTACCCGCCTGCTGTTAGATTTTTATAGGAAAACCGGCAGGTGGTGTAAACATTATTTCAGAATCATTCTCCCATATCATCCTCATCGCTGATGATGCCGGGCTGGTCAATGCGCACCACGTCCCCATGAAAGTTGATGACGATGCGAAAGCCCATCATCCCCATGTAGGCACGTCCCTCTTCGGGGATGCCGGTTTTGAGCAGCTGCTCGAATTGCTGATCAATGTTGCGGAACTGTTTTTCGAGGATGGCTTTGGAAAAGATATCTTCCTGCCCCAGCATTTTAGCCGTTTGTTCACTCAGCAGGTCTTCGTGGCCGCTGATTTGTTCTTTGAGAAAATTCAAGACCTGGCGGTCGACGTACTCAGCCGGGATATGCCGGCGGAAGCCGGCATCGTTGACCACGTACATCGGCTCGGAACCTACCATGGCGGTTTCCACCACCTGATCGTTTTCGTCAACAACCAATCCTGCAAAAAGGGGCTGGGGCATGATGACCTCCTGGCAAGGAGTGTTGAAGTTAAGTACGGTTATGCGTTTCAAGCCATTGGCTTGTCAATCACCTTAACCATTGTACCGGTTTTTTCGTTCAAAGTCACTGTTTGTAGAGGCACGGTCGGATGCGTCCAGCGATAGACCCAGCGCGAATCGGCAATGGAGAGGTTGATACAGCCGTGGCTGCGCGGTCTGCCAAAATTGTTGTGCCAGTAGGTGCCGTGAAAGGAAACGCCGTTGTCCATCAGGTAGCACACCCAGGGAACACCGGGTAAATCGTAACTGTTGGGGGCAGCCCGGTCGCCGGCTGCCATGTGACGGGAGGGGCGTTTTCGATTGGTGATGTAAATGCCCGGCGGGGTTCGGTAGTCCCCATCAATAAAGCGGGCACCGGTAGAGGTGCGTGCCATAAATACCGCCTGATCCCGCTCGTAGGCGATTACAATTTGCTCCGGCAGGTGAATTTCGATGCTCTTTTCCGATGGAGGCACCTCTGCCGAAATCGGAGCGATATCCTCTTCACTCACAAGACGCAGATGGGTGGCGTCGGCATAATAAAAGATTTTCCACTTATCATCGCGAATGCGGTACCAGGTTTTCCCGTTTTTATCCTGTTGAATTTGATCCACCCAATAGGTTGTGCCGTAATAAAGCCGGTACGAATACCAGTCCTGACGGCGTAAATCCCACAGCGTATCGGTGAAGGGTACGCTGACTTCGGTCAGCGCACCGCCTTGCGGCAGCGCGGCAGCGGGTTCATGCTTTTGCAAATCAACCGGCTGAATATCGCCGGAGTGGACATAGGCGCCATCATCAAGACGGTACCAGATGCGGTTGTGTCCCGAATCCTCGCTGCCCAGTGTTACCTCGGTAATCGAAAGGACAAGGTCGCGCCAGTAGGTCTTTTTCACTTCTCCACTAAAAGAAGGACGATCGTATCCGTCAATTTTGGCGGCGCATACCCTCCCCAGCCGGGGCAGCGAAACCTCCCGCTCCGGCCGGGTGGGGCTGAACAGGCGCTCCAGCCGCAGCGGCAGGCTGAAAAATGCCAGTACGCCAATGCCGGAAAGTTTGAGAAAGTCGCGGCGGGAAACCTGATCAAGATGGGATGCAAACAGGGTGAACATGGAAGCGAGCGGTTAGTAATGAATGTTGACCAGAGTGCCCACCGAAGCAAAATCGAACAACCATTCGGCATCTTCGGTGCGTAAATTAATGCAGCCGTGGCTCATGGGGGTACCGAAATTGTTGTGCCAGTAGGTACCGTGCAAACCGTAACCTTTATAAAAATACATGGTGTAGGGTACATTCGGCAGGTAGTATCCCGGCCCGGCCATATCGGTATAGCGGTATTTGACATAGATGCGGTATTGACCGGTTACCGTCGGGGTGCGCCATGTGCCGGTGGAAACCAGAAAACTGTTGACCAGCTGCCTGCCGACGTAGGCATACACCATTTGTTCGCTCAGGTTGACATCAATCCACGGCTCGTCTTCGGCTACTTCCACGGGTATTCCACCGCTGATGATGAGCGGGGTTGCGGTGGGTTCGGGCGTATCGGTGGGCGTGGGGGTGGGCGTTTCGGTGGGGGTTGGAGTGGGAGTGGCCGTTGAGGTGGCAGTAGAAGTTGGGGTGGCGGTAAATGTAGCCGTGAAGGTGGGGGTTAGCGATGGTTTGAACAATGCGCCCATCGGCCGGGGAGAGGAAGGGCTTTCGGCAAAGGCAGTTTGCAGGTCCGGCAGCACCAGCCACAACAAAGCTCCCAGACACACCACCATCAGCAGAGTCAGCAGGCTGATGTAGAGGGGTGAGGGCAGCTTTTGCAGGACAGCGGTCAGGTTTTGGGCGGAGGACGCAGCCGGCTGAGCGGTTTGCCGCGTCGGAAGGCGCACCGGTTGGGTGGCTTCGGCGGATTTTTTCTCAATGGAGCGGATGCGCACCGGCAGGGTTTTACCGCTGCTGACTTCTGCTGGGGAAGGCGGGGTTATGAGTGCAGAGCCGGCTGAAGTTTGACGCCGCAGCCGCTCGACTGCCCAGTGCATCCCCTGACGGGCGCGCTGACTGGCGGGGTTGATTTGCAGGGCGCGGTTGAGGTACTGGATACTGGCGCGCGGTTCGGAAAGCCCGGCCAGAATCAACCAGCCTTCTTCCAGATGCGGTTGTAAGCGGGTGAGTTCAGCAGCCAGCCGGCGGGCAGTCATGCGGTCGCCCTGCCGGAGCGCCCGGCGGGCTTCTGCCAGAATTTGCCGGGGGTCTGGCTGCTGTTCCAAACTCATTGTCCGGTATCCATCACAGGAATCGGTTCATTGCGCACGTAACAGAGGATGCCGTTGGTAATGCCGCGCGCAATCAGATCGGGTTGTTCAGTCAGAATGCGCCGGTCCAGGTTGAGAAAGCCGGTTTCGATGATGGCGGCGGTGGTATCGGCGTGAACCTCACGGAAGGTGTGGTAATACACCATATCGGGTGTGGTGGAGTTGGCGTGGAATCTTAGATTGGTAATCTTGCCGTAACGGTCAATCAGACAGCCGCTCAGGCGTTGCGCCTTTTCAGGAAAGGCGCTGGAAGCTGCCGCAGCAACTTTATAACCGGTTGCCTCATCGTTGATATAGTCACACGAATCGTTGTGAATGGAAACCAGCGCCAACGCCTGATAGCCTTCCAGGCGGTCATCAAATTCCTGCAGCAAGTCCACCTCAAAACCTTCCTCGCGCAATTGCTGTTGAACGCGGTTGGCAATTTCCAGGTTGACCTGCATTTCGGTCAGGCCGTCCGGGCAGACAGCGCCGGAGTCATTCCCCCAATGCCCGGCAACAATGCCAATCCGTGGGCGGGGAGCGGCGGTCGGGGTAGGGTAGGTGAGAGTTGCCTCGCTTTGAATGGCCTGAAACATGCGGTCGAGCATTTGATTGGAGAACAGGTTTGCGGGGGTCCACAGTGTGAACAGGGTGGCAACCACCAGCGCCACACTGAGGATTGTCCAAAGCGCACTGAATACCGGCGGGTTTTTGGTGGTTTCATCGGAAGAGGGGTTGGGTTCGCTGCTGATCATCGTTTGGATTTCATCATACCTTAATCGGAGTGGTTTTGACAAATATCAATTCCTTGCACTGGCGGGGAAGGAATTGGGAAGCTTCTTAACCATTTTACATCAACAATGGCTGGACGACATTCAACAAAACCTTGACTTAGCGGTTTGCTGAAAGTATAAACGCTATGCCGGGCAGTGGTGCAAGAACACTGCCAGATATGGATAAATGTGGGAGGAAGGCATGTCATTCATCACGGGAGAGGATTTACGCAGCGCCATGCGCAACTGGGTTAGCGGGGTTTCGGTTCTGACCAGCCGTGCCGGTGAAGTTCAACACGGCATGACGGTCAATTCGTTTACCTCCGTTTCGCTGAACCCGCCGCTGGTATGCGTTACACTGGCAAATACCACCCGGACGCGCAATCTGGTTGAACAATCCGGCGTGTTTGGAGTTACAATACTTGCAGAGGATCAGGCTGAAATTGCCGACCGTTTTGCGGGGCGGATACCGGAAGACGAGGATCGGATGGCGGGTATGCCAATCTTTACTCTTACGAGCGGGGTGCCCCTGCTGAGCAGCGGTTTGGTCTGTCTGGATTGCAGGGTTGTTCAGCGCTTCGAAATGAAGGACTCCACCCTTTACATTGCACAGGTCGAGGCCATCCACCAAAACCGACAGGGACAGCCGCTGGTGTATCATAATCGGGTGTACCACAGGTTGTGCGATGACAGAGGACAAATTAACTGAAGGCGAACGCAAACTGCTGCTAAGAGCAGCCCGCGAGGCGATAGAAGACGCGGTCAATGGGCGGCCGCTCCGCCCGCTGGATTGGGAGCAAATTCCGCCCCGCCTGCGGGAAGAGGGTGCCACTTTTGTAACCCTGACCCTGAACGGCAAACTGCGCGGCTGCATTGGCACCCTGGAAGCTCACCAACCGTTGATTGAGGATGTGCGCGAACATGCGGTTGCGGCAGCGCTGGCGGATTACCGTTTTCCGCCGGTGCGCCCGGAGGAAGTGGATCGGTTGAAGATTGAGATTTCATGGTTGACGCCGCCTCAGCCATTGGCGTATGATACACCGCTGGATTTGATTCACAAACTGCGTCCGGGAGTGGATGGGGTGGTCCTTTTGGATGAGGGCCGGCGGGCTACTTTTCTGCCACAGGTGTGGCATTCTCTGCCGGATGCGGAGAATTTTCTGGATCAGTTGTGTTTGAAAATGGGCGCTCCGCGCAAGTTATGGCGGCTGAAAAAACTGACGGTTTTGACCTATCAGGTGGAAGAGTTTCACGAATAAAAAATGCAGCGCTGCTCAAACAGCGCTGCATAACCCTTTAGGGGCAACAATATGTTCAGCCAGCCAGCACCGCTTTGTTTTGGGTGGCGGCGTTGTAGGCCTGCCCATACAGGTGACCCATCACTGCCACTGAGTAAGCATAGGTCAGGATTGCACCAATGATGCACAGGATGGTGCCCAGCGGGGCAATCAGCCCGGCGACGAACGTACCCAGCAGCACGATCAAGTAGGCGCCAATGTTGGCACGCACCAGACCGAATACCTCTCCCAGCGCAAAACCTGCGCCAAGACTGCCCTTGGCGACGTAGTTGCCGTAGGCAGCCGGCAGCACAATCGCCATCGCAATTCCGTAAATAAAGGCAAACAGGCTGAAGCAAAGCGAGAGGATCGCCATCATTGTCCTGACCACATCCGAATTAGATTGACCGGGGACGACCGAGTCAAGAATACCAAAGACGAGTGCGAACAGGATGAACGGCAGGGAGTAAACAAACCCAATGACAAAGGCGGAAAAACCGCGGCCCAAATCACCGCCAAAGTCTACATCGGGAAGGGGTTCGGGGTGGCGGTCAATCACCCGTTTGGTAACGTTCAACGACCAGCCAATCAGCACCAGTTGACCGAGGATCGGGATCAGCGAAATCAGTGCGACAATGCCCACTTTGCGCAGCCAATCCTTGTCCTGAAACACATATGAAAATGCCAGACCAAAATCCATTGTTTTTCTCCTTATCTATTGAATGAGTGCGGGGTAATTGATTCCTGTTGAGTTTACTATACCTTCTTTTTGATGAGGTGCAATGCCTGTGCCATGACAAAATGGAAAGGTCTTTCATCCGGCGGCTGGCTGAGCATTGATGCGGTCAAAGTAGTTTTTGACCAGGGCATCGTTGTAAAAGACCAGCGCCAGAATGCCGACGATCATTGCTATGGCATTGCCAAAGGCGATGCACAGAATTTCCAGGATAGCGATGGTTTGTGAAAACTGCACCGGAACAGGCGGGTTTGCCAGAATTTTTAGCGCGTAGAGGACTTCAAAAATGCCCAAAATTGCCGGCACAAAGGTAATTGGCGCGCAAATTAAGCCAATTCCCAGGGTTCCCAGTACGACGGTGGCAGTGATTCCCAGGCCGGTCAGAATATTGATGATACCGCTGACCAGAGTCATCACTCCCAGTGCGGTAACCAGGCCCGGTTTAACCATCGCGGTTGAATAGGTTGATTGAGGATTTTGTTCGATCATTTTACGCTCCAATCCTGTTGAATTGTACAGTTTACCCGTTTGGGGTAAATCACAATTCATTTACGTCAGCCCGTTGAAAAAGTTGCAAATTGTTCCACGGGCTGAGTGCGCAGGGATGTTAAAAATGATCGAAATGATCAACCTTGAGAACAAAGATGACCGCCCGGCTTTCTTTGCTGTCCGGCGGCTGAGGCGGTAGCGCTGCCCGAATTTGATCCAGCGCGTGCTGCAGCTGGTCATCTTCCACACCGATCATCAGGGTTGTTCTGCCCCGCCGCAGAAATCCGCCGGTGGATGCAATGCCGGTTACGCGGAAATTGTGCGAGGTGAGCGCCTGTGAGACCGCGTCGCTGACGGTATCGGGAACGATGGCAAGGATGAGTTTCATGGCTATAACTCCTCGTAATGTTCAATTTCCATTTCAAAAATCGTTGCCCCGCCGATGGTGATTGGCGTGGGGGTTGGAAGGGGCAGCGGGGCGCTTTCCAGCGGAACGGCAATGTACTCCACGCGTTGACGGCAGGTTTCGTGCAGGGCATCCAACGCCTGCTGACGGCGGCTGCTATGCAGGGCAATCAGCAGGGTGGCATTGCGCCTGCCGAGAAAGCCCCCATAACTGGGCAGGCGGGTAACCGGGAAGCCCAGCTCCATTAACGCAGCTTCGGCGTTTTCGGCATCCTGCGCTTGAACGACAACCCACATACACAGGTCAGGGGCCGGGGAGGTTTTATCTTTTTTTGCCATATCATTCTGCTCCTTTCGTCCTTTGCGCTATGGATTTGGCGGAGTCAATAAAATTTCCTGAGGGGAGTTTCCATCATAGACCACAACCTGACCATTGGAGAGGGTAATGCGCGTGGAATCGGTCAGAAATGTGAGTGTGATTCTCCGATATTGTACTGTAACTGGAAAAGAAAAGGGATTCAGATGGGTGAGAATAATGCGCTGATCGCTCAACAAGCGTAGACCCATTAAGCGCAGGAAAAAGCCCAGCGGAGCCGCCCCGCTGAGGACATTCTGTTCGCCAATTCCCTGTCCGCTGATGGGGTGGTAGGCAGCTCGAAAGGCATGGTCTTTTTTTAATGACTGGATGATGGCTTTCATCCAGCTTTCAAACAGGTTGACCGCTTCGATCAGGTAGCCATAACGAATCAGCCCCTCGCCGATCAATACATTCCACGGCAGCACAACCGGTTGGTTTTGCCCGCCGCCCTGTTTTGCACTCCGAATCGGGTGGCTGAGCAGACCGAAGGGCTGAAGGTAGCGGCTGCGCAATGTTTCCCTGACCAGCCGGTCGGCGCGCTCCGCCGAGGGGATGCCAGCCCACAGGGGTAAAAGCAGCGAGATATCCTCATCCAAAAAGTCTATGGTGGCCAATTTGGCTGTATTGCCCGGGTGAAGGTTGATTACCTCAACCAAATCAATAAAGGAGAAAACGGTTTGGCTGGTAAATCTGCCGCTGCCATGCAGCCAGCTGACTTTCTGGGGGTTAATTTCCTCTTCCAGGGGGTTGCCAAAAGAATCGCGTCCTCTTATGCAGATGTGAATGCGGCGGGTGAGTTCGGTCTGGGTTTCCAGTTGCAGCCGCAGCCGCGCAGGTGGATTCAGTGAGGCCTGGAGGGGATATTCACCGCGGGTGTCGAAGGTCAACAATACCTCTCCGCGGCTGACGGAGTGGGTTTGCGCGTCGCGATGGGTGTAAATTCCTTCTTCCTCATGCCACATCCCTTCGACCAGATCGCCCAGATGCCTGGAATGGGCTTTGAGCCATTCCTGATCGCCTTCTTCACCCAGCAGGGAAGCCATTTTCAGCAGGCAGGCGGCTTCGCTGAATAACATTGCTGCCAGCGCGGGGGTTTCGACAAGGGATGGTTCAACCCCCTGATTGGGTGGGAAGGTTACATCGAAGAGGGGTGAAAATTCCAGGCCGGATTGGTAAGGGTGTTCCCATTCCGGAAATCCATCCTGGTCACGGTCATGGGCAGGTGAAAACCAGGCGCGGAAGAAAGCCATCAGGCCGGGATAGACCTTTTTCAACCACTCCATGTTCGGGCGGATCTGGTAAACCTCCCAGGCCAGTTGAGCCAGTAATGGCTGCGCCATGCGCCGGCTGCGCTGACCCGCCAGTCCCGGCTTCCAGTCCACCTGACCTCGCGAATCGGCGGTGGAGAGAAAATTTTCCACCAGAGCGGTAACCCGTTCCGCCATGCCCGGCAGAATCAGGCGGCTGAGATACCAGCAGTCCAGCGTGGTTACGCCGTTCCACAGGGCATTGTAATCACTACCGTCGCCGCGCAGCGAAAAACCCTGATCCGGCTGGCGGGCAAGCACAAAGGAAGGGTTGGGCAGGTGGGCGCTGGCCGGGAAAAAGAGAGAAGCCGCCAGACGCTGCGAAAGCTTGAAGACAGCATCCCATTCCGGGTTGCCGGTGGTGATTTCCACACATTCACTGCGGTGGGTCAGTTGAATGCGGGCGAGGTCGGCTTCCCACGGGCGGGCGCATAACTGGCGGGCAAGTTCGTAACTTTGAGCGGTATCCGGCAGACTGACCAGCGCCCAAACAATTTGGCGCATACCGCCGGGCGAAAGGCTGATCTGCTCGGTCAGGCAGGGGTAAGGGCCGCCCCCGGCGCGCAACCCGCCGGTGATGAAACATACCGGTGCAAGGCCGTCGGTACGACCCTGTAAGACCGGATGAATGCCAAATTGCACGATCTTGATTCCTTCACCTTCTTTCAATGGAGTGAGCAGACCGCACCACTCAAAGGTGAAATTTTCGCCAAGCACGGAGGGGTTGTGAAAAGTAAACCGCCCCCCGATGGCCTGTGAACTGAACACGCGATACTCGGCAGTCACATCCAGTCCGCCAAAGGGTGAAAAACGCACCTCAATGTCGTTGGGAAACAAGCGGGTTACGCGCGGCGGCTGGAAGAAATCGGCTGGCGCACTGATGACTACATCCTTGCGCAGAAAGCGCGGAAAAAGCCGCATTGCGCGTACCCGCAGTCCATAGGTGGTGAAGAGCGTTAGCGCTTCCGGCTCATTGCCTTCAAACGACAGCTGCCAGATGTGGTCATTCAGATAATCAACGGGAGAAATTCGCGCATCTGCGCATAAAGTCAACATCAGCGGATCGTTCAATCCGAGATTCCAGGTTCGCATACTTTCATTTTACCTGACTTGTGCTCAGTTTTATTGTGCTAGAATGAAAATGAAAGCAATGAACTTTCTGGTACAATGCTTGCAGCGGTTGTAAGCAGCACCTTTGGTGGGAAGGGAAGTCTCTTTTCCCCCTTGCAACGGTTGAAGAGCAACTGTGATTCAAAGAAATGCAATCTTGTAACCAAAATTTTGCAGAATGAAGATGAGCGAAGAACCGAAAGAACCCCAGGAAGAAAAACGAGTGGAAGATACCCAGCCGACTCAGCCGGGCGAACGCCTGCGCCGTTTGGTGGCTTCTGCCAATGATGGTGATTCATCGGTGCTGAGCGGTGCAACCAGCCCGCTGCGCACCCCGGCTCAGCCTCCAGCCGCCAAGGAAGAAAAGGGTGACCAGAGCGATGAAGCCGCTGCAGCCGGCAGCGAGCGTCACCCAACCGGAGAACCGGAAGAAACCGCTGGCTGGTTTGGTGAAGATTTAGAACGGTTGGAGAAAGGCGAACTACCTGCCGATACGGCGGCGGTGAGTCGCCATCCAACCGGTGCACCTGAAGAAACCGGCGGATGGTACGGCGAGGGTCTGGAAGAACCTGCCCCGAAACCGGCCGGAGAACCTGACCAAACCCGTCCAGGCGCAGCGCCGCTGCCAACCCTGCCGCCCGACCAGCAGGCCACCCGCGTCAGCGGGGGCGGGCAGCAGCCTCCACCACCACCCCCATATGGTAAAACCAGCGCTGAATTACCCCGCCGCGTTGAAGAAGTTGACCCGGATGCCACACGGGTAACCCCGGCAGCCTACCAGCGCTCAACCCAGAGCGGGCAACGTCCGCGTCCGGCTGCACAAAGCCGCACCCAGCGCCCCGCCGCGGCAGCCCCGCCGCCAGCGGCTTCGCCCGCCGGCCGGAGTATTTCGCCTGCTTCTCAACCAAAGCCGAATGGCTGGAAGAAGCCGGTTGGCTGTCTGCTGCGGGCGTTGATTGGATTGCTCTTTCTGGTGGCGATTGTAGCAGTGTTGATTGGTTCGTTTCTGGTAGTGCGTTACTTTTCCATTGCCGCCAGCTTGCCGAGCATTGAGGACTTGCCCGGCAAAGCCTCTCAATTTGAAACCACCCGCCTGCTCGATCGCAACGGCAACCTGATTTATGAAATTATTGACCCCAATGCCGGACGCCGTACGTATGTGCCTTTGGAGAAAATCTCTCCCTACCTGATTGCGGCGACGATTGCCACCGAAGACAAGGATTTTTACACCCACCCCGGCTTTGACCCATGGGCGATTGCGCGGGCCCTGTGGCAAAACTACACCACCGGCGAGGTGGTATCCGGCGCTTCGACCATCACTCAGCAGCTGGCGCGGGCTTTACTGCTGGCTGATGAACGTTACGAACAAACGGTTGACCGCAAAGCACGCGAGATTGTCCTCGCTGCGGAAATTACGCGGCGGTACAGCAAGGAAGAAATTCTCGAACTGTACCTCAATGAGAATTACTACGGCAAACTGGCCTACGGCGTGGAAGCCGCTGCCGAAACCTACTTCAACACGACGGCTGATAAACTGACCCTGGGTCAGGCGGCTTTTCTGGCGGGGATTCCGCAAGCGCCTGCAATTTATGACATCGAATCCAACCGGGAGGCGACTCTGAATCGCTTCCGCACGGTGGTGGTCCTAATGTACGAACTGAGCCGCGAACGCAACTGCATTGAGGTCAGCACTTCACTGCGGCCGGTGTGTGTGGATGCCCAGGCAGCCGCCGAAGCAGTGCGCGAAATTGAAAATTACAACTTCCAGCCGGCACGCCAGGTTTACCGCTTCCCGCACTGGGTGGATTACATCCGCGCACAGCTGGAAGAGCGTTATGATCCGGCCACCATTTACCGTTCCGGCTTCACGGTCTATACCACCCTTGACCCGTCACTGCAGGAAACTGCCGAGCGTCTGGTGCGTGAACAGGTTGCTCAGCTGGCGGGCAACAACGCCACCAACGGCGCGCTGATCGCGATCCGCCCATCCACCGGGGAGATTCTGGCGATGGTCGGCTCGCCGGATTTTTACAACTCCGCCATCTCCGGGCAGGTCAACATGGCAATCAGCCCGCGTCAGCCCGGTTCGGCAATTAAGCCATTGACCTATGCGGCAGCCTTTGAAAAGGGCTGGACACCGGCTACCCTGATCTGGGATGTGCCCAGCGAGTTTCCGCCTTCCGGCGACCCGAACGACCTGCGAGACCCCTACCGCCCGATTAATTACGATGAGCGCTTTCATGGGCCGGTAACGGTGCGGACAGCGCTGGCCAATTCCTACAATGTGCCAGCGGTCAAGGCACTGCAATTTGTCGGCATCTACGATAACCCGGCCACACCCGCCCAGGAAGGTCTGATTGCCTTCGCGCGTCGGTTGGGAATCACCACCCTGACGCGCCCGGATTACGGCCTTTCGCTGACCCTGGGGGGTGGGGATGTTTCGCTGCTGGAATTAACCGGAGCTTACAGTGTGTTTGCCACAGGCGGGCGGTTGATTCCCCCGGTGGCAATTACGAAAATTGTGGACTTTCAGGGAAATACGGTGTATGAGTACAAACCACCGGCGGATGAACAGGTGATCCGCCCGGAACATGCTTACCTGATCAGTTCCATCCTTTCCGATAATCAGGCGCGCGCCCCCATGTTTGGGGTTGACTCGGTACTGAACATTGGCTTCCCGGCGGCGGTCAAAACCGGCACGACCAATGACTTCCGCGATAACTGGACGGTGGGGTACACCCCCGATCTGGCGGTTGGGGTGTGGATCGGCAACGCCGATTACACCCCCATGGTCAACACCACCGGTTTGACCGGTGCAGCGCCGATCTGGGCGAATTTCATGCGCACTGCCATTCAACAGATTACCGGGGGTAACCCGACTCCGTTTGCCCGCCCGGCCGGCGTAGTGGACCGCGTGATTTGCGCCATCTCCGGCACCGAACCTTCTGAGTTCTGCCCGTTACAGCGCAATGAAATCTTTGCTTATGATCAGCCGCCCCTGCCAAAGGAGGAGGACCTCTGGAAGAAGGTGCGCATCGACACCTGGACGGGGTTGCTGGCTTCATCGGCTTGCGCCGATTTTGTGGAGGAGAAATTTGCGCTGAATGTGACGGATAAAAGCGCCGTCCGCTGGATTCTGGAGACCTCGGAGGGACAGCGCTGGGCCGAGCAGATGGGCTTTCAGCAGCCAATTTTCTTCACACCTGAGCGCGAATGCACGGTCAACGACCAGCGCCCCCTGATTTTGTTCGCCGGCCTGAGCGAGAATCAGACCATTACCCGTTCACCGCTGGAAATTTACGCCCTGATCAAAGTGCCGGAAGCGTATGAAGACTATCGGCTGGAATACGGAATCGGCGACGAACCGGCCGAGTGGAAAGAGTTGTACCGCGGCGGGCCGCAGTCCGATCAGCCGCAGTTTCTGACCGATTGGGATTTGAGCGAGGTGCCGCAAGGGAGGGTTACCCTGCGCATTGTGCTGAACAGCCGGCGGGATACCTATGCGATCCGCACCATTCACCTCAACATTCAGGTGCCAACCTCTACACCCACCCCAACCCCGACGGTGACCGTAACCCCCACCGTAACGGTGACGCCGACCAGCACGCTGACACCCAGCGTCACACCTACTCTGCCGCCGACGGTTACCCCAACACCCAGCGAAACGCCGACGCCCTGATTTCAGAACATTCTCATCTGAACGGCGTCCTCCCACTGCGGGGGGTCGCCGTTCAGCAGGTCTTCCCATTGACCGACGGAGAGGTGAGGATATTCGCTCAGGTAACGAAGGTGGCGGAATTTGAGCAGGCGCCAGCCTTTTTGGTAGGCTTCATTCAAACGGGGATCGCGGCGTAATTTGTAACCCAGCAGGCCGGTGCGTCCGCCCGGCAGTACCAGTACACAGCGTTGGGGGGGTACGCTTTGCGGCTGAAATACATACGGGCTGATGATGCTGCTCGCCAGCAAGTAGAAGAGATAAACCGATTCACCTTTTTCATTCAGCCAGCGGACGGGCTGTTTGCCATCCACGCGGTAGCCCATTTTTTCGCCAATTTGCTGGAGGCTGCGCAAGGCGTTGTTCAAGTCCGCCCGGCGGCGGGCTGGATCATCCTCGGGGCGCAGCTGCCAGTAGTGCGGTTGACCGCTGATCGGCTGGGCATACGATTCCAGCACCGCTGTGATCAAGGCCTGAGATGGCACCAGCACTCCCGGATAGAGCGGGTAAAGGCTGGTTTCCAGTTCGCTGCGCTGGGTGGTGGGGTGTTGCACCAGCCGCCGGACAATCTCTTTTTCGAGCCGGTCGGCGAGGGGCAGGTTGGCCTGATTGGCTTCGCTCAGCCACCATGAGCCGCTCTCTTCGCCCTGACCATGGGCTGCGTAACGCACAAAAAGTTTGCGATCTTCCAGTACCTCAGCCAGCAGGGCTTGCAAACGGGTGAGTAAATCGGGTGTGATTTCTACCACCCGCCGCGGCAGCAAACTGCTTTCCATTAATTCGCACAAAGCGACTGCAAACAGGCTCAGGTAGCGGGCCGGTTCGCCGCGTTCTTCCAGATACCTGCGCAGCGCGCTTTGCAGCAGCGGTTTTGGATTGGATTTGGCGCGCACGGGCGGCGCGGTTTGAGCGGACTGCCAGTGGAATTGAGCCAGTTCGCTTTCACGCTCTAGTGCCAGGCCTTTCAGCGAGAAGCCGGCTACCAGCGGGCCGAGAAAGGCAGCCAGCAGGAAACCGGGTGTGGTTTCGCTGGCGAGCGCAAAGAAGGGCGTTCCCTCTGAAATCTGGCGGGGCAGTTCGCGCAAAGCCCGTTGAATGGCGTTGGACATCCAGTACCAGTCGTAGCGCCGCCGTTCCAGCGCGCCGCGCAGGGGCTGGACGGCTTCTCTGCCCCACAACCAGCCCGACCAGAGCGCGCAAAGGGTCCAGAACGCCTGATTGGGACGCGGCAAAATGCTGATCACTGCCGCCGGTTGATTTTGCATCGTTAAGGAAGGCAGTTCGGAAATCCGTCCGCGAAAAAGGCAGATGCCCGGCTCGGAAGGCAGTTGAGGATAAACCGAGAGCGGCACAGGCTGAGAAGCCGAGCACCACAGCGAAACGGCATTTTCCAGAGCCAGCCAAAGGTTGTTTTCGCGGAACTGGGCCGGTACGGTCAGCTGGCGCGGGCGGGGGCGCAAAGCGGGGTACTGCCAGAGGGTGTTGCCTTCGTCGCAAACCTGAATCAGCAGTGCGGTCAGCAAACGCCGGCGTTCTTCCGACAAGGGTAAAGTTTCCACCTTGTTGATGAGGGTCGTCAGGACATACAGGGGCCGCGGCAGGTAGGTTTTCAAAGCTTCGTTGACCTGTTCGCGGGTAACGGACGACTGGTCGCCGATCACTCGCGAAAGGGCGCGGGCACGGTGCAGCGCATCATTGCCGGGCAGGTTGAGTTTTTCCACATCCAGCGGGGTAGCCGGACGTTCTCCCTCATCCCCGCAGTGCGGGCAGCGGTAAATCCGGCTGACCAGTCGCAGCGGTTCGTTCTGCCAGATGAATGCCTGCGCCGATACCAGTTGACCACAGGCGGCGCAGGGAGTCTGGTAAAGGCTGAGGATATGCCGTTCCAGACGTTCTTCGCCGCGTTTGCTGATTGCCAGGGCCGCCAGGGCCGCCTCGAACTCGCTTTGAGGCGGGGCAGCCGCAAGAATTTCCAGCATGAACGAGAGAATCGGGTTGTTACTGGTAATCAGGATGCGATACCCGGCAAGGGCGGCTTCCAGCGCCAGTTGAGGATGTGCGCCAATCGGGTCTAAGATCCATGCTCCTGCCGGGAGGGTCTGTTTGAGCCATGTTTCAATGATCCCGGCGGGCAGCAGCGGCAAATACCGCCCAAGCGGCAGGAGAGGCGCTTCACTACGTCCGCCAATGAAAGGTTGCTCCAGTACACTCATCTTGAATTCAGTATACGAATTTAAATCTTAAAAATCCAGATGTTAATGAAAATTGGCTATTAACTTGATCTTAACTTGTTCTTGAAAAGAATTAAATCTTTGCTTGTTAAAATGAATTCAAAAAGATTTAACCGCTCAGAACTGGATGGGTAACCGCATGCCCGAAAATGATCTCCAACCTGTATTCGATGTGAATGATTTGCAAACCATGAAGGTGCTGGTCTCGCGTTTGCGCTTGAAAGTGCTGCGGGTGTTGATTGAGCAGCCTTGTACAATCCGTGAGGTGGCCCGCGAATTGAATATCCCTCCCAACCGCCTGTATTACCACTTTGGTCTGCTGGAACAGTGTGGGGCAATTCGAGTGGTGGAAACGCGCTTGATCGCCGGGATTGTGGAAAACCGCTATCGGGCGGTGGCGCGCAAATATGACGTCCGCCCTGATCTGTTGAATGAGGAATTGGGAGAGATTTCTTCTGCGTCAAAACAGCCTTTTTCATCTTCGATTGAACAGGAACAATCCGTATAGGCCTGTTTTCCTCTGGTCTAATCCGCGAAAATCACAGATAATGGGGGATGTTCTGGATGACTCTTGTTAAGCCGAATTGGAACTCCACAGAAACGAGGTAAACCGTAATGAATACCTATCTGAATGCCGCCCGGCAAGGCCGCAATGAGGTCTGGCGATATGGGGTGGTGATTCTCGCCGTGGTTGTGGTGACTTTCACGGTGCAAATTGCTGCTTCCATCCCGTTTATCCTCATTGAAGGTACCACCGATATTTTCCAATTTTCGCCGCTTTCTTTGTTGATTTTGACCATGCTGCCCTTCCCATTCGCCGGGCTGACCGTTTTTTTGGGAGTGGCTTTTCTTCACCAGCGGCCTCTAAAATCCCTGTTTCGTCCGGTGGGCGCATTTCAATGGAACAGGTTAATTCTTTCGGCGGGGGTATGGTTTGCACTTTCTGCCTGTGCGGATGTGGTATTGGCGGTTCTGCAGCCGGGTAATTATGTGTGGAACTTCAATTTGATGGAGTGGCTGCCGTATTTCCTGGTTGCCCTCCTGCTCATCCCCTTGCAGACATCTACAGAGGAAATTTTGTTCCGTGGTTATCTGGCCCAGTGGATGGGCCGGTTCGGCAAAGGTTTATGGCTGCCGTTGCTGGTGCCTTCCATCCTGTTCATGTTGCTGCATGGTGCCAACCCGGAAGTGGGCACTTATGGGTTATGGTTCACCATGCCCTTTTACCTCGGCATCGGCTTGCTGCTGGGCTGGGTGACCCTGCGCAGCGAAGGGCTGGAGCTGGCGCTGGGGCTGCACGCTGCCAACAATTTATATGCTGCGCTGGTCGTCACCTTTCCCAGTTCTGCCATTCCCTCGCCGGCGCTGTTCCGTATTCAGACCTATGATCCGGCAGCCGGGTTGATCACCTTTGCGGTAATGGCGGTGATTTACCTGCTGGTGATGAACGGCCTGCGCCTGACGCGCCCTGTGCAGGTGCTTGCCAGCGTGTTCGCAGGGTTTGCACTGCTGGCCGGATCGGTTCAGCCGGTTTTGGCAAAGTCGTATTTCGCCGAACGTTTCGATGTGGAGATTAATCTGCAACCGAACGGGGATCTGCTGGTGACCGAAACGGTGGCGTTCAATTTTGAGGGCGGGCCGTTCACCTTTGTTTTTCGGGACATCATCCCGAACGAACTGGACCGGCTGGAGTTTGTTTCGGCGCGGATGGATGGCACAGTTCTGCCGAGGGGTAATCAGGCCGGTCAGGTGGAGGTCGGCCAGGACGGCGATGCGTTGAAAATTGTCTGGCATTTTGAACCGGTCAACGATTCGCAGCATGTGTTTGAACTGACTTATTGGGTGGTGGGGGCTGTGCGTCAGACCAATCAGGGCGATGGGCTGGTATGGAAGGCCATCCCCCCGGAGCATGAGTATCCAATTCAATTCAGCGAAATCCGTCTGATTTTGCCAGCCGGAATAACCCCCACCCAACCGGTAAAATTGCGCAACCAGCCGATTGAACCGTTTGAAGATGGCAGAACAATTCTTTTTCGATTGAAGGATATACCGGCCGATTCCGAACAGGTTGTCGAGGCTTATTTTTCACCCGGCAGTCTGATTCAACAGCCGCCGCTGTGGCAGGCTGCCCGGCTGGAGCGCGGGCGTCAATTGCGGGCAGGTCTCCCTTACGCTGTGGGGCTTGCCGGTGGAATTGTGTTGTTGTGCGGGCTGGCTGCCAGCCGTGTGCGGCGGCGTTATGAGATTGAGCCAGCCAGCGTGATTCCGCCCGGCATAATCAGCGAACCGCCGGATGAACTCACCCCGGCTGCTGCTGGTTATCTGCTCAACAACGGGCGCAGCACGGTTTTGCATTTGTTTGCCGTCCTGCTGGATTGGGCGCGCCGCTCGTGGATCAAGATGGAATTCATGGAAGGCAAGGGCCTGTTCAAGGCCCGCGATTTCCGCCTGTATCCGCTGGAGCGGAGAGCCGCCAGTGAACATGAGTCGTTTATCCAGGAAATGGTTTTTCCAGCGGAAGATTCTGCTGCCCGTTCAGAGATCTACCTGAGCAAAGTCGGACAGCTCTTGTTACGTGGACAAAACCATTTCAATCGCCTGCTGACCCATGACCTGCTCAGGCTGGGGTTAATCCGGCAGGAGGCCTTGCAAGAACGAACCCGGTTGAACCGCATGGCTTCTTTCCTGTTTTTCTTTGGTTTTACTGTGGCTGTGGCGGGTTTGGTCTTGATCGGCAGCAATTTCCTCACGCCTTTTATCGGGGTGTTGCTGTTGGGGGTGGGGCTGGGATTGATTGTGGGGGTACTCTTATTGTGGGTAAGTGCAGCAAAGCTGAATATTTTTACACAGGCCGGTCTCATCCGCTTCCAGCGCTGGCAGTCGTTTCGCAATTATTTGCAAAGCCTGACGAAAAAAGAAAACAGCACCTTGCTGCGCCCTGAATGGCTGGAATCGTTTTTGCCTTATACGATGGCCTTTGGTCTGGGCGATCAGTGGGTCAAAGCCTATCGGGATGTTGGCTTGAGCACCATCCTTTCATGGGCATACACCGCCGGTGATTCGGGCATAGATGGTTCCATCCTCACGGCGGTGATTTCGACATCTACCGTTGATGCCAGCGGAGGCGGCGGTGGTGGAGGGGACGGGAGCGGCGGCGGTTCTTCCGGCGCCGGCTAAAGAGCGCCGGCAAAATTAATAAAATTGAAAGCATACCAAAGAAATCATCCCGTGCCGGTGAAACAGGTATAATATCTAAAAAGAGATGATGGTACATGTCTGTCAACTGGTATGCTCTGCAAAGCCACCCGCATAAAGAGGCCGTTCTTGCCAGTCATCTGCAAGAAAGCGGCTTTGAGGTGTTTTATCCCCGCCTGAAAGTCAACCCGGTCAACCCGCGCGCCCGCAAGGTGCGCCCCTACTTTCCCGGCTATCTCTTTGTGCATGTGGATTTGGAAACAGCCGGAATTTCGACCTTTCAGTGGATGCCGCATGCCAGGGGGCTGGTTTCCTTCGGCGGCGAACCGGCGTCCGTACCGGAAAGTCTGATTCATGCCATCCGCCGCCGTGTGCAGGAAATCAATCTAGCGGGCGGCGAGAATCTGGAAGGATTGAAACCGGGCGACGAAGTTATCATTGAACATGGGCCTTTCAGCGGGTATGAAGCCATCTTTGATGTCAAACTTCCGGGCAGCGAGCGGGTGAGAGTGTTGTTGAAGATGCTCAGCCGTCAGCAGCTGCCGCTGGAATTGAATGCTGGCAGCATTCGCAAGCGAAAAAAATCCTCCTGAATCCTGTTTTCATCCCCCTAAAAATCTACGAACCTTCCCCATGACTCAACCCTCTGGTAATTCCTCTTCAAAATCCTTTTCAATCCACTGGCGGACGCTTGAACCTCCCCCACGAGGTCGGTCAAACCGGCTGATGGTTGTGGCGTTGACCGGCTTACTGCTGGCGGGCGGTTACGCGCTGCTGGTCAGTGGTCTTAGTTTGGTATTTCAACAGGCGCTGGGCTGGAATTCGCCCTGGTTAAGTGCGGTATTGTTTTTTGTGATGGCGTTAGCGTTCTTCCCGCTTCGTCAGGGATTGGAAAATGCCTTCTTTAATGGCAGAGGTTCTCCGCTGCGCCGTCCGATCCAACGCGCTGAGCTGAGCGAGGCGGTCAGCCGGATGGATACGCTGGATCGGCGTGAAATCCTCATCCGGCTGCGCCGTCAGTTGCTCGAAGAATTTGGAATCGAATCCGCGCACGTGTTTCTGTATGACCTGTTGGGTGATTCTTATCAGGCGGCAGAAGATGAAACAGGTCGAAAGACCAGCGATCTGGTTTTTCAGCCCACCAGTCCACTGGTTGAGCGGCTCAACAAAATCAAGGGTTTTTTGAAACTGGATGAGACGGATGCGGCGCTGATGGACGAACTGCGCAGTGAGCGAGCCCGTTTGAGTCTGCTGAATGCGCGCTGGTTCTTTCCGCTGCCCGGCAACCAGCGTTTGCTGGGCTGGCTGGCGCTAAGTGAGCAAACCTCGGTTGGATTGACTCCAGCGATGCTGGAAGCCATCAGCGGTTTGTGCCGCGAGGCGGCGCTGGCGTTAGACCGCGCCCAAATGGTCAGTGAAATGGAAAATAGTGTGCGCGAGATGAACATTCTCACCCGCGTGGCGCAGGGGGTGAATGTTACGCTCAATCTGGATGATATTTATGAGCTGATTTACGCTCAAATCATCCAGTTAATCCCTGCCGATCAATTCCGCCTGATTCTCAAATCTCCACAGGGAGATGGATTGGTACAGGTCTTTTTCATTGATGGAGAGGAGCGAGTCAGCGAGCAGGAAAATTTGTATCTGCCAGCTGAGCCGAGCCTCGAAAGCGAAGTGGCTGCCAGTGGACGCAGCAGCATCACGGATGATTACGGACGCGAATCGCGCCAGCGGGGATTGCTGCCCCTGACGGATGCCGTGTACGCATGGATGGCAGCTCCGCTAAACGCCGGCGCCGAACCGATTGGCATCATCTGTTTGGGGCGGCGCGATCCTGCCCAGCGGTTTACTGCCGAACAGCTGCGCATTTTGCAGGCGCTGGCCGATCAGGCAGCCGGTGGCATCTTGAAAGTGCGCCTGCTGGCCGAGAGTGAGCGGCGCGCCCGTCAATTGAAAACCCTCAACGAAGTTACCCGTCAACTGACCTCTACGCTCGACCCTGAGCGCCTTTTGAAGAATATCCTGCAAAGCGCGGTGGATATTCTGAATTGCGAAGCGGGCAGTTTATTGATGCTGGATGAGCATACTCAAGAACTTGTCTTTCGGGTGGTGCTTGGGCCGGTAGCCCATGAACTGGAAGGCCAGCGCATGCCCGCCGATAAGGGCGTGGTGGGACGTTCTTTTCAGACCCGTGAGCCGCAGATTGTCAACGACGTGCGCTCTTCTAAGGACTGGTTTTCAAAACCGGATAAGATGACCGGCTTTGTTACCCGTTCGTTGCTGGTGGTGCCGCTGATTGTCAAAGACAATGTGGTGGGGGTAATCGAGGTTGTCAACCGCCAGGATGGTTCCAATTTCAACCTTGATGATCAGGAACTGCTGACCGCTTTTGCTTCCCAGGCGGCCGTAGCCATTGAAAATGCCCGCTTATACACCCTGACCGATCAGGCCCTGGCCGCCAAGGTGGAAGAATTGTCCGTTTTGCAGCGGATTGACCGTGAGTTGAACACCAGTCTGGATGTCAGCCGTGCGATGACGATTACGCTGGAATGGGCCATGCGTCAATCCGGCGCAGATGCCGGTCTGGTGGGGGTGGTTTTACCCGAAGGAGTGCGTGTGGTTGCTTCGCAAGGCTACCGCGATGAATTGAGCCTTTTTGAAAATGGTTTGCTGCCCGCGGAACGGATTGGTCTGGGACGGGTTATCGAGCAGCGGCGGGCGATTCGGTCGTATCCGGCAGCCGAACTACCGGCATTATTCAGCCAGGCGTCCAGTCAGGTGTTGATTCCCATTCAACGCGAGCAAAGCGTCATCGGTTTGCTGCTGCTGGAGAGCCGCAAACCCGAAGTCTGTGATGAGGAAATGCTGGAATTCTTGCAGCGGCTGGGCGATCACGCCGCGATTGCGATTGCCAATGCTCAGCTGTACAGCGCGGTGCAGTCTGCCAATGTGGCCAAAAGCGAATTTGTTTCATTTGTCGCTCACGAGTTGAAGAACCCGATGACCTCCATTAAAGGCTACACCGAATTGCTGGCTGCCAAAGCGGTTGGACCGGTCAATGATGCGCAGGCAAACTTTCTTGCCGTGATTCGCTCCAACATTGATCGAATGAATACGCTGGTTTCTGACCTGAATGATTTATCCAAGATCGAAGCCGGCCGGCTGCGTCTGGAGTTTGCGCCGATTCATCTTTCGGAGGTACTGCAGGAAGTTGAACGCTCCACCCGCCGGCAGATCGAAGACAAGCACCAGACCTTTACGATCAACCTGCCGGCCGATTTGCCGCCAGTGTGGGCAGACCGTACCCGTTTGGTGCAGATCCTGGTCAATCTGGTGAGCAATGCCCATAAATACACGGAAGCCGGGGGAAAGATTAACGTAGGCGCTTTGCGTTCCAAAAACGAATGGGACGAAAACGGCCCGGCAGAAGTTGTCCATGTGTGGGTGCAGGATACCGGTCTGGGAATTGCGCCGGAGGATCAGCCCAAAATTTTCCAGAAATTCTTCCGCTCCGAAGATCCAAAAGCCCGTGAAGTACCGGGCAGTGGTTTGGGATTGAACATCACCCGCAGTCTGGTTGAAATGCAGGGTGGGCAGATCTGGTTTGAAAGCGAATACCGACGCGGCACGACCTTTCACTTTACGATACCGGTAGCCGAGCAGTAAGACATGCCTTGACAAGGGAGGAGAGCATGAGTCTGGTCAGCGCAGTGGGGTACAGCAACGAGATCAACGGGCGGGAAGCCGCCCAGCAGGCTGCTCAACAGGCTTTAAAGGGACTTCGCTCCGCCGAGCCGAAAGTGGCGCTGGTTTTTTTCTCTCATCTCTACGACCCGGTTGAGGTAAGGCAGGTTTTGAATGGTCTGTTGGGAGATATTCCCTTATGGGGGGCAACGACATCAACGATTTATGCCGCTGCTGTTCCCCAAAAGATGACGGTGGTCATTTTGGGAGGGGCGTTTTCGCTGGATACCAGCTGGTACGGGCATTATGCCGTTGACCCGCTGGGCAGCGCACTGGAATTGAACGCCCGGCTGGGACATTCCAGAACCAGCCGCCCCTGGCATTCGGTACTGCTGGCAGCCGACGGATTGAAGGGGGAAATTAACACCTTACTTTCTTACTTTGAGCAGGTTTCCATAGAGGTGGGCGGGTTTCTTTCGGGCGCGGGTTTTCCACGCGGAAAGAATTCCCTCTTGGGAGAAACCTACTGCGCCGAAGGCGGCCTTTCGGCATTGTGGTTGGGGTCAGGCATTCGGGTGGGAATGGCTGCCGCCCAGGGTTGGAAGGATAGCGGGGTGTATTTTCGGGCTACCGCCAGCCGTGAACACCGCCTGATGCAGCTGGACGGTCAGCCGGCAGCCGAACAAATTTGCAGCATTCTTGGTTATAGCCCTGCCGAGTGGAGAAAGCCGCCTTTTCAAGAATTGCTGCGGCTTTTCCCGCTGGCTTACCATGAAACGGGGCAGAGCGAAGCCGTACTGGCTGCTCCCGTGGGGGTGGAACAGGATGGCTCTCTGCGAATGAATTTAGCCATCCCTGAAGGCAGTACCTTGCGGCTGATGGTTGGCAATCCTTCTGCCTGTTTGCAATCCTTGAAAACCGCCATTCAGACCGCCAAAGGAATGGCAGGCGGCGGCTCGGCTGGTGGTGTGGGGATGATTTTGGTGGATGTCAGCTGGTTTGAGCTATTCCGCACTCAACCGGCAAAGTTGAGCGGTGCAATCGAGGAAGCAGCGGCTGAAATGCCCTGGATAGGCGTGGCAACCCTGGGGCATATCTGGCGAGGGAGTGAAGTTTCTGCGCCCCTGGCAGGAAATTCGGGTGCATTGGCGGTCGTTTTCAAGGGGGAATCGTAGCGATTTCTTAATCTGAAGAATTTTTCAGAAATCATCTCGACTCAGGAACCTTTTTGATCGTTCAGCGTCTTTATATTTAACCTATTGTTTCGTGTAGCACCTTTTGCTATACTGATTTTGTAACTTTTTTTACTTGATCCAGGAGGGATCGAACCATGAACAACTCACTCACTCTTAAGTCAGGCTGGTCTGTATTGCGTGTGATGATGACACTGATGGTCATCAGTGTATTGACGCTGGCCCTGCCGCTGACGACGGCTCAGGCCTATTCCGGTTATCCGACCTTTGACATAACGGAAGTAAAGAAGGATCAATCGGTCACCATTCAGATCAAAAATCTGCCTCCCAACCAGACCTTTACGGTGCGGATGAACAAAATGGGCACCAAGGGGGTGGGCGGTGAGGTAGCCGGCACCTTTAACTCCGAAAGCGGCGGCAGCAAAAAGCTGACTTTTGATATTCCCGCTTCCCTCAAGGGGTTGAAACTGATTGCGATTCGCATTGAAAGTCCGGCCGGTTACTTTGCTTATAACTGGTTCACCAACGACCCGGCCGGCGCGGATACCGGCACACCCTCCAAGCCCTATACCGGCATCCCAACGGTTGACATTGTTTCGGTCACCAAAGATGACGAAGTGAAGGTCAAGACCAACAACTTCCCGGCGGGTAAAACTTTTACGGTGCGGATGGGTGAGTACGGCACCAAAGGTGTTAACGGCACGGTGGTCGGCAGCCTCGATTCTGGCAGCGGCGGCAAGCTGGAAGCCACTTTCAAAATCCCGGCGGGGTTGAAAGGGAAGGATCGCATTGCAATCCGCCTGGAAGCCAGCGGCGGCTACTTTGCCTACAACTGGTTCTACAACAGCACGGGCAGCGGCGTAACACCACCCCCCAGCGGCACACCTGCTCCCACGCCCATCCCGGGGTACAGCGGTATTCCGACTTTCAGCATCAAGGCCGTGATTCGCGACAGTAAGGTGACGATAAGCGCTAAAAACTTCCCGCCCGACCAGACCTTTACGGTGCGCATGGGCGCTTACGGCACCAAAGGTGTTGGCGGCGTGGTGGTAGGCAGCAAGGATACCGGCAGCGGCGGCAGTTTTGAAGCTACCTTTGATATTCCCGAAAGCCTGAAGGGCAGCCAGCGGATTGCCATCCGCATGGACAGCTCGCAGGGGTTCTATGCCTTCAACTGGTTCTGGAACAATACCTACCCCTAAAAAATAAATATCCTCAAATCCGCCCCTTGCACCGGTCGCAGGGGGCGGATGTTCCATTTACCGCAAAATTGCATCTGCCATGCGAGCAGCCCGCACAATGGGCTGCACATCATGCACGCGCAAGATGTCCGCACCGCGCTGAATGCCAATCACACAGGCTGCCAGCGTTCCTTCCAGACGTTGGTCGGGGGGCAGGTTGAGGGTGTAGCCAATAAAGGATTTGCGTGATACGCCCAACAGCAGCGGAAAGCCCAGCTGCTTGAATTCGTCCAGCCGGCGTAAAATTTCCAGATTTTGTTCAACCGTTTTGCCGAAGCCAATGCCGGGGTCCAGGATGATTTGTTCATCGGCAACGCCGCCCTGGCGGGCAAGATGGACGCTTTCCATCAGTTCCCGACGAATATCCTCTATCAGGTTGTCATATTCCATTCCAACATACCGCCCGCCCAGGCGCTCTTGCAATTGGGCATTGGAAGGCTTGCTGCGGTTGTGCATCAAAATCAGACCGGTTTTGAAGCGCGCTGCCACCTCAGCCATACGCGGGTCGGCGCGCAGGCCCCAAACATCGTTGATCCAGTGTGCGCCTGCCCGCAGGGCTGCTTCGGCAACTTCGGACTTATAGGTATCCACGGAAAGGATGACATCCAGTTCCAGGCCGGCGAGCATCTCAATCACCGGCAGGACACGGCTCATTTCCTCGTCCATGCTGACGGGTTGGGCGCCGGGCCGGGTGCTTTCTCCGCCAATGTCCAGTATATCCGCACCGGCGGAAACAAATTCAAGCGCCTGCCGGCGGGCAGTTTGTAAAAGGTCGCCGGTGTTTAGCAACCCATCCCCCGAAAAACTATCCGGCGTAATGTTGAGAATGCCCATGATATAGGTTCGACTACCAAAAGACAGAAATTTCATCAGTACTCCCAGGTCGGCGGGGCGGGTTTACTGGCTTGCGGCAAGCGTTTCGATCATCTTTTCGATTCGTTGACGGCGGGTTTCCGGCCGGCGCGCTTCCTGTACATGATTTACCCAGCGCTGGCGGTGTGATGGCGGTAAGCCATAAAAGATGGCGGCAGCTGCGGCTGAATTTTCCAACCCGGCACGCAGGTCGGCTGGCAGGTTGTACCAACCATCATAGGGTAACAGTTGAAAACCGCCGGGCAGCGTTTGGGGAATGATGCCCTTCAGGTCGGTGTCTTTCAAGAGAATGGTGATACTTTTCTTCAGCAAAGGGTGCAGGAACTGCGGAATCAAATCATGCAAAGGAAGCAAAACGAAGGCGCGTTCATGCAGGCGGGGGTGCGGGATTTGCAGCTCTTTTTCGGAAAAGACCTCCTCTTCATAAAAGAGAATGTCCATGTCAATCAGGCGCGGTCCGTAGCGTACACCTTCATGCCGCCCCATTTGTTTTTCCTGCGATTTCAGGTAATGCAGCAATTCCAGCGGTTGCAGGGCAGTGGCAGTTTCGATGACCATGTTGAGAAAGCGCGGCTGGTCTTCAATCCCCCACGGCGGGGTTTCGTACACGAGGGAAGCGCGTAAAGGCAAGACCAACGGCGGCAGGCTAAAAATTGCCTGCCGTAAATTTTGCAGGCGGTCACCCAGGTTGCTCCCCAAAGCCAGAAAAACCCGTTTCAATCTCATTGCCTTTCAATCAAAAAAGCCAGATGAGGGGATGTTTCATCAATCCATAACCCCGCAGGGGAAGAAAGGGAACGACTTAATTCCAGGCCTGCATGCAGGCGCTCGGTCCAGATGGGTGAAGGCGGCGGAACAAGTGGTTGGGCTTGCGGAAAGACCGCCTGTACTTCAGACTGGGCGTCTTGCGGGTAAGACATCCATCCCAACGGGTTTTCAGGGTCGGCGTGTTGCTCCAGGAAGGACTGCCACAGGGCGAGCATTTTCTGCCAGCCCAAAGCGGCCGGCTGCGGCAGCGGCAGAAAGCGGTATTCAGGCGGCAAATTGAACCTGCCCACGGTGGTCGGGCTGCCCAGCACAGCCGCGATGGTTCTGTCGTGGGAGGCTTTTTCAATCCACAGCAGGGTATGCCGCTGCCCGTTGATTAACTCATTCAGCAGCAGGTGAAATAAGCGCGCCGGATGACTGAGTACGGGCCATTCAAATTGCGCCGGCGGCGGAAAAATGCCCGCATCCAAGGGGGGTGAGCCGTTGACCCAGTGAATTTCCTCAATCCATGCCGGCTGAAAGCCCGACCTTTCCAGTGCAGCTGGCAGTTCGGCGGGTGTTTGCAGCCGAAAGGAGGCGAACCAGTAGGCTTCGCTCATTGACCACGCAGTGCGTTGATCAGGTCGGCCAGCAAACCGTAAGCAGTGGTGTTGGGGCCGGGGTTGTTTTCTACAATTCCCAATCCCGGCAGGACATCCGAATGAAACTCAACGTAGGAACTGGTGCCGTTGATGGCAAACAACGGGCTGCCGGCCGAAACCCGCTGCGGTTTGACCGAGGCTTCCAGCAATTCCTTGCCTTTGCGCCGGGCGGTGCAGACGACCTTCCAGCGTTCGCCGGCCTTTCGGGCTTCGCTCACCATTTCGGGGGTTATCTCGCGGATGCTGCTGCGTTCAACCTGCTGGGGTTTGAGCGGAATGCCCAGCACCACCGTACTGAGCGCAGCGACTTTGATGGCGGCGTCCCAGCCGTCAATGTCCGCGGAGGGATCCGTTTCGGCAATCCCGATGGCCTGGGCTTCCTTGACGGCTTCTTCAAAGGTTTTGCCGTTTTCCATCAATCCTAAAATGAAATTGGTGCAGGAGTTGAGGATGCCCTGAAAGCCATGCACTTCAATGCAGGGTAAAGGCCCACGGAAAAGGGAGAAAATCGGCGCTCCGTCCATGACAGCCGCTTCAAACAGAAAGCGTTTACCGCGCGCAGCTGCCATTTCGGTCAGTTCCTGATAGGCGTGAACAACCGGGCCCTTGTTGGCGGTGATGGCGTGCATGCCCTTGTTCAGGGCGGCTTTGATGTGGTCAATGGCCGGCTGACCGGTGTGATGGTTAACCGGCGAGGTTTCCAGCATGGCCTCGGCAGAACTGGCAAACAGAAAATCCAGCGTGTTTTTGGGGGCGGGCATTTCGGAAAGAATGTCCAGCGATTGCCCGCGGTTGATGACCTCCAACGCGCGGCTCAGGCTGATGCCGCCGGAGCTGATTGCGCTGCCGTGCCGCCCGGTTACGATGCCGGTGACAATGAACTGATAACCGAACTGCTGGGCAATTTGCTGTTCTTTTTCCATCAACAGGCGGGCAAAAGCCTGTCCGACGTTTCCAAAACCAACCAGAGCCAATGCTACCTGTTTCATGGTATCTCCCTTTTTGTGATTTTTATTCTATCTTATCCGTCTTTATGTCAATGGACAAGGGTTACGCAACAGCCGTATAATTTATTCGTCCCTTTGAATATTTTTTGGAGAAGTCATCCATGACAAACCAAAAACGATACCGGGTGCGGCTGGACGAAAGCGGAAAACTGGAGATACCCGCCAGTGTTGCCGAGCGCTTTGGTTTGCGCGCCGGCGAGCAGACCATTCTGGAAGAAAACGGGCGAGAGCTCATCCTCTATCGGCCGGTTACATTCCTGGAAAGGGTCTATGTGGAAGCGACCAATGTGTGTAATTTGCAATGCCGCACCTGTGTTCGCAATGTGTGGGAAGAAGAAGCCGGCTTCATGAGTGGGGAAACATTTGAACACGTGTTGGAAGGGGTGATGTCTTTTTATCCCCGTCCGTCCCTCTTTTTTGGCGGATATGGAGAGCCGCTAGCCCACCCCCGCATTTTTGAAATGATCGCCGGAGCACGTTCGGTTGGGGCAGAGGTGGAACTCATTACCAACGGTACCTTGTTGGGAGAAAGTGCCTGCCGGGCTTTGTTGAATTCTGGGGTCAATGTACTGTGGGTTTCACTGGATGGTGCTACTCCGCAGGGGTACATGGATGTGCGGCTGGGGGATGCCCTCGAACAGATTTTGAGCAATTTGCGTCGTTTCCGTGAATTAAAGCGGGAAAGTGGAGCAGCCACTCAATTGGGGATCGCTTTTGTGGCCATGCGCCGCAATATCCATGAATTACCCCAGTTACTTAAATTGGGGCGTGAATTAGGCGCCGCCTGTTTTTCCATCAGTAATGTGCTGGCACACACCCTCGATTTACGCTCGGAGTCGCTGTACGATCATGCCCAGTATGAACCTGAGGCACAGAAAACCAGCCTGCTACCGGTTATCAACCTGCCGCGCGCTGATTTCCCGCCGGAAGTGCAACATGCCTTAGCCGCGGCGATCCACGATGGTTTTCGGCTGGAGATTATCGGCTTGAATCCGCTGCGGACGGGCAACCGCTGTCCCTTCATTGAAAGGGGCAGTCTTTCGGTGCGATGGGATGGTAAGGTCAGTCCCTGTTTGCCGTTGCTGCATACCCATGAGAGTTTTCTGGGAGAGCAGGTGCGCCGTTCCATGGCTTATTTTGTCGGTGATGTCGCTTGTCAGAGTATTGCGGAAATCTGGCGAGATGCGGCTTATCTTGACCTGCGCGAGCGGCTTCAGGATTTTGATTTTTCGCCCTGTGTCATTTGTAATTCCTGCGAGATGGCGGAACAAAATCTGGAAGATTGCTTTGGCAACCTGCAGCCGGCCTGTGGGGGTTGCTTGTGGGCGCAGGGCTTGATCCAATGCCCATGAAACTGGCTTCTTAATGGTTCGATAATCGAATGTTAGACAGTTCTTAAACCAACCAAAGGCTCTTTGTGCTATCCTGATTAAAAAATTTTTTAACCATTCCCAAACAGCGTTATGATGAGGTGTCTATGAATAAAGCAAGAGTCCTTTTTTTGTGTACCGGTAATTCTGCCCGCAGCCAGATGGCCGAGGCATTGTTACGCAAATATGCCGGCGATCATTTTGAAGTTTACAGCGCCGGTTTAGAGCCGAAGGGATTAAATCCTTACACGGTCAAGGTTTTGGAAGAAATTGGCGTGGATACCAGTCAACATTATTCCAAGACGCTGGATACGTTCATGGGGAAAGTCCATTTTGGTTATTTGATTACCGTCTGCAGCAATGCCGAAGAAAACTGCCCGGTCTTCCCCGGCATGGGAAAGCGCATGCACTGGCCGTTTGAAGACCCGGCTGCATTTGTGGGCAGTGAGGAAGAAACCCTGCAAAAGTTCCGTGAAGTGCGCGATCAGATTGATGCCCGCGTGCGCGAGTGGCTGAAGGAGATGGAAATTCCCATTAATTAGGGGATACGGCTGGCTTTGAAAAGCATCGGCAGGTTGGAAAGCCGGTGCTTTTTTATTGGCTGAGGCTGAAGGGTGTTTCGATTGTGTCAAGTCTTTTTGGAGGATTTGTCTTTGATTATCTTTTCGGCTTGTGATAAACTTGCAAGTGTAATCAAGTAGTACTCTTTGGAGAAAAGGGATTCAAAAATAATCATGCCAGTCATCTATCCATTTACTGCCATCGTCGGCCAGGAACGCATGAAGCGCGCGCTGGTTTTGAATGCCGTTGACCCGCGCATTGGCGGGGTTTTGATTCGCGGTGAACGCGGTACGGCTAAATCCACGGCGGCGCGCGCACTGGCAGCCCTGCTGCCTCACGTGCGGGTGGTGGCGGATTGCCGTTTTGGCTGTGACCCGGATAACCCTTCTACCTGGTGCACCGAATGCCGCGAACGCAGCGCGCGCGGCGAGGAACTGCCGGTTGCCACCCGTGCCACTCCTTTTGTCAACCTGCCCATATCGGCAACGGAAGATCGCGTGGTGGGAACACTGGACATTGAAAAAGCCATTCAAAAGGGGGAGCGTGCTTTTGAACCGGGAGTGCTGGCAGCGGCTAACCGCGGGCTGCTCTACATTGACGAAGTCAACCTGCTGGACGATCATGTGGTGGATGTGCTGCTCGATTCGGCGGCAATGGGGATGAATATTATTGAGCGCGAGGGGATTTCGTTCAGCCACCCGGCGCGCTTTATTCTGGTAGGTACCATGAACCCGGAAGAGGGCGATCTGCGCCCGCAACTGCTGGACCGTTTTGCGCTCTCGGTAGAAATTTACGGTATTCGCGATGCCCGCGAACGGGTACAAATCATGGAACGCAATCTGGCGTTCGAGTCTGACCCGGAAAAATTCCGTCAGCAGTGGCTGCCGAAGGAAGAAGAACTTTCGCGCCAGATTGAACGCGCCCGGCGCTTGATTGATCAGGTCAGTTACACCAGCCGCGATCTGCTTTCCATTGCTCAATTGACCGCTTCCTTGAACGTGGACGGCCACCGCGCCGATCTGGTCATTCTCAAAGCCGCTCGGGCACAGGCTGCTTTTGACGGGCGGACGGCCATCAACGGACGCGATATTGCGCTGGCTGCCGAACTTGCCCTGCCGCACCGCCTCCGCCGCGGACCTTTCTCGCAGGAAGAAGTGACGATGGAAGAACTGCAAGACCGCATCGAACAGTTACAGGGCGCCAGTTCGACCGGTCAGCGCCGCGAAGAGGTTCAACAAATCGAGGAAGAAAAAAATCAGCAAAAAAAAGTCTGAGTGAGGGAGCGGAAAGTCCGGAAACGCTCCCTCAGGGAACACCTCAGCCCGGACAGACTGAAGATGTCTTTGGCAAACAAAATGCCCAATGGTGGGAAGGCGGTGAGCGGGTTAAGGTGGGTCAATCCTTCGATCCGCGCCGGCTGGATACCCCGTTGGATAAAATGGTGCGCCGCTTTGCCGGGCGGCGCTCACGCACCCGCACGGAACGAAAACGCGGCCGCTATGTGCAATCGCGTCCTTCGTATGGCAAGGCAGATGACCTGGCATTTGATGCGACCCTTCGGGCGGCTGCTCCCTACCAGCGTGAGCGGGAAGAAGACCGCCAGCGGGTGGCTTTTTCGGTGCGCCCCAGTGATTACATGCGCAAGGTGCGGGTGCGCCGCGCCGCCAACTTAATTCTCTTTCTGGTGGACGCTTCCTGGTCCATGGCCGTAGCCGAACGCATGCAGGCCACCAAAGGGGCAATCCTTTCACTTTTGACGGATGCTTACCAGCGCCGTGACCGGGTGGGTCTGATTGTGTTTCAAAAGGACCGCGCCACGCTGGTACTGCCGCCGACCAATTCGGTTACACTGGCGCAGCGCGCACTGGCGGATATTCCGGTGGGGGGCAAAACCCCGCTTTCTGCCGGCCTTAAGCTGGCCTATGAGGTGTTGATGCGCGAACGGCTGCTGCACCCGGATGTGATGCCCCTGCTGATTGTGTTGACGGATGGGGCGGGCAATGTTTCCATGGGTAAACTTCCGCCGCATGAAGAGGCGTATCGGATTGCCCGCCAGATTGCCGAAGAGCATATTCACAGCGTGGTCATCAACATGGAGCATATTGCTTTTGATCAGGGGCTGGCACAGGCGTTGGCCGATCAACTGCAGGCGCCTTGTTACACGATTGGCGAACTGAAGGCAGAAAATCTATATCAGACGGTGCGGAAGGAAATTCACACCACTCAATTAAATCCCAACCCCGACGAACGCCGTTGACTCATCGGCCTGACTGACTTGCCACATCCTTAAGCCCGTGATATTATCGAGGAGTACTGGGAGAACTTCTGGATGGCATTTCGCGCCGAACGCCGCACTCGAATCCGATCTATTCTGGTTTTTATCATACTGGCAACCATACCCTGCTACTGTCTGGGATTTTTCATCCTTCAATTAAACCGCAGTGTACCCCAGCCGACGGCTACCCCAACGGTTACGCTGACCTTTACGGCTGAACCGCCCCAACCGCCAACCCTGACGCCAACATTTTTCATTCTTCCAAGTGATACTTTCACACCCACCCCAACGATTACGTGGACGCCGACTCAGACATTTACGCCGTTTGTGCCGCCGACCCGCACACCGACGATCACCGAAACGCCAACTCTGACCCCTACTGAAACATCCCTTCCGCCAACCGATACACCGGTGGTGAATACTCCAACCCCTACCGAAACCTCAACATCTCCATAATTTCAAGGGAACAATTCAACCAATGACGAGCGAAATCAAAGATTTTCTCAAAGATCTGATTTCTCTGCCGGGGCTTTCGGGATACGAAAGCCCGGCACGCCAGCGCATTCTGCACGAATGGCAGCCGCTGGTGGATGAGATTTCTACCAGCCCGCTGGGCAGTTTGCACGCCCTTAAGCGGGGCAGTGGAGATGAGCCGCGCCCTTCCATTTTGCTGGCTGCTCACATGGATGCCATTGGCATGATGGTTACCGAAATTGTGGACGGCTGGCTGCGTTTTACCCAAATAGGCGGGATTGACCCGCGCATTCTTCCCGGCCAGCAGGTGGTTGTGCATGGCCGACAGGATGTGCCGGGAATCGTGGTTCAGCCGCCGGCACACCTGCTGCCCGATGAAGTTTCTCCCCGTCAAACGGTGGAAATGAAATACCTGCTGGTGGATACCGGCTTGCTGCCTGAGCAGGTGAATGAAGTAATACGCGTCGGCGATTTGATTTCCTTTGCCCAGCCGCCGCTGGAACTCGGCAATGACCTGTTGGCGGGGCACAGTCTGGATAATCGCGCTTCGGTGGCGGCGCTGACCCTCTGTTTGAGGGATCTGCAGCGGGTGCGCCATATCTGGGATGTGTGGGCGGTGGCTACCGTTCAGGAAGAAATTACTCTGGGCGGCGGGTACACTTCGCCGTTTTCCATTCGTCCCGATCTGGCTGTGGCTGTGGATGTGACCTTTGCCAGGGGGCCGGGCGGCCCTTCGGATTACCGCACCTTCCCGCTGGGGAAGGGGCTGACGATTGGTTGGGGAGCAAACATTCATCCGGCTTTTTACCGTGCCATCAAGGAAACCGCTGAACGGCTGGACATTCCCTTCCACAATGAGGTCATGCCGGCTCACTCCGGGACGGATGCCTTTGCCATGCAGGTGACCGCAGAGGGCATCCCTACGGCGGTGCTAAGCATCCCATTGCGCTACATGCACACCCCGGTTGAAATCATCTCACTCAAAGATGTGCAGCGAAGCGGTCATCTGCTGGCGCAGTTTATTGCCGGTTTGCAGGCGGATTTCATGGAACAGATGAAGTGGGAAGAGTAAACCGATTGACAAAATGATCAATCCATTGCTCACATCGGATGAACCATTATTACTGGAAGATGCTCAGAAACTCGCATCTCAATCCCTGGATTTTGCTTTGCTGGTTTCCGGTGGCTTGTCTGAAGAGTCATGGAAGTCCATCTATTCTATTTTAGATGAATTGGCGCGTGCCCTTAAGAAGGGTGGGATATTGTTTGTGCAGGGCTTACCGTCGCAGTTGCCCTCATTAGGGGTGTATCTGGATCAAAAGTTGAAATTCAAGTACTGGATTGTTCTTGAATCGACCAAAAGGGACTTTACCAAAGGGCTGCCGTCTGTCCATAGCGGTGTGCTGATGTATGTGAAGGGTAATACATTTGCAGTCAATAAAGTTAGAGTACCGCATGAGTACTGCTTTGCCTGCGGACGGACGCTGAAAGATTGGGGAGGTAAAGCCCACTTAATGAATCCATCCGGAGCGGCTATCTCAGATGTTTGGAAGAGCCTTGAAGGAGAGGATAATTACAGTTCTTTGGGCGTCACATTCTATCAAAGACTGCTCAAGATGGTAGACATAGATGAAAAAGAAATGAGTGGTTGGGCGGCTCCGAAAAACGCTCTACCCATTCCTCAAACAAAGGGGATGATAAAAGAAAGTAAAATTGCATACCAGCCTAACTTATTTTCCATCCTTCAAACGGTTAATTCGAATGACCAGCCTGAGGATCAAAACAAAGAATTTCCGGGTTTTAATGTGATTTTGCAAGGTGACGCCTTGGAAGTATTAAAAAAGTATCCGGATGAATCAATAGATTTGGTCTTTGCCGATCCTCCATACAATTTAGATAAGTCTTACAATGTCTATAATGACGAACTGGCGACCAAAGAATATCTGGATTGGTGCAATCAATGGCTGGATGAATATATTCGTATTTTGAAGCCAACCGGCTCTTTATTCGTGCTTAATTTACCGCATTGGTCCATGTACCATGCGGATTACTTGAATAAACGTTTATATTTTCAAAATTGGATTGTATGGGACGCCTTGTCTGAGCCGCGTGGAAAATTGATGCCAGCGCATTACAGTCTGCTTTTTTACACAAAGCAAAAAGAAGGTTTTACCTTCAATTATGAAGGGTTGAAGAATCTTGACAGCCGCGTCTATTGTCTGCGAGCTTCGTGTGTGCGCAGTCGCAAATCCAGAGGGGAAAACAAACAAGAACCACTCACAGATTTGTGGTGGGATATTCACAGGATTAAGCACCGACGCGATCGAGATTATCATCCCTGCCAGTTACCGGAAGGATTGCTCAAACGCATCATTTTATTGACCACAAACCCAAATGATGTGGTATTGGATGCTCTGGCGGGAACCGGTACCACCATTATTACGGCAGCAAAATTAGGCCGCCGATTTGTTGGGATTGATATTGATCCCTACTATGTTGAACTCATGCAAAACAAGATCAAGGAGATCCAACTTAACGGCAAGATAACGCGTATACCGGTCAAAAAATCAAAAATCGGTTTGACAAAAAAAGAACTTCAACTGGAATTACGATCTTTGGCGAAAAAATTGGGAAGACTTCCAACTCCAGAAGATGTAAAGACCTACAGCCGTTATGAGTTGAAGGTCTATTTTGATGTATTCCCGACCTGGGGAAAAGCAATCAAAGCGGCAAAATTGGAGATCGCTGATGACAAGAACGGTTGAAAAAATTTCTTTTGAACAAGTTTGGCAAACCGCAACGGTTTTTTACCTCAACGCTTCTTTAGAGGACGAAATTGACCATGAAGTTGAAAGTCTTCTCAACCTTGCGGAGCAATCTGATCTTTCTAACAGGCAGGTGGTTACAGAAGAGTACCTTCGGGAGAAAATCGCCCAAAATCCTGCGGTTTTAGATGTGATCTTAAGGGATCTGGAATTATCAGAAGAAAAATTCTTAAGATTGATATCCCTGTTAAGGCGTATAGGGAGAATTGAAGGCGGCTTTGATGCGGAATGGTCGCTTGCGAGAATAAAGAGTATCCTTCCCCGGCATCCAGACTTGTTATATCAGGTGGCTTCTTTGCTGTATAACGGTTGCAATGATCAAGAATTAGCATCTTTAGTTCCGCGCTATTATCTGGAAAGTTTGAATTACGCCGAAATTGGCGCCAGCACTCAGGCTGCCCGTAAAGTACGTTACAAGCGTTCCTTGATCGGTACTTACGGAGCAAAGAAGGGGCATAAAGTTGAAGCAGAGATTCAAAATATTCTGCTGCGCGTTCGAAGTGAATATGGTATTCCCTTTGAAAAAGGGCGCTCCCGTTTCGTTGAGACGGATATAGATTTTGCCGTGCCGAACCTGGATGACCCATGGGTTATATTGATGAGTTCGTTTCAAGAAACGACCAGCAGCGGTCAAACGAATAAAGCCCGCGATATGTTAGCCATCTATGACCGCGTTCGACACGCCAATAGCCGTTATAATGAACGGCGGGTGTTCATTAATTTTGCTGATGGAGGCGGCTGGCTGGCAAGGCGGAGAGATCTCTACAGGCTTTGGGAAAACTGCCATTTTTTCCTGAACCTGTCCAACCTGTCCGATTTAGAACAAATTGTCCTGGAATACGTTCCTGAAAAATACTTTCATAGACTGTAGGTACAATGGACGAATACCCTTCAATTTCACTTCCTGTGTCTGAAAGTCAACTCAATCTGCTTGAACGGCTCTCGAATGCCGTTGCCGTTTCGGGAGATGAGCGCGAGGTGCGCGCCATTGTCCTTGAAGAAATTCAACCCTTTGCCGATGAGGTGCGTGTAGATGCGCTTGGCAATGTGCTGGCAGTTCGTCACGCAAGCGGGGAGAATCCCCTGCGGGTGATGCTGGCGGCTCACATGGATGAAGTTGGATTCATTCTCGTGGAGGAGGAAGAAGGCGGCTGGCATCGCTTTGAAGTGGTCGGTGGGGTTGATCCGCGTGTGCTGGTTGGCAAGCCGGTAGTGGTGGGCAAAGACCATCTGGCCGGCGTGATTGGGGCGCGCCCCATCCATTTGACAACACCCGATGAGCGAAAAAACGCTCTTTCTGTGGATCAATTACGCATTGATTTAGGCAACGAGAATGGTAAAAAGGTCAAACCGGGCGAGCGAGCCGGCTTTGCCACCCGTTTTCGGCAGGCCGGCCCGAGCCTGATTGGTAAAGCGCTGGATGACCGGCTGGGGGTTGCCATCCTGATTGAATTAATCAAAAATCCACCCGCCAATGTGGAATTGCTGGCGGCTTTTACCGTGCAGGAGGAGATCGGCTTACGCGGGGCAAAAGTGGCCGCTTATGCCTTGAACCCGGATCTGGCCATTGCAGTGGATGCCACTCCCGCCAATGATCTGCCTCTGTGGGATGGCGAAGAAAATACCCGCTATAATACCCGTCTTGGCGGCGGGCCGGCAATCTATGTGGCTGACGCTGCCACCCTTTCGGACCCGCGCCTGGTTCGCCATCTGATTCGCACAGCCGAGGAGATGGGTATCCCCTACCAGATTCGCCAGCCGGGCGGTGGCGGGACGGATGCGGGCGCCATTCACAAACAGCGCGAGGGTATTCCGGTGGTATCTGTTTCGGTGCCGGTGCGCTATGCCCACACCCCGGCATTGCAGGCGCGCCTGCTTGACTGGGAAAATACCCTGTCTTTGTTGTATCACGGACTGGAACGGCTCAGCCCGGAATTGTTCTCGGAAGATCGCTAAATAAATCCAGGAGAATTGCATGAAAGCGTTAATTCAAAAACTGGTGGAAACCATTGCCCCTTCGGGTTATGAAATGCCCATCCGCGAACTGATTTTAGGGGAAGTCAAAGAGGTGGCGGATGAGGTGCGTGTGGATGCGCTCGGCAATCTGGTGGTGCGCAAAGGTCAAAAAAGCCCGGATGGAAAGCGCATCATGCTGGCGGCACACATGGACGAGATCGGCTTGATTGCCACGCATATTGACGAAAATGGCTTTGTGCGCTTTTTGACGATTGGCGGTGTGCGCCCGCACACCCTCTACGGCGGTCGGGTACGCTTCTTGAACGGCGTTGCCGGGGTGATTGGCGGCGAACGCCTGGAAAACATGGATCGGGTACACGGTTTTGAAAAACTGTTCATTGATGTGGGCGCAACCAGCCAAGAAGATTGCCCGGTGCGGGTTGGGGACGTGGCTGCTTTTGAGCGGCCTTTTCTGGATTTGGGCAAACGTCTGGTGGCAAAATCCATGGATGACCGCATTTCGGTTGCAGTGATGATTGAAACGCTGCGCCAGTTGAAAGACACTCCCCATGAAGTTTTCTTCGTTTTTACCACGCAGGAGGAGGTCGGGGTGCGCGGAGCAACCACTGCCGCCTTTGGAGTTGACCCGGAAATTGGCATTGCGGTGGATGTCACCGCTACCGGTGATACCCCCAGGGGTATGAAGATGGCAGTTGCGCTTGGCAAAGGGCCCGCCATTAAGGTTAAAGACACGGGTATGATTGCCGATCCGCGCGTGGTGCGCTGGATGGCGGACACGGCCGAACAAGCCGGCATCCCCTACCAGCTGGAAATTCTGGAAGGCGGTTCCACGGATGCCCGCGCCATGCAATTGACGCGCGCCGGTGTTCCGGCCGGTTGTCTTTCAATCCCGTGCCGGTACATCCACACCCCATCTGAGATGGTGGATTTTGAGGATGTGCAAAACGCCGTCCGCATGCTGATGGCTTTGCTGCAAGCACCGGTTGATTTGAAATGAGCCGTCTGTTTCCCCGCACCGGTAAAAACCGACAGGGGGATGCGAAGCGAATGATACCACCGGCGCTGGTGCGCCTCACTGCGGCGGTGTTGATTCTGGCGCTGCTGGCCGGGTGCGTCGAGTGGTTGGAACCGGTTTTTCCGGGGTTATTCACGCCGCTGCCGACCAGCACGCTTGAGGGCCAAATCACGCTCACACCAGTACCTGAACCGAGCATCACTCCAGAACCGCAGCCGACTTTTGGCGGGGCAATCACTCTGACGCTCTGGTTGCCGCCGCAATTCGACCCGGCTGCCGATACACCCGCCGGACAGTTGTTGCAGCAACGCTTGGATGCGTTCATGGAGGAAAACCCCGGTGTTTTGATTCACGTGCGAATTAAAGCCCCCTCGGGTCCCGGCGGTTTGCTCGAGTCGCTGACCGCTGCAGCAGCAGCGGCGCCAGCCGCCCTGCCTTCGGTGGTTGCCCTCAACCGCGGTGACCTGGAAGCGGCTGCCCTGAAAGGCCTGATTTACCCGCTGGAAGGAGTGAGCGAGGAAATCGAAAGCCCGGACTGGTATCCGTATGCCCGTCAGCTGAGCAGGGTGCAGGACATCCCGTTTGCCCTGCCGATTGCCGGTGATGCGTTGATGCTTTTTTACCGCCCGGCTTCGGTTGGAGGAAGTCCGCCGCAAACCTGGCAGGATGTGCTGGCGTTCGGCAACCCGCTGCTCTTTGCCGGAGATGACCCGCAGGCATGGCTAACCCTGACGCTTTACCGGTCACTGGGCGGTTTGGTGCAGGATTTGCAGGGAAGGCCTGCTCTTCAGGCGGATTTGCTTCAACAGGTATTTGAACTGTATCAGGAAGGAGCGCGGCGGGGCACTTTTCCTCAGACGGTTGCCCAGTATCAAAGCGGCGGGCAGGTCTGGCAGGCATATCTGGATGGTCAGGCTGACTGGGCAGTTACCTTTGCCTCGTTTTACCTGACTGACTTACCGGCAGATACTGCTGCATTGCTGCTACCCTCGCTGGGCGGGGATGATTTCACACAGGCTACCGGTTGGAGTCTGGCGATTGCCGAACCCGATCCGCAACGCCGTCAGCTGGCGGTAGCGCTGGCGGAGTATCTCAGCGCGGCTGATTTTCTGGCAGAATGGGCCGTAGCGGCTGGTTACCTGCCGGTACACCCCACTTCTCTGAGCGGCTGGCAGCCGGTTACGCTGCAAAACACGCTGAGCCGGGTGGTGCTTTCGGCGCAAATTCGGCCTTCCAACGAAATTCTTGCCAGCCTTGGCCCGGCGCTGAGAGAGAGCAGTCTGGCTGTCTTGCGCAACCAGGCCAGCCCGGCTCAGGCGGCCCAATCTTCGGTGGAGAAATTATTAGCACCATGATCAGGCATCTTTTCAGCAAGATCTTGGAAGGGGCTGTCAAACCGCTGGGCTGGCTCAACCGGCAGAATCCCCATTTTCTCTGGTTGGGAGTTGTCCTGCTGGCTTTTCTGGCTGCTATGGCGTTCAGCGAGCCGGTTACGCCCCGCCAGATCAGCACCCCATCACCGACTGCGGTTGTTACGCTATTGCCAACCCAGTCCGTGACCGGCGAAAGTCTGGCGCTCAGACCCTCCCCAACTCCCATTCCGCAGGAGTTGATTGCCAACCGCGAGCAGACCTTTGGAATCGTATTTGGGGCGGTCGTACTGGTGCTGATTGTCATCATCGGCACGTTGAGCGGAATTGCCGCTCAACGTCAAAACCAGAGCGGTGCTTGAGGCGGTGAGGCTTCAACCATTGCCTTTTTTGGGCAGCTGAATTTTCACAAGAGTCAATGCGGAGAACAGAAACAACGCCCCGTAGATGGTGAAGATGACCAGATAACCAAGCCCGGGTTCGATTTTGTTGAAGAAATCGGCAATGGGTCCGCCGATGCCGGCACCGACAATGCCCGCCCCTGCACCTGCCAGATTGGAAATCCCCAGATAGCGACCGGCTTCCTGCGGGGGGGCTAACTCAGTTCCCAAAGCCCAGTTGGAGGCGAAGAAAGTGCCCGTCCCCAGTCCAATGATACAGCCGCTGAGGATGACGATGGGAAAATTGGGGGCAAACAGCAGCACCAGCGTACCCAACGCGGCGATCAGGCCGGCGTACAAGACCAGCTTTTTCGGTCCGAAGCGGTCAGCGAGCGTGCCGCCATAAATCGCCGAGGGAATCAGAAAGACGGCTACCGCTGCCAGCAGCAGGGTAGTGCTGGTAGCCGGGTTGGGCAATTGCAGCACATCGCGCAGGTAAAATTGAGCAAACCCCTGAATTGATCCAACCGCCGCCAGAAAGAGCAGCCGGTTGATCACCCACCAGATGAACGAAGTCTGCTGGCGGGCTTCCCGTCCAATGCCGACCGAAGCGCCGAAATACACGCCAATCAGAATGGAACCGGCCATTGCTGCCAGCCCGGCCAGACCGATCAGGAGGATTTGCCCCTCACGGCTGATGCCCATTTGGGTCAGACGATTCCCGCTGATATTCACCAGCCAGACCGCCAGGCGGGTAGCGCCCACAAAAATACCGGTCAGTGCCAGCAGGCGCAGGAAACGGTCGCCAACGCCGTTGGTTGGTTTTTCGCGGATGGGGGTTTCACGGGCAAACAAAACGGTTATGGCCATGGTGATCAGGAAGCCGGCTGCCACGATGCCCATCACCAGCCCAACCTGCCCGCGGTCAATGAGCGGGCCGATGAAGATGACCAGAAAGACCGGCAGCAGCTCCAGCACGGCTTTGACGCCCGAGGATCGTCCGCGCTGATTCTCCGGGACGAGATCGGGAATCAGGCCCTGTAATGCCCCCTGAGCCATGTTGGAGGAAATTTGCAAGAGGACAATTCCGAGCAGCAGCACAGCGTAGGCGGTGGAAATCCCCAGACTGGATTGGAAAAACTCATCCAGTTCGGAGCCGATGAACAGGGGGGTGGCGCCAATCAGGGCAAGGAAAACCACATTGGCCAGCGCGCCGCCGAAGATGAACGGTCGTCGCCGCCCAAAAAATGAGGTACTGCGATCCGATAACATTCCGCCCAGCGGCTGTACCAGCATGGCAACCGTCAGGCCGATCACGCGCACATTGGCAAGGTAGGTGTTTTTCTGCTCTTCCGGCATGAACAGCAGTACCAGATAGGGCAGCAGCAGGGGGGTAATCACGCCGGAGGCGATGTTGATCCCCAACCAGTAAGCGTTCAAGGCAATGTGATCGAACCAGCTCAGTTTTTTTTCTTCCATCAGGTTTTCTCCAGCGGGTCAGGATACAAGATGGGGGCGCAGCTGCCGGATGGTTTGCAGCGAGGAAAGTGCTTGCAAAACGGTCAACTCAAAGATGATTGGGGCTTTAAATTGCGCTTTGTTCAGGCGGTCGAGCAGGCGGGCGGTGTCGAGATCGCCACTGCCGAGCGGCTGATGGTCCAAACCGTAGGCCGGTTGATCGGCATTTTGTAGAATGGGACAGTCGTGCAGGTGAATTTCAGCCAGTCGTGGGAGGACTTGTTCCAAAACGCTGAACAAATCCACTGCTCCGGCAAAGCCGGCCAGCACATGACCCGTATCCAGACAGATGGAAAGGTCAAGCCTTTCGGCCATTTCCAGGGTCAGATCAAACGGAAATTCAATCGTTTCAACCGCCAGCTGACGCGCGGGCAGGCCAGTTTCTTCCAAAATGGCTTGAATGGACTGCAGCGCATTTTGCTGGAACTGATGCAGAATCAACGCTTTGCCGGCAGAGGGCAGGTTCATCCGGTAAAATTCGGCGGCCAGCGCGCCAGTGGCGTGCAACACGTAGCATTGCGGCGCAAGCGGGCGAGTGGCTTGAATACAGTCCACCAGCGCCTGCACCGAGCCGCGCCGCACGGCTTTCAGGGGGGTGGAAGGTTCAACCGACCACAGCGGTAAATGCACGGTGTAGGTCAGCCCCACTTCTTCTTTGAGTTGCGCCAGTTCTTCGATGGCGGGTGGACTGAAGGTTTGCGGAAACCACATACCCAAATCACCGCCCAGTTCGATGAGATCGAAGCCGGCTTCATACAGTTTGCGGACAAGCCCGGCGTGGCTGAAGGTTGCCACATGCTGCATGGCATCTTGCGGGTTGTTGACTGGCGGGATGAGGGCATTCATCTGCATTGCCATGATACCGAATTGCATAATTGACCTCGCTGCAGAAGGATTTAGAAATATTAACCCCTACATGGATAGATTGTATTCAAACGGTGGAAATTTCAAAGTGAAAAAGAGCAGTCTTAATCAGAAGTTAACCTGTAAAAAGCAAAGCTACCCCGCCTAAAGCCAGCAGGGCACCCAAGACGGCGCGCGGGGTGATTTTTTGTCCCTGCAGTGCGGCAATTGGCAGGATGAATAACGGGCTGGCCGATAAAAGGGTTTGCACGATGCCAGCCGGGGCGAGTGAAATCGAAACCTGTTGCAGCCACATTGCCAGATCGGTACCAATGAAAGTGGCCGCTGCCAGTGTTGCCCACAGGTGCGGCTGAGCCTGAAAGACGGTGCGGCTCAGCAAAGGTTTGCGGCGCAGGAGTGACCAGACTGCCAGCACCACCACGGCAGCTGCCAAACGCAGGATGGTACTCTGCAGCGAGTCGACACTGGTGCGGGTTAGAGCCACCCGCGAAAGCACCAACGCAACCGACTGGGAAAGGGCCGCCAGAAACCCAAACAACAGGCCGAGTTTGAGGTCAAAGGCTGGGGCTGAATCGGGGGTGCGTTCGAGAATCACCCAGGCGATGCCCGCCACCGTGAGCAGAATACCCAGCCATGTCGTCCACGCCAGGGTTTCACCCAGCACACCCCACGCAATCAGCCCGACCATCGGCGGAGCTAATGTGGCCAGCAGCAGGGTGCGCCTGGGCCCCAAATGCTGAAGGGCTTGCAGGTAGGCGCTGTCGCCGAGGGTGATGCCAATCACTCCGCTGACCAGCAGCAGCCCAAGCGCGTTGGCCGGGATGGATTGCAAACCGCCGCCGCTCAGGTAAAGGGTGATGACCAGTAAAATGAGCGCCAGCATCCCTTTGAGAAAGTTGACCTCAATTACCGACAGGTGGCTGCCCAACCGGGTGAACCACACCGATGCCAGCGCCCACAGAAAAGCGGCGGTCAGTGCCGCCAGACCACCGCCAAACGGAGAACTCAATAAGTCGAGGATGGCGTCCATGTTGTTGGGGCAATCTTATCACAATTTGCCGGGCGGAGGGAGTTGCGGTTTTCCCCTGCCGGTTCTTCCGGGTAAGCGCATCCCCCAAATGGCAGAGGAAAAAAGTTTGCCGGCCAGTTATACTGAATCTGGATTGAAGGTTGTACTCTTACAGGCGGGTCGTTATACTCAAAAAGGAGGTATGCAATGTCAAATGGTGCGATAAGTGAATTGATGGGGAATGTGTCGGAGGGCTGGGTTCAGGCCGCCGAGAAGGCTGCTGCCTTCACTGTGCTGGTGGATGCCCGCAAGCGTCTACCCGGCAGCGGGGTGGTTTTTTCCAGTAACATGATTTTGACGGCCGACCATGTGGTCGAGCGCGAGGAGAATATCCGTATCCTGCTGGGGGATGGCAGCGTCCATGTTGCAACGCTGGGCGGGCGCGATCCCGCCAACGATCTGGCTTTGCTGCGGTTGGAAGAGGCTGTGCTTACCCCGACTGAGGTAGCCGAACGAGAAGGCCGGGTAGGGCAGCCGGCACTGACCGTAGCGCGCCCGGGACCGGAGGGCATTCAGGTGGGTTGGGCGTTGATTTCGGCGATTGGCGGGCCGGTTCGGACAATGCGCGGCGGTCTGCTGCGGCGTTTCTTTCGGCTGGATGCCACACCTTTCCCCGGTTTTTCGGGTGGAGCGCTGGTAGACCTGAATGGTCGTTTGCTGGGCATTAACACTTCCGGTCTGGCGGGCGGCACTTTTCTCTCCATTCCGGTTGCGGTTGCATGGGAAATTGGAGACATCCTGGCGCGGCACGGGCGCATCCGACGCGGGTATCTGGGCATTCGCAGCCAGCCGGTCGAAATTCCGCCTGCCCTGCAGCAATCGTTGAATCGCGTTCAGGAACGCGGCTTGTTGCTGGTGGGCGTGGAAGAAAACACCCCCGCGGCTGCGGCCGGTTTGATGGTGGGAGATATTCTGACCGCCCTCAACGCACAGCCCCTGAATGACCCCGAAGATCTGGTTTCGGTTCTTTCGGCGGATGTGGTGGGCAAGCCGGTCACCCTTGAATTGCTGCGCGGCGGTCAGAAAGTGGAAAAGCAGGCAATCGTAGGTGAACGCTGAGAAGAGTGCATGGAAAGTGAGCCGTTAAGCCCCCGGGACGCTCCAGTACGGTTAGCCTTGCTGAGCCCGGGCGGCGCCATCCGCGCCGGTTTGAGGGCATTGCTGCAAACCGGCGGGCGGGTGGAAATCGCCGCTGAGATGGCGGATGTTTCCGAACTGCAGCGGATGGATGAAAGGGTGGATGTACTGGTGGCTGTCATGCCTTTTCAACGGCTGGCCGAATTGGAGAAGCACCTCGCTGAGGGGGTAACTTCCGCCATTTTGCTGCTGGTGACGGATTGGGAAGAGGCAGCCGGTGTGCCTCTTCCCAATTTGTTCCGCAGCCGCGCAGCGGGCCTGCTGCCGCTGGGGGTGGAAGGGGAAACACTGCAAGCCGCTCTGGCTGCCCTGCTGGAGGGGCTTTCGGTGGGGCTGCCCGGCTGGTTTTCCCTTCTTGGGCAGCCGGGGGGTATGCCGTTTAGCCCGGCTGCAGGCGAGGAGCGTTTGACCCCCCGCGAGGTGGAAGTTCTGGAACAACTGGCGCAAGGATTAACCAACAAGCAAATTGCACGGATACTGGGCATCAGTGAACATACCGTCAAGTATCACATCTCGGCAGTTTATGCCAAACTGGGCGCCATGAACCGTGCTGAGGCGGTGCGCATCGGGGCGCGCCGCGGTTATCTACAAATTTAGCTTGACGTGAGTTCGGGATAAGATCAAAACCCGGCAAGCAATGCCAATGGCCCCCACCTGCACCTCCCCCAAAATCGCCCCTGCGATTTTGGGGGAGGCGGGAGGGGGACGAAAATTCGAAAGTTGATGTGAAAATGATTTATCCCGAATTGACGTTAACTTAATGAAAGTGGCTGTGTTCCTCTGTGCCGGTTTCGGGGCCGAGCCAGCGCCGCCATTTCCCCATGCGGTGGGCGTACACCGCTGCCAGGCAGGCCAGCGCGGTGGTGATTGGCACCGAGGCGAATAAACCAATTGAGCCAACCAGTGTGCGCACCACTTCTTCGGCAATGAAGTTCAGGTTGAGCAGCAAACCGGGGTTCTGATTATTCAGCGAAAACATCAACAGCATCGGCAGCGATGCGCCGGCATACGCCAGCACCAGCGTGTTGACCGTGGCGGCAACATGATCACGCCCAATGTTCATTGCCCGGCGGTAGAGAAAGCCCAGGCTCAAGGCCGGATTTGCCCCGTGCAGTTCAAACACAGCCGAGGACTGGCTGATGACCAGATCGTCCAGCACCCCCAGCGCTCCGATGATCATCCCTCCCAACAGCAAGCCGCGCATGTCAATCGGCGTGGCGGTCATTTGAGCAAGAAACATCACATTTTCATCGCCAAAACCGCTCAGACGGGTGAAATTGATCGAAACCCAGGCCAGTGCGCCGGTGATGACCAGTGCAATCAACATACCCAGCACCGCCGCGTGCGTCTTCAGCGTCCAGCCATAGACGATGTAAAGGGAAACGGCCAGAAAGCCGAACGAGCCGATGATGCTGACCAGCACCGGGTTTTTACCCGCCAGAATCTGGGGGATGATGTAGGCAACAATCACAATCAGGCTGAGGGCAATCCCCAGCAGTCCGCGCAGCCCTTTCCAGCCACCAATCAGGACGCTGAACAGGACAAAAATTAGAAAAAGCTGTAGAATGCTGCCGATGCGGATGAAGTCGGTGAAGAAAGCAACAATTTGTCCATCCGGTCGTACACCGACCGAGATTAACACCTGTTCGCCGGGGCGAACATCGGCATCATTCGGGCGGATTTGTTGCAAACCGTACTCGATTTCGACAATTTGACCGGCAAAATTGCCTTCTAAAACGCGGGCGGTGAAGACCTGATAGCGCTGGGGGCGTTCGCCGAGGGTGATTTGACCGGTTTCGAGGATTTCCAGCACCTCGGCGCGCACCGTACTGGAATCATAGCCTACCTGACCGGCCGGGCGCTGGCTGCTGAAGAGTGTGCTGAGTCGCGGGACGAGCCAGACGATCAGAACAATGCCGGCAATTACGGCCAGCAGGCTGAAAAACAGAGCAATGCGGTTGCGGTTAGGCTGCATAAGGGTTTGCGAAGAAAGATTATAGCATAGGCGGGAAAGGGGAAGAGAATAAAAAAAAATAACAGACAGGGAACTCTACTTTTATTCTGGCACGGAATATGCTATTATTTGGGTAGCAGATTACCGAATGAGACCTACCCGGAGATTAAAATGCAAGACCGCTTATCCCCCCAATCCACCAATACCCGTCGGGCTAACCGCATCGTTTGGGAACGCCCGGTTTTAATCGTTGATCCCATCCGCGCCAGTGGAAAGACCATCAATGTCAGCGCGGTTGGGATTTTGCTCTCCACCGACCGGCATGTCAACCTGCCGCTGGGCGCTGAAATTGCCCTTTCCATTCCCCATCTGGAAGGGCGCGACTCGATGGTGGTACACGGCAAGGTCGTGCGGGTCGAGCGCACCGCTCGCGACATGCGCGTAGCAGTCAACCTGACTTAACCACTCTCCATCGGGTTGTTTTGTGGTGTGATGGATAATTTGCCGCCCGGCGGTTGAGTCGGGCGGCTTCTGATTTAAGGGTGATGCCTGCTCATAGGCGGGTGATGGGGAACATCCCCCGCCTGTACGAACTCGATATGAATCTTCTACAATCTCAATTGACTTCGCGTCAAAATCGTAGTATTATTATCATAATAATATAAATAAATACCCCGAACGGGTGGGGATATCAACAAAAAAGTACAAAAAAAGAAAGGAAATAGAAATATGGCAAAAGTATTCGAACTGCCTCCCCTGAAATACGCCTTCAATGCTCTGGAGCCTGCCATTGATGCCCGCACCATGGAAATTCACCATGACAAGCATCACGGCGCGTATGTCGCCAACCTGAACAAAGCCTTGGAGAGCGCGCCGGAATGGTTTGACCATCCCATTGAAGAGATTTTGCGCCGCATCAACGAAGTGCCGGAGAATATCCGCACCGCCGTGCGCAACAACGGCGGCGGGCACCTCAACCATACCCTCTTCTGGGATTGGATTGCCCCCGGCGGCAGCAAGACACCGGTTGGTGAAATTGCCAAAGCCATTGATGCCACCTTTGGCTCATATGATGCCTTCGTGGAAAAATTCAGTAACGCCGCTGTGACTCGCTTTGGCTCGGGCTGGGCATGGCTGGTGTTGGATGGTGAGAAGAAGCTGCAGGTTTACTCCACTGCCAATCAGGACAGTCCCTACATGGACGGTCACATCCCGCTGCTGGGTCTGGATGTGTGGGAACATGCTTACTATCTGCATTATCAGAACCGCCGGCCGGATTACGTCAAAGCCTTCTGGACGATTGTCAACTGGGATTTTGTGGAAAGCCGGTTTCAGGCCAACCGCTAAAATTTAGCCGACATTGGAAAAACTTCAGACAGCCGCTCACGCGGCTGTTTCTGTTTGTTGACTTTCTGTGGAGGGATGGAGGGTGCGGCGTGGTTTACGCTGATCAATCGTGGCGGTCAGGTGGGCACCCAGCAGGATGATGGTGCAGGACAGGTAGATGTAGAACATCAGCGCCAGGACGGTGCCGAGCGAGCCGTATAAAATCTCATATTGCGCCAGGCCGCTGGATAAATACGCACTGAAACCAAATTTTGCCAGTTCCCAGGCAACACTTGTCCACAAGGAGCCCCACATACAGGCCCGCCAGCGCACTTTGGTATTCGGAATCCAGCGGTAGATGATCAGGAACATCAGAAAGGTGAAGAAGGCCGGGATGAGCACACGCAGATAGGGGTAGATGACCGTATTTTCCAGATGATCGCCGTTGAGAAAAACCTGATCAAAAATGCGAATCAGGTTGAATACTGCCGTGGAGAGCAGCGAAAGCACCAGCAGCAGGATGATCATACCGATCATACCCAACGCCAGCAATCGGGTGCGGATGACATCGCGCGGCTTGAGGTTGAGCCAGGCGTGGTTGATGTTGCGCACCAGTGTATTGAAGAAACCGGAGGCTGACCAGAACGCTCCCAAAAGACCGATAACGCCGATTGTGCCGCGCCGACTGAGAATGACCTGTAAATTGCGTTCGATGAGCGGTTCGGCGTTGGGCAGGGCCTGAAAGACCAGCGTCAGCACTGCCTGATAGGCATCTTCCCGCTTGAGGATAAAACCGGCCACCGAAATGAGGATCAGCAGGAGGGGGAATAACGAAAAAAGGGCATAATACGCCAGACTGGCAGCCGCTTCACTGCCGCGCGCCAGCGTAAAGTTTTTGAGGGTGACACGGATGATTTCAATTGTCCCGCGGCTGAAACGGTTGAGCCGCAAATAATACGGCAGGATGGCTTGTTTCAAGTCAACCATGCTGGCTTAACCTTGAGCGGGATGGGGCAGCTCTCCGTTGCCGTTCCAGCCGAAGCGTTCAAAATTCACGCTGTCGTTTTCATCGAACTGCACGCCTTCTTCGAGCAGCAACTGCCGTTGAATGGCCCCGCCAATACCGGGCAGGCTGATGCGCCCTTTGGCGTTGATGACCCGCTGCCAGGGTACATCCGTGCCGGCTTTGAGCGCTGCCAGCGCATAACCGACCTGACGCGGGCCGACTCCGCCGCCAACCATGCGGGCAATTTGTCCGTAACTGGCTACCCGGCCGGGTGGAATCCGGCGCACAATTTCATAGATGCGCTGATTGATCGAAAGGTCGTTAAAGATGTCGTCTTTCATCCCAGTTTTTGGTGTTCAACAGGGTATTCATGGGCGGAGTTTGTTGCTTAAACATGATACCCCATGCCGGAAAAAAGCGGAAGCAGATTAGCCATTTGGCTGCTGGTTAACGGTTACAATTTACCCATGCGCTGCTTGAAACGCTGGATGGGATGGGCAATATTTTGGGCGTGGTTGCTGACCGCCTGTTCGGTGAGTGATCCGCCGCGAGATGTTGAGCCGGCCCCACCCTCCCCGCATCCCTCCGCAACACGGACGATAACCACCGTTCCCACCCTGACGCTGCTGCCCCCTGTTTTAACCCCGACGGTGTTGTCCCTTCCTCAGGTTTGCTCTCCGCTGGCCGGTTATGATTTGGAACAACTGGCAGGACAGGTTTCCAATCCCTATCACCCACCCCCGCCGGGCAGTGATGATCCTCATTACGGTGTGGACCTGGCTGATTTCGACCAGAAGGATCGGATTGCGCGCAGCGGGATGAGCGTTCAGGCGGTTTTGAGCGGGCGGGTAGCAGGGATAACGGCCGGGCGTTTCCCCTACGGCAATCTGCTGATTGTGGAAACCGCTTTGTCTGAGCTTGACCCGCAGCTGGTTGCAAGGTTGACACTGCCGGAATTCCCACCTGAAGCCATTCGCCCGCTGGCGCTGAGCTGTCCGCCTTACCCGTTGCCTTCGGACTGGCAATCCCGCCCGCGCTCGTTGTATTTGTTGTATGCCCATCTGCAATCTGCGCCGGCCTTCGCGGTGGGAGAGGAAATTAAGTGCGGCCAGGTGGTCGGCGCAATTGGCGATTCCGGCAATGCGCTGGCGCCGCATTTGCATCTGGAAGTGCGCCTTGGGCCGGCGGGAATGATTTTTGCCCCCATGGCACACTATGACCCCTCTGCCAGCAGTGAGGAGATGGCTGCCTACTGCATGTGGCGGGTCAGCGGTGCATTTCAGAGTGTGGACCCGTTCTGTTTGCTGGACGAATGTTCATCTGCCCGATAAAATCGAGTAATCCCTTGTGTTTTTCCTGTTTTCGGGCAATAATTGGGCTGTTTTGGTTAGAAAATGTGAGTTCGGCTTAAGGGCAAAACCTGACGAGTAGCGAAATTACCCCCTCCCACCTCCCAACATCGCTGGGGCGATGTTGTTGGGGGAGGCGCAGGAGGGGGCCGAAAATGTGAAAGTGGAGATGAAAAGGATTTGCCCCGAGCTGACGCTGGAAAGGTAGCTGGTGTGGAGTTTATGGATAGCATGAAGTTAACGAAACTGGTGATTGCCGTGGATATGGACGGCACCATGTTGTTTGCCGATAACCGTTTTCATCCGCTGGATGTGGCGTTTTTGAAACAGGAATTACCGCTGACCGTCATCTTTGCCACCGGCCGTTCTCTGACCGGTATGCGCCTGCCTTTGACCATCAACGGTTTGATTGGAGAAAGTGAGCCTGTTCCTTATCCCCTCGTGCTGCACAACGGCGCGCTGGTGTATCTGCCGGGGCAGCGGGTACACCGTCATTTTGCCTTTGAGCCGGGCATTGCCGCTGAACTGGTGCAGCGTGTGCTGGCCTTTCCGCAGGATCTGGCAGTGGTGGCGCAAGGCGAAGGGCGCGAATGGCTGATTCGCACCTCGCCTTACGGCGGACCGCGTGCCATTTATTACGGTTACCGGCCACTGGCATGGCAGCCGGGTGAAGCATTGCCGGTTTTCAGCAAGTTGCTGTGTATTTCCGATCAACCTGAGGTTTTGAAAGAACTGGAAGAAAACCTCCGTTCTTTGCCCTTGGAGGGTAACTCCAGTCTGGGTGACCTGTACGAAATGACCCCCAAGGGTGTGACCAAAGCCACCGGTTTGAATGCGTTACTGCCGGCGCTGGGCGTGGAGGATGTGCCGCTCATCACGGTTGGGGATGGTGAAAACGACTTCACCATGCTGGATATGGCTGATCTGGCCTGCGCACCTGCCAATGCTCATCCCGCGCTGAAAACCCATGCCCAATTCATCTTTGACCGCAGTGAGCGCGGCATTTTCCAGCCGGTGCTGGAAGCCGCGATGGAGCGGCTGCCCCTGCCGGAGGCGGTTCGGGGCCAGTTGCGGGCGGTAATGTTCACTTCCGGGTAATCGGCTGAGGGGCTGTCCAGCAGCGGGGCAGGCAGGTTTTTCAGATGGCGGTTAAAGAAAGCCAGACTGTACTGGTTGAGGATGCGCACCATTTGACCGCCGTTAATTCCCCCGGAAAAGCCCAGGGCAGCGTTAAGCGGTGAAACCAGGGTGAGGTCGGTAAAGTCGTAGTGGGCGCTACCCTGAATGGTGAGCAGGTAGGCGGGTGCGTTCACCTGTTGAAAGACCTCTTCACGCACATATTCACTTTCCTGTGCGGCAAAGAACAGCACCGGCTGCTGCAGAGACTGGGAGAGTACCGGCTCATACTGCGGGCTGTCAAGGGTCAGTAAAGCGTCGCAGCGGCTTTCCTGCAGGCACAATCGGCTGGCAGCTGAACCACCAAACGACATTCCACCCACTCCTACCCGTTCAACGTCCAGTTTTCCGCTCAGTTGTGGTAGCAGGCTTCCCGATTGAAAATCGGGCAGATGGTTGAGGACGAAGCGCAAGTCATCCGTCCAGATGGTCAGGCTTTTATCCCGAAAATTGGCATCCTGAGAAAAGCGGGGGGCGGTTTCGCTGGCAAAACGCATTAAACCGCCGCTCTTGTCCGGCACTGCGGCTGCCTGAAAAGGATGCCCTACGCTGATCACCACATAACCGTGGCTTGCCAGGGTTTCCATCAGGGAAGAATTCTGCTGTAAATATCCCAGCCGATAACCGTGTGAATACAGAATTACCGGAAAAGGCGGCTGTCCGCTGACCGCGGGAGCATCCAAAACGGCATGAGTCTGCACCAGCGAAAGGTGATCCAGCAAAAAGAAAGGCAGTCCCAGCATTGCGGTCAGTTGACGGCTGATTTGGGGCTGGTTCAGCCAGTAAGTTGTGGGCCGCTCTGCCGGACTGACTTCGGCGGGGTACCAAATCATCAGGGGCACCTGCTGCTGGTCATCCGGCTGGCTGGTGAAGATTTCTGCACGTTCGGTATCCGTCAGCACCAGCTGGCTGACCCCCACGGCAAAGCCGCCGCCCGGCTGCGGCAGGCTGAAAACCGGGATGAGGGTCGGCAGCTGCGAAACCAGCAAAAACAGCAGCAATCCGCCGAATACCAGCCCCAGTCGTAACCAGACCGGCTGATGGGTTGAACGGCTGGCAGGTGAACGCAGCAGGCAGATGTTATTGGCCAGCAGTGCCAGAGTCAACAGGTAAGCCGGGATCATCTGCCAGCGAGAACCCTCGATGATGAGGTGCAAAATAACCAGCAGACTGACCAGGAATGGCAGGTAAAGGATAAGGCGCGAACGGCGCTGAGGAGGTAAAAATGTCCACGCCAGGGAGAACAACAACAAAATCAGGATGGCATTTTCCAGAAAACGCATTTCTGACCTTACTCCGTCGGATGAGATGTTTTCCCCATTATCTCACAGGAAGGCCATCGGCTCAGCCTCTGGTCGAAAGTAATCCCGATTGCTTTTGAAAAAAAGAAACCCACTTAAATCAACGTGAGCTCGGGATAAGATCAAAACCTTGCATGCAATACCAATCACCCCCACCTGCACCTCCCCCAAAATCGCGCCTGCGATTTTGGGGGAGGCGGGAGGGGGACGAGACTCGAAAGTTGATGTAAAAATGATTTATCCCGAATTGATGTTAAATCAAAGACGGCTGGCGTTTTCTATGGATATCCAGCCGTCTTTGATCAGGCGCTGATTCATTCTCAGCGAACGGTGAATGAGCCCGAACCTAAATCTTCACAAATGATGAGTACACGCTGAGCCGCGCTGGAATAGGACGCGCTTTCCCACACGCCCTCTTTGTCCCGTCCGGAGATGCGCTGCAACCAGTCGGGCAGGGAGACATTCCCCGAACCAGAGTCGCTGATTTCCACCCTTAAAGGAAGTTCGGGAGGAGCAGCAATGCGGATTGCCCCGCTTTTGCCATCTAACCGCAAGGTCAGGTTGGCCTCGCGGGGCAGGTTGATTTGCAGACTGCCGGAACCGCCTTCGATGCGCGCGGTATAGGCTGTGCTGTTTTCGGGTAGTTCGATCTCCATTCTGCCGGAGGCCTGGTCTATCTGTAAATCAGTCAATTGCAGGCCGGCAAGGTTGAGATCAACCGAACCGGAGGATGCGTCAATCCTTAAGGCGAGTGGAATTTGAGGGGTCAAGCCGATCTCCCAGCGGGCGGTGGGGTCGGGGGAGAAACTGACGGACGGATTTGGCTGAAAGCGTTCCAGCCGAATGCGGCGCAGCCGGGTGCCGCTTGAAGTGAAACGCAATTCACCAAAATAATCAATTTCCGCCTCGAAAAGATTGGTGGAATTGCTCAGCGGATAGATGCGGGCGGGCTGGCTGCTCAAATTGAGGGTGATTTCGGCCTGGGCTATCTCACTCAGCGGTTCGCGGAGCGACTCGTGGCGCAAAATTCCAGCGGTAGAAAGCCCTAAAGCCGGGCCGGCAATCAGCACGACAACAGCGATGCCGACCGCAACCAACCCAACCACAGCTCCCAGCAGTGGGGATTGACGCCCGAACAGTAAATCCAGCCCGATGACAATTAAAATCAACGGCCACAGGCTGCTCAACATGGCAAAGTTCTCCCGTGGAATAACACCGAGGTTGCTCAGCAGCCAGATGAGCCCAACGCCAATCAACAAAATGGGCCAGAATAAAGAACGGTATGCTTTCTGATTCATCCGTACACCTGCCTTTGAGTTAGATGGCTGTGGCAGGATGTATTGAGCGCCACAGCCATTTGGAAAGTTTTTAGAGCGGCTCTTCGGGGACGATCAGCCACATGATCAGGTAAACCAGCAGCCCCTGACCACCGAGGAAAAACAACAGCAGGAACACCAACCGTACGACAGTGGGATCCAGTCCTAAATATTCTGCCAGGCCGCCACAAACACTGCCCAGCATTCTTTCCTGACGACTACGAAATAAACGTTTGGTTTGCATGGTTAACTACCTCCATAGAGTATTTACGAGGGAGGTATCAAAAAAGTTGCGAAAATTTTCGGATTTCAGCGCGGAAGTCGGCTCATGGTGACCAGACGGGTGCCTTTGACCTGCGGGAAGGCAGCTCCCTGCTGAATGGTGAGCAGAGCGGCTTCCTCATCCACAATTTGCGTGCCCGAGAGCAGATGAACGCCAAAATCAAACAGGAGTGGGGTGAGCGGTGTGCTCGGCCCCAACAGCATGACCAGCGCCTTCGGATTGCGCCAGCCCAGCAAGTCTTCCAGGGTGTGGTTAATGAGGGTGGTGGCGGTAATTGCGAGAATGTCCGCCAGCGGGACTACGTCCGGGGCGGCTTCGGCGGGCAAATCGCTGCCGTGTGGCTGTTTTTCCAGCACCAGCACGCGCGCCCCGCCCTGACGCAGTTTATCAACCTGCGGAAAGTGGCCGACCATGACGATGGTTTTACCCGCAGCCATTTGTTGCAGCAGGTCAAAAGCGTTGATTTCGGTCAGCAATGCAGCCGCAGGCGGGGGCAGCAGCGAATTCAATGCCGCCAGCCCCAGACTGGCTTCCAGCGGGTTGTCCGATTCCAGCCAGCCGGCCAGTTCCTGAGCCGATTTTTGATGAAGGCTGCCCACATCGCGGATGCGGTGGCTGCCATGTTCGCCTTCGTAGCGCAATGTGGCCGCCAGTCCACAGCTCTGGCTGCAAACGGCCGTCCAGTTCACCCCCATGATGACCTTGCGCAGCGGGACGGGTTCGGCGGGTAAAGTATTCAATAAAGTTTTGATCAGTTGCATGGTGTCCCTCCCTTCGAGATTATACTCCGGTTCGTCAGGAGGATGGGGTGAAGATGATTACTTAAACCGGTTGGGTGAAAACTCAAAACTTAGGTAAACTTAAATAGTTGAACCGATTGATCAAAAATATCAGGAGAAGCAACTGTGGCGCGAAAATCGCTCGGCTTTACTCAACTCGAATGGACCTGTCCGCGTTGTGCAACCCGCAACCCGGGTGTGGAAAAGGTTTGTCTTGGCTGCGGTGCGCCGCAGCCGGAAGATGTGAAATTTGAACAACCCCTTGAACAGGAATTGATTACCGGCGGGGAAGCCCAAAAAATTGCCGCGCAAAAACCGGATATTCACTGCGGTTTTTGCGGCACCCGCAACCCGGCGGATGCCGAAACCTGCCGTCAATGCGGCGCAGATTTGAAAGAGGGCACTCAGCGCAAGACCGGTGAGGTGGTTGGGGCTTTTTCAACCGCACCTGTTGAAAATGTGGCCTGCCCGGCATGCGGTTCGCTCAACCCGGCGGCTGCCCGTTATTGCCGTAGCTGCGGCGCGCCGCTGTCCAAAACTCCGCCGCCTGCGCCGGCCGCTGCCCCGCCTAAAGCCCGTTCGCGCACCGGTTTGATGGTGGCTGTTGCGGTTGTCATCGTGGCGGTGATCGGCTGCCTGCTGGCCATCAGCGGGGTTTTCAACCGCACCAGTGAAGTGGTCGGGACGGTTGAGTCCGCCGTCTGGCAGACCCGTCTGGTGGTGGAGGCTTTACAGCCCGTGGAGCGCGCCGATTGGCGCGAAAATCTGCCGTCTGCTGCGCAAGTACTCAGCTGTGAATACCGCTATGCCTTCACTTCGGACGAACCCCAGCCGGTGGCAACCGAAGTGTGCGGTACACCCTACACCGTGGATCAGGGCACCGGTTTTGGCGAGGTGGTGCAGGACTGTGTTTATCAGGTCTATGCCGAATACTGTCGTTATTCCATTCTGGATTGGAGCGAAGCGGATGTTTTGACGTTGAGCGGTTCTGACCGAAATCCGGTCTTCCCTCAACCGCAATTGGGCAGCGATCAGCGGATTGGTTCTCAGCAGGCAGTGTATCAAATTATCTTTCGTGCCGATGGTGAAACCTACACCTATGAAACCGGCGATTTGTCCCTCTTCCAGCAGGCGCAACTCGGCAGCCGTTGGATTCTGGATGTCAACAGCCGCGGAAAAGTGGTCCGCATTCAAGCCGAGCGTTGAGCTTTCAGCAAGCCGAACGGTTGTGCAACCTTATTCAATTCATGCGAGTTCGGTTGACAGCCGCCAGTCACGACCGGTAAGATTAGGATGAATCAAGCCGGCAGGCAAAGGGAGAAGGCAGCATGGACTGGCAAGAATTTAGCGGATACAATCAGGCCTATTTACAGGATTTATACGAAAAATATTGCGAGGATCCGCTTGCCGTTGATGAAAACCTGCGCGCTTTTTTTGACCGCTTTCCACCCACGGATGATGGGAAGGCTAAAGTATCTCATCTGCCTGCTGCCGACGAGGAAGGGTTTTCACTGGAAAAGGCAGTGGCGGTGGGGCGTCTGGCCGAGTCCATCCGCCAATACGGGCACTTCAATGCCCGTTTAGACCCGCTGGGTTCGCAGCCGCCCGGCGACCCATGGCTGAACGAAGCCACCTACGGGCTGACGGTTGAGGAATTATCGGCACTGCCGGCCAGTCTGGTGGGGGAGGTGGGTGTTCAACGCAGCCAGAACGCCCGGCAAGCCATTCAGCGGCTGCGTTCATTGTACAGCGGAACCATTGGCCACGATTATTTGCAAATCCGCGCCCCGGAGGAACGCAACTGGCTGCGGCAGGCCGTTGAAGAAGAACGCTACCAGCCCCAATGGACAACCGAAGAGCGGATTGCGTTGTTGGAACGCCTGACCGAAGTGGAGGTGTTTGAGCGGTTTTTACAACGCGCTTTCCCGGGTAAGACCCGCTTCTCCATTGAAGGTGTGGATATGCTGGTGCCGATGCTGGATGAATTGATCCGGCTGGCGGGAGAAGGCGGGATGCGGCATGTGTTGATGGGCATGGCGCACCGCGGGCGCTTGAATGTGCTGGCGCATGTGCTGGGAATGCCCTACGAGAGCATCCTGGCTGAGTTCAAAGACCCGTTGGAACGCCGCCTGCGCAGCGATGACGCGCTGGGGTACAGCGGGGATGTCAAGTATCACCTTGGTGGGAGGCAAGCCGCAGGGGATGAATGCGCGGCGTGTATCGAAATCACGCTGGTACCCAACCCCAGTCATCTGGAAGCGGTCAATCCGGTGGTGGAGGGAATGGCGCGCGCGGCTGGCAGCCAGCCCCACCAGCCCGGCCCACCGCAATTCGACCCGCTGGCGGCTCTGCCGGTTTTGATTCACGGCGACGCGGCCTTCCCCGGGCAGGGGGTGGTTGCCGAAACCTTCAACCTGTATAAACTGGAAGGCTATCACACCGGCGGCACGATCCACATCATCACCAACAACCAGTTGGGTTTCACCACCGACCCGAAAGATGGGCGCAGCACCATTTTTGCCAGTGATCTGGCTAAAGGCTTCCGCGTGCCGATTGTGCATGTCAATGCCGATGATCCGCTGGCCTGTCTTTTAGCAGTGCGCCTGGCATGGGCTTACCGCCAGCGTTTTCACCGCGATTTTGTGATTGACCTGATTGGATACCGCCGGCACGGACATAACGAGGGGGACGAGCCTTCTTTCACCCAGCCGCGCCTGTATGCCATTATCGAGCAGCACCCAACTGTCCGCAGGCAGTGGGCGCAGCGGCTGATCGAAATGGGCGAACTGACCCCCTTGCTGGAAGAAGAAATGATCCGCGGCTGTGAACAACGGCTGCAGGATATTCTGACCGGTCTGGATGTGAACGCCGCGCTGAATGGGCCGGCCGATTTTTCAACGCCGGACCAGCCGGATTTAAACGGCATGGAAACCGCCATCTCTCTTGAAAGGCTGCAAGCCCTCAGCCTTGCTTTGCAGCAACTTCCGGAGAATTTTCACCTGCACCCCAAGCTGACCAAAGCGCGTGAGCGGCGCAACAAATGGCTGGAGGATATTCACTGGCCGGCGATTGACTGGGCGCAGGCCGAAGAACTGGCGTTTGCCTCAATTCTTGAAGAGGGCATCTCTATTCGGATGACCGGGCAGGATGTGCTGCGCGGCACCTTCAGCCAGCGCCATGCCGCCTTGTTTGACCATCAAAGCGGTGAACGCTACATTCCATTGCAAAATTTACCTCAGGCAATGGCATCCTTTGAAATTCACAACAGCCCGCTTTCGGAGCTGGCTGCGTTGGGCTTTGAGTACGGCTACAGCATTCAAGCCCCCGAACGGCTGGTCATCTGGGAAGCGCAGTATGGTGACTTCATCAACGGCGCGCAGGTAATGGTGGATGAATTTATCACCACGGCGCGCGCCAAATGGCTGCTGAAACCCGGGTTGGTGCTGCTGCTGCCGCACGGCTTCGAGGGGCAAGGGCCGGATCATTCCAGCGGCCGCCTTGAGCGGTTTCTCAACCTGTATGCCGATGAAAACCTGCAAGTGGTCAACTGTACCACAGCCGCTCAGTATTTTCACCTGTTGCGCCGACAGGCGCGCCTCATTCAACAATCCCCTTTGCCGCTGGTGGTGATGACCCCCAAGAGTTTGCTGCGTCATCCGCTGGTGGCCTCGGCGGCGGTGGATTTTACGCAGGGTGGATTTCAAGCCCTGTTGGCGGATAGCACCCCGCCTGAACAGGTGGAGCGCGTCCTGCTGTGCAGTGGTAAGGTTGCGGTAGACCTCACGGTCAGTGAAGTGCGCCGTCAAAATCCGCAAACGGCAATCGTGCGGGTGGAACAACTGGCGCCTTTCCCGTCGCAACCGCTTGGCGCGCTTTTACAGCGTTATCCCAATTTGCAGGAAGTGCGCTGGGTGCAGGAAGAACCGCAAAACATGGGCGCGTGGGAGTTTGTGCGTCCGTTTATTGAGGAGGTTTGGGGCAAGCCGCTGCAGGTCATCGGCCGCCCGCGCAGCGCCAGCCCGGCAGAAGGGTCGAACGCCCTGCATCTCTACAATCAGCAGCGGTTGATTTCCCGCGCATTTTCAGCAAACCCGCAAGAGGAGGAGTAGATGAGCATACCGGTCAAAGTCCCCGAAATGGGCGAATCCATTCTGGAAGGCACGATTGGACGCTGGTTAAAAAAAGAGGGCGAGGTGGTGCGCGCCGGTGAAGTGCTGCTGGAGCTGGAAACGGACAAAATCAACCTGGAGGTGAGCGCGCAGGTGGATGGTGTGCTGACCCGCATCGAGAAGCAGGCCGGTGAAACGGTGGGGGTGGGGGAGGTGTTGGGCATGATTGCGCCAGCGGACATGCCTCAGCCGCTGGCTGCCCCGCAGCAGACCGCCGCACAACAGCCCGAATTACCAACTGAAAAGGAAGATATGCCCTCATCAGCCGCAACCCCGCTGGCGCGGAAAATTGCCGAAAAGGAAGGTGTGCCCCTTCAGGAAGTGAGCGGCAGTGGGGCAGGCGGCAGAATCACCCGCGAGGATGTGGTGAACTACCTCAGCCGCCAGAAGTCTGCTGCAGGCGAGCCGGTGAAACCCGCCGAACCGCCCAAAGCGCCTGCCCGGCCGATTCAACCTGCGCCGCCAATCGAGCCAGCCTTGACCGGAGAACGGCGTGAGGAGCGCATCCGCATGAGCCGCCGCCGTCAGACGATTGCCCGCCGGCTGGTGGAAGCCCAGCAGACCGCCGCCATGCTGACCACCTTCAACGAGGCGGACATGAGCGAGATCATCGCTCTACGCAAACGCTACCGCGAAGCCTTCCAAAAACGTCACGGGGTAGATTTGGGTTTCATGTCCTTTTTTGTCAAAGCCAGCATTGCCGCCCTGCGCGAGTTTCCCAACCTGAATGCCGAGATTCAGGGTAACGAAATTGTGCGGAAATATTACTATGACATCGGCATTGCGGTGGGGGATGCGGAGGGCTTGGTTGTGCCGGTGCTGCGGGACGCCCAAAACCTGAGTTTTGCCGAGATCGAACGCAAGATTGGCGAGTTTGTCCGCAAAGCGGGCGAAGGAACGCTCACCCTGGATGATTTGCGCGGCGGCACATTTACCATTACCAACGGTGGCGTGTTCGGCTCGCTGCTGAGTACGCCGATTCTCAACCCACCGCAGGTTGGCATCCTGGGTATGCACCGCATTCAGGAACGGCCGGTAGCGGTCAATGGGCAGGTGGTCATCCGCCCGATGATGTATCTGGCGTTGAGTTATGATCACCGCATCGTAGACGGCCGCGAGGCGGTACAATTTCTGGTGCGTATCAAACAAATGCTCGAAGACCCGGGACAATTGCTGGTTGAGAGCGGTTGAAAAGAATGCCTGGTGGACGACCTTTCCCGTGATAAAGTTATGTATAATGAAAAGGAATTCTTGATTACGGGAGGGGTCGTCCATGGGTAGCATGCTTTTCGGTGTTGTTTGTATCGGTGCTCTTTTTCTAATCTTTGCCGCCATAGGGGTCTGGTTAATTCTCCGTTATCAACAGAACAAGCAGAAAGCCCAACAGAGCGTAAACTGGCCAACCACCAGCGGACGGGTGATTGAGTCGCGCATCAGCGAGCATGAAAGTGAAGATGAGGATGGTCACACTACCTCGACCTATGCTCCGGTTGTGCGTTTTGAATATCAGGTGGAGGGCGTCACTTATACCAGCGATCGCATGGGGGTGGGATCGAAGATAGCCATCAGCAACCGCAAAAAGGTTGAACAGCAGATCGCCGGTTATCCGGAGGGAAAGCTGGTAAGGGTGTATTACAACCCTCAAAATCCGGCCGAGGCGGTATTGGAAACCCGGCTCACCAGCAAAGCTGAACTGGTTGCCGGCATTATTCTGATTGTGGTTGGTCTTTCAATTTTGTGTCTGGGTGTGGGCGGTATTTTACTCAGTTCGCTCAGCAATACCCGTGGATTTTAGAAAGAGGCAGGCGTCAACTATGGAGATGGTATCGTTCAACGGCTGGCAGGAGTGTATCCGTTTTCAAAATGAACTGGTGGATGTGGTCATCTCCACCCAGTTTGGGCCGCGGATTTTGCGGTATGGCTTCCTTGATGAGGAAAATGAATTTGCCGAGCTGGAAGAAGAGCAGGGCAAAACAGGCGGTGAGAAATGGCGCATGTACGGCGGTCATCGTCTGTGGCACGCCCCGGAAGCCGACCCGCGCACCTACTACCCGGATAACGAACCGCTGGAATGGCGGGATATGGGGGATGGTGTGCGTCTGATCCAACCGGTTGAGCGCACCACCGGCATCCAGAAGGAAATGGAAATCCGCCTTTCGCCGGTGGGGACTCATGTGCGGGTGATTCACCGGTTGTACAACCGCAGCCTGTGGGAAGTGCGGCTTGCCCCATGGGCGCTTTCGGTGATGCTGCCGGGCGGTACGGCAATTCTGCCGCTGCCGCCGCGCCTGGCGCACACCGACCCGGCCGCTCTGCTGCCGGTGAATTCCTTTGCGTTGTGGCCGTATACCGACCTGAGCGATTCGCGTTTGATTTGGGGGCGTCAGTACATCCTGGTGCGGCAAGACCCCTTGATTAAAATTGCCCAGAAGATTGGGGCTTTCATCCCCGGCGGCTGGTGCGCCTATGCCCGCCGCGGCCATTTGTTCATCAAACGTTTCGCGGTTGAAAGTGGAGCGCTGTATCCCGATTTGGGCTGCAATGTTGAAGTGTTCACCAACGAGCGTTTTTTGGAACTGGAAACGTTGGGCCCTTTGCAAACGATTCCACCACAGGGCTTCATTGAGCATGTCGAGGACTGGTATCTGTTCCGGGATGTGCCGACACCCCACAACGATGCCCAGGTCGAGCGCCATGTGCTGACCCGCATCGTGGAAACGGTGGTATAAGTGAATTCGGCATGACGCGTTTTCTCGTATCGGGTCTCATCAACATCGAAACGACCCTGCGGATTGAGCGCTTCCCGCTGGAATACAACCCGGTTAATTTCCCGTTTTTTGGGGTTCATTCCAGCGTTTCGGGGGTGGGCTATAACCTTGCCAAAGCACTGACACGGCTGGGAAATGATGTGGAATTCCTTTCCCTGATCGGCAAGGATGCTGCCGGGCAGCTGGTATTGAATGCGCTGCGAGAAGATCAAATCCCCTCGGCGGGAGTATTGCAAAAACTGGAACAAACCCCTCAATCCGTCATCCTGTACGATTCGCAGGGCAACCGCCAGATTCACACCGACCTGAAGGATATTCAAGAACAAATTTATCCGCCGGCGGAGGCGGAGCATGCCTTGAGCGCCTGCGATGTGGCTGTGCTGTGCAACATCAACTTCTCGCGTCCGCTGCTGGTCAAGGCGCGCCGGCTGGGTAAGCCAATCGCAACCGATGTTCACGCCGTCAGTGACCTTGAGGATGATTACAACCGCGATTTTATGCAGTTTGCCGATATTCTCTTCATGAGTCATGAAAAATTACCCCTCCCGCCGGAGGAGTGGATCCAGGTTGTGCGTGACCGCTGCCCTGCGGGGATGATTGTGATTGGGCTGAGTAGTCAGGGCTGCCTGCTGGCCGAACGCGGTCGGCAGGAAGTGGAGCACATCCCGGCGGTGAGCACCCGCCCGGTGCGAAACACAATTGGGGCAGGCGATGCGTTGTTCTCCGCTTTCCTGCACGCCTTTTTTCAGGGAGATTCAGCACTGGAGGCGCTGCAAAAGGCGGTCGTTTTTGCTTCCTACAAAATTGGGGCGGTATCGGCTGCGGATGGTTTTCTGGATTCCGCCGGGCTGGAAGCATTGTACCGACAGACCCGTCCGGCTTAATGGAATGGAGGGTGTTGAAAAATAAAGGCAATTGGCGGTCTAAAGCCTCTTCAGGAAAAACACACAACCACAAGAGGGCTGGGCGGAAGGGTGAGGGGGTTCAGTGTTGTTGTAGTTTTGGCATGATCACCT
>Ga0308395_1000108_pt1 | contig 77414 bp, 83 predicted proteins | sample Hotspr20SampleP4_FD_202097 | JGI IMG/M metagenome (GOLD analysis project Ga0308395, IMG submission 202097) | Hot spring phototrophic mat microbial communities from Mushroom Spring, Yellowstone National Park, Wyoming, United States - 20050930_P4 ... | reverse complement strand
AGGGCGAAGCTGCATCCTAATCGGGCTCTGTTGCACTAATTCTCGTGATAGAGGCTGTACGCTTCACGTGCGAATAGGCATCGAACAAAGAACGTCATCCAGAGCCCGATTATTTCCGAAGCCGATAGAGAGCAATAGGTTTTGAGAATTTAGAAATTTCTCACACATCTCTTACTCATGCTCAAAAAGGTTTGAACCTGAAATCAGCTTTAAAGCCTCTCCAAATCTCAGAAATTTTAAATGGAAAAACCGTAAAGCGAAGCGTATTGCTCTCTATCGGTTTCGGGCTTGGCGTTCGTGCAAAACACCTTAATATCAAATCATTATAAACTTCGTTTTGCATGACGCTAAGCCCGTGTTATGCACATGTCAATCATTTTAGTCATTAAAAAGTTTGTACTCTTTAAGATAATATTGTACTATAGAATCGCCTTTGTTAATTTTAATAAAAATATCTTTCCCGTTGTCATTTAAATCTCTTTTACCATTATAGTAATCACAAATATCGGAATCATTCAACGATGATATTAAAATGTCATTGATAGAATAAATCGTATCACCAGGTAATATGCCAAGTTTATATGCCTCTGAGTTTTTATAAACTGTACCTATTATTAATTTATTTCCAACAAACCCATAATTAATCCCAAAAGTGTTAAGATTATCAGGTATTCTTATTTTTTCCGTTGGAAATAAATAAATATATTTTTCATACCAGTCAATCGTAACGATAAAATTTTTCATAAAAATATTACCTATAGAACCTTGTTTTCTGGAACTAACATTTTTAAATTTACCATATGTTAATGGAACATTTATTAATGTAGTGTCGCCAAATGTAAGATTGCATCTTAATATACTAAATAAATCGACTGAGTCTGTTTTTCCAGATATGTCGCTATAACCTATTCCAAATGCATCTGCTCTTTTCTTTTCATTTATGCTTTTGTATATTGTGCTATCATTTCTATAATCATTTAATGTAATAAATCCATTAAATCCTGTGTCAAAAACAAGATTCACAGGAATAGTGTCATTAATTAATATTGTAATTATCGGAGTTTTAGTAAAGGGTACGGTATTAAATTTTATCTTTATTGCTTTATCAATGTAACTCAATTTACCTATTTTGTCAGTTAATACTAAGTTCTTCTTATCAAAATCTATTTGCAATATGCCGTTATTTAATACATTTGATCCAATAATGCCATCTGGCATTTGATTACATTTAGAATTAACCATTCTATTTAAATCAATGTTTATTGCACCGACTTTTTTATACTTAACTGATCCGATTTGAACACTATTAATTAAACAGTATGTGTTTTGAATTGGACCAGAGTCCACATCTTTTGAGAACATTCGTTTCCTTGTTATTTTTAGTGAGTCTGCTAACAATGCTGTTATTACTGTAGGTGCACCTGTATCAAGAAAAAACTTATATTTTTTGTTCTGTCCATTAATGTTAGTCATTATAACGATATGACCACTAGTAAATTCAAAAGGAAGAGTACAGTAATAATCACTATTACAAACTTTTGCTTTACTCATAACTTTACCTATACGCAATGCTTGAGTAATTTGACAACTTTCAAAAATGATTAAAGAAAAAATAATTATAGAAAAAATAATATATCTCATTTACTTTGTAAGAATTGTAAATAATTAATTTATATCGGTAAGGTTTATTTCTCTTTCTCTGGCCAGTTATCATCTAACCAGTCAAAAAATTTCCGTAACCAGTTAACCCATTTTGGCTTTTTCTTTAAGTCACCGCCGCCGGCAGGATATCCGGGAATGAGATGATTTTCAAACTCAATTTCATTCATTCCAGGTTCAATTCGTTTAATTAACTCATTGGCAAGTTCTGTAAATGCTCGACCATCTGTTTTTTCATACACGATGTCAACATTTATGTCAGCAACGTGAAATTTGTAAACAACTTTCAGGTAGTTTTTGAAATAATCTGGAAGTTCTACACGTCCAAGAAATGCGAGACAATTGCTAATAAAATCATCTTCAGTCATTTCTGGTTTGTAGTTTTCTTTTGTTTCTAAATAAGTTATCACCATGTGATACTTAGCCAAGGTTTTGGCTTTAATAGAAACTTTCATGAAAGGATCAATAGGTTCCATTTTTTATGGAATTTTAATTAAACATAGAACAAAGATACGAATATTAATTTAAAGTACAAACTTTTTTTTGATTGTGCATAACGGTTGGGGCTTGGTGTAGTTGCCGAAAATTGAAACACTAATCTGTCAAGTTATACGAATTTAAAATTGAAACAGAATCGCTGAAAGAACCACTGCATCGGAAATTACACTAAGCCCGTGTTAGCGTTTCGTGCTTTCTTTTTCTGTCTGCAATGAAAGAGTGTCTGTCCTCTGTGAAATTTTAAAACCATTGTTATAAAAGTTCCTGTCTTCTGAAAAAAGCAACAAAATAAATAGCAAACAATAAACCAAAGAAATTTAGTCCTTTGTATTTTCTGTTTGACAAATTACTTATACTTTATAATAACACCTTCAACAGCAGGCAATCCAGAAAACGTATGTGGAATATAAAAAAATCTAACGTTTATCACCGCATCTCCTCCTAATTCTACAGCTTTTCTTTTTAACGCTCTTAAAAGGTTGTTTTTGTTAGTGAATATTGCACCTGAAGTTTCAGCATAAGAAATAACCTCATATTCTTTTACAGGTTTTTGGACTTCCGATAAGAAAATCTCAATCTTTGGGCTTTTCTTATCAGAAAAATCAAGAGCAACATGTTGAGTAGATGTGCAAGCACAAAGAGTCAATAAAATATATAGTGCTAAATAAATAACGCATGTTCTCATTACATTGTAGATTTTGATGTATCTGAACTATGACATAAAGTCCAAGCAAGTGCTACTATAAAGACAATGGCTCCTTCAAGTCCACTAACTGTATTACAGCATTTTTTATACAATATACATCGCAATGCTTTATATACTGGAAAACCGAATATAACAATAGCTGCAATTAATTTCCAAACGGGAATATTTTCTTCAGTTCCTCTTGTAGGAGATAATCGAACATCTTTTAATTCAACAAGTTTATCATGCATAAATGTTAATACACCTAATTCTCCTTCTTTGGCGGCTTGGCTAACAACATCATCAAAAGCACTTATTAATTTTAACACATCTGAGGATTTTAATGGTGTTTCTGCTAATACTTCTGCTATTCGTAAACGCATGTCTTTAAAATTTTTCTCATCCACAGGGTCTTTACTCAAATTCATTGATTTGATAAATTCTTCTATCGTTTTAATAGACATCTCAATTGCAGATATTCCTCTTTCATTCCAATCTTTGAGTTGTTCATTGCTGTATTCAACAATTTGCGAAGAAAGTTTTAGGATTTTATATCTTTCTCCTCTTCTAAAGTTAAGTTCACCCTCACCAAAATGTAATATTGACATTATAGCTGAATAATAGGTGTTGCTTAACTGATTAATTTCAGTGTCAAGTTCAAGAGCAGGCATATAAGCCATTGCACTTTGATTTAATTTACTGATTAAATCTTTGTCGTTAATGAAAATTTCCATGATTTTTAAGTTTTAAATTTATACTATTTCAAATTGAATAACGTATTGGTTATGATTTTATTTTATCTGTTACAAAAATAAACATTTTTTAAATATTTACTGCAAATAAATTAAAAAAATGCATTTGTCGGGATATTTTTTCTTCTATTTTCGTTTTCTGTTTTCTGTCATAAGTTTCATGGTCATGTTGTCTCTTTTTTTTTTAAGCATGACCGCTAACGGCTTCGGAATTGGTGCAGCAGAGCCCGATGGTTTGCGAAGCAAAACATTTAAGGGCGAAGCTGCATCCTAATCGGGCTCTGTTGCACTAATTCTCGTGATAGAGGCTGTACGCTTCACGTGCGAGTAGGCTTTGAGTAAAGAACGTCATCCAGAACCTGATTATTTCCGAAGCCGATAGAGAGCAATAGGTTTTGAGAATTTAGAAATTTCTCACACATCTCTTACTCATGCTCAAAAAGGTTAGAACCTGAAACCCGCTTTAAAGCCTCTCCAAATCTCAGAAATTTTAAATGGAAAAACCGTAATCGAAGCGTATTGCTCTCTATCGGCTGGGGGTATGTTTTTGTTGCCGATTTCGGAGCACTGTCCTGTCAAGTTACACAGCCTGTCCCGATTTATCGGGAAAAGTTTATTTGATGCAGAAACGCTGAAACCCGCACTGTCACGGCAATAAAATATACCGCCTGTTACGGCCTGGTGTTCTGTTTTCCAGTCTAGTAAACCATTATCAATGTTCTGTTTTCTGTCATTTCCTTTTATTTTCTTGATTATCTATGCCATTTCTTATTTGCAAATATTCTTCTGTAATTCAATAAAATATTTTATGTCTTCCTCGAACCAAGATTTAATTGTATCATTAAATTCTTTACATGTTAGATTAAACATTTTACTTTGTTTAATGCAATCATCAATATTAGAATCATTAATGAAATCTGGAATTATTGTTACAGGATTTAATTCACATATTGGTTTAATAACAATGTAACCTTGACATAAATCTTTAAGTGTTGCATTTGGGTATCCAATACTATATAAAGAATTAGTAAGGTAGTAATTATTAAAAAAAATATTTGATGTAGAGAATCCTATTTCTCTTTTGTTTTCGGGAAATGAAACGATAAGGGAATCAATCTTTCCATTGCAAGGTGAAATATTTGTTACATAAGTGTATCCAACCCAAGGTCCGTGCATTAAAACTGTAATTATTCTATCGGGATACTTCTGGAACAGTATATTTCCAACTCTTGTAGAAACAAATCCTTTTAGAGTGTCATTAATAAGGTAGGGATGATGAAAATGTGTAAAAGAGTGATGAATTCCGCAATAAACAAGGGATTTGATACCCCTTTGTAAACTGCAACTGTCAATTATTTGCGCCCAAAGTTGCTCTGGGTCAATACCATTTGGAATGCTATTTTCGTCGAAATCTATGCCAATTATTCTGAAAGGTATTTCATTTGGACGCAAGTTCTGATTTGTTTTCCACGCTGAATAATAAATATCAACATATTCTTTGTAACCCCAGTACCATGAGTTATTAAACTGTATTCTTCTTGCAATACTATCATTAAAAGTTGCTGCTGTAATCAATGAATCAATCAGTTTTGTATCTATAAAATTAGCAAATTCAGTGAATAAAATGTTTATTCCGTTTTCATGAAGTAGAGGGATAATTTTACTTACAAACTCTGCATGTTCTTTTATCCTATGATATTCTCCTAAGAAAATTACGTCCTTTTCATTGAATTGTTCAATTAAATATTGCTCTGCTGTCTGAAATGAAATTTCTGTTTTTGAATCTTGTGCATCAGAAATGTAAAATGAAAATAGAATAAGAACAATGAATGTTAGTTTATGTAATGTTTTTTCACACATAATTATTGTATTAAAATGTACCTAAGGCAGATTCAATTTATTATAAATGCAACTTTATGCTACAAAATTACAAAATATTTCATAAGGTGTTTTAAATTTAAGTTTTTTTCTGGGTCTGTTATTTAATTGATGCTGTATATATTTGACAAATAAATCGGGTACCAAATCGAAACTCATTTTTTAGGTATATTCTGATAAGTTTATTAGTATATTCGTTAATGCCTCTTTCCCATGATGCAAATGGGTGTGCAAAATAAACATCTGCGTGTAGATTTTTAGCAATTAGTTGATGTTCTGCGAATTCTAGTCCATTGTCAGAGGTTATAGAATGTACGAGATGTTTATATGGTAAAAGCATTTGAATAACAGTATTAGCAAGTTCTTTAGCATCTTTTCCATGTTTAAGTTTTTGCATAAGCACAAATCCTGTAGTTCTTTCAACAATAGTTAAGATAGCACCTTTGCGATTTTCTCCAATAATGGTATCTCTTTCCCAATCGCCAAAACGTTCTCTATTATTGATTATATTGGGTCTTTGCTCAATCGAAACTTTATTACTAATCCTACTACATTTACTTTGAATATAACGTCATCGATACTTTAACTCATGACAACATGATTTGTAAAGACTTCCACCTTGTTTTTTATCCTTACGTATATATTGATATATTCTTTCGTGGCTCACCATTGGTATTTGATTTATCTTACAATATCCAGTTATTTGTTCGGGCGATCATTGATGCTTTTGTAATTTTTCATCTATAAACTGTTTCATCTCATCGTTAAACTTACGAAACCTTCGGTATCGTTGTTTCCGTAGTTGACTTTTTTCGTGAGCTTTTTCAGCAGAATAAATACTTGATGAAGATGAATTCCTTTTAAGCTCACGATAAATAGTAGTTTTATTTACATTTAAACTTTCGGCAATAAATTTTATTGACTTGCCACATTGTAGATACGTTTGAATTTGGTATCTTTGCTCTTTGGTTAAATGTTTGTTCATATCAGTGAAAGAAGCAGGATTTTTTTCTACTCTTTCCTGAAAAAAAGTTTTTACGCAACTAAATCAACCTGCTTAAAAAGTTGCATTTACTAAAGTTATAAAATCATTATTGAAATGATCACCGTCAGAAGAGGCACAATTAAAGATATTATCTTGAGAAAAATGTTAGATGGATTAAAACAGGGATAAAAAGAGGGGGGTAGTGTCCTTTCAAAGACTCTAAATCAAAAACTTAATTCATTGATAATCAATGACTCTGTTTTTTATTAACACTTATTTTGGACAATAGTGATTACTTATGAAATTTTGAATAAAAAAGCTGCCGTGAAGGCAGCCTTTCTTGGAAAGATAATGTTATAAGAAAATTAGCTTCCAAAGTCGTCAAATGCGATGTTTTCTTCGGGAACTCCAAGTTCTGCAAGCATCTTTTGAACTGCAGCAATCATGGCTGGTGGCCCACAGAGGTAATATTCTATTTCTTCAGGTTCTGGATGGTGTTTGAGATAGTTATCGTAAATGACTTGATGGATAAATCCAACATAACCTGTCCAATTATCTTCTGGTTTTGGTTCGGAAAGTGCTACATAGAATTTAAAATTAGGAAATTCCTTTTCAATACGTTGGAAATCTTCTACATAGAAAAGTTCGCGCTTAGAACGACCGCCGTACCAGAAGGTTGCTTTACGGGTTGTGCGTTTAGTCAAGAATTGATCAAAAATGTGAGATCGCATGGGAGCCATACCAGCACCACCACCGATGAACATCATTTCCCTGGTAGTTTCTTTAATGTGAAATTCACCATAAGGCCCAGAAATTATAACCTTATCTCCTGGTTTTCTCGAAAAAATATAGCTTGACCCTAATCCTGGCGGCACATTCATGAAACGATGGTTTTTCTTATCCCATGGGGGAGTAGCAATACGTACATTGAGCATGACGATGTCATTTTCAGCAGGGTGATTAGCCATGGAGTAAGCTCGGACGACGGGTTCATTAATTTTTACCTTCAAATCCCACAGGTGGTATTTGTCCCACTCATCCCTGTATTCTTCCTCGACAAAAATATCACGTTTAAAATCAATTTCTACACCCGCTGGTATTTCAATTTGTATGTATCCACCGCTTTTAAAGTTAAGACGTTCACCTTCAGGAAGTTTAACTATAAATTCTTTAATAAAAGTAGCAACATTACGGTTGGAAACGACCTCGCATTCCCATTTTTTAATGCCAAAAATTTCTTCAGGTACTTTAATTTTTAGGTCACTACGAACTTTAACTTGACAACCCAGTCGCCAGTGGTCGAGGATTTGTTTTCTTGTAAAAAAGCCAACTTCATTGGGGAGGATTTCGCCACCCCCTTCCAGGACTTGAACTTTACATGTACCGCATGCTCCTTTACCGCCACATCCAGAGGGAATAAAAATTCCATTTTCGCTAAGTGTAGAAAGCAGGGTCCCTCCCTGGGAAACTTCAATTTTTTTGTCGTCATTAATAAGAATGGCTACTTTCCCTTCTGGTGTTAGCTTTTGTTTTGCATAAAGCAAAAGCCAAACCAATGATAAAATAACCCCAAGAAAAACAACCAGACTAATTATAATTACTTGAAGTAAATATGTTCCCATAAATTGGTTAAATTTTAATACCGAAGAAACTCATAAAAGCAATAGCCATAAGGCCTGTGGTAATAAATGCTATCCCAACGCCTCGTAGGGGTGCGGGGACATTCGAATATTGCATTTTTTCACGAATAGCTGCTAAAGTAACAATGGCTAACATCCAACCAATACCAGATCCTAACCCATAAGCTATAGATTCACCAATGGTTTGCAATTCTCGTTGTTGCATAAAAAGGGAAGCTCCAAGAATAGCGCAGTTCACAGCAATGAGAGGTAAAAAAATTCCCAAAGCATTGTACAAGCCAGGGAAATACCTTTCAACCACCATTTCAACAAGTTGAACCATAGCCGCAATTGTTGCAATAAACATGATAAAGCTTAAAAAGCTTAAATCAATGTTTTTTAAAGCAGGGGAAATCCAGCTAAGTGCTCCAGGAGTGAGAAAATATTTGTTTAATAAAAAATTCAGTGGTACAGTTATTAACAGAACAAAGGTAACAGCTGTTCCAAGCCCAAAACTAGTTTTAACATTTTTAGAAACAGCAAGATAAGAACACATGCCTAGGAAATAGGCAAAAATCATGTTGTCGAGGAAAATACTTCGGATGAAAAGGTTAAATAAATTTTCCATACGCTTTTAATTTTTTTCGATCAACTGAGGATGTTTAGCTCGTTGTATCCAAATAATAATTCCAATTAAGATCAATGCCATAGGCGGTAAGATCATAAGTCCATTGTTTTCGTAGCCAGCTTCGTAAAAAGCTTGGGGAATTACTTGATAACCCAACAACGTTCCAGATCCAAGAAGTTCTCTAAAAAAGCTAACAATAATTAGCACCAAACCATAACCGGCTCCGTTCCCAATACCATCTAAAAAAGATTCCCAGGGTTTATTAGCCATAGCAAAAGCTTCAAGACGTCCCATAACAATACAGTTGGTAATGATTAGTCCCACAAACACAGAAAGCTGCCTGCTTACATCATATACAAAAGCTCGTAATATCTGGTCTACGAGAATAACTAGGAAAGCAACAACAACCAATTGCACAATAATTCGAATTCGATTAGGAATTGTTTTTCGCATGAGTGAGATAATTAAATTAGAAAAGCCCATTACAACGGTCACAGCAATGGCCATTACCAAAGCTGGTTTCATTTTCACGGTCACTGCCAGAGAAGAACAAATTCCTAGAATTTGCACGGTGACGGGATTATTTAAATTAAGAGGCCCGATCACCAATTTCTTGTTGGTAGCTGAAAAAACATCATTTATCTTCATGGTTAAACTTTTTACGATTTTTCAAGATAAAAGGTTTGTAAAAAGAAAAAGCTTTTTCAATCATAGCGGTAGTTCCTTTGCTAGTAATAGTACCACCACTTATGGCATCTACATCGTATTCTTTTTCATAAGCTGAATTGCTGGATCCACCTTTTACTAGATGAGGAGGCCTTATCTCGTTGTTTTTGATAAATTTTTTTCCAGGAAATTGAGCTTGAAATTTAGGTGTTGCAATTTCTGCACCGAGACCTGGAGTTTCTCCTTCATGATCAAAAACTGCTCCTTCAATTGTTTCAAAATCATTTTTTACTGCCATATAACCCCAAATAGGCCCCCACAAACCTGTTCCAAACATTGGAAATACATAAAGCGTATCAGTTCCTTTTTTGAGGACATACACAGGAAGTTCAGCTTTTCCTTTTTCTTGAAAGTTTTTAAAAGTTTCTTTGATGTTGACTTCAAATGGGATGCGTGCAACGGGGGTTTTGTAGTCATATTTTTCCAGTATATTACCTTGCTCGTCAACAAGTAATTCATACAAAAGATGCGATTGATAAACTTGTTGGGCGTTAGATTTTGTGTTTTCAATGTGAGCACTATTGAGAATATATTGAATTTTTTCAATCTTTTTGTTGGCTTCTTGAAAAGGTTTAAGCCCATTCGCTGCTAATGCAAGAAATACGCCCACAACCACAATTAAAATGCTACTGAAAATGAATGTATAACGGTTGCTAAACATATATAAACCTCCTATGCTTTTAGAGATGTTCGTCTCATTCTTTTATGGATGTTGCGATGTACTACAAAATAGTCGATGAGCGGAGCAAATACGTTCATAAGTAAGATGGCTAGCATGGTTCCTTCTGGATATGCAGGATTAAGAACCCGTATAAGAATGGTAAAAACGCCAATTAAAAAGCCGTAGATAATTTTTCCCCATCCAGTTTGAGCGGCTGTCACAGGATCTGTAGCCATGAACACAATGCCAAATAGAAAACCACCAATCAAGAGATGATACCATGGGCTCATGTGCATGTAAGGATTTGCTCCCCATAGCTGTAGTACCCAGGCCATGGAAAGAGCTCCCACAATACCACTTAACATGATCTTTAAACTGCCAATGCCTGTGATGATGAGAATTAAAGCTCCGATAAGTATCATTAATTTTGATGTTTCCCCGATGGAACCTGGAATAAAGCCTAAGAAAGCGTCCATGGGAGGATATAGTTGATATATTTTTTCTGGTTCTGTCCCAAGAGAAGCTGCTCCAAGAGCTGTGGGACCACTTATTACATCAGCAGGCACAACCCACGGCTTGTCTCCAGCCATATGAGATGGATATGCAAAGAACAGGAATGCACGAGCAAGCAAAGCAGGATTCATAATATTCATTCCTGTTCCTCCAAAAGCTTCCTTGCCTATAAAAACTGCAAAAGCAACAGCTACAGCAAGCATCCAGAGAGGAATGTTGATCGGAACAATGAGTGGTATTAACAAACCTGTAACAAGAAAACCTTCGTTAACTTCATGTCCTCTAATTTGTGCCATTAAGAATTCTATGGAAAGCCCCACCACATAGGTAACAACAATGATAGGTAAGACCTTCAGAAAACCAAAGCAAAATAATTTCCAGAAACCTACCTGAGAAATTATGTCAGACCAGTGTAATCCCGCGTATTGTTTAACATGGGCATAATGTTGTACACCTACATTTAGCATACCAAATAACAAAGCTGGAATTAGAGCAATAATTACTGTAGACATGGTTCGTTTAAGGTCTATAGCATCACGAACATGAGATCCTGTTTGTGTTACCTTGTTAGGTACAAATAAAAAGGTCTCAAAAGCTTCAAAAGTGGAATGTAGAAAATACCATTTTCCACCTTTTTCAAAGTGTGGCTTAATTTGATCCAAAAAACGTCGCAATCTCTTCATACTTGTGATTTTAATAACCTAATTCTTTAATCATAAGTTCAATACCTTGTCGCATAATTTGTTGAGATTCAATTTTAGAGGTACAAGCAAATTCACACAAAGCAAAATCTTCTTCAATAACTTCATAAATGCCAAGCTTTTCCATCATGTCGATGTTGTTTGCCAAAATAGCTTTTAAGAGGTAAACAGGATAAATCTCGAAAGGAAAAACTTTTTCATACTGTTCACTCACCACGAAAGGACGAACACCACCATGCATGTTGGTGTCTAATCTGTATTTTCGATTTGGAGTTAGCCAGCTAAAAAATGTTCGAGAAAGACTGTATTTTTTGAAACCAGGTGCAGCCCACCCCATGAACTCATAATAGTTTCCTTCTGGAATAACAGTTATTTGAGTGTCGTGCATCATGAGAAAGCCGTCTTTTTCTATCTTAGAACCTGTCAAAACATTGCCAGAAATAACTCGCACGTTGTCTTGTAGTAGGTTTCCTTCAATCAATCCTTTGATTTGGACTTCTGCTGGAAGGAGATAGATCCCTGTATTTTTAAGTTCAGATCCCGTAAGTGCCACTTGACGTTGGAAAAGTCTTTTTCCTGTGTTGAAAAGAAAACCCAAAGCAACCACATCTTGAGAGTTAAGAGTCCAGATGTATTCTCCTTTGTTGATAGGTTTTATGTGATGAATCTGAACACCCACATTACCAGCTGGGTGGGGACCACTAAACCACTTGATTTCTATGTTCTCAAGGTTTTCATAAAACTTGGGTTGATTAAATTTTTGATGCAAACTCAAAAACACTTTGCCATTCGTTAGTTTTTTGAGTATGTTCAAACCAGTTATAAAATGTGTCTGGTTTTGTTGAATAAAAGGATCGAACGAAACAGCCAGTGGTGCAGTATCAAACCCTGTTACAAAGATGTCACGAGGTACTACTTGGGGTTGAGCAAGAACCCCATAAGGTCTTTGTTTAAAGAGGGGCCATAGTCCACTCATTAAGAGATGCTCTAAGATTTCTTCGCGCTTCATTTTTTCTGGATCTTTCGTAGGAAAAACTACTTGATCCAGAGGATCCGTGGCTTCAATGACAATTTGTTCAAGTCTTCGTTTTTCACCTCTAACAATTTTTCGGACAATTCCATTCACAGGAGAAGTAAGTACCACTTGTTCAGCTTCTTTGTGCAATATAACAGGTTGTCCTGCTTTTACTTGTTGCCCTTCCTCGACCAATAGCTTTGGTTTTATAAACTTTAACACGTAAGGCTGAATAGCAAAAAAGTTACTTGAGTGAGTTTTAAGTGAAAAATCCTTTACTTCTCCTAACAGTGGAATGTCCTTTCCTCTACGTATGCGAATTACTTCCATAAAGTTTAGGTAAAATTTTTTCAAAATTACAGGTTTATTTAATTTGAACTCGTATTTTTGCCAGTTCAATTTATAACCATTTGAAAATGTGCACAAAAACTTTTTTTATACACCCTATGATATATATCATTTTTATCCTCTTGCTTTTTTCTTTTTCGTGTACCACAGCAAAAAAAAATACCATTCTGAATAATAATTTGGGTGATTATTACGAAGCAGGACGAGTAAAATCATTGGATTATAATTATTTACCTACGATTAAATCCGTCGTTTTTGGGTTAGAAGATTGGGAATTTGGCTACCCGATTATCTTTTTAAATAAAAAAAATCGTTTACATGTTTCTTTTGATGAATTGGGAACGACGTTTCGAAGATTTTATTATCGGATTAAATATTGCAATGCACGTTGGGAAATGATGGACTTACCTTTTAACGAATACGCCGAGGGATTTGAAGAAAATGTAATTGAAGACTATACTTCTTCAGTTGCTACGAGAATACCTTATGTTCACTACAATTTTACAATTCCCAATGAGAATATTCAAATCAAGCAAAGTGGAAATTATTTGTTAATGGTTTACTATGTTGATAATAGGGGAGAAGAACAAGTAGCTTTTGTTCGAAGATTTCTGGTGAGCGAACAAAGTTTGCCGATAGAGGTAAATGTACAGCGCGCTCAAGATCTGGATAAAAGGCGAACTCATCATCAAATCATGATTAAACTAAGTCCAGGAGCTTTGCAAAATCCATTGGCAAATCTTCATATTACGGTTCTACAGAATGGACGCTGGGACAATGCTTTGTTTGACTTAAAACCTAGATATATCAAAGAAAATGAATGGATTTACGATGATAATTTTCAGAATATTATTCCTTCCATGAATGAATTTAGAGCGATAAACATAAAAAGCATTAGATACATTACAGAGTGGGTACAGCATATCCAGTGTGATAAAGATTGTCATGTTTTTTTGAAGCCTCTGCAAATAAAAGATCCTTCACTTTACATTCAATGGCCTGATGTAAATGGAAAATTTTTAATCAAAAGTGATGATTATTTTTTTTCTGAAACCCAGGGAGAATACGTATATGTTCACCTATGTTTGCCGTATACCCAAGAACGTACGGATGGAAACGTTTACATTACTGGTGGTTTTACCAGCTGGTCTACAGATACGACCTACAGAATGAAATACGATGCGAGTAAAAAATGTTACGAAAAAACTTTGCTATTGAAGCAAGGATATTATGATTTTCAGGTAGGTTTGTTGCCTTTTGGTAAAAATAGCTTTGATTTTTCGCCTTTTGAAGGTTATGTGGTAGAAGCAGATAATGAATACTTGGTTCTAGCTTACTACCACGATGCAACAACTCAATACGATAGATTGCTTAGTGTAGAAATAAAAACAACCCCAAAGGGGTTGCTTTAAAACATATCATAAGTTCGAAGATTTTTTAGTCTAGCGGGCCAACAGCTTTTTCTACTTCTTCGAGTATTTCGCAAGATTTAACGAGTTGTTTCATGGTGTTGTGATCAGCATAAAGTGGACGGTCCACATCTAAGAAAGGAACGTATTTGCGAATCACTTTATGGGCAACTTCAGTACCTTTTCCCCAAGCGTAATTTTCTCCTTTACGACGACGAATATCCAGGGCTTGAGCGGCTGCCATAAACTCGATACCTAAAATTCCGTAAGCGTTATCTAGAATTTGGAAGTTTTTTAAAGCGGTGTTCATGCCCATGGATACAAAGTCTTCTTGATCAGCTGCAGCAGGTATGCTCTGAATAGAAGCAGGAGCTGATAGGATGCGTTGTTCTACAATGAGCATATCGGCGGTATATTGGCTAAGCATAAGTCCTGAGAAAAATCCAGGATTTTCAGTAAGGAAGGGAGGTAGTCCTACGCTCAAAGCTGGGTTGTTCAAACGATTCATACGACGTTCACTTAATACACATACCATGGTGATAGCAGCTCCGGCCATGTCCATGGGTAAAGCGATGGGTGAACCTTGGAAATTAGCTCCCGAGACTTGAAGATTGTCTTCTGGGAAAAAGATGGGATTGTCACCAATACCATTTAATTCAATTTCGACCTGTGAACGAGCATAAGTTAACGCGTCACGAGCGGTACCAATTACTTGAGGTGTAGAGCGCATGGAATAAGCATCTTGAACTTTAACTTTCAACCGTTTTTCGATTAGATCTCCTCCTTGAGCTACTTTGCGAATAGCTGCTGCACTTTGAATGGCACCTTTAAATCCGCGTGCTTCATGAATTTTGGGATGGTAAGGTCCAAAATTAGCTTTTAAAGCTTCCAGTGTCATGGTAGCAGCAATTTCTGCTTGTTTTAACCAACGATAAGCATCGTAAAGGAAAATTGCACTCATCGCTGTTAGAACATTAGAGCCATTTATAGCAGCAAGTCCATCGCGGGCTTGAAGACCTGGAATGGGAATACCCGCACGTTCAAAAGCAACTTTACCGGGCAAAAGTTCACCTTCGTAGTAAGCAAAACCTTCACCCATCATAAGAAGAGCAATTTGAGCCATGGGAGCAAGGTCACCACTAGCACCAACTGAACCCTTGGTGCATATATAAGGGGTCACGCGTTTATTTAGCATTTCAACAAAAGTCTCAACAATTTCTAAACGGCAGCCGCTGTTGCCATTTGCAAGGACATTAGCACGTCCTAGCATGGCAGCTCTAACCCATTCTTCGGGCATCGGATCGCCTATCCCGGCAGCATGATTGTAAATAAGGTATTTTTGAAATTCTTTAATTTGTTCATCCGAGAGAATGATCTCAGAAAATTCTCCAATTCCCGTGTTGATGCCATACATCACTTCACGTTGCTCAATTTTTTTTTCGACCATGGCACGGCAACGATTGATTCTTTCTTTGGCTTGCTCGTCCAATTTAATTTTTTCACCGTACCTGGCAACTTTTATAACATCTTCAATGGTTAGATTTTTTCCCGTTAATGTAATCATAAGCAAGTTTTTTTGCAAAGTAAATAAATTCTTAGTAGACAAATTTTTTTTAACAAGTAAAGTTTCTATTTTTTTATTGCAAAAAATCAATGGGGCAAAAAATTTACTTTTGTAAAAAAAATAGTATGTCTGTTTTGGTTGAATTTGCGATGTTTCCCACCGACAAAGGAGAAAGTGTAAGTTCCTATGTAGCAAGAATCATTAAATGGCTTGAAGAGCAAAAAGTTTCGTACCAGCTAACGGCCATGGGAACTATTTTCGAAACAGAAACCATGTCAGAAGCATTAAAGATACTTGAAGGTGCATATAAGCAACTAGAAAATGATTGTAATCGTGTTTATTCCATTGCAAAATTTGATGTTCGGAAGGGAAAAACTAATCGCATGCAACAAAAAATTGCGAGTGTGCAGCATAAACTACAAGCCGAGGCAAATGATAAATAAATTCTTTGCCATTATTTTTATTTTGTTGCTAACTTTATTCGGTCGAGCTCAAGTTTTTCATGGCATGTTGTCCGTGGGTCCAAATTTTACTCAAGTGGATGGGGATGAATTGATTGGGTACAGGAAAATAGGTCTTCATACAGGAGTGGGCGTCCAACTGCATCTTGGGGGGAGGTGGTATGCTTCCATGGAAACTATTTTTAATCAAAAAGGATCTTATAAGAAATATCCCAATCAATGGGATGATTCGATGAAATTACCTTACTATAATTTGCGCCTTAATTATGTTGAAGTACCCTTATTGGTTCATTTTAATGATAGTGCACTTTGGGGGGGGGTAGGTTTTTCAGCAGGCAGATTGACCTCCTTTAGGGAAATAGAAAGAGGTAAGGTAGTTCCATGGTCATGGGGTACCAAGCCTTATAGGAACATGGATTACAATGTTATCGTTAGTGTGATGTTTAGAATTCGAGGCAATCTTTTCTTTAATTTTAGGTATGCATATTCCATGCGATACATTCGGGAAAGAACATTTCATGTAGATACCAGAACCTGGACACGCTACCAATACAACAATATGTTGACTTTTAAGTTCATTTATTTCATTTGATTTTTGTGTTAAAAAAATTGTTTTTTTAAAAAATACTAACTTTGTATCACCAAAAATAAAGCATATGAGAAAAGTCGTATGGTTAAGTGTAATGGGGCTCATCATGGGCGGTTTATTTGCCCAAAGCAAAGTAACTCAATTGAGTGGCCCTGCAAAGGCACAAAAAGTGCTTAAAGTAATTAATGAAAGCTCAACACCCACAAAAGCGGGAGCAGTACTACAGAGACCAGCTGTTCCTGTAAAAGCTACAAAATCTGGCATTAACAAAGTGGTGATAGGCTCTTCTAAGAACATTTACACTGCAATAGTTTCTCAATCGAATGTGGTAAGTGCTAATCAAAGCTTAAATACTATTACAATGACGAGAAGAGGTTGTATTTCTTCTGCTAGTTCTGGTTTGATTGAAGTATCTGTTTCTAAAGACGGTGGAGCTACATGGGATAGTACTACCCTTGCAATATGGACACAATTTTCATCTATGCCTGCACGTTATCCCTCTGGTGTTATCTATAACCCCAGTGGAAATACTGTTCCAAACAATGCTTTTGTAGTAGGAAGTGGACCCTTGCTAATAGGTACTAGTGGTTGGGGCGGTTCTTTCTTTTCCAGCGTTAAGCTCGATGGGACATCTTTAAATGAACAATACAAGTTGTATGGTGATTCCACAGTAGATGGTTATGCAATTCGTTTCCCACGTTTATATTTACAAGAACGCAAAGGTAAATTTTTTGTTTTAGGGGATGATAATAGAGACAATGGTACCAATTACACTTCTTTCAAAACCATCATCAACCGCGGTGTGTGGGATCCTACAGGAGATAGTGTAATCTGGTCTCGTAGTGTATTGGTTCCCAATTTTTTAACAGATCCAAGTGGACTACCAGATGGTTTATCTTTTCCAGCACTTATTATGGATGATAATGGACAAAATGGGTATATCATATATATTGGACGTGATGGTGATGGCACAGATAACTTGTCTTACATTCCTATGATTTACAAAACTACGGATGGTGGCGTTAACTGGGTAAAAGAACCAGCTTTTGATTGGACTACCATTCCAGCTGTTCAAGAAATTGCAAATATTTCTAGGGTAGGTCGTCCTTTTTTTGGTCGTATTAAGGATGCTGTGATGGATGGACTTGGAAGACCTCATTTCATTAGCTATGTATATCCAGCATGGAGCAATCACCCTGATTCCTTGAGATATTATGGTGTATTTAGATATCACAATGGTTTTGTGTTTGATTTTTACAAAGATGCTTCTGGATGGAAAGGCTTTGTAATTGATACCATCCGTTCTAAAGATGTTGATGATGCTCATTCCCCTACCAGTGATCCTTTGAATTGGGATGAAAGAATCCAGGTTGCTCGCACGCCTGATGGTATGCACCTTGTTTTTGCATGGATGGACACCGATACCACATTGGATGCTTACAATTTGTTTCCTGATATTATAGTAAAATCTTTTGATGTTGCTAGCGGAACTTTAAGTGATAGAATTAACATTACCCAAGGAACTGCTTATGATGGTAATAATTACTGGATGTATCTAGGAGATTATTGTTTTATTGATGCATATGGTAACATTACTCCTCACATTACTACTTCTGATCTAAATCTCATTGATACTAATCCTGTAAAACATTATTATATCCAGGGAGTTACCATAACAGCTCTTCCCAATGAAACAAAACCCGTTACTTTCCAAGTTTATCCTAATCCTGCAAGCGATCATTTGTATGTTAACTTAAGTGATGGCAAGTACAATCTTACCATCTATAATGCTCTTGGCAATGTAGTGCTTGCAAAACAGGTTAATGGTGGCTTGAATACCATTGATCTTAGCAAACTACCTGCAGGACTTTACATTGTAGATGTAACCAGCAATAATTATCATGCTACACAGAAAGTGCTTAAACAATAAGCTTTCATAAAATTTGCGAAGCCGCCTTTTAGGCGGCTTTTTTTGTTGTTGAACATTTTAAAGAAATAGTTGTATTTTTAGCCCATGAAAAATAAGGGAAAATTAATTGTCTTTGAGGGAATAGATGGTTCAGGAAAGACAACACAGGCTCAATTGCTCATAAAAGCTTTGACCTCACGAAATATCAAAGCAACTTATCTACATTTTCCGAGGGTGGATAATGAGCATTCTCTATATGGCAGATTCATAAAATCTTATTTAAAAGGTGAACTTGGCAAAAAAGAAACTATAGATCCTTTTTTTATTGCTTTTTTATATGCAGGAGATAGAAAGGAAATGAGCACTGAAATAACTTTGCATTTAAACAGTGGGAGCTGGGTGATCTTAGATCGGTATGTGTTTTCAAATATTGCATATCAGGGAGCAAGAGTGTCGGAAGAAAAAAAACAGGCTTTTATTCAATGGGTTTTACTTACGGAATTCGAAACCTTTGAGCTACCGCGTCCTGATATAACTTTTTTCTTGGATATGCCGTTGGAATTTACGATTAGCAATCTTTCTAAGCAACGCAATCAAAAAGATAGAGTTAGTGTCGAGGCTGATATCCATGAAAAAGATGTAATGTTTCAGCAACAGGTCAGGGAAATGTATTTACATGTGTTTAAAAAAGAAAAGGATGTCATTACCATAGCTTATAATGATCCCGTGAATATTCCTTCGCCGGTGCAAATTCATAATGAAATTTTGCAACATTTAATATGACAAATTGTTTCTAAAAAAAAATGATTTTGTGAAAAAAAATTACTTATTTTGCCTATCGGATAAGGAGGTTTTATGTCGAAGAGTTTAGTGGATGAATTATTCGAGGATGTGCATGTAAGGCATGGACTGGAAGCTTGTATAAATTGTGGAATGTGTACTTCTGTCTGTCCTGCGGCTTTAGTTTATGATTACGACCCTCGGGTGCTTGTAAATCTTGTGGAAAAAAGAGATGAACAAACGATAGAGGAACTTTTGAAAAGCGATTATATTTGGTATTGTGGAGAATGTATGTCTTGCACGACTCGTTGTCCTCGAAACAATTCCCCAGGCGAAATTGTCATCGCCCTTCGGCATCTATCTCAACGCAAAGGATTGTTTATTCATTCGGCTCGTGGTAGGCAACAGTATGCAGTCCTAAAAACTGTTGGAGGGAGCATTCTGGGTAAAGGATATTGCGTATACTTTGATGATCTAACTCTGGAAAGGTTTCCAGAACAAGGTCCTACTTGGGATTGGGTACGAAAAAATAGACATCAAATTTTAAATAAAGTTGGAGCAGCTTATAAGGAAGTTAAAGCTGGCCCTATGCGGAAAATTGCTGAAAGCGATCTGGCAGAACTTAAGAAAATTTTTGATGTAACGGGAGGTAGCGAATTGTATGAAATCATTGAAGAAAAATCCCGTGAAGTCATGAAAAAAGAAGGTAAAGACGAAGAATCTTATTTTAATGAGGTATACGAATCACCTGTTAAGTAATTACATATGAGCATTTTTTTTGAAAAGTATTCTAAATACATTCCTGACGATCACTTTTGGTTTGCAAGGAGTTGTATTCGTCAAAATTTTTTCCCGGGTGCAGAGCAGAGGTTTCTCAAGATCATGCGTGAAAAGTTAAAGAAAGATGTTTATGATTCGCCTCATCATACAACCTGTACGGGCATCGGGTATCATACGGACATTGTTCATTTTGAAACGATCATGACGGTTATTGCCAGGCAGTTTGCTCTCATGACTGAGGATGGTTACGAAAACATAGCCATAAGCTGTGTGACGAGTTTTGGGATTTATCAAGATGTACTTGAAAAGTGGGAAGTTGAACCTGACTTGTTGGAAAAAGCTCGTCGTTATTTGAAAGAAGCCACAGGTCGAGAATTTAAATTACCTAAAGCTGCCGTTCACACATCAGACATAATTTTTAAGTTTCGGCATGAAATAGCTAGTCAGCTCAAATATCCTTTAATCAACAAATTGACGGGAGAGCCTTTGCGTGTTGTTGATCATGTGGGTTGTCATTATGCAAAAATGTTTCCTAGCAAGGGGATTGGTGGGGCAGAATATCCATATGTGTTGGCAGGCCTTGTAGAAGCATGGGGCGGCGAAAGCATCGATTATCCTGAGCGAAGGCATTGCTGTGGGTTTGGTTTTAGAAACTATATAGTCAAAGCAGATCGAGGTTATTCCCTAACACATTCCAGAATTAAATTTGAATCCATGTATCCCTTTAAACCAGATTTAATCCTTACCAATTGCCCAGGTTGCAACATGTTTATGGATAGGTGGCAATATGTGATTGCTGAAACTGAAGGAAAAACATACGGAGATACACCCGGGTATGGTATTCCTGTACTTACATTTGAGGAACTAACTGCACTTGTTTTAGGTTATGATCCTTGGGAAATTGGTCTTCAAATGCATCAAGTCCCCGTAGAACCTTTACTTAGAAAGATGGGAATTGATTTCGATCCTGCAGGCAGATATTATGGTCCTGATGGTACTTTTTTGGGAAAACCTGAAAAACCTTCATTTTTAAAAATCGAATGATATGACAGATCAATGGTATGATGTTGTTGTGATTGGAGGAGGTGTAGGAGGGATGCAAGTAGCTATAGCATTAGCTGATCGTGGGCATCGTGTTGCTCTGGTCGAAGCTCATGCGGATTTGGGTGGTAAACTTCTCGGATATGCAAAGTTGTTCCCATCATTTGAAAATGCAGAGCAGGTTGTGGATGAATTAAAAAATCAACTGGACAGTTCTGGTGTTGCTGTTTTCACCAATACAAAAGCACGTGATATAACTGAAAATACCAAAGGCTATGATGTTATGATAGAAAACGCTGACACACCTTTTCATGGACGAACTATAGTTTTAGCTTACGGATTTGACATTTTTGATCCTACCCTAAAAGAAGAATATGGGTATAATATCATTCGTGGGGTTTATTCAAGCGTGGACTTTGAAAAAATGATGAAAGAAAAATCTTTCAGCAAATATTTTGGAGAAAAACCACAAGGTTTCGGGTTTGTGCATTGTGTTGGTTCGCGGGATGAAAAAGTAAAAAATAATTATTGTAGCAAAGTATGTTGCATAACAGCCATAAAACAAGCAATGGAGATAAAGGAACATTATCCTTCTGCTGATGTATTTTGTTTTTACATGGATCTACGCTTGCATGAACTGTTTTTTGAAAAACTTTATAAGCAGGCTCAAAAAGAATATGGCATTCATTTTATTCGAGGAAAGGTGTCTGAAGTAGCAAATTCTCAGCAGGGGAAAGTTGCTTTTAAGGTTGAAGACACTCTGCTTTCAAGACCTTTGCGTATTGAACTGGATGGACTTTTCTTAATGGTCGGAATCGAAGCTTACAAGGGTAAGTTTCCATCTTTGAAATTACCTTTGAATGAGTTTGATTTTGTAGATCCTGGTATAGAAACCCTTGCTACGCAGGGTGAAAGAGGTATATTCTTCGTAGGAACAACCAAAGGCCCTCGTTCTATAAAGGAAACATTACAGGATGCCACATACGTTAGCATGCAAGTTCACAATTATCTTTTAAACCATGGCAAATAAATTTGGTTTTGGAGCATTACAACCACGTTCTATAACTGTTCATTTACCTCTCGATTCTTTGTATCAAAAAATGGTAAATGCTGAGCCTTCGCTTCGTTTATGTATTAACTGTGGTATGTGTAGTTCTGTTTGCACGGCCAATCGTTTTGAAGAAACACAATTTCATAAAATGGTAATTCTTTTACGGTATGGCTTGCAAGAAGAAGCTTTTACCTATGCTAGAAGATGCGTTCTTTGTGGGAATTGTATTCTAACATGTCCACGAAATGTAAATATTCGACACGTTATGTTTCTTTTAAAAAAGGAAATCCATGAACATTCACTTTGATCCTTTTGTTTTACCTTTTTTCTTTGGTGTACTGATTTGGTTGTTTATTTTTTTGTGGAAGATTGTAAACTGGATTGATGAAATACCTCTTTCGCAGCGTAAAATTATATGGTACAATATTTTTTCCTCTAAATTTATTGAAGCAATAAAAATTATTTTTCTTGAGTCGTTGATTCATCGAAAGATATTTAAGAAAAATCCACTTTTGGGTTACATGCACATGAGTATTGCTTTTGGTTGGTTTTTGCTGATTGTTTTTGGTTCCATGGAATCCAAGTTTGGGCAGCATGATGTTTTTAACATGCCGTGGGACCCCATTTTCTTTAATTATTTTGAACCAGAACGCTCTCACCATACGCTTGGTCCTTTTTTTATTTTTATCATGGATTTTTTATTACTTTTTATCCTGAGTGGGGTGTTTCTTGCGTGGTTAAAACGTGTATTTACGAAGTGGTTTGGTATTAAAAAGAATACAAAGCTCTTTGTCCTTGATAAAATTGCACTTTACTCACTGTGGTTAATTTTTCCATCGCGACTTTGGGTTGAATCGCTCAACGCTGCAAATCATAACAACGGTGGTTTTTTGACACAGTCGATTGGAAATCTGCTAGCTCAAGTTGTTGACACCAGAATGTTAGAGTATCCCTCATGGTGGGTGTATTCTTCTGTTTTATTTGTATTTTTTGTCACGCTTCCTTTTTCTAGATACATGCATATTGTTACAGAGCCATTTCTGATCCTTTTTAGAACACTGGGTGCAGTTCCTGAAAATGAAATTCGAGGGTATGCAAAACTTGAGATTAATTCTTGTAGCCGTTGCGGAATATGTATCGATAGCTGTCAGCTTTTTCATGATGCTCAAATAACCAATATACAGGGAGCTTATTTTATTCAAAGTGTGCGATATAATTTTCCTTTTTCTTCTCAACTTATGAATTGTTTGCAATGTGGTCGTTGCAATATTGATTGCCCTGTTGGGATTGATATTGTTCATCTGAAAGATGTAGTTAGAACCAAACAGCATGAAAAGTTACCACTTCAACTTTCGTATCCCAGCATGATTAAGTCAAATAGTGACCATGCTCCCCATGTGATTTTTTTCGCTGGATGTATGACACGACTCTCTCCATCACTCGTAAATTCCTTTTTATGGCTTTTGAATTATGCAGGAATTACATATGATTATATTGACCGAGACCATGCCATGTGTTGTGGAAGACCGTTAATTCAAGCGGGTCTTACAGAGGCTGCTCAAAAACTTATAGCTGAAAACAAAAAAATATTCATGAAGCACCTGTCCATGGTTCTGGTAACTACCTGTCCTATTTGCCTCCAAACTTTTAAAAACGATTATCATTTACCTAAGCATGTATTGCATCATAGCGAACTTTTATATATGCTTGTTAAAGCAAACCGATTACCTTCTGTAAAACTCCCCATCGAGATTGTTTACCATGACTCATGTGAATTAGCTTTTCGTCAACATATTAAGAAAGAACCTCGAATTGTACTAAAGCAAATTGGTCATGTGGTTAACGAAGATGAGAATCAACCCCATTGGTGCTGTGGAGGAAGTACTTCCAATGTAAACATAACCTACGAGCAACGCATGAAGGTTGCTTCAGCAGCTCTAAGACGACTGAATGTAAAGGAAGAAACTTACTTTTCAACATCATGTCCTTTATGTAAAAAAACCTTTAAAAATGCAGGGCATCAAAAAACTTACGATATTGCGGAATTGTATGCTCTTGCTTTACAGCAAAAACTTACCCCATCCTTTAAGTCTACAAAAAAAGAGGAAAAAACATGGGTATGATTATCCTGCTATGCTAATGGTTTGAAGCAAACTTTTGTTTAGTAGTTTTAAGCCTTTTGGAATGTCTTCGATTATTTTTTCATTTTTAAAATCAGACAAAATGCGAACAGCATTTTCATTGCTCATGGCACTTAGTTCTGCCAAGTCTTTACGCGTTACATAGCCAGGGATAATATCTGAATTAAAAACTTTCGACAAATACAGCAATGTTTCAGCCATTCGACCCGTGGTTTGTTTTAAGCTTAAACACTTAAGGCGTTGGAACAGGATTTCATAGTTGTCGCAAAGCCACTTTGTAATTGCCTTGTGAAAGTTGGGATTTTGGCTAATTAGACGCAAAACAACTTTTTTTTCAATTAAAAAAACCGTACTTGGAATAAGAGCAATAGTAGTAAAATAATAGCTGTTGCCATAAAGTGAAGACAAGCTAATGAATTCATAAGGTACACTGACCATAAAGGAGTAACTTTTACCATGAAGCCCTTCTACAAAAGATTTTGTAGCTCCTTTGGCAAGGAGAATGAAATACGAAGTGTAAGCTCCTTGTTTTCCAAGCGTTTCGCCTTTTTTAAAAGAAATAGGATTGCAGAGTAGTTGAACAATATCTGACCTCGATAGGCCAAAAGGTAAAAGCCACTCCATAAGGCCAGGAAAATTTTTATTGAGTTCTTTTAGATATTTTTCTTCGCTCACAGAGAGAGCATCGAAGGAAATGGGTTTTAATTTTTTTAATGTTAAAAATGTAGATAATTTTTCAGCTATGGACTTAAGAAGCATGGATTCTTCGTTAAGGAAAATTTCTTTTTTATTCTTTATTGGGCGTGTATAAAAAACGCGAATTTCTCCAATGACTTTATTGTATTCTTTTAGAGGGTAACTCATTTTTAATTCGGTTCGAACGAGTGTGGGGCGATGAAAAATTTTATCTTCTAAAATAATCTCCGCTTCGCAAATGTCTTCATATTTCCAACCTTTGGGAATAGTGTCTAGTAATTTAAGAATAACAGTTTCTTCGTTTTCATTATAATTTGATAATATTTGTTCAACTTCATAAAGGCAAGAAAGCTCTTTTGCTCGCTGAATTAAATCCTCTGTGGAATTGGTGCTAATTAAGTTTTTCATTCAAATCAATTGTCTGGCAAAATTAAAAAAATCAATTCATGAGATGATTTTTGATAAAATAAAGCTTGTGAAATTTGTTTTTTTAACATGGCAAAATAATGTCTTCAAAGAACTACAGGCTAACCTTGTCAAAGGTTGATACTTATGAATGTTGAAAAATTATGCAAAAATAAGAACGGAAATATCTCGGAGAAGTTGAATAATTGCAATCCGTTAGAAAAGCTCTATAGAAGATATGGTCACCGAACATCCTGAATTTGAAAGAACAGGAATTATGGAAAGAATTGTTGAATTTGTTCGTGTTTAATGTTTGAGGTTCCTTGGGTTGATGACCAAAGAAATATTCAAATAAACCGTGGATATCGTGTGCAATTTAACAATGCTATTGGTCCTTACAATAGAGGATTTCGTTTCCACCCAAGTGTTAATCATTCTATTTTGAAGTTTTTAGGTTTCGAACAGATCTTTAAAAACAGGTTAATTTTTTTATCCATGGCTGGGGCAAAGGGTGCTAACGACTTTGAATATCCCGAAGGCAAAAGCTATCGCGAATTCATGCGTTTTTGTCAGAGTTTTATGCTTGAATTGTGGAAAATGGTAGGCCCCGAAATGGATGTTCCTGCAGTTGACATAGGTCTTGGTGCTCTTGAAATCACCTATCTTTATGGCATGTACAAGAAACTTGTTCACGAACATAATGCTGTCTTTAAAGGAAAAGGAATTAAGTGGGGTGGCTCTCTCAATCGCCTTGAAGCTACAGTTTTCGGTGTCCTATATTTTGCCGAAGAAATATTGCTACACGCGGAGAGACCATCAAAGGCAAGGTAGTAGCAGTTTTGTTTTTGGAATGTGGCTTGGGGAGCCATCACAAAGGCTACCCAAATGAGTGCTAAGGTCGTTAAAACTAGTGGACCAAATGGCTACATGAATGACCCAGAAGCCATCTCTGAAAAAAAGATCGACTATTTGCTTAAACTTCGTGCTAGCAAGCAGGACATTTGCAACCCTTGCTTTTACAAATTTCCCGACGCTCAATGTATTCCTAATACAAAGCTATGGAAAGTTAAGTGCGATGTTGCTTTGTTTTGTGCAACTCAAAACGAAGTTAATAAGGATGATGTCATCAACCTTGTTAAAAATGGGTGCATTTGCGTAGCTGAAAGTGCAAACATGCCCTTTACTCCCGAAGCTATTGAAGTATTTCTTGGAAATGACCTATTGTTCTCACCTGGCAATGCTTCAAATGCTGGTGGCGTAGCTGTTTTTGGTCTTGAAAATTTTTAAAATGCTATGAAACTTATAAGGATCGCAGAGAAAGTTAATCGTCGTTTGCGTGAAATCCTCCACAGCATTCATGAATATTGAGTAGAATATGGTAAACAAGAAGATGAATTTGTTAACTATCTAAAAGTTGCTAAAGTTGTAGGTTTTTTGAAGGTTGCAAAAAGCAAGTTAGAACAAGGCATCGTTTTTTTCTTTTACCGACATAATGTTAGTTTTTTAGTACACGAAGCATATCCAGGGGGATAGCCTTTTTTAAATAATGAAGTATTTTTACTGAAAAAATGCAAGCATATTCCATTGGTGTAGACATAGGAGGCACTTTCACCAAAATAGGCATAGTTGATAAACAGGGCAACATACTTTCTAAGACTCAAATACAAACTGCTTCTCATCAAAATGTCGAAGATTTTTTAATGGAAATACGAGATCAAATCAAAAAATTATTTGATCAGTCAAAACTAAAGATTCAGCAAATTGAGGGCATAGGTGTCGGTGCTCCAAATGGAAATGGACTTGATGGTTGCATCCATTATGCTCCCAATCTTCCATGGAAAGGGAAAATTCCTTTAGTCAAGATGTTAGAAAAGATCATCGGCTTACCTGTTTTTCTGAACAACGATGCTAATGCGGCAGCCATAGCTGAAAAAATTTTTGGGCAGGCGCGGGAGAGTAATGATTTTGCTGTAATCACGCTAGGGACAGGTTTAGGGAGTGGGATTTTTTCGCAGGGCAAGCTTCTTTATGGAGCTACAGGCATGGCTGGAGAACTCGGTCATACCATTTTGTTTCCTAATGGTCGCCTATGTAGTTGTGGAAATAAAGGTTGCGTGGAGACATATGTGTCCGTGAGAGGGTTTTTGCAAAACTATCGAGAGCTTGTAGGAAAAAACACGGAGGTACCTCCAGAAAAAATCCTAGCACTAGCCATGCAGGGGAACGCTTTAGCCCAGCAAGCCATTGAACTAACGGCCTATTACTTGGGAATTGCTTTAGCTAACTTGGTAAACCTTTTTAGCCTTGATCTTATCCTTTTAACAGGTGGATTGATGACCCAAGGCGAAATGTTTTTACCTCATATTCAGCAGAGTTTTAAAGATCATGTTTTACCTGTTTTTGAAAATGTAACGATAAAACTTTCCCAGTTCAACACATCAGAGGCTGGACTTTTGGGAGCTTCGGCTTTGGTATATTATCACAACTGAAAAACAATTCTAACTTTTTTATTTTTAAAATTTTCATGCAACTTTGCAAAAAATAAGGCTATGTTTCGATTTTTGAAAAGTAGTATGCTTGCTTTTCTGCTTGTTTTAACTTTCCCAGCAAGAGCCGATGAAGGCATGTGGCTTCCCCTATATTTGTCTACAATGGGTGATAGTGCTTTGCAGGCTATGGGTTTTCGTATTTCGGCAGAACAATTGTATTCCGTTAATCACAGTAGTTTGAAGGATGCTGTAGTTCTCTTTGGTAGAGGGTGCACGGGGGTTTTTGTAAGTAAAGATGGCTTGTTGCTTACCAATCATCATTGTGGATATGGAGCCATTCAGCGGTTGAGTTCTGTTGACCATGATTATATTACACATGGATATTGGGCGAAAAACAGAGAAGAAGAATTGCCTGCAGCTGGACTTACCGTTTCCATTTTAGTTCGAATGGAAGATGTGACTTCGCAAATTCTGGGAAAAATGCCATCTACCCTAAAGGCAAATGAAAAACAAGTATGGCTCGATAAGCAAATAAAAAACCTCATTCAGCAGGCTACTCAAAACACGCACTACAAAGCTGTGGTTAAAGAATTTGATTATGGAAATCAATACATTTTGATGGTTTACGAGATCTTTGAAGATGTGAGACTGGTTGGTGCTCCTCCAAGCTTTATTGGTTCTTTCGGGGGCGACTACGACAACTGGGAATGGCCAAGGCATTCGGGCGATTTTTCAGTGTTTAGGGTTTATGCTAATAAAGACAACAAGCCAGCTCCATACAATAAGGACAATGTACCTTATCATCCCTCTTATGTTCCTTCCATATCTTTAAAAGGTGTTCATGAAAACGATTTTGTTTTTGTTTACGGCTTTCCTGGTCAAACACAACACTACTTAACAGAGGATGGAATACGCTTGATTACTGAGAAACACAACGACATTGCCGTGGCCTTGCGAGATATTCGCTTAAATGTTTTGCGCAGTTTCATGCAGCAGAACGATACGCTTTTTTTGCTTTATGCCAATCAGTACGCTGGTATTGCTAATTACTGGAAAAAGATGAAAGGCGAAAGCTGGGGCATAAAACGTGTTAAAGGTATCGAAAAACGAAGGGATGAAATTGAAAAGTATTTGTCCAGCATAAGTTCTCCAACTATGAAGACTCATTTTTTGCAACTAAAAGATTCCATTTCTGCTTTGTATCAGCAATATGAACCATATTATTTGATAAGTACATACTTGTACGAAGGATGGTTTAGCGTGGGAGCTGTTCGCTACGCCTTGGGTTGGCTTGATATCTACGATTCGTTGAAGAAAGGTAAAACACCATTGGAATTAAGTACTTTGATTCAGGATAGATGGGCAAATTTTTTGAAGCAATATAGGTATTCTGTTGAGAAAGCCCAACTCATTGCCTTGCTTGAAAAGCTAAAAGAAGTGAATGCTTATCCCTACGTTAAGCAGCTAAAAATATGGAATGAGCTCTTTAATTCAACCCAGTATGCTCAAACGCTTTCGACTTGGATGGATCAAAGCCTCTTGTTTTCTCAGCAAAAAATTAAAAAATTCGTGGATCTATCCTCTAAGAAAGCCATAGCCATGTTGGAAAGCGATCGCTTTTTTAAATTAATTGGAGAAATGTATGATTATTTGAAACATGTTGATGCTTATGTGCGTTCCTATGAAAGTCAGCTAAAGAATTTGTACGTGGATTGGGTCAAATTATATTACATCGTTGCAGAACCTCAGAAGCGATATCCTGACGCCAATAGTACGCTACGAGTTGCGTGGGGCAGGGTAAGGGGTTTTCAACCTCGGGATGCTGTTTATTATAACTATTACACTACTCCGCAGGGCGTATTTGAAAAAACGTTAAATGAAGTTAAAGATTATCAAGTGGATAGCACTTATTATACGCTACTTCGTTCGAAAAATTACGGAAGGTATGCAAACGAGAAAGGAGAATTGGTCTTATGTTTTCGTTCAAATACACATACTACGGGAGGTAACAGTGGAAGTCCAGTGTTTAATGAGCGGGGCGAACTCGTTGGATTAAATTTCGATCGAGCTTGGGAAGGGACCATGAGCGATCTCCTTTATGACGAAAATGTTTGTGGAAATATTGTATTAGATATCCGTTATTGCTTGTGGGTTATAGATGTGTATGCTCGTGCTGGGTATTTGCTAGATGAAATGCAACTTATCCACTAAGAGTTATTCCCAGTACAGCAAAATTTTTTGGCAATAAAAATCATTGTGTTCTGGACAACGGAAAACTACTTTAAAGTCGGGAGTAATGTAGATAAAGTCATCTTCCTCTTCTTCGTCTGGGCTACCGAAAATATCTATAATTTCGTCGATGTGCTTATCAATTAAATCTGCTTTTGGGTCATCGATTTCATATTTATCAAGCCATTCAAAGGTGTAGCGAACTCTCTTGTCGTTGCCTAAAAAAATGGTTTCTACTTTTTCGGTTTCTCGATCAAAGCTAATGGAAAGAATGTCGATGTTGTAATATTGATAATAATAAACAAAGAAATGATTGTCTGGATTGTCGTACACCATGTCAGGAAGGCCAATATACTTCTCCACTTCTGCAACCGTATCGCCCTGAATTAACCCTAAAAATTTATTAAAATCTCTAAGCCTCATATCTTTTTCAGTTCTTACGGCAAAGTTAAGAAAATTTTTGCATCAAACTATTGCAAAGCAAAAGGATGTGATATATTTGATTATCAGTCAAAAACATTCATCTTTGCTTTTTTGTTAACCAATTGTTAACCATGTAAAATTTGCAATGTTGAAATTGTATAATATTTTTGTTCAAAATATGAAGATTATGCGTAAAGTTTTTCTCTTTTCGATTGCCATTGGAGTTGTAATTTTGGGTCAATTGAGGGCCCAGAATAATGTAGGAATTGGGACAACAACACCTCATGCCAGTGCTCTGTTGGACTTAACAGCTACCGATAAAGGATTACTCATCCCGCGTGTAGCGTTAGTGGCTGCTAACAATGGAACAACGCCTGTTAACGGACCGGCTACGGGTTTGTTGGTTTACAATACAGGCACCGGTGGCCTTACACCTGCCGGTTTTTATTATTGGAATGGCTCTCAATGGGTTCAAATTGGAGCTGGTAGTGGTTCTTCGTGTGTAACTCTTGACCAAGCTTATAACTGCGGTGGAAACGGAGCAGGTCGTACCATAAATGCATTGTATGGTTCTGTAACTATTAATGTGACTTCATTAAGCACTTCAACAGAAGCACTTAAAGGTTCTGTGGCTAATGGAACAAATTCTGCTCCTACAGTAGCCTTATATGGTCAGCATACAGGACAATATGGCGTAGGTGTCTATGGAGAAACAACTTTAAGTAACAATCTTTTTCCTGGTGTTGCAGGTAGTAGCTCTGCAAACAATGCAAATACAAGCATCTACCCTGCTGGGGTCTCAGGTTACTTTGAAGGTTCAGGCATTGGTGCAGGAGTGTGGGGTGAAAGTGATGCTAATGTTTCAGGGAGTGGATCTAATACAGGAGTTTATGGATCCGGGTTTGGTAACAAATCTTTTGGAGGTAGATTTTATTCCAGGTTTTATCCTGGATTAGATGTTACCACGGGGGCTAATTCAAGTGGTGTTCCGGCAGTTCAATTTTATTCTACGGGGGCAAACATTTCTCTTCCTGCTTTGCTTTCTGTTGGTTTTGTGCAGTTTACGGTTTCTAATAATGTAGCTTCTTCGATTCTTCTTAATAATCTTGCAGGTGAGCCAACTATAGCTCCTAATCAACCTGATTATGGTTATCTGGGTACTTCAACAACATTTTGGTATCGGGGTTATGCTCAAGCTTGGAATCAAGTATCAAGAAGAGAGTTAAAGCGTAGTTTTCAATCGTTAAGTGATGAATATGCAGACTTAGCCATGAATGATATTCGTCAGATGAAGCCTACTTTTTACAAATACAAGAATGAGAAGGATGAATACGATTCATCGCAACCAAGTAAAACAAGATATAACTACCATCTAGGTTTTATTGTTGATGAGGTTCCTGATTATATTAAAGATAATACTTTTATGGCGATAGATTTGTATGCTCTTGGGAGTCTTGCTATTACTGGTGTTCAGAATGTAGACAAACGTTTACAACAACTTGAACAGCATGGGCAAGTCTCTGATTTTGGAACTGCTTCGATGCAAGGAAATGAAATCCGAATAGAATATTCGGCCCAATTTAAGCAGTTGTCTTTACAGGATGTGCCTGTGGTTTCTATAACACCTACTACCCCAGGTGCACGTTTTTACATTAAGAGTCAAGATCGCAACGGTTTTACACTTGTTTCTGAAAATGGTCCTATGTCTTTTAATTGGATGGCCGTAGCTCGAGTTGCTGAAAAGAAAAATAATAATCAAATTCCTGCTGATGTTTTAGCTCAAATTCGTATAGATGAAACAAAGAAGAAGCAAATGATGGATTGGGCTAATAGCTTGAAGCAACCACCACTTTTGCAACTCGTTGGCCATGATACAGATCCTTCTCAACATAGAACCATGCGGATTAAAACCCGTTAAACATTGTTCCTATGAAAAGATACCTATTTATAATAATAAGTATATGGGCTGCTCTGTGGTGGTTTGATTCATCGGGGCAGCTCGTATACAATAATGGATCGACCATATTTTTGGCTACCGGTGCTACGGTGCAAGTAAATGGTTCCGTCCAAAATCAAGCTGGAACCATCACTGTTTCAGGAAGCCCAGCAGCTAATATTTACATAACTGGAGATCTTACCAACAATGATATTATCAATGGAGCCGGAAATATACATCTGTGGGGAAATTGGATAAACAATGCTACGTTTAATCACAACAACGGAACGGTTTTTCTAAAAGGAGGAAATCAGACCCTTGGCGGAACACAGGTTACAACTTTTTATAACTTAACCTTGATGGGAACGGGTATTAAGACCCAAGCTATCAATGAAATTGTGGCTGGAGTGCTGAATTTAAATGACCGTGAACTGGCTACGCAAACGTATACCATGTTTGTGACAAATACTGCTACCAATGCCATACAGCGAACTACTGGTTTTGTAAGCAGTTTGAACGGAGGCTATCTTTCTCGCCAAACCAATCAAAGTGCTACCTATCTTTTTCCTGTGGGCTCTAGTGCGGGAACTCTTCGTTATCGACCTGTGGAGCTAACGCCTGCCAGTGCTAATCCAAATACTTATGTAGTTCGCATGGCAAATGTTGATGCTACAACAGAAGGGTACGATCGTTCTCAAGTTGAAGCTGGACTTTGCCAAATCAATCCCTATTTTTATCATCAGATTAATCGAACAGCAGGAAGTGATGCTGTCAACATGCGGATTTATTATGATGTAGCAACCGATGGGAATTGGAATTTATTAGCTCGATGGTATACTTCACCAAATGAATGGAAAGCTCTTGCAGGTTCTTCCACCTCATCAGGGACACCCATGTATTATGGATGGGTGAATGCATGGAATGATTTCAGTCAGCAGGCTTTTGCCTTAGCTCGTACTGCTCCCACGGTTAATCTTGGCAACGATACGACCATTTGTAGTGGAACTACCCTTACATTAAATGCAGGAGCTGGGTTTGATTCTTATCAGTGGAACACGGGTGCAACAACCTCTAGTATTAATGTAAGTGCAGGAGGCACATACAGTGTTACCGTCACAGCGGGGCTTTGTTCAGCCAGAGATACCATAAATATCACGGTAGTGAACACCCCTGTGGTTGATCTGGGTCCCAATCAGAATGCATGTAATGGGAACACGGTTCAACTAGACGCTGGCAACCCTGGAGCAACATATCAGTGGAACACAGGCGCTACTACCCAGACCATTACTGTTTCAAGTAGTGGAACCTATAGTGTAACAGTTACCAATGCTGGCCTTTGCTCTGCAACCGATCAGGTAACCATAACATTTTATCCAAATCCTGTGGTAAATCTAGGTAATGATACTTCTATTTGTCAGGGCTCGTCACTTACTTTGAACGCAGGAAATCCTGGAGCTACTTACCTTTGGAGCACAGGGCAAACATCCCAAACCATAAATGTTTCTTCAGGTGGAACCTATGGGGTAACTGTTACTTACGGTGGAGTCTGTACAGCTAGCGACCAAATCACCATTACTCTTTTACCTTCACCTACTGTGGATTTGGGACCCGATATAACCTTGTGCAGTGGACAGCAAGCTACTTTGGATGCTGGCAACCCTGGAGCAACATATCAGTGGAACACGGGCGCTAACTCACAAACCATCATAGTCTCCACATCGGGGACGTATAGTGTTACGGTAACCAATTCTAACAATTGCTCTTCAAGTGATGCGGTCACGGTAAACGTACTTCCTTATGCTGATGCGTCCATTACAACAGCTGACACGGAATATTGTTCCAATGAAGGTGTTGTTCAATTAACGACAGCCACATCTGGTGGAGTGTGGAGTGGACCAGGTATTACTAATTCGTCTTCAGGTTTGTGGAATCCAGCTATTGCCGGAAGTGGAACCCATCAGATTATTTATACCATTAGCGGTCAATGCGGCGATGCTGATACCATTTATCTGATTGTATATCCTGCCCCTGTAGTTGATTTGCATATTCAAAACCAAACATGCATTGATTCAGCAGATGCTAAAGCATGGGTAACGGTAACGAATGGAACACAACCTTACACTTATCACTGGAGCAACAATCAAACGACAGATAGTATTGTAAATGTACTGCCAGGTGTGTATAGCGTTACTGTTACGGATGCTAAAGGTTGTCGTGATGTGAAGAGTGGAACCATTTTAGCTTCTAATACATATTGCGGAGATATTGGAATCTGGATTCCTGATATTTTCTCTCCGAATGGTGATGGTCAAAACGATGTACTTTATTTGCTAGGCGGTGGAGTAAAAGAACTTAAGTTTTTCATTTACGACCGCTGGGGTGAAAAAGTTTTTGAAACGACAACCTTAAGCGAAGGCTGGGACGGTACTTTCCGTGGTAAACCTGTTGATCCTGGTGTCTTTGTGTACTATTTATCTGCAACCTTTGTGAATGGTGAATCCATTGTCAAGAAAGGAAATATCACTGTCGTTAGGTAATAAAAATAGTAGCCATGAAAAAACAATACATATTTTTAATTATAATCCTTGTCTTTCACGTTGTGAGGGGGCAAGATTATCATTTTTCATTTTTTAATGAAACTGCTTTAAACTTGAATCCTGCTAATGCAGGAGCTTTTTCTGGAGATCAGCGAGGTTACGTCGGCTACAGAAATCAATGGAAGAGTGTTACCGACGCATATGTTACCTACTATGCTAGTTTTGATGCAGGAATAGCCAAAAAAACTGCTCAAACAGGATTTTTGGCCTTGGGTGGCTACCTCATATCTGATAAAGCTGGATCTAGTAATTATAAAACGTTTAAGCTGAACTTTTCTGTAGCTTATCATGTCATTTTAACGCAAAACAGTATTTTATCTGCCGGTTTAAGTGGTTCTTATTTTCAACAAAGCTTTGATCAAACGGGGTTGTTTTGGCACAATCAGTTTACAGGAAATGGCTTTGATGCATCCCTTCCGAGTGGTGAAAATATAATTTCTGAAAGGAAATCACATGGTGATGTATCTGCAGGAATGTTATATAGCTTTTCCAGTAATGAAACTTCGATGGCTTCCAACGATGGAGTGAAAATGAATGTTGGAATAACTTATCAGCATATCAATCGACCGGATATAAGTTTTACCTCATTGGATGCAAAGAAACTTTACGGCAAGCTGCTTATGCATGCAAGAGCTCAAATTGGACTTTTTTACACGAATACAGCAATCATACCGCAACTTATGACTGCTTTTCAAGGACCTTTTAGAGAAATTACGCTGGGTTTAGGTGCCCGTTACATGTTAAAAGAGCAATCGCATTATACGGGATTTGTGAAAGAATCTGCTATTACCTTTGGGGGATATTTTCGAGTTGGCGATGCTGTTAACCCTTACATGCTTTTTGAAATTGGAAGCGTTGCGTTTGGGTTGGTATACGACATCAATGTTTCTCAATTAAGCAAAGCTTCGAATGGCCGTGGTGCTTTCGAGATCATGCTTCAATACATCAATCCAAATCCGTTTAAATACAGACGAAGTGCGGCTAACAATAGTTTCTTCTAAGCGTTTTTAATGAAAGTATTTTATTAAATATTCCCAAAAGAGCTGTCGTGTAGACAGCTTTTTTTATTTTTTGCACAGTGAGAACTTCATTTTTCATTTTGTTTTTAAAAATTTTTCTATTTTTGCAAAGCAGAAGGTCTCATGGCCGAGTGGCTAGGCAACGGTCTGCAAAACCGTGTACAGCGGTTCGAATCCGCTTGAGACCTCAGATGGGTAAGTTGGTGTTGCGAAGGTTTTTAAAAAAATAAATTTTTTTCCAAAAATTTTTGTCAGTTCAAAAAAACTCTCTACCTTTGCAGTCCCAAAATGGGGTAAAAGTAATTTATTACATATGCCAACAATACAACAATTAGTAAGAAAAGGACGTGAGAAGATTAAGAAAAAGAGCAAAAGTCCTGCTTTAGAAGGGAATCCCTTTAAGCGAGGAGTATGCACACGTGTTTATACTACAACTCCAAAGAAGCCTAATTCAGCTTTGCGTAAAGTAGCACGTGTACGTTTGACCAATGGCTATGAAGTTACTGCTTACATTCCAGGTGAAGGACATAATTTGCAGGAACACAGTATTGTCCTGATAAGAGGTGGTCGTGTGAAGGATTTGCCAGGTGTTCGCTATCACATCGTTCGTGGAGCTCTTGATGCTGCTGGTGTTGAAAACAGAAAACAACAACGATCGAAATACGGAACAAAACGTCCCAAGAAAAAATAAATATATATGAGAAAAGGAAGAGCCAAAAGACGTGAGGTCTTACCCGATCCGAAATACGGTGAAGTTCTGGTAACTAAGTTTGTTAATAACTTAATGAAAAACGGTAAAAAGAATAAAGCTTTTAAAATTTTTTATGAGTCACTCGAAATAGTCGCTAAAAAATCTAATGAAGATGGGTTGGAAGTATTTAAGAAGGCACTAGCGAATGTAACTCCTCAGGTTGAAGTACGTAGCCGTCGTATTGGTGGTGCCACCTTCCAGATACCAACAGAAATTCGCCCTGAAAGAAAGATGAGCATCGGGATGAAAAACTTGATTTTATTTGCTCGCAAAAGGAACGATAAAGGAATGGCTGCTAAATTAGCTTCTGAAATACTTGCAGCATATAAAGAAGAAGGTGGAGCATTCAAGCGCAAAGAAGATATTCATAGAATGGCTGAAGCTAACAAAGCTTTTGCTCATTTCAAAGTATAATTATAATTTATGGAATTAACGTCAGTAAGAAATATAGGAATCATGGCACATATTGACGCCGGTAAAACGACAACTACCGAGCGTATCCTATATTATACTGGCGTTAATTATGAAATGGGCGAAGTCGATGAAGGTACCGCTACCATGGACTGGATGGTCCAAGAGCAGGAACGTGGTATTACCATAACTTCTGCTGCTACTGCTGTCTATTGGTATCTCAATAACCAAAAATATCACATAAATATTATTGATACTCCAGGGCATGTAGACTTCACAGCTGAAGTCGAAAGGTCTTTGAGAGTGCTCGATGGTGTAATTGCTATTTTTTGTGCTGTAGGTGGTGTTCAACCTCAAAGTGAGACGGTTTGGCGTCAGGCCAACAAGTATAAAGTTCCCCGGATCTGTTATGTGAATAAAATGGATCGTCAGGGGGCAGACTTTTTCAGAGTTATTCAGCAAATTAAGGATAAACTAGGAGCCAATCCACTAGCATTGCAACTTCCTCTTTTTGAAGGTGAAGTTTTTGTAGGGGTTGTTGACCTCATCGAACGAAAGGCTTTCAAGTGGGATCAGGCTTCCCTTGGTAAAGAATTTTTCGAGGTTCCCATTCCTGAAGAATTGTTGTCTCAGGTTGAAGAGTATCGAGAAAAGATTTTAGAAGCTGTTGCAGAACATAATCAAGAACTTCTCGAAAAGTTTATTGACGACCCTTCCAGCATCAACGAGGAGGAAATTCGTGCAGAACTGAGAAAATTGACCATTGAAAACAAAGTTTATCCTGTTTTTTGTGGAGCTTCTTTTCAAAACATAGGCGTTCAAAAGTTATTAGATGCTGTGTGTTATTATTTGCCAAATCCTCTCGATATTCCTCCAGTAGAAGGTTTGCATCCCAAGACAGGAGCTAAAGAAGTTCGACACTCCTCCCCAGATGAATCACTAGCAGCATTAGTCTTCAAAATTGCAAATGATCCATTTGTAGGACGTTTATCTTATGTTCGCATTTATAGCGGAAAAATTACTCAAGGAGAACAAGTTTATAATGCTAACAATGGAAAAAAAGAACGAATTGCTCGCTTATTGAGGATGCACTCAAATAAACAAATACCACTTGAGACCCTTGAAGCTGGAGATATTGGAGCCATTGTTGGACTTAAGTTTTCAAAAACTGGCGAAACTCTTTGCGATGAAAAACATCCTATCGTTCTCGAAGCTATTGAATTTCCTGAACCTGTTGTTAATATAGCTATTGAACCTCAAACCCAAACTGATATTGACAAGCTATTGCAGGCTCTGAACAAATTTGCTGATGAAGATCCTACTTTTAGCGTAAAAGTTGATGATGAGAATGGCCAAACTATCATAAGTGGAATGGGTGAACTTCATCTTGAAATTATCGTTGATAGACTTAAACGTGAATACAATCTTGAAGTAAATTTAGGAAAGCCTCAGGTTGCTTATAGAGAAGCTGTTGCTAAAGAAATTTTGCATCGAGAAATTTATCAGCAACAAACAGGCGGGAAGGGTAAATTTGCAGACATTGAAATTTTCGTTAAACCTCTTTCACTAAGTCAAAAGGGACTTGTTTTTATTAACCATGTAAAAGGTAAGCAAGTTCCCAAAGAAATAGAACAAGCCATTCATCGCGGTATCCTTAATGCCATGCAAACAGGTGTTTTTGCGGGCTATCCAGTCTATCATGCTCACGTAGAATTGACCAATATAAATATCCATCCAGTAGATAGTGACCCGTTGGCCTTTGAAATTTGTGCTTCACTTGCTTTCAGAGAAGCTTGCAGAAAAACCAATATGCATCTACTTGAACCTATCATGAAACTTGAAATTGTCACTCTTGAAGACTATCTGGGAGATGTGACCAGTGATATTACCCGTCGTCGGGGTGAGATCGTGGCTGTTGAACCTCAAATTCAAGCTGTTTCTGTTAAAGCATATGTGCCTCTGGCTGAAACTTTTGGATACGTCACAACACTAAGAAGTCTAACTTCTGGAAGAGCTACGAGTACCATGGAGTTTTCACACTATGCTATAGTTCCAACAGAGCTTGTTCGAGAAATTGTTTTTAAAACCAAAGGAATTATTGTTCGTCAAGATTAAAAATAATAAGCCGTGAATAATAGAATTCGCATTAAATTAAAATCGTACGATCACTACCTGGTAGACAAATCAGCAGAAAAAATTGTAAAAACAGCCAAGGCAACCAATGCCATTGTAAATGGACCAATTCCTTTACCCACTGAAAAAAGAATCTACACGGTAAACAGGTCGACGTTTGTGCATAAGGAATCTCGTGAACAATTCCAATTATGCACTTACAAACGTCTCATTGATATTTACTACAACGAACGTTTAAAAACCATTGATGAATTGATGAAACTTGAACTACCTCGTGGTGTTGAAGTCGAAATTAAAGTCGTATAATTTAAAACAGCACAAGCATGTCAGGACTGATTGGAAGAAAAATTGGAATGACTAGCTTCATCGATGCCTCTGGAAAGATGATTCCATGCACAGTCATTGAAGCTGGTCCTTGTGTGGTAACCCAAGTTAAATCTAAAGAAAAAGACGGTTACGATGCTATTCAATTAGGATTTGATGAACGAAAAGAAAGTAAAACTCCAAAGCCACTTCTTGGGCACTTTAAGAAAGCTAATACTACTCCCAAGAAAATTCTCATGGAATTTACTCGTTTCGAAGAAGGAAAACGTAAAAGTTTAGGTCAGGTAATTACGGTAGCAGAAGTATTTGAAGAAGGTGAATTTATCGATGTCACTGGAATTTCAAAAGGAAAAGGATTTCAGGGAGTAGTAAAAAGGCACGGATTCGCAGGTGTTGGGGAAAGTACCCATGGTCAGCACAACCGTCAAAGAGCTCCAGGATCGCTAGGTGCATCTTCTTTTCCCAGCCGTGTATTTAAAGGTTTGCGAATGGCTGGACGTGATGGTGGAAAAAAAGTAAAGGTTATTAATCTTCAGATTGTAAAGATTTTACCCGAAAAGAATTTGTTATTGGTGAAAGGCTCTGTGCCTGGACCAGTTGGTGGTTATTTAAAACTTGAAAGATGGATATAAAAGTATATAACATTCAAGGAAAAGAAGTGGGTAGAACCGTGGAATTGGACGAAAGCGTATTTAATGTCCAGCCTAACCCACATGTAGTCTATTTAGATGTAAAAAGAATTTTAGCTGATAAACGTCAAGGAACACATAAAGCTAAAGAACGTAGCGAAATATCTGGGTCAACGCGAAAGTTATACAGACAAAAAGGAACAGGTGGAGCAAGACGCGGTGATATTAACTCTCCCTTGTTGATTGGTGGTGGACGAGTTTTTGGACCTAAGCCACGTGATTATAATTTGAAAATCAACAAGAAGGTTTCTGCTTTAGCACGTAGAATTGCCTTGTCAGAAAAATTGCGCGAGGATGCTATCCGTGTTATTGACAACATAGCTTTTGAGACACACAAAACAAAAGAAGCTTATCAATTTTTGAAAAATTTTAATGCTGCTGAAAAAAAATCACTTTTGGTGCTGGACGAATGGAATTATAATGTAAATTTGTCGACCAGAAATTTATCTAACGTGGAAGTTATAAGTGCTTCAGATTTAAACACTTACGATATTTTGAGGGCTGATATGTTATTTATTTCAGAAAAGTCCCTCGATATCATAAGTGCTTTGTGGGGTAAGAAAGAACAAAATTTAAACGTCTAAGTTATGGAAATTAATGATATTATCATCAAGCCCTTGTCGACTGAAAAAATGACCCAACTTGGAGAAAAATTAAACAAGTATGGGTTTATCGTACACAAAAAAGCTAATAAACTTCAAATTAAAAAAGCCATCGAAAAATTGTATAATGTTAAGGTGGTTTCAGTTAATACTATGCTTTATAGAGGTAAGAGAGTCGTAAGATATACCAGAAGGGGATGGATTGAAGGAAGAAAAGATGCTTTTAAAAAAGCTATTGTAACCCTTGCTGAAGGTCAAAAGATTGATTTTTACAGTAACATTTAAAAAAGTAAAACATGGGTCTGAAGAAATTTAAACCTGTAACCCCTGGACTAAGATTTAAAGTCATCAGTAATTTTGAGGAAATTACGTCCACTAAGCCCGAAAAGACTTTGTTGATTTATCATAAAAGTACAGGTGGCCGTAATAACCAGGGAAAAATGACCATGCGCTATCGTGGCGGTGGTCATAAAAGAATGTATAGAATAATTGATTTTAAGAGAAATAAAGATGGGATTCCTGCTGTAGTTAAGACCATTGAATACGATCCCAATAGAAGTGCGCGCATTGCTCTGGTAGTTTATAAGGATGGCGAAAAACGTTATATTTTAGCTCCACAAGGTTTGAAAGTTGGCCAAACTATACTTTCAGGACCAGGAGCTCCTATAGAAATTGGAAATACTTTACCTCTCAGTGAAATTCCTCTTGGAACTTTAATTCACAATGTTGAACTACACCCAGGTCAAGGAGGCAAATTAGCCCGTGCCGCTGGTAGTTACATGCAACTTTTATCTAAAGAAGGCAAGTATGCTGTGGTGAAAATGCCCAGTGGTGAAACACGTTTAATTCTTCAAACGTGCCGAGCAACTATTGGTGCTGTTTCCAATCCTGAACATAATCTCGAAAGAAGTGGTAAAGCTGGACGTTCGAGATGGTTAGGCCGAAGACCTCGTACCCGTGGTGTTGCTATGAACCCTGTTGATCACCCGATGGGTGGTGGCGAAGGAAGAGCTTCTGGTGGTCATCCACGTTCTCGCAAAGGACTGTATGCAAAAGGTAAGAAGACAAGAGGTAAGAAGCCCACTGATAAATTTATTATTGAAAGAAGAAAAAAATAAGGTAGTATGAGTCGATCGTTAAAAAAAGGACCTTACGTTCACTATAAACTGTTAAAAAGAGTTTTAGAAGCTCAAAAAACAGGGAATAAAAACCCTATTAAAACGTGGTCGCGAGCATCAATGATCACACCTGATTTCGTAGGTCTTACAATTCAGGTGCACTGCGGGAATAAATTTATCCCCGTCTATATCACCGAAAACATGGTAGGACATCGCCTTGGAGAATTTGCTCCTACCCGAATTTTCCGTGGTCATGCCGGACAAAAAAAAGATAAAAAATAAAATGAACTAAGTCATGGGAGCACGTAAGCGTTTAGCAGCAGAAAAAAGAAAAGAAGCTAAGAAATCAAGATACATTGCAACTTTACTAAATTGTCCTATTTCTCAACGAAAAGTGAGACCTGTCGTCGAGCTTATAAAAGGAAAACCTGTAGAGCATGCTTTGGCTATTTTAAAAAATTCAGTGTATGGATCTTCTGTGTACCTTTATAAGCTTCTTCTTTCAGCTATCGACAGCTGGAAGATGAAAACTGATAACAAGTTGCGTTTGGAAGAAGCTGGCTTGTATGTAAAAAGTGTGCAAGTGGATGGAGCTCGTATGTTGAAACGAATTCAGCCTGCTCCTCAAGGAAGAGCTCATAGAATTCGTAAGCGCTTTAGTCATATTACCATAGAATTGGGTAGTAAAACAGAAGAACAACAAAATAAGATTAACGAAACAGTAAAAGAATAAGATGGGACAAAAAACAAATCCAATAGGTAATCGATTAGGTATCATCCGTGGATGGGATTCTATCTGGTATGGCGGTAAAAATATCGCCGAAAAATTAATTGAGGATGATAAAATACGCAAGTATTTAAAAGTACGCTTGTCACGTGCTCAAGTATCTAAAATAGTTATTGAGCGAAGTGTCAAGTTCATTACAGTTACCATCCACACTGCAAGACCCGGAGCTATTATTGGAGCTAAAGGGAAAGACGTTGAAGAACTTCGCGAAGAAATCAAAAAGTTGACAAACAAAGAAGTTCAGGTCAACATTGTTGAAGTAAAACGTCCCGAATTAGATCCTGTACTTGTTGCAAGCAATATCGCTCGCCAGATTGAAGGTCGCTTTTCGCATCGTCGAGCTATTAAAACCGCTATTGCTTCTGCTATGAGACTTGGAGCTGAAGGAATCAAGGTTTCTATTTCAGGTCGAATCGGCGGGGCAGAAATGGCTAGAACCGAGCATTTTAAAGAAGGCCGTACACCTCTTCATACATTTAGAGCTGATATAGATTACGCTTTTGATGAAGCTCACACGACCTATGGTAGATTAGGAATTAAAGTTTGGATCTGTAAGGGTGAAATCTATGGTAAACCAGATTTCTACGGACTAGAAGAATTTCGTGGAGGTAAAAAAGAAAAGAAAGGGTCTTCCGGCTATTCAAGACCCAATTACAATAAATCCAAAAAAAGACAAGAATCTAAATCTTAAACGTTATGTTGCAGCCAAAGAAAACAAAATATCGTAAAGTCCAAAAGGGAAGAATGAAGGGTATTGCTCAACGAGGCTATACCATTGCTTTTGGCTCTTTTGGAATTAAAACCTTGGAAAGTGCATGGATCACTGCCCGACAAATAGAAGCTGCTCGTCAAGCCATGACACGTTATTTGAAACGTGAAGGGAAAGTGTGGATTCGTATTTTTCCTGACAAGATTGTTACCCGTAAACCGAACGAAGTTCGTATGGGTAAGGGAAAAGGGAATCCTGAATTTTTCGTTGCTCCAGTAACTCCTGGTAGAATCTTGTTTGAAGTTGATGATGTGCCTCTCGAAGCTGCAAGAGAAGCTCTTCGTTTAGCTTCTCAAAAATTACCCGTTAAAACAAAATTTGTGGTTCGACCTGATTATGTTGAAAGTAAATAATGCGAAGAGACTATGGAGAATCAAGTGATACGTCAAATGTCAACTAAAGAATTAAAAGAACGGCTTGAACAAGAACGTTTAACGTTGACAAAATATAAACTCAATCATGCTATTAACCCATTAGATAATCCTCATGTGATCAAGCAAACGAAGAAAACCATTGCCAGAATTTTAACAGAATTAAGAAGAAGAGAATTAGAAGGTAACGATAATGGAAACCAGTAACATCAATCGCGGATTAAGAAAGCAGAGAGTAGGTATTGTCGTTAGCGACAAAATGGACAAAACCGTCGTTGTTTTAGTTGAACGTCGCCTTAAGCATCCTATTTACAAAAAGTATATCACTAGAAGTAAAAAATTTCTTGCTCATGATGAGAAAAATGAGTGCCAAATTGGAGATAAGGTTCTCATCATGGAAACACGTCCTTTGAGTCGTAGAAAACGATGGAGAGTTGTTGAAATTATAGAAAAAGTTAAATAGCCATGATACAACAAGAAACTAGACTTAAAGTTGCTGATAACAGTGGAGCACGCGAAGTCTTATGCATTCGTGTTTTGGGTGGTTCCAAAAGACGTTATGCATCGGTGGGTGACAAGATCATTGTTACCGTAAAAGATGCTCTACCTAACGGCAATATTAAAAAAGGAACGGTGACCAAAGCTGTTGTGGTGCGTACTAAAAAAGAAATACGTCGCCCGGATGGTTCTTACATTCGTTTCGATGAAAACGCAGTTGTGTTACTTACTCCACAAGATGAACTTCGAGGTACTCGTATATTCGGTCCAGTTCCACGCGAACTAAGAGAAAAGCAATTCATGAAAATCGTTTCATTAGCACCAGAGGTTTTATAATTTTAAGTCATGAAAGCAAAAAAAGAAAAGAAATTTAAGTTGAAAATAAAGAAAGGCGATACAGTACTTGTGATTGCTGGAGACGACAAAGGGAAACAAGGTCGAGTCATCCGTGTTTTCCCTAAGCTGAACAAAGCTTTGGTAGAAGGTGTGAATATGGTAGCTAAACATCAACGCCCAAGAGCACAAAATACGCAGGGGGAAATTGTTCACAAAGAAGCTCCTATTCACATTTCGAATTTGATGCTTATTGACCACAAGGGACAGCCTACACGTGTGGGTCGTATCGTTAAAGAGGATGGTTCAATTGTAAGGTATTCAAAAAAATCAAAGGAGGAGATTAAGTAATGACTTATATACCTCGTTTAAAAAAGAAATATTTCGATGAGATAGTACCTGCGATGATGGAAAAGTTTCAGTATAAAACAATAATGCAGGTACCAAGGTTGCAAAAAATAGTTATAAACCAGGGAATTGGTGCTGCAACCCAAGACAAAAAGTTGTTGGAATATGCTGTAAATGAATTAACACAAATAGTTGGCCAAAAGGCTGTTATTACAAAGGCTAAAAAAGACATTTCTAACTTTAAACTAAGAAGAGGGATGCCCATTGGTGTTCGTGTTACACTGAGAGGAGATAGAATGTACGAATTTTTGGATAGACTTATTTCTGCAGCTATTCCTCGTATCCGCGACTTTAGAGGTGTGAACGATAAAGGATTTGATGGTCGCGGAAATTATACGCTCGGAATTTCTGAACAAATCATTTTCCCGGAAATTAATATTGACAAAATTTATAAAATTACCGGGATGGATATTACTTTTGTTACTTCTGCCAGAACAGATAAAGAAGCCTTCGAATTATTGAAACTTTTTGGTATGCCATTTAAAAAATCATAGCCATGGCCAAGGAATCAATGAAAGCAAGAGAAAGAAAGCGTAGACAACTGGTTGAAAAATACGCTAAAAAACGTGCTGAACTTAAAGCTAAGGGAGATTATATGGCTTTACAAAGACTTCCTCGTAATGCTTCTCCTGTACGATTGCATAATCGATGCATGATAGATGGACGCCCAAGAGGGTATATGCGTGATTTTGGGATTTCCCGCATTAATTTTAGGTTTATGGCCAATCAAGGTCTTATTCCTGGTATAAAAAAAGCAAGTTGGTAAAATAGTAAAAAATATGAGTACAGATTCTATAGCCGATTTTTTGACACGTATTCGCAATGCCATACATGCAAGACATAAAATTGTTGAAATTAAAGCCAATAATACTCTGATAGTAATAGCTCGTATTCTGAAAGATCAAGGATACATTTTGAGTTATAAAGTAGAAGAAAACGAAGGAAAACGAACATTAAAAGTTGCTTTAAAATACCACCCTGTAACTAAACAACCAGCTATTACTACTTTAAAAAGGGTTAGTACTCCTGGTTTACGTAAGTATGCAGGGGTAGATGAATTACCCCGTGTGATGAATGGACTAGGCATTGCTATTGTAAGTACTTCAAAAGGTATTATGACCGACAAAGAAGCACGTCGTTTAAATGTTGGTGGTGAAATTATTTGTTATGTTGCTTAATGAGGAGGAAAAACTATGTCGCGAGTAGGTAATTTGCCCATTGTCATTCCTAAGGGAGTGGATGTTACTATCACCCCTGAAAATCTTGTCATTGTTAAAGGCCCAAAAGGCGAATTACGACAAGAAGTAAAACCTGTTATAAAGGTAAAACTAGAAGATGGTCACCTTGTACTCAATCGCTTGAACGAAGAAAAGCAAACGAAAGCTTATCATGGACTCTATCGTGCTTTATTAGCTAATATGGTGAAAGGGGTGAGTGAAGGATTTACCATCACTCTGGAAATGATAGGAGTTGGATATAAAGCTTCGGTTTCTCAAAATTTACTTGAATTATCCTTGGGGTTTTCTCACAATATAGTTTTTGAAATGCCTAAGGAAGTTCAAGTTGAAGTAGTTACCGAGAAAGGTCAAAACCCTAAAATTATTCTAAAGTCTTACGATAAGCAAGTGCTTGGACAAGTAGCTGCTAAGATCAGATCATTGAGAAAACCTGAACCTTATAAAGGTAAAGGTATACGTTATATTGATGAATATGTTCGTAGAAAAGCTGGTAAAGCTGCAGCTGCTAAATAATTAAAAAGAAATTAAAGCTATGAGACCCAAATTTAAAACACAAAAAGAATTTAGAAGGTGGCGCATTAAAATGCGAATTCGCAAAAGAATAAAAGGAACACCTAATAGACCTCGTATGTCTGTCTTTCGAAGCAATAAAGACATTTATGTTCAACTCATTGATGATACTCGTGGACACACGGTGGTAGCAGCATCATCTCGAATGAAAGAATTTCGTAATGTAGTTGGAACTAAGACTGACAAAGCTAAAATGGTGGGTAAAAAAATTGCTGAACTTGCACTGGCAAAGAACATAACCGAAGTTGTGTTTGATCGAAACGGTTATAAATATCACGGAAGAGTAAAAGCATTGGCAGAAGCCGCTCGTGAAGGTGGATTAAAATTTTAATGTATATGCAAGATTTTTCAAACTTTTCAAATAAAAGAATAAGAACAGTAGATGCTGAGCTAAAAGAAAGATTAGTAACTGTAAAACGTGTAACGAAGGTTACTAAGGGAGGTAGAACTTTTAGTTTTTCTGCTATTGTGGTTGTTGGTAATGAAAACGGCGTAGTGGGTTTTGGACTTGGAAAAGCAAAGGAAGTAACTGCAGCTATTGCTAAAGGCGTCGAAGATGCTAAGAAAAACTTATATCGCGTCAATATTTTGAAGGGAACCATCCCGCATGAAGTCGAAGCCAAGTATGGTGCTGCAAAAGTTTTGATTCGTCCTGCTGCTCCGGGTACGGGTGTTATTGCTGGTGGTACGATGCGTGCCGTCCTTGAAAGCGTTGGAATTAAAGACGTGCTTGCTAAGTGCAAAGGTTCTACCAATCCACATAACGTAGTAAAAGCTACTATGCTTGCTTTATTGCAATTGAAAGATGCATATACTGTTGGTCAAACAAGGAATATTCCTTTGGAAAAAGTTTTTAAAGGATAAGCTATGAAACGAGTAAGAATTCAGTTAATTCGTAGTGTAATAGATGAGCCACATCGTAATAAAAAAACGGTAAAGGCCTTAGGGTTGCGTAAGCTGAATTCAGTGGTGGAACATAATGCTACACCACAAATTTTGGGCATGGTAAAAAGAGTTCATCATTTAGTAAAAGTCGAAGAAATTAATTAAAAGTAAACCTATGATAAGATTGGATCAATTAAAACCGGCTAAGGGTTCTGTCCACAAAGAAAAAAGAATTGGCAGGGGTGAAGGGTCAGGACACGGTGGAACATCTACACGTGGGAATAAAGGTGCTAAATCAAGAAGTGGCTACAGTAAGAAAATTGGATTTGAAGGTGGTCAAATGCCTTTGCATAGACGTATTCCTAAATTTGGCTTCACTAATCCTAATAAAATTGTTTATAAGGCAATCAACCTGGATACTTTGGATAAGGTTGCCGCTCAATATGATTTAGATATTATTACCCCTGAAGTGCTTTTGCAGCATGGAATAATTGGCAAAAATGACAAAGTTAAAATTTTGGGGCGTGGAGAATTGACCAAAAGACTTGAAGTAAATGCTCATGCTTTTTCTAAAAAAGCCATGGAAATGATTGAAAAAGTGGGTGGAAAAGCAATGATAATAAAAAAATAAAGTTGAATGAGTCGTTTAACTAGTACCATTCGAAATATTTTTAAAATAGAGGAGCTGAGTCAACGCATCCTCTATACTTTCTTTTTAATCGTAATTTATCGATTTGGAGCCCATGTTATATTGCCAGGTATTGATCCTCAGGCTATTATACACATGCAATCAACAGGTAAAGGTGGTGGAATTCTTGATTTGATTAACATTTTTTCTGGTGGAGCTTTTTCTTCAGCCTCTATTTTTGCTTTAGGAATTATGCCTTACATTTCTGCCTCCATTATTGTTCAATTACTTACCGTAGCGATTCCTTATTTTCAAAAGTTGCAGAAAGAAGGGGAAAGTGGGCGAAAAAAATTAAATCAAATTACTCGTTATTTGACGGTTTTCGTTGTGCTTGCTCAATCACAAGGATATCTTAGTTATCTTGCATCCATGCTACCTCCAGGTGCTACTTATCCTTTTGATCCAGAAGCTACGCATCTTTCTTTCCTTTTCAGAATTTCTGCAACCATTATGCTCATAGCTGGGACACTCTTTGTCATGTGGCTAGGAGAACGTATTACGGATAAGGGAATTGGAAATGGGATTTCGCTCATCATTATGATTGGGATTATTGCTAGATTTCCATTTGCTTTAGCTGCCGAATTTGCTTCAAGACTTGAGGTGGGTGGTGGTGGATTATTTATCTTTATTATTGAACTGGTTGTGCTTATTGCTGTTGTGCTAATTACCATCCTTTTGGTTCAAGGTACTCGTAAAATCCCCATCCAGTTTGCCAAAAGAGTTGTAGGTAATAAGCAATATGGAGGTGTTCGTCAATATTTACCTTTAAAAGTAAATGCGGCAGGGGTAATGCCAATTATTTTTGCTCAAGCCATTATGTTTTTGCCTGTAACTATAGCTGGGTATACTAAAAGTCAGGAATTATCAGGTTTTGTAGCTGCTTTTGTGAATCCTAACGGTTTTTGGTATAATTTAACTTTTGCCATTTTAATTGTGTTATTCACTTATTTCTACACAGCTATTACTATTAATCCGACTCAGATGGCAGAAGATTTAAAAAAGAACGGAGGATTTATTCCTGGTATTAAACCTGGTAAACCAACGGCAGAATTTATTGATAACGTAATGTCGCGCATAACCTTGCCTGGATCTTTATTCCTTGCTTTCGTTGCTATCATGCCAGCTTTAGTTAGACTCATGGGCGTAAATTCACAATTTGCTCAATTTTTTGGAGGAACATCCCTTCTTATTCTTGTTGGTGTTGTTCTTGATACATTGCAGCAAATTGAAAGTTATCTTATTATGCGACATTACGAAGGATTTACAAAAAGCGGTAGAATTAAAGGAAGAACTTCTACGGGAATGATGGGATACTAATATGAGCAATTTGCAGAAAACTGAAGAAGAAATACAAAAAATAAAAGAAAGTTCTTTGCTTGTTGGAAAAACATTGGGTGAGATTGCTAAGATTATACGACCGGGCTTAACTACAGCTCAACTGGATAAGGTCGCAGAAGAATTTATTTTAGCACATGGAGCAGTTCCAGCTTTTAAAGGCTATCGTGGTTATCCTGCAACACTGTGTGTTTCTATAAACGACGAGGTGGTTCATGGCATCCCCAGTAATAGGGTAATCAAGGAAGGGGATGTTGTTTCTGTCGATTGTGGAGTTTATTACCATGGTTATTATGGCGACTATGCATATACTTTTATCATGGGTGATGTTGATGAAACAGTTTACCGTTTGGTTCAGGTGACATACGAGGCTCTAAAGCTTGGTGTTGAACAAGCTGTTGCAGGAAACTACTTAGGAGATATTGGCCATGCTATTCAATTTCATGTTGAAAGACATGGATTTAGCGTGGTTAGAGATCTAGTAGGACATGGAATTGGACAGAACTTGCATGAAAGGCCTGAAGTTCCAAATTTTGGGAAAAAAGGAAAAGGGATGAAACTCGTAGAAAACATGGTGCTTTGCATTGAACCTATGATCAATATGGGAACTTACGATGTCTATCAAGCTAACGATGGTTGGACTATCAAGACACGCGATCATTTACCCAGTGCTCACTTTGAACATATGGTAGTTGTGCGAAAAGATCATCCCGAGCTTATTTCAACATACGAATTTATTGAAAAACATTATATATGGCCAAGCAAGATCTTATCGAAGTAGATGGAACTGTAATTGAAAGTTTAGGAAACGCTATGTTTAGGGTGGAACTGCCCAATGGGCATATTGTGCTGGCCCATATTTCTGGCAAAATGCGAATGAATTATATCAAAATTTTACCTGGCGATAAAGTAAAGTTAGAAATGTCTCCTTATGATTTGACGAGGGGAAGAATCACTAAACGGTATTAAAAACAAAAAAACATATGAAAGTTAGAGTTTCAGTAAAACGTAGATCTCCCGAATGTAAAGTGGTTCGCAGGAAAGGGAGGGTTTATATTATCAATAAAAAAAATCCTAGATTTAAACAACGTCAAAAGGGTAATTGATTATGGCACGTATAGCAGGAGTTGATTTACCAAAAAACAAAAGAGGTGAGATAGGTCTTACCTATATTTACGGTATTGGCCGTTCGACAGCAAAAATGATTTTGAAAAAGGCCAATGTACCTTTTGACAAGAAAGTTTCTGAATGGACAGATGATGAACTGGCAAGAATCCGCCAGATCATTAACGATGAGGTTAAGACGGAAGGTGCCTTGCGTTCTGAAGTCCAAATGAACATTAAACGTTTAATGGACATTGGATGTTACAGAGGCATTCGTCACCGTCTTGGATTACCTGTCCGAGGTCAGCGTACCCGGACCAACGCTCGAACTAGAAAAGGGAAGCGTAAAACAGTTGCCAACAAAAAGAAAGCACCTAAAGGTTAAAAAGTAAAAGTGTGAATTATGGCTAAACAACAGTCAAAAGCAGCGAAAAAACGTAAAGTAAAAGTCGAACCCTTTGGTAGAGCTTATGTAAAAGCCACCTTTAACAATGTAATTGTAACTCTTACCAACGAAGATGGGGATGTAATTTCATGGTCTTCTGCTGGTAAAATGGGGTTTAGAGGAAGTAAAAAAAATACTCCTTACGCGGGACAAGTAGCTGGTGAAGATGCTGCTAAAGTAGCTTATGATGCAGGTCTGCGAAAAGTAAAAGTATTTGTAAAAGGTCCCGGAGCTGGAAGAGAAAGTGCTATTCGTGCTATTCACAATGCTGGCATAGAAGTCACCGAAATAGTTGACATCACCCCAATTCCACACAACGGATGTCGTCCTCCTAAAAGAAGAAGAGTTTAATTAAAAAAAGACCATCTATGGCAAGATATACAGGACCTCGAACAAAGATTGCAAGAAAGTTCATGGAACCCATTTATGGGTTTGATAAATATTTTGAACGCAGGAAATATCCTCCAGGACAACATGGTTTAGCTCGTAAACGTAAAAAACTTTCAGATTACGGCGTTCGTCTTAAAGAAAAACAGAAGGCGAAATATATTTATGGTGTTTTAGAACGTCAATTTAAAAACTTATTTAATCTTGCAGCTAGCAAGAGTGGAAAGACTGGGGAAATTTTCCTCCAACTTCTAGAATCACGCCTTGATAACGTAGTTTATCGCATGAGCTTTGCTAAAACTAGACGACAGGCCAGACAGCTCGTTAATCACAAACATATCGAAGTGAATGGAGAAGTAGTTAATATCCCGTCCTTTCTTGTAAAACCTGGAGATGTTATTTCTGTCCGTGAGAGATCGAAAAACTTTGAGGTTATTCAGCATGCTATCCAGGGACATCGCAATACTTATTCTTGGCTTGAAGTTGACACCGATAAGTTAACCGGTAAGTTTCTAAATTATCCAGAACGAGAAGCTATTCCAGAAAACATTAATGAACAGTACATCGTTGAATTTTACAGTAAGTAAAAAATTATGGCAATATTACAATTTCAAAAGCCTGATCGAGTTATTCAAATTGAGCAAAGTCCTAAAAAAGGTGTTTTCGAACTGAAGCCTCTCGAACCTGGTTATGGTCAAACAATAGGTAATGCTTTACGTCGCGTATTACTTTCTTCGCTTGAAGGATACGCGATCGTTGGTGTTAGGTTTGAAAATGTTTTGCATGAATTTTCAACCATTGAAGGCGTGGTTGAAGATGTTGTAGACATTATTCTTAATCTTAAACAAATTCGCATCAAACGCCAAGTTGATGGTGTAACCAACGAAACGGTAAGTGTCGTAATTCATGGCTTGGAAGTAGTTACAGCTGGCGACATTGCTAAATTTTTCAACGGGTTTACTGTTGCTAATCCTGAACTCGTAATTTGCCATCTTGAGCCCAAAGTGAAGTTAAACTTTACTTTGGAAATAGCTAAAGGAAGAGGATATGTTTTGGCTGAAGATCTAGCTCCTCAAAATCCTCCTATTGGTTACATTGCTATGGATGCTATTTTTACGCCCATTAGGAATGTTAGTTATAAAGTGGAAAATTTCCGTGTTGAACAAAAAACTGACTACGAACGTCTGTTAATTACGGTGGAAACTGATGGTACCATAGAACCTGATAAAGCTATTCAAGAAGCCGCTCGTATCCTCATGCAACACTTTTCACTCTTTACGGATGAACGAATTGAAATTGAAAGTGTACGTGAAAGTGTCCAACAAGATGAAGAAGATGATGAAGATTACGTAGCTATGCGAAAGCTTCTTAAAACCAGATTGGAAGATCTACATTTGAGTGTGCGTGCATTAAATTGTTTACGTGCTGCTGATATTGAAACCCTCGGAGACCTTGTTGTTTACAACAAAAACGACCTTTTGAAATTTAGAAATTTCGGGAAGAAGTCGTTGTCAGAAATCGAAGAATTGTTAAAATCCAAAAATTTACAATTTGGAATGAACGTTTCAAAATATAAACTTGATAAAGAATAGTCATGAGACACAAGAGAAGTTTTAACAAATTAGGTAGGAAAAAGGAACATCGTGAAGCCTTATTAAGAAATTTGGCTGTATCATTGATTTTACATAAACGTATCACTACTACTCTTCAAAAAGCTAAAGCTCTTCGGAGTTATGTCGAGCCCATAATTACCTTAACTAAAGAAGATACTCTGCATCATCGAAGAATGGCTTTTAAATATTTGCAAAGCAAAGAAGCCGTGAAGGAATTGTTCCGTGTTGTTGCAGAAAAAGTTGCTAACCGCCCAGGGGGATATACTCGCATCCTGAAATTAGGCAATCGCATTGGTGACAATGCAGAAGTGGCTATGATTGAGCTTGTTGACTTCAACGAACTAACGAAGAACGCAACCTCCACTCAAAAAACAGTATCGAGACGTCGTAGAAGAAAAAAATCTATCAGCGATAAACCTGTACAACCAACTTCAGAAGCTCAAAAACAATCTACATCTACAGATAACAATACTTCTACTGAGAATTCACTGACTGAGTAATCAAATTCAAAAAATATGTAATTTTGAAAACAGGATACAATGTTATCCTGTTTTTCTTTTTTAAAAAAAAGTATTATGAGTACCATTAAAAAAATTTACGCAAGGCAAATTTTGGATTCAAGAGGTAATCCTACCGTTGAAGTAGATGTCATAACAGAATCGGGGTTTTTTGGTCGAGCAGCCATTCCTTCAGGTGCTTCTACGGGAACCCATGAGGCTCATGAGCTTCGTGATGGAGATAAACACTATTACATGGGCAAGGGTGTTTTACAGGCTGTTCAAAATGTGAATAAAATCATTGCTCCTGAACTTGAAGGATTGGATGTGACAGAACAAAAACTTATTGATGAACTTTTGATTGAACTGGATGGTACACCCAACAAAAGTCGTTTAGGAGCAAATGCCATATTAGGTGTCTCACTGGCATGTGCTCATGCTGCCGCACAGGCAACCGGTCAACCTTTGTTCCGTTATCTTGGAGGTGTACATGCACACACATTACCTATTCCTATGATGAATATCCTGAACGGCGGCGTACATGCAGATAATAGTGTTGATTTCCAGGAATTTATGATTATGCCTATAAATGCTCCTACTTTTGCTGATGCCTTGCGAATGGGTGTTGAAGTTTTTCATCATCTGAAGCAAATTTTAAAAGCGAGAAAGTTGAGCACAGCTGTTGGAGATGAGGGAGGTTTTGCTCCTAATCTTTCTTCAAATGAAGAAGCTGTTAAAATAATTATTGAGGCCATTGAAAAAGCAGGTTTCGAAGCAGGAAAAGATGTAGCTATTGCCCTAGATCCTGCTTCTAGCGAATTTTATGACCCAGATGAAAAAGTTTATGTGATGAAAAAATCCACAGGCGATAAGTTAACTGCTGATGATATGGTTGCTCTTTACACCGAGTGGGTAAATAAGTATCCTATCTATTCAATTGAAGATGGTATGGCAGAAGATGATTGGGAAGGATGGCAAAAATTAACTGAAGCTCTTGGAGACAAAATCCAACTGATAGGCGATGATATTTTCGTCACCAACATTGAAAGATTAGCCTATGGAATTAATAATGGAGTGGCCAATTCTATCCTTATTAAACTAAATCAAATTGGAACAGTATCTGAAACCATAGAAACCATTCAAATGGCTCATAGATATGGATACACAACGGTAATTAGTCACCGAAGCGGTGAAACGGAAGACACCTCCATTGCTGATCTTGCTGTAGCTATGAACACAGGCCTTATTAAAACAGGTAGTGCTTGCCGCTCAGAGCGTATTGCCAAATACAATCAACTGTTGCGAATTGAAGAAATGCTTGGCTCAACTGCATATTACTTAGGTACAGATTTTCAATATTACCCGTTTTAATTTAATATGTCCCTGTATACGAGCATGATTAAAAAGGGGAACTGGCTTTTTCGTTATAGAAGCTATGTTCCTCTTTTTATGTTCGTTGCCGTCATTCCCTTTTTGCTGTTTGATACAGAAGATTTTGGTTCTTTACAGCGATGGGAATGGGGATTGACTTGTCTACTCATTTCTTTGTTGGGATTACTTGTTCGTGTGATTGTAATTTTGCAGACACCTGAAGGAACAAGTGGGAGAAACGTACACCAACAAGAAGCATCAACGATCAATACAAAAGTTATTTATTCTGTGGTGCGTCACCCATTGTATCTGGGCAATTTTCTGATGTGGCTTGGTCTTATTTTATACGCAGGAAGCGTGGAATTCCTCATTTTTGCCGTGTTTTTTTTCTGGATTTATTATGAACGTATCATGTTTGCTGAAGAAGAATTTTTACGCTCTAAATTTGGAGAGCAATTAGAAGCATGGGTAGAAAACACCCCAGCTTTTTTCCCTTCGTTTAAACATTATGTACCTGCATCGTATCGTTTCAACTGGAAAAGAATAATTCATCGTGAATATCACGGAATAGCGGCACTCATGGTATCTTTTGCTTATCTCAATTTTTTGAAAAAACTTCTCCAGTTGCGTCAAGTTTACTTAGATACTGAGTGGAAATGGGCAGTTGTCATAACAATGGTATTTTATATTTTCATTCGTTTTCTTGTAAAGAAAACCAACTTTTTAAAATCTTAATCCATGGCTGGAAAAGAAGAATTTTTGTCTCTTAAAGAACGCATCGAAGCGTTAAGGAGGTATCTTTAACATCGATAAATTTGAACAAGACATTGAAGTTTTAGAACAAAAAACGCTACAAGATAATTTCTGGAACGACCCCAAAGAAGCAGAAAATACGCTTAAAACATTAAGCGAAAAGAAAGCATGGGTCGACCGATATAAAAAGGTGGTTGAAAAATTTGAAGAACTTACACTTGCATGGGAACTTCTGAATGAGAATGAATTAACTCAGGAGGAGTTTGATTCCATCTATGAAGAAACACTCAAGATTGTTGAAGATGTAGAATTTTTCAACATGCTGGGTGAAGAAGAAGATAAGCTTGGGGCTCTGTTGACTATTAATGCTGGTGCTGGTGGAACTGAAAGTCAGGATTGGGCTCAAATGCTCATGCGTATGTATATGCGTTGGGCAGAAGAAAAAAAGTTCAAGGTGGAGGTGCTCGATCTTCAAGAGGGTGATACCGCTGGAATTAAGTCTTGCACGCTGGAAATACAAGGTGAATATGCTTATGGTTATTTGAAAGGGGAAAGTGGTGTTCATCGCCTAGTTCGCATCTCTCCTTTTGATGCTAATCAACGCAGGCATACTTCTTTTGCTTCTGTTTATGCTTATCCTTTGATTGATGAACGAATTGAAATTAACATAAATCCTGCTGATCTTGAATGGGATACTTTCCGTAGCTCGGGACCTGGTGGGCAAAATGTAAATAAGGTGGAAACGGCCGTTCGTTTAAAACATATACCAACGGGTATTATTGTGGAATGCCAGGTAACACGTAGCCAGTTTCAGAATCGCGAAAAAGCTCTTCAAGTGCTTAAATCTAGACTTTATGAAATGGAACTTCAGAAAAAACGAGAAAAAATCGAAGCCATTGAAAGTTCCAAGAAAAAAATTGAATGGGGTTCACAAATCAGAAATTATGTCCTTCATCCATATAAACTTGTAAAAGATCTACGTACCAATGTTGAGACGGGTAATGCACAAGCTGTACTAGACGGTAATCTCGATATGTTCATTAAAGCTTATCTCATGATGTTCGGCCGATCGCGAAACAATTAAACTATTAAGCTTTATTTGAACGTGGCTAATTTTTCGTGATAATAATAAAAAGTAATTTTTTGAGAAATTAAATGAGTGTACATTTATATGTAAAGAGAGAAAGTCTTAATTTTGGTTGCTTAAAACGATTTTTATGGACAAACTCTTAATTATTGGTGGTTATGGTCAAATAGGATCAGAATTATCCTTAAAGTTAGCTGAACTTTATGGAACAGAGTACATTATAATTGCTGATGTAAAGAAAACAACGCTGGAAAAGTTGCAAGCGATTAAGTACGAACCGTTGGATATCAGAGATAAAAATAGATTGAGAGAAATTTGTGAAAAAAATAAAATTACCATAATTTACAATTTAGCCGCGATTTTGTCGGCTGTTGGTGAACAAAATCCATTGCTGGCTTACGATATTAATTTAAATGGCTTAATCAACGTCCTTGAAGTAGCTCGTGAAATGGGGATTAAAAAAGTATTTACCCCTAGTTCCATCGCTGCTTTTGGCCCTACCACTCCACGTATCAATACGCCACAAAGTACCATTCTTGAACCTACGACAATGTATGGTATTACTAAAGTAGCTGGAGAATTGTTGGGAGATTATTATGTTCGGAAGTATGGCCTTGATGTTCGTGGCATTCGATATCCAGGAATTATTAGTTATGAAACTCTTCCGGGCGGTGGGACTACAGATTATGCCGTAGAAATCTTTTATGAAGCTATAAAAAATAAACGTTATACTTGCTTTTTACGTCCAGATACCCGTCTTCCAATGATGTATATGCCCGATTGTCTTAAAGCTACCATTGAATTAATGAATGCTGATTTTTCAAAACTCAAGCATCATAGTAATTTTAATGTAGCGGCCTTTAGTTTTACTCCTGCAGAGCTTGCAGAAGAAATAAAAAAACATATTCCTGACTTTGAAATCGAATATAAACCAGACTTTAGGCAACAAATTGCTGATTCATGGCCTCAAACTATTGATGATTCTGCAGCACGTGAAGAATGGGGATGGAAACCAGATTATGATTTATCTACGATGACCGAAGATATGCTTTATCACATTCGAAAAAAATAATTGGATAATTAAAACTAGTCTTAAAATAATGAAGTTTCGGGTATTTTTTGTGCCTATTTGTATAATTTACATTACATTTTTTATGTTTTTTGTTCTCTGAAAGAGATAAATATTTACATTTGTTGAAATTTTTAATTTCATGGAAGTGGCAACAAAGTTACCAGTAGCAGAGCGAATTTTAGAAATCGAAGAGTCAGCAACGCTCGCAATGGCTCAAAAAAGTCGAGAATTGCAAAAAAAAGGCATTGATATCATTAGTTTAAGTATTGGTGAGCCAGATTTTCATGTACCTGAAATTGTTAAGCAAGCTGCTATTAAGGCTATTCAAGATAACTTTAGCTTTTATCCTCCAGTAGCGGGGTTTCCGGAATTACGAGAAGCTATAGTAAAAAAACTGCTTCGAGACAATAATTTACATTATAAGCCAGATCAGATTGTTGTATCGAATGGAGCAAAACATGCAATTGCTAATGCTTTCTTTGCTATTCTCGATCCAGGTGATGAAGTTATTGTGCCAGCTCCGTATTGGGTTAGCTATACTGAACTTATTAAATTAGCTGGTGGGGTGCCCGTAATCATTGAAACCTCTATTACGAACGAATTTAAGGTAACACCAGAGCAAATAGAAGATGCTATCACTGATCGTACACGTGCTTTTATTTTTAGTTCTCCCAATAACCCTAGTGGCATGGTTTACACAGAAGATGAACTCAAGGAATTTGCCCGAATTTTTGCTAAATATCCTGATATTTACATTTTGTCTGATGAAATCTATGAATTAATCAACTTTAAGGGAAAAACAGCTTCTATTGCATCCTTTGAGGAAATACATGATCAGGTTATTGTCATCAATGGTCTTTCCAAGGCTTATGCTATGCCCGGGTGGAGAATAGGATACAGTGCTTCGAATTTGCCCGTGGCAAAGGCTATTCAGAAGTTTCAAGGACAGATGACTTCGGGAGCTAACACCATAGGTCAACGAGCTGCCATAGCTGCTTTGGAACTTGATCCCGCCTCTTGCGTGGAATTACAAAACATGAAAAAGGCTTTCAAAGAAAGAAGGGATTTTGTCGTAAATCGATTGCATGAAATCGACGGATTTATTCCTAATTATCCTGATGGTGCTTTTTATGTTTTTCCAAACGTAGAACTCTTATATGGCAAATCATATGATGGATTTACGATCTTAAATGATAACGATCTTTGCATGTACTTGCTCAATGAAGCTCATGTAGCATTGGTACCTGGTTCTGCATTCGGAAGTCCTGGCTATGTTCGATTTAGTTATGCTACCAGTATGGAAAAATTGGTGGAAGCCATGGATCGCATCGAAAAAGCAATCCAACGACTATCATAAATCTTTTTATGAGCTTAAGGCTACGAAGTAAGTGTTTCTAGAAGTATTTTTAGTTCTGCACTATTAAAATTTTAAATTTGTTAATTTAGTTTTATTTGTAAAATTGCGATATGTTTTTTTCCTCTATATTTTAAAAAATTAAAGGAATTTTATGGGTCGTATTGAAAAAAAATGTCTATATGAGTAATACATCTTATAAAGTTTTATGATATGATGTCAGTCATACTTCTTTGGAATCAGATAAAAAAATGAAGCAATAAAGAACTTACAAAACTAATCTTTGATTACGAAGAAAATCGCGATCAATACTTTATATTGGGTTATGACGAAATAAGATTTCGTAAAAATATCATAAATCGTTTTTTCAAAATATTAGGCTGGGATGTTAATAATACGGAGATTTACCTAAATATAATCAGGATGTTATTATTCACAATAAACTTAAGGAGAAAAAATCTACTATTTGACCTGATTACGCTTTTTGACTTTTAGCTAAGTTAAAGCCACTTTTTTTCTAGGCAAAAACTTTTGCAACAAAAATCAAAGATCCTATAGACAATGAAGAAAAATACATTGAAGAGCTAAAAACAATACCTGATAAAGTTTTAGTTCAAAAACTCGAATCTGTTCTCATCCAAAAACAATGGGCAAACGAACAGGAAAAATGGATAGAGTAGTGCTTTGTATGTTTAATGATATGATTATTACAGCTCGTATTTTACGTCATGAAGAAAATCCTAACAGTAAAGAATATGACGAGTCAGTTGCAAAACCAAAGAAGAAAAAAGGTTTAAGGGAAAAAAAATAAAAAATGATGAAAAAATCATAGAAAATATCCCCGAGGCTGATCTTCAAAATAATTTGATAATGATGATTTAAGACAACTTTCTTTGTTTGACTTTGATTTAGATGAATAATCAGTTTAATTTAGTTTTTAATAAAGGAGTTCTTAAAAATCTTAGAGAAATTTTTTGAAAAACGAAACCCATTGTTTTTTAGTCAGCCAGTATTAATAATTTTTATGAAATATTGCTCTTTATTGTTTTAATTCATGCTTTTTTCCATTTTAAAAGAAATAAAAAAACTTTTTAAAGAGCAACTATTGAAGTTTAATGTAAACTTTTTTCAACGCTTTTAATTGAAAAAGCGTGTGAGCCGATCCTCCCAAAGAGATTATTTTTTTAGCAAGTCTAGATGAATGGATAAAAGCCCCTGCAATAACATGAATGGGATAGTTTCGAAGGACGGGGATAATTCCACCAGCACTCGGTCCCGTGAGAATGTTTGTTGAACTTGCGGGAACATGTGGAAGAATATTCGTCAACGTTTGATTGATGATGGTTGACCCTGTAATGATATTCAATTGACTTCGTTGTGCTAGTTTTTTCCAACGATCATCGTCAAAAGCAATAGCTCGCTGCAGATGCGTAGGAGGAACAACGTTTAAGTTTTTTTCTATCACATACCATTCTACAGGAAGTTTTTCAAGTAAACTCACAAAATTTTTAAAATAGCCAAAAAGTAAAATGCTAGAGGAATGTTGAAGATAATAATCCAAAAGGTCTTCGTACTTCACGCTTGTTGGATTTTCCTTGACCCATTGCTGAAATATTCCATTCGCAAGAGCCCCAAGGATTGAATTATAAAAGTGCGTTAGATGTTTGTTTTGCAAAATCCATTTTACGGTCGGTTGCTTGAAATGCTTAAAAAAATTCTTGTTTTCGTTTTCATTACAATGAGTGTCTCCCTGGTTTGTTAAAGCTATGCCCCACCACGTATGATTTAGCGATATTAAAGTAAATGTGGGACTAATTGCAAGGTACGTGATTTTATACTGAAGCAAATTCTCATGCGAAAAAAAATATTCTTCGTATGCTTGCAGGATATCTTTCATTTTTTGTATTTATAGAGTTCTTCAGTAATTCCAATGCTTAATTTTGAAGGATCAGTTGGTTCGGGGAAAGAGTTTTTAACAATAGTTGAGAGGCGGTAGAGCATGAAAACAGCAAAACGGTTCCATCCGAGACGAGCACCTACTCCGTATTGCCATACATCAGCTAGCCCCTGAAAATTCTTAATTTTTGTGACATGTGTTTCTTTTCCTACTTCATCTACGAAATATTCTCTTTTCATAATAGGGTAGCCAGCCCATGCGAAAAAATCCAAATATTTTCCTAGAATGTTACCTCTTTTGGGATCAAAATTTATTCTTAGAAAATATTCACCTTGTAATAAGCCGAATCGAAGTGATTGTTTTTTGTGAAAAAGGCTATCAGGGAAAATTTTATTGCTGTCCTTAACAAAATTATATCCATAGTTTGCATAAGTGAGCTGTAATCCAGTGGAGAAAAATGAAGCAATGCGAAGTTTATATAAAAAACCTGCTCTCATTTCCAGTCTACCAATTTTAGTAGTTGGAGCAAGCGATGTGTAGGTAGGTGAAAAAGTACTTTGTAAGCCTATAACAAAGCTTGTGTGATGGCGACCATTGGGACCATAGCGTGGAATTTTAGGTAAAGGGTAACTAACATCTTCATGCAGGTCTTGTGAAAAAATAAAATGAAAGAAAAACAAAAAAAGAAAAGTTGAAGCTGTTGTTTTCATATGTTTAAAAATGATGTTCAAAATATTGATGTTTAAAAACACACCGAAAGATGCTGCCAGGCTTACATTGATCCATCGGATAAGAGAGACTAGTTCCAGCATCTACTTTTTTTATTTCGTACCATCTAAGAATTCCGTTTTTGTCTTCGAGATGGGCATAAAAATAAGATGGATAGCTTAAAGTATCTTCTCGAAATTGAATAAGTATGTTTTCTTTAGTCAATATAACAGAATAGAAAGGCTCAAACTTTTGTGGGATGTTGAGTGCTTTTCTAGCATTTACAATCCCATACCCATTTGCATAATCAAAATATGGGTAAAGATGACCACTTTCGCGAATTCGGTTGTACAATTCTAAAGTAGTCATGGCCGTATCTGACGATAGTAAACATGCGGCAAAACCTGTTACGAGGGGAGATGCAAAGGAAGTTCCAGCGACCGTTGTGAGTCGCCCATGTTTGTTGTAAACACTAACCCAACCCGATCCGCAAACATCCGGTTTTAACCTTCCATCGGCTGTAGGTCCACGAGAGCTGAAATCTGTTGGTAATAAGGTAGATGGATCTACACCTCCGACCGAGATGATGCTATCAGCGTCGGCAGGAGCTCCCACGATAAACCAGTCATTATCTCCATCGTTGCCAGCAGCATTTATGATTAATATTCCCTTGCTTATAGCCTTACGTGCAGCCTTTGAAATCAGCGTAGTTTTTCCGTCCATTTGCGATGGAAAATAACGATGATAAGTGTAACCCAAACTGCTGTTGACCATGTCAGCCCCGTGTTGATCCGCCCATTCAAGAGCAGCAATCCAGTATATTTCTTCAGCTTTGACTTCTGGAGTTATTTCCGTACGAGCTAGTAAAAACTCTGCATCCGTTGCAAGACCATACAAAGTAAACTCTTTTCCTACGCCCGCAATGCACTGAAGGACCATGGTGCCGTGTTGATTGTAGCTAAACACATGTTCTCGTTTTTTACGAAAGTCATAGGTAGCAACGATCCGATGATTTTTTCGCAAATGCTCAAAAACAGATAAAGTATCAACCCCAGGAAAGCCTGCATCGAATACAGCAATACGAACGCCTTGCCCACGAAACCCTCGCTCATGAAATATTTCTCCATCCATGATTTTTATAGCATCCACAAAAAGTGAGCTATCCCATGATGGTTCCTTGGTGGTAGCTTCGCAAAGGGGATTATCTTGGACTACATAAGCTTCTTGAACATTCTTAACAAAAGGTAATTGCTTAATTTGTTCAATTTGAGTTGGTTTAGCGTAGACATAAATAGCATTAAACCACCGAGAAGGATAAATAACACTGTCGCACGAAGTGCTTATTTCTTCAATGTATGAGGTTTTTACTGGTATATCATCGTAAGATTTTATGGGAATATGATTTTTTATTCTGCGTTGAATGGCTTTCTGGTCAAAAAAATCATAAGGATTAAATAGACTGGTATCTTTGTCACGCAAGAAAATCCAATATGGTTTCGAATCAGATACTTGCTCAAAACTCATGAACGGGAAACACGTAAGAAAAATGTAAAGTAGGCAAGAATGGACTTTCATTGAACCAAAATTAAATTCATATGTTTTCTTGAAATATCAATGCTCTTGACTTTGACCTTAACTTTATCACCTATGCGGTAAGCAATCTTGTAGCGTTTACCGATGACCATGTAGTTGTCTTCATCAAGATAATAGAAATCATCTAGCATATCTTCAAGGCGGACAAGTCCTTCAGCCTTGCTCTCATCGAGTTCGACATAAATTCCCCACTTGCTAACTCCTGATATTACCCCATCAAATATTTTCCCAACGCGTTCAGACATGTATTCCATTTGCTTGAGTTTGATGGATTCACGTTCAGCTTCTGTAGCTTTTTGTTCCATCTGGCTACAATGTTTACAATACCCTTCATATTCTTCTTGATTAACGGAAGGTAAACCTTTGCTATATCGTTCGAGCAATCGGTGAACCATAATATCAGGGTAACGACGAATGGGGGAGGTAAAATGTGTGTAATAGTCAAAGCCTAAGCCATAGTGTCCAATGTTATAGGTGCTATACACAGCTTTTGCCATGGCTCGAATGGCAACCGTTTCAATCAAGTGTTGTTCAGGTTTTCCTTGAACTTTTTCAAACAATTGATTAAGGGAACGAGCAAGTTTCTGTCGAGAGGTAAGTTGAATTTTATGTCCAATTTTAGTAAGATAGGCAGCAAAGGTGGCTAATTTTTCAGGACTTGGCTCATCATGAATGCGATACACAAAAGTTTTTGGATGTTTTTTTTGGAGTTTACCTATTTCTTCGGCAACGGTTTTGTTGGCTAAGAGCATAAAGTCTTCAATGAGTTCATGAGCTGGTTTTTGTTCTTTTAGAAAAACTTCAATAGGTTTTCCGTTGGAGTCTAATTTGAATTTAAACTCTTGGGTATGAAAATTTATCGAGCCGTTTTTGAAGCGTCGATCTCTCAAAATATGCGCTAAATGGTTAACGATGCGAAGTTCTTTTGCAAAATTTCCCTTTTGTGTGTCGAGGATTTGTTGGACTTCTTCATAGGTAAATCGTCGTTGCGATCGGATGATGGTTTTGCCAATCCAATAGTTTTTAACATTTGCATTACGATCCATCGTGAATACAACAGAATAGCAAATTTTATCTTCGTTTGGGTTGAGCGAACAAACATGGTTGGAAAGTTTTTCGGGAAGCATAGGAAACACGCGATCTACCAGATAAACGGAAGTTCCTCGCTGGTAAGCTTCACGGTCTAAAGCACTGCCTGGTTTAACATAATATGTCACGTCTGCGATGTGAACTCCAACTTCAACCAGTTCGCTGTCTATTCGACGAAAAGAAATAGCATCATCAAAATCTTTTGCATCTTCTGGGTCAATGGTAAAAGTCAGAATGCCACGAAAATCTCTTCTTTTTTTGATTTCTTGTGAAGGAATCTTGTCAGAAATTTGTTCAGCTTCTTTAAGAACTTCTTCTGGAAAAGTGAGGGGAAAATCATAATTGGCTAAAATGCTTTGAATTTCAACTTCGTTGTTCCCTGGCTGACCCAGCACATGGACAACTTCGGCAAAGGGCTGCAGTGCGTGATCTGGCCAATCGATAATTTTTGCTATAACTTTATCACCGTGTTTTGCACCATGCAAGTGTTCTTCTAAAACTAAAAAATCTACATGAATGTTTTGATCATCAGGAATAAGAAAAGCAAGCTTTTTGGTTTTATTCTTAATGGTTCCGACATATTGTTTTCGATGACGCTCGATGACTTCAATGACTTTCCCTTCTGGCTTTTTGTTCTTTCGGCGCGGCAAAAGTTTCACGCGAACTTTGTCTCCATGCAATGCCTTATTTAAAAAAGGAGGTTTTATGAGAATGTCCATCCCATCATCCTGTAGAACATATCCTTTGCCACTCGATGTAATTTCTATAATACCCTCAACAACAGTGGATAGTTCATCTTCAAATGCATCCAGGTTTAATTGATATTTCCCACGGCCTAAAGAAATAACTGTTCTTTCTTGTACTAATTGCTCCAAAGTTCGTAATACAAAATCTCTTTCGCTTTTTCCAATGCCTAAAATGTGACTTATTTGTTTGTAATTGTAAGGTTGATAAGGATTTTGCTTAAATACGGCCAGGATGTTCTTTTTTAGTTCCTGGAAGTTATTGTTATTATTTTTTTTCTTTTTCGTTTTCATTTGAACGGTATATTTCTAATATTTCTGCACTTTCTTTACTGTAAAATGAAATTTCATCAATAGCTGCTGGAATAAAAAGTACCTCTCCTGTGTGTAAATGGTCAATATGCTGGCCTTGTTGATAGGATACCATGCCTTTTACCACGACCCATACAACAAAAGAATCAAGTCCCATGTAATTTCTTGCGAGAGGTTCTTCGCGAGGTATGGAAATTTTATTAACACTAAAATGAGGACTTTCAATAATCTTTTCTATATGATCCCCTTCACGCTGAGGTTGAATAAGACCTGGTTCAAAATCTTCCCAGTCAATGGTTTCCATAGCTTCTTTGATGTGCAGTTCACGAGGGTTTCCGTGCTCATCTTTTCGATTCCAATCAAAAACACGATAGGTTATGTCTGAAGGTTGCTGAATTTCTATGAGTGTAATGCCTGGACCTATGGCATGAATTCGGCGAGATTTCACATAAATAAAATCACCTTGTTTGGGACGAAACCTGTTTAATGTATCAACAATAGCTCCACTTTCGATGAGCGACAAAAATTTTTCAACATCTACGGAACGAGAAAAACCATTCAGAACATAAGAGTTAGTACTGGCTTGCAAAATATACCACATTTCATTTTTCCCCCAGCGATAGGACGCAAGTTGCTGTGCAAGTGCATCGTCTGGATGTACCTGAATGGATAGGGGAGAAGAGGTATCAATCATTTTAATGAGAACAGGTAGTTGCTCACCGAAATCAATAAAATTTTGTTCCCCAATTAGATCTTCCATGTAGACTTCGATAAGTTCGTTGATTTCATTGCCTTCCAAAAAGCCATTGGTAACAACGCTATTTTTTCCTTCTATTCCAGAAACAAGCCATGCTTCTCCACAACGTTGTGGCACATCGTATGAAGGATAGAACAACTTAATTTTTTCACCACCCCAGGGCTTTTCATAAAAAAGAGGTGCTAGCTTCAATGGATATAATTCGCTCATATCAGTAAATCTCTGGAAAAATGATGTTAAAATGTTTTAATAATTTTTCTTGCCAAGCTTTGATTTCGGCTTGGTCAATGGATGTTGGAGTCCACGCTGCAACAATTTTTTCATTGCTGCTGACAGGTGATGAAAATTCTTTGACTTCTAATAAGACGGTGCTAACTTTAAGAGGCAGTAAAGTATGATAGACTGCGGGATCTATATCTACGCCAACGATGTTATTATCTGCTGAAAGCAAAATTCCATCTCGTACAGAACCATTTTCATGAAAAGTAATCAGCAAACATTCTCCTTGAACTAAAAAGAGTAATTCAGAGAGAACATTGCTTGGATGTTTATGTGGCTGGACAAATGCACCTGGTTCAAAACCAATCAAAGCCCTATAGAGGTTTGATTTATCCGTTGAAAGAAGAGGATAATGCACCTTTTTCTCAACAGATTTTTTGGCCATTTTGGAGATTTCAACAATGAGCTGGTGGTCAATAATCTTCATGAATTGCGATTTAACCTATTTTTTTCAAAATTAAGTTTTTTTGTGAAAATTTAGGATTTAAAACCTGTATGCAAGTATATGAAAGATTGATTGTTAAGCGTACTTCGTCTAAAACTTAGCGATAGTCCAAAAGCTTGCAAAGGCTTCCATTCTAGGCCTACCATGTATTGGGTTTCAACTTTGGTCCCAACATATTTAAGAAACAAATCATTTCTCATTAAAAAATAAACAGTTGGAATAAATGTTTTTCCGATGATGTAATTACTCAAAAGCTGAGCTGAGGGTTTAGCAGTAAAATTTTTGCCTTGCATGATATGAGCAAAATCAGCTCCAAACTTATAATCTGCAAATTCATATTGCAAAAACGCATTAGCAGCCATGCGTTGTTCGTTGGTAAGTGGCAGCGGTTGATAATCAACATATATTTTCCCAATCCAGCGATGTTTTTTTATCGGTTGGCTTTGAAAGGAAAGCATAAAGCTAGTAAGTAGAGTAGAATTGGTATCTTGCTGGCGAAAAGCTCCATCTCCATTAAGGATAGAAATGCTTCCATACCATTTTTTGTTATGAAAAAAGTAACCAAATCGCATCCCAAAATCTGCAGGAACCCCGAGACGGTAATATTCTTGCATGGTTGTCATGAGGTAACGTCTGCCCCATGCTTTGTCTTGGAGGGTTAAATATTGATCTGATAACAATTGCCCCACAGAAAAGTGCCATTGTTCATTCAGCGGAGCTAATTTTATTTCCCCCATTTTTAAATAAGCAGTGTAATGACTCCCCTCCGTATAAGAGAGAATTTCAGCAGTATCTGCATAAGTTAATCGAGTTGTTTTGCTTACATCGTACATGATTATTCCCGTCACCAGCCAATTTCCTTTACTCAGTGTTTTCCGTAAACCCAGGATACCACTTGATACACCAAAACCCGTATAAGGTTTTGTATTGCGTAAAGTTTCGTAGTAACTAAAAAAATGAATGTCGCCCCACACATTAAAGGTCTTTACCGAATCAACCTGACTTTTGATGCTATGCAAGCAAACCGAAAAAACAACCAATAAAAAATATCGCTTCATTTTGCAAAAATAAAATTTCATTTGCCAATAAACTTTTTTTTATAATTTTGGTCAAACATTTTGAAAAAAGGGGGTTGGTGTTGCGATATATTATTGTATTGCTTATGATATCTAACATGTTGTCAGCTCAGCAGGGTAAAACCATATGGGTTGATACGAGTTATCATTTAATCAATGAACCTTATTACTTTGACAGTTTAAAGATAAGCATTATACCTCCAGCTTATTTTAAGCCTTTTCATACAGACAAAAAGTTTGGTTTTATACATAAGGGTGCTGCTGCTACCATTGATGTGGAAGTTATTCCAAATGTTCTTTACACTTATGTTGTGCAAGGAATGAACAAAGATGAACTTGCAAAGCAGCATGTGACTTTGAAAGATCATCAAGAAGTTCTTACCAACCAAGGGAAAAAGGCGGATTGGTTTTTATTAGGCTTCACTCTAGGTACTGGAGATAAAAAGATGGAGTTTGAGCGGATGATGTTAATCACTGGTGATGCTAAAAGAACTATTCTCGTTATTGGCAATTATCCGTTGATTGCAAGAAATGTCCTTTTTCAAGTTATGAAAGAAAGTTTGTTATCCATAGATTTCTAGCGATATGAAAAGGTATATTTTTATTTTAATTTTTTTTGTGGTACAGTCTGCTTTTTCGCAAACGCATGTGATATCACACAACATTAATTGGTCTACAACGAACCAAAACATGTGGGGACCTAATGGCAATCCTATTAACATTAACATGAATTTAAATTTATTTGAAGTTGATCAATCCGATAATTTTTCAGTAGGCGACATAGCTCATACTTTTTTGGGAGATTTTGGTGCTGTAATTTCTGTAGATGAATGGATTCATATGGGGTCTGATTTTGTGATCTCTGGTTTTACTACCGGATATGTTAATGTAGATTATCCTGTAAAAGTGAATCTAGAAGTGCCGAACGATAATACTTTTTGCCCGGGGGATACGGTGACCATTAAATCTTCCTATAATGTTAGACCTGGATGGGATTTAGATACTCACTTCCCTTCTGCTGGTGTAGTAGGTCTTTACCTGAATTTTGGCTTTCATTTTCAAATGGATGCTACCCTTTGTGTATTTACTTGCACTTCTTTCAATGTAATTAATTTAAATGTCCCTCTGGATACGATACCTATTATTGAATTAAACACGATAACGGGTGTATTTTCATATCCATGTTTTAATCCAACCAGCTTTCCTCCTTTTACCATTTGCCACGATAATTTTCTCCCAATAACTTTTTCCATACCTGCCATTGGACTTACGGGAAGCATTACCATTCCATATGTGGAAACCCACGATTGGTTAGAAAATTTAGGTCCATGTGAAAAAAATCTTTATGCAAGGGGTGATTGCACGTGGGTAAGACTTCAGATTGACATAATTCAGCTTTTAAGTACTATTGCTGGTTTCATTCCACCACCGACAGGTCCAGCCATACAGCAAATTCTTTCAAATTTGAGTGGATCATTTAGTTTTGCGGGAGGTGCTGTAACGATTGATTATACTTTATTTGCTGCTTATTTTACTATTTTAAGTACCATGAGGCAAGATTTTTCCTTTAAACCAACGGTGTGGAATACTTTAACTTTTCCTCAACCTATAGATTATTTTGTAACAGATCCAAACAATGGCAATGCAATTGTAGATGCAGGCTTTTCGAATCAGGTTCGGTACAAAGCTTGTCAAAATCTTAATTTTAAATGGCCATGTCATGGCGTAAGTCAGATGGATATTCAACCACTTTATTCATTAACTAACGAATTTCGCAATCATACATGGGATAGCATAAGCTTTGATTTTACCATTACAGCTTTTGAGTTTTGGATTAATATCAATTTATTTAAATCTGTTCCAGCTTTAGAAGTTCCTGAATTCTGTCTTGATTTACCTACCGATACCGTTTTTAATTTACGCTCTTCTTCTCATCAAATTTGTTTTTCGAATGCCACCATTCCACCGATGCAGCTTTCCCAGCAAGATTTTTCAATTCACATTGGTCCATTGTTTAGCTACACTTTGCCATTGGGTTATATCCCTATTACATGGTTTGATGACACATGGGAATTAGCTGGTTTTCATGATACACTCATGCCCCCCTTTACCATGAAAACTAACTGTCCAGCTCTTGCTATAGATCATCTAGATGTTGACCAGATTAAATGTTATGGTGATTCAACAGGCAGAATATCTATCTATATTACAGGTGGCCGTCCACCTTATACCTATCAATGGTCAAATGGCTTTGCGGAAAATAATACCAACAATACTTCTTCCACCATTGACAATTTACATCCAGGGTGGTATTACATAACGGTTACTGATTACAATGGTTGTTTTGTGATAGATTCAGCGGAAATCATCTATTTATATCCTCCATTAGCTGTTGATACAAACATAAAACATGTTACTTGTGAGGGTGGAAGCGATGGATATATTGAGCTCATAGTTTCAGGTGGTGCTACTCCTTATACCTATACGTGGTCTCCCACATTTCCTAATACGCCTAACATTTATAATTTACCTGCTGGAACCTATACTTGTACGATAACAGACAACGTAGGTTGTGATACGGTGGTGAGCTATACGCTCATCGAATTGTATCCTCTGCCAACCATCAATGTTGTTGCTACACCCAAGGAAGGCTGTCAGCCGCTTGAAGTTCAATTCCAAGAAACCTCACCAGATGAAGGACAAACTTATTTCTGGGATCTTGACGAAGGAGAACATTTTAGTTATGATAAAAATCCATTCTTCATTTACACAAAGCCTGGAGTTTACGATGTGTTTATCATCGTAACATCGGTCCATGGTTGCGTCGATTCCATGCGATTCCCCGACATGATTATGGTTTATGAAAAACCTGTTGCAGACTTTAGCCCTTATCCTACTAATCCAGATCTAGCCAATAGCATTGTAACGTTTCTTAATTTAAGTACGAACACTTATCAGGCTGAGTGGTACTTCAGCGATGGAGGAACTTTCTTTGGAACAAATGCTATTCACGAATTCACGGACACGGGTAAATATCTCGTTACGCTTTACATAACCACAGAACATGGCTGCAAAGACACAGCTCAGCAATATGTGTATGTGCGTGATATTTATACCATATTTGTTCCCAATTCATTTACACCAGATGGAGACCATCTCAACGATGTGTTTAAGCCTGTTGGATATAATTTGAGAAATGATAATTACCTAATGCAAATCTTTGATCGCTGGGGCAAAATGATATTTGAATCGAAAGATATTAACATTGGTTGGAATGGGAAATTGCCTTCTGGTGATAAAGCTCCGGCAGGAATCTATGCTTATCGAATCCAGTATTTGGACAGAGATGGGTTGACGCATGTAATAACAGGCTTTGTTAATGTTTTGCGTTAAATTTCTCTTTTATTTCTTTTAAAAGAGTAAGTTCTTCGAGTTTAATCCTTTTTTGAACTCATTTAAGAGATGGAAAGTGTTTTTCAAGTGGTATAATTTTTGTAACTTTCTGCAAAATTTTATTTATGAAAAAGCTAGTGCCCTTTTTATTTTTAATTCTTGTTTCTTTTTTGCTTCATGCTCAAGAAGTTAAAAATTTAGAAACTGAAATCAAAAAAGTTACCGTGTATTTAAATGGTGCTCAAATAGAGCGTAGTGGAAAAATTTCTCTTCAGCCTGGTGTTTACGAATTGGTAATTGGGAAATTGCCAGTATCTCTTGATCCTTCTTCGATTTCTGTTGAAGGAAAAGGAAATTTGACTATTCTTTTTGTTGAGTATCGGAATAATTATTTAGGAGATTACTTGCAACCCAAAATAAAAGTGCTTAAAGATTCACTCAGTATGCTTGAAAAACAAGTGTCCCAGTATAAAAATACACTGGATGTGTTAGGTGCTGAAGAAAGTCTTTTGCTAGCAAACAAAGTAGTTGGAGGTCAAAATACAGGACTTAATGTTGATGTGTTGAAGGCTACGGCAGATTTTCTAAGGACGCGACTTACAGAGATAAAATCAAAGCAACTTGAAGTGCAAGCAAAAATGAATGTATTAAAAGAAAACATCAATCGACTGAAAACACAGTTAAATGACATTCAAGCTTCAAGTTCTAAACCCATCGGTGAAATTGCTATGCAAGTCAAAGTCAATGCAGCAACTACTGCTGATTTGACAATAAAATACGTTATCATGGAATCATCATGGACACCTTTATATGATATTCATATATCAGACATAGGCGACAAACCAAAACTAATTTTAAAAGCGAATGTTCGTCAGTCTACAGGTGAAACGTGGGACAATGTAAAACTTACACTTTCTACTGCAAATCCCAAAGAAAATAAAGAATTGCCTGTATTATCCCCGTGGTATCTATATTTTCAATCACCAGTTACAAAATATAGAACTTTCCACGAGACAGAAGCCCCCATGCTAGAAGGTATAAAAGCTGCTGAAGATAATGTTTCAGAAAAAAATGTCCCCACAGCTATGAATTATGTTGTAGTTCAGGAAACACCGTTACATCTTAATTATCTTATTGATTTACCTTATACGATCGAGGGAAATGGAAAAGATAAGCTCATTGAAGTTAAAACTTATGAATTGATGGCAACATATAGTTATTTTGCTGTCCCTAAATTATCAAGCAATACTTATCTGCTTGCAAGATTAACGGGGTGGGAAGGCAACAATTTTTTGCCAGGTGAGATGCATGTATTCTTCCAAAATTCTTTTATAGGAAAAACCTATTTTAACCCTTCATCTGTTGAAGATACATTAGATGTTTCTCTTGGAATTGATAAGAATGTAAGCATTGAACGTAAGATGATTAAAGATTTTTCGTCTAAAAACTTGATGGGTAATTACAAAAAAGTAAGTAAAGGTTGGGAAATTGTAGTCAAAAACAATAAAAACAAACCCATTGATATTCGCATAGAGGATCAAATACCACTTTCTACGAGCAAAGAAATCACCGTTGATGTGATTGAGCTTAGTGGTGGCTCATTGGATGAAAAAACAGGTAAAGTTACATGGAATTTGCAACTTAAACCAAGGGAGAGTGCATCAAAAGTCTTGAAATATAGTGTAAAATATCCCAAAGATAAAGTTGTATTTCTTGAATAATCAATAAATTAAGGCAACCTTGGCATAAATAATTTTATAATTGCCATTGAAGTCTTTGTAAAGTATTTCAAGAGCGTATATGTCTTGAGGTAGGGGTATGCCTTGATCAGTTTTTCCATTCCATATAAATGCGGGGTCATTGCTCACAAAAACAACTTTTCCCCATCGATCATAAATGCGAGCGGAAAAATCTTCTGAAGAGACAAAATTTCCAGCAATATGAAAAACATCGTTAATGCCATCTCCATTGGGTGTAAAAGCAGAAGGGATATAAATGGTTTCATCAGGTTTTACTGTTACATACTTTATAGTGCTATCACGACAACCATAGTTGTTGGTAACGACAAGGGTTATAGGGTAATTGCCAAAATCATTGATGGGAAATTTAAATGAAAAATCCGGTTGTGTTGATAAGATGCTGTCGTTCCATTTCCATAACCAGCTAATTACATCGGAGGAAGAAGCGTCTTGGAAAGTAAAACTTGGATCGGAGGATAATGCAATTCGAGGTGTATATTCAAAATCGGCAGTAGGCTTAGGATAAGTTAAAACACTAACTTGGGCAGATGAAGAGCAATGATAAGCATTGTATCCGGTGACGGTGTAAGTAGTGTAAGTTTTTGGGAATACAATTACATGGTGATTTTGCGGTGAAGTGGAGGAGGGTAAAGTTGGATCATAGGGGTTGGATGACCATTTGTATGTATCGGCTCCTTCGGCATAAAGATGAACGCTATCGCCTATACAAGTGATGGGAGGATCGATGGAAGCAGTTACAACGGGATTGTCGTGGACAAATACGGTTATAGAGTCTTCAGCATAGCACAAATCGGTAATGGTTGCATAATATGTTGTAGTTTGTGTTGGAGAGACTATGATGTTTTGTGTGGTTTCACCAGTGCTCCAATGATAAGTGGCAGCGGGTGGTGCATGAAGGGTAACACTTTGCCCTTGGCATAAATCAATATTAGGTCCTAAATCTACATTATCAGGACCAATGGATACATGGATAGTGGCAGTTGCCTGGCTCCCACAGTTATCTGAGACAGAAACGCTGAATGTTGTATCTCCTTGTGGGGTGACCCATTGAAGGGGTTGATTGCTCAAACCATTTGCCCATGTGTAGTGGTAAGGAGCTAATCCTCCATGAGGGAAAACACCCACTTGTATGGTACCTCCACAAATTATGGTGTCACCCGTGGTTGTAAGCGTAAGTGGCTCATAATCGTGAATGTCAAACTCTAGGGTGTCTTTTATATTTGGGCAAATGGTGGGAAAAATTAATCTTACATGCTCAGTACCTTCAGTGATTCCATCATATGGAAATGTAACAGGTATGCAATAATGAGTTTGATTTGCAGGGATGATGATAGGGATGGGAAATGAGTAATCACTTCCGAAAGTGGCATTGCCCTCCATGGTAGGTGTTACATTGATAGAATTATTCAATGGTTTACTAAGATCAAAGCATAGTTGAGCAGGATTACAGTTGTTTTCATAGGCTATGTTTCCAAGACTTGTTTGGTTGGCAAATTGCAAAGAAATTTTTAACCCAGGACTTTCAAAACTGTTGGCCTCGAAAAATACATCAGAATCATATTTTTCGTCACTTGCATCCGCAATGGCTAATTTAAGATGATAAGTTTGGCATGGAATAACTTTAGCCCATGCAGTGAGTACTTTGGTAAATCCATCATGGACAATGGTTTGGCCATTCAAAGCTTGATTATCAATAAAGTAATAACTGTTAGTTTGACTGTTTACATTGTTTATTGAAACAGGCATTCCATTAGGTAAGCGGGCTATGTTGTATTTGATGTAATTCCCTCCACCGGGTTTTGGTCCTGATAAGAAAAAACCAAAAACATCGTTGTACTCAGATCCTACAAATTCTGGATATTCCTCGGACGCAAAGACATAGCGAAATCGGATGGTATCAGATAAGGGAATAAAGTCAAATTCCAGTATAGCAGCATCATAGGTATTTCCACCTATAAGGTTATCCAGATCATTATCTCCATTGCGTCCATTTTCATGTGATTTAAAGTTGGATACGGGGCTTCCGATCGGGGGAGGAGGGATGACCCACCCTGTAGACAAAACAAGACCACTTGAAATTCCCAAATTCGTGGGTTGAGAACCAGTGCTAAATTTTCCAATAGCTCTAGGATGTCCATTATACGTAGCATTGAAAATTTCTACACCATTTCCTATTAATGTTTGAATGTACTCTTGAACGGTATAACCGTTGGTAACGGTTAACTGTCCGTTGGCTAAACTCAGGTGTATGAGCAAGATGAGAGATACACATTTCCAAGGTTTCGGCATGAACCAAAATAGTTTTTAACGAAATATGGTCAAAAATTGTTCCACTATGTGATAAATATTATTGTAGTCTTGGTATATGATTTTAACTTGATAAATCCCATCTGGAAGAGGGGACCCGTCAACTTTACCATCCCAGCTAAAGCCAGGATCTGTTGTATGAAAAACCAGTTGTCCTCCACGATTGTAAATCCATAGATTAAAATTTTGATATGGGAAGTTCACTCCACTAATGTGAAAATAGTCATTTATTCCATCGTTGTTTGGCGTGAATGCGGAAGGGATATAGAGCGTGTAGCCAGGTTGAACAGTTACATATCCTTTTACAGTATCACCGCATCCAGCTTCATTTTCTACATACAAAATTACTTCGTATTGACCATAATTGTCCATGGGAAATTGATGGACGAAAGAAGATGTGAAGTATTCACTGCCATCGCTAAGCCACCAATGCCAATAAACAGGATTATTACTCGATAAATCGTAAAATCGGAAAGTAGGATCAAAAGAATTTGCAACATTAGGTTGAGTGATAAATGCTGCTTGAGGTGCAGGAAATACAGTTACACTGGTCATGGAAGAGTTTGTGCATCCATTTATGTCGGTTCCTGTGACATAATAGATAGTAGAAGCAGTAGGGGTTAGTTCGACAACATTGGAAGAAATGTTATTTAATGTTTTAGATGGTGGATTTGAAGACCATTGATAACTAACTCCTCCTTGAGCTGTTAGCGTAATATGTTGGCCTTCACAAATTTGTGGAGAGTCAACACTTAAAGTTATGGTAGGCAATGGAAGAACAAAAACTGTAATGCTATCCGAACCCTGACATAACTGGGTAACAGTAACATAATATGTTGTAGTTTGTGTGGGAGAAACGGTGATGGACTGAGTAGTTTCACCTGTGCTCCAGTGGTAGCTATTAGCGGGTGTAGCTGTTAACGTTACGCTTTCACCATAACAAATAGATACATCAGGACCAAGGTCTATTTGAGCTCCTCCAATATCAACAAAAATACTATCAGTAGTTTGGGTTCCACAGAAGTCAGTAACTGTAACATGATAAAAAGTAGGTGAGGTGGGACTTACATGTATGATGGAATCATGGCTATTTTGATAATCCCAAGCATAGGTGTAGGGTGGGATACCCCCACTTCCGGTGGATTGCAACGATACGGTATCACCACATACAAAAGTGTCAGGTGTGGTAATTATGGTGAGGGGGGGATAATCTATAATATCAAAAGTAAGCACGTTAGGAGCTGAGTTACAACCTACAGTCGATTGAAAGATAAT
>Ga0308395_1000106_pt1 | contig 77519 bp, 72 predicted proteins | sample Hotspr20SampleP4_FD_202097 | JGI IMG/M metagenome (GOLD analysis project Ga0308395, IMG submission 202097) | Hot spring phototrophic mat microbial communities from Mushroom Spring, Yellowstone National Park, Wyoming, United States - 20050930_P4 ... | reverse complement strand
GTGACGCTGACGTAGCGTTTGAAGCTGCGGAGTTAACAAGGCTTACTATACTGCAGCAAGCTGGTTCAGCTGTTTTAGCTCAAGCTAACCAGCAGCCTGCTCTAGCTCTGGCGCTTTTAAGGTAAGAATCTAAGTTAAACTTAACAGGCGGGCGTTTTTACGTAAAAATAGTAAAAACGCCCTGGACTACCTTAAAAGCTTTTAACTTCTTTGTGGAGCCTAGTGAAATAAGCTACAATATATTGCTCCTCTTCGAGCTTGTTTACGAGGTCTTTCAAATTAGGCAGCCATTTTCCTTGACTTTGTTCCAAGCTCTAACTTTTTCGTAGCCTTGGCTGTTTAAGTAGTTCTACGACCTGCGCAGCTAGCCCCCGAATTTCATCGATTAACTGCTTTATTTTTTTAGATTTAGTTTGTCTGCTACCCGCCGCAGATTTAGTATTATACCTGTCCTTGTTTTTTTTAGTCTGTCCTTTCCAAGAGGGGTTATTTGTAGCCAGCTCTGATGATGAATGCTGCAATACACCATTTTCTTGAGAACTTTGTGACAACTGCCTTAATACATCACAAGAGATCCTTAGTAAATCTGCTAGAGTGGATAAACTTTTTAATGAGGCATACTTTTTAATTTCTCTTTTAATTTCTCTCTCCTTGAAAGGAATTTTATTAACTCTGGCTGCCCTTTCGTCTTGATTTCTTGAGATTACTGACAAAGATAAATTGGTTGCTTGGCCCCTAAGTTGGTCAATAAGACAAAAACACATTCCAAGATCGTAGCGCTTTAGTTCGACCCCAAAACTTTTACACGCTAACTTTAAAAGAGCTGATAAATTTTCAAAAGAACAACTATCCAGCGATTTAGTTTTTCCATTTTCTTGCTGTAAAGAAAAAGTTAGAAGAATTAAACTGAGCTGGCTCTGATGGAACCCCGAATTAGCTTCCTCTGTTTCCAGCAAATAAAGTCCAAGAAAAAGGTTTTTAGGTAATTTAAAAACAAAGCCTATAAGCTCTTCTTGAGAGTTTAAGAGAAAAAAATCCTCTGGATTCTTAGTTCCTTTTCCATCTACAGCAACTAGAAACACTTCCTCTGGAAAACTCTGAATGACCTCAGCCTTAGGGTAAATAGAAACTGCTACATCAACTTCGCATTTAAAAAACCTAACCACTACTTCCGGAAACTTTTGCTTTAATTTTGAAGCGCTTTCTATTGGAGTTACGTTTTCCGTGCAATCAGTTGTTTTTTCGCCTAACGCTTTTTGAGCGAGTTGTTGCAACTTAAAATTAGTTTAACTAAAGAGTCAATTTTCGCAATACTTTTTTTCCTAAATGAGCTAAAGAGAGTGAACTAACTTTACGACCAGTCTTCTTCAAGCTGTGGCAACTTGGGCGTAATTTCTCTTAATTTTAAATTTTAAAAGGCCTGCAAGTCATTTTGTTGTTTTCGCCAGTTACGGTCAAAACACGTAAACAACCTGACGGCTGCTTGATTTTGAAGAGCAAGAAAAGAAAGTTTTAGAAATTCTTTCTTCAAAATTTATTTCGCTTCTCAGTAGCTTAATGACTTAAAAATATGTTGGGGTTTAAAAATCAACTATTGACTCCCCGGCTTTTTCCGAGCAACTTCGGATTAGTTAAAATTTTCTTGAATCGAAGCTGCGTCGCTGTTGAATTGTCGAAGTTGGTTAAACAAAGATACTCCCACACCCACCAAAATCATTAGTATAAAAGCAAAAAGAATAACTCCAACAACTAGCACAGCCTTTAATGGAATCTTTTTTATCTTTTCATCAATCTTTATCTGTCTTTGCGCTGTGACTGATGCCGCTATTTCCATTAACTGCTTTGAAACTTCACCCCCATGTTTATACACTTGACCCATAGCAAGGAAGCAATGTTTTAAGTCGGCGTTACCACTTGCTTTCCCCAGCTCAAGCAAAGCTTCATCGAAAGGTACCCCCTGCCTACTCATCTGAACAGCAAGCTTAAGAAGCTGTGATACAGCGTTATGGCTCTTCCTCTCATCTGCAAGATCAATTAAAAATTGTATACAGGGCCCCAAATCCAACCCGCTTGAAACTCCGATAGCGATCTGTTCAATTGTTATTGGTAGGTAGTAAGATATTTCTTCTTGCTGCATTTTCTCTCGTTTTCTTAGATAAAAAGACGGATATACAAAACCCAAAGCCGCTAGTACAACCCCCAAGCCAACTCCAGCACCTGAAGAAAAGAAAAGCGCTGGGATCCCAAAACCAATAAGAAACCCTACCACAGGACTGAAGGCTTTAATCAAATAAAACTTCTTAAGCTCTCCGTCCGATACTATACCTGCCCTGAATAATCTTTCCTTGAGACTAATCCGAGTTTTTTTTCTAGTTCCAAATATTTTTCCTGTTTTAGCACCGGTCTGAGGGGACTTAACATTGCTTTCTTTTTTCAAAGTGCCTTGAGCTCCTGATCTTTTTAGTTGAAGGCTTGCAGGAGAAGAGCTGCTTTCAGGCATTAAAACATAAATTAACACCCCAAATCCAACTAACGAGCAAAGAATCCCTAAAATCAACATTTCACAACTTAATGTTTGTTATTTTTCTTATCAAAACCAAAGAGCATAACACACACACTATAACAAAATGTAACACCGACCTGCCTAGGCCATCATTGAAAGCTTCCTTAAACCCAGGAAAAGTAAGTGCTAGAACAAGCATAGCTAAGCTCAACACAGCAACTATGATGAGAAGAGATAGCTTAGCCTGCCCTACTGCCGCTTTTGCTTCTAATTTAAACTGGATTCTCTTTCTCACGATAGTTGCAAGTCTTTCCAGAGAGTCTGCCAAACTACCACCAAACCTTTTTCCAACTAATAAAACTTGGATGAAAGCCTCGATTGATGGACTTAAAATCCTCTCCCCAAATCTGCTGATAGCTCTTTCTTCATTCACCCCATTTCTTAAGGCTTCTAACATTTCCATAGTTTCAGCTTTAACCAAGCTCTCATCATCTAAAGTGTTGGCCACAGCCTCCATAGCCTGCATTGGGGTCATACCTGTTTTTAACAAGCTAAGAAGACTCATTAAAAATTGACCCAAATCTTTTTCAAATCTTTTAACTTTATGTTCAACCACAAAGTCCAAAATAAGCCTACAGATTAAAGGTCCAGCGAAAATTGAAAAAATGACAAAAGGCAGGGTCAAAAAAGCATAACTGAAGGTAATACAAACAAGGGATATAGACGCTTCAAGCAACCGGAAAGCCCCTGGTGTAATCGACCACCCTGCGCAAAATAATTTTTTCTCAAGAAGCTTTGACTCTTCAGTTTTATCCTTGGCCAGAGCTCCCTCTAAAAGCTCCTTTGCCTGAGTTTCCTCAGTTAGACCCAAGCTTTTTCTCTGTAATTTTTTGTAGTTCGTTGAAAATTTTTCCGAAAATCTTTCTGTAGCTACTTTGTACCGATAGATAGCGGTGCTCGCTAGACCAAAAAAAATTATCAAAGCTAATATGATATCCCAACCCATAATTTAGCTACATAATCAACCAAAAGTATGTTTGAATGTGCCACTTTTAGGACTAGTAGTAAACGTAATCTCGGATGGCCAATCCCCCAAAAAAATTCCATCTTTGGCGAGTTGGTGATCGAAAGCGCTAGTCCAAGACTCAAGACGCCAAACAGGTTTTTCTCCCTGTTGGACTATTTTAAACATAGGTCTTACTTGAATTTGTCCTTCAACAAAATTACCAACCTCAATAACCTCTCCTATCCTAATTTTTCCCGAGCCTTTTTCTCTAAAAAGCCAAACCACAACATCGACTGCCAGGGCTATTTGCTGGCGAAGTATGTCCAATGAAACATTCTTTTGAGCTCTGCCCAGCAAACTCTCTAATCTGACCAAAGTTTCTCTAGCGTTCCTCGCGTGCACTGTAGTCATTCCAACATGACCGGTTTGCGCAGCCTCCAAAAAAGCTTCTGCGGCCAAAGGAGTCCTCATTTCGCCCAATATCACTCTTGTAGGTGTCATCCTTAACGTAGTTTTAATATGCTCTTGCAGTGTAACCTCGCCTTGTCCCTCTGAGTTTGGCGGACGTGATACAAGAGATCTAAAAAATGGGTGCTGAAAATTGACTTCTGGAGTATCCTCGACCGCAACTATACTCTCCTCTGGCCCAAATTGAGTTCCCAAAGCTCTTAGGAGAGTAGTTTTACCTGTTCCAGTTTCTCCCGCTATTATAAAAGTAGCCTCCCTACTTCTTACTAACGATGCTAGGTAATAAATTATTAGGGGAGGAGCAACTTTGAAATTTAAAAGGCTCTCTAAGCTCACATTAGAGATTCTTGGCACGCGGATAGCTAGCAAAGGCCCTCTACTTCCACAAACACTTTCATGAATTGCACAAATTCGAATCCCATTCGGAAAAGCTCCATCCACAGTGTGTTGTTGAGTGCTTAAGGTTTTCCCCAGCTTTAGAAGCAATCTATCTAAAAAAGCAACGTACGCTTGATGGTTGGGCCACTGAATCCCAGTGAGTTCAGATACTTTTCCTCGTTGAATTACGACTGTTTTGTAATCGTAAACATGAATATCCGTAACTTCTTTGTTGTCTATCAGCGGCTGAAGAACTCCCCAACCCAAGAGATCCCTTTTTAGAAGTACTATTATTTGAGCTTTCTCAAGGTCATCTATAACATCCGCTCTTTTCTTTAAAACCCTGTCAATAGCAGCTGATATTACGGAATCAGGAATGCTTGTTGTTGCTGAGGTTGAATCTAAGCCCAGCTCTTTACGCGCCTCCCGCATTACCGCCAGTGCTACAGGGCTTAAAGCCTTAGTGCCTGTAGTGGCTGTGGGAGCAGTAACCGAAGATGTTGTCGATAAATTTACGGAGGATTGGCTTTCAACATTTCTATTGAAAGTCTGTGTGACTCCCTCCTGAGCCTGAGTCTTAGAGGAAAAAAGATTAAAGAGCCTGTCTTTTTTTTCGGACATTATATTGCCACCTTGTAGCTATTATATCGCACAATCAGAAGAATTCTTTAGCGAAGCTTTCACTTAGGAACCAGCTCTCCGTCAATTAAATAAAACTCTTCTTCCCCTATTTTAACAACTCCTGAGGCTTTCGAGTTTGGAAATTCGGTTTTTCTCTCTCTACCTAAAAGATCCTCTACAGTAATAGGGCTAGTTAAAGTTGATGTTGAAGAGTCTGTGTCTCCCCGAAGAAGCAAGCTTAAAGTTCCTGTAGAGGCAGCCAACTGGATTTTAGCCGCATCTTGAGCTGTAACTAAAAGGGTGACTGTACTTGGCACTGTAATTTGATTAGAGTTTGAATCAACCTGGCGCTCCGCGGAAAGAACTTTTGCATTCTCCACTATGGTTTTCAAACCTTCTCGCCCGCCAAAATTCGACATCCAAAGCACGTCAACATTTGCTCCCGGCCTTGCCCAACCCTCGACTGAGGTTGTCTCATTTACACGGATGGTTACAGCTCGGTAACCCTCTGGAATTGTAGCCGTTATTAAATTAGTGGGCTTAGTATCCAAAATGTGTTCTCTACTTATAGTGAGACCTTGTGCCAGGGCAACCTTAGAAAACTTGCCTTGGATCTCCTCCAAGCTGGTCACAGTTCCTTCCGGCACCGAAGACTTGGGTCTTTTTTCAAATCTAAAAAGTCTAGGTTCAAGCTGCTCTCCCACCTGAATATCTCTTATTGGCACCAAAACCGTAACTAAATCCTCTATTGGCTCTACAGAGATGGTAGGCTGACTACTGTCAGTTCTTGAAAAAGCTCCAACTATCAAAATCAATCCGAGCACTAATACTGCTGAGCCAATTATAGCGGGGCTTTTAAATTTTGATCTTGCTTGTACACTTACGCCTAATTTATTCCTGCCCCTGAATCCGCTCATTATAAAAGTGCTCTTAATTATTATTTATCGACAAAATGCGAATTTTTCTTCAGTAAAAATTATTGTAGAAACTTGAGTCGCTCCGTTGTATTAGGAAAGAAGCCACATTAGGCAAATAGTAGAGTCGACTTCAAACAAAAAATATCAGCTATATGCTGACTTGCTTGAATTAACTAGAATTCAAAGATTATGACCGGTTTGAGTCCTATGTTAGCTGACTTTAAGAGCCATAAATCTCGCTTTCCAGGATTTATAGTTTTTTATCAAGTAGGAGATTTTTATGAAACATTTTTCGAAGACGCTTACACTGTAGCTGATGAGTTAAAAATCGCTTTAACGACAAGAGACAAGAGGCATCCCGATCCGGTCCCTATGTGCGGAGTTCCAGTATCATCTTTAGACTCTCACCTTCCTAAGTTACTAGACAAAGGATATTCTGTAGTAGTTATCTCCCAAAACTCCTCGCAACAACAAAGATCTGGGCTTGTTGAGAGGTTTGTTGACAAGATTTTAACCCCAAGCATTCGAGTAGATCTGAGAGATGACTCCCAATTTTTCGTGGCATCTGTTGACTCCCATCAAGATCAGTTTAGAGTTTTCTTCACCAACATCATATCCAAAGCAATTTATAACGTGGATCTTTACTCTCCTGTGGAGACTGTAAACTTTCTATTATCACTCAATATAAAAGAACTTTTAATTTCTAAAGAGGCAAGTACTAATCAAACATTTATTACTTTAGCTCGAAATTATTTCTCAAAAATTATCAAAGAAGTAGATAAAGAAGCGCAAAAGGCTCTACTCGAGTACATAGCTAGTATCCTAAAAGAACAATCCATAAACTGGCAGATTGAAAAACTTTCGGGCTCCGCTTTTATAAACTCTTCATCCCTTCAAAGTTTGAATATATTGAGTAAGGGTGATGAAGAAAATTTATTTAATCTCTTAAACAAAACTACCACCAAAATGGGGGAAGAAAGTCTTTTAAGGCGTTTTATGTCTCCTTTCGTCAAAGAACATGAGATTCTTACTTCTCTGGACCAGATTCAAAGCTGCCTTCAAAATTGGTCTGATTGTTTGAAGATAAAAAAACTTTTAAAGCCCCTCCGTGGACTTCAAAAAATAACTTTTAGGCTGCAAACCAAAAAGATATCTTTACCTGAACTTTGTGAACTGAAAAACGCAGTAAACTCGGCTTTGTTGTTGATGGATCTCAAAACTCAAGCTTTGCCAGATTTAATGTTAGCGCTATCGCAGGTAGTTCCCTCTTTAGAGCTCATACAAAAACTTCTTGCCCCCCTTAACACTGAGTCCTCTAAACAAAGCAATGACCCTGACCTATTTCTACCTGGTTTTTTCCCTGATTTAGATTCCGCTACAAGCTTGAAAAAGCAATCTAACCAAGCTATTCAATTGATTGAAGATCAAGAAAAAGCAAAAACTGGTATAAATAACTTAAAGGTTAAAGAGACCCAAAACTTTGGTTTAGTAATTGAAATTACAAATGCTAACAAACATTTGGTGCCCTCCCATTACATCCGCAAGCAGACACTGGTAAATTGTGAACGTTATACAACGGAGCAACTTCTTGAGCTAGAGTCAAAGCTTAGCTACATTGATCAAGAAATAGAAAGGCTTAATAGAGAGAAATTACATCATATCATCGAATCTCTGCTAGAGCATGCAAAAACTCTTGAACAGCTAAGTCAAATTATTGGTTCAATCGATGTTCAAGTATCTCTCGCCGAAGCTTCGCTGGAAAATGATTTTTGCAGACCTAATCTTGGAAAGCCTGGCACATTAGAGATTGAAGAAGGATTCCATCCAATTTTGAAAAAAATTTTAAAATCAAGTTATCAAACCAACTCTTTGAAAATTTCCGTTGATAACAGGGCTTTTTTAATTACAGGACCAAATATGGGAGGTAAATCCACCTTTCTTAGGCAAATCGCCTTAACCGTATTTATGTTCCATCTCGGTTGTTATGTGCCAGCCAAGAAAGCAACAATAGGACTTTTTGAAAACATACTTACGCGGATAGGCGCTGAGGATTTTATTTTTAAAGGCCTCTCAACTTTTATGGTAGAAGCTTTAGAACTTGCTAGTATTTTTAACAATCTCAGCCCAAATAGCTTGGTTTTAATCGATGAGCTAGGAAGAGGAACTTCAACAAAAGAAGCTGTGGCATTATCCCTAGGGGCTCTTGAAGAGCTTAATCGCAAAAAAAGCGCTTTTCTGTTTTCAACTCACCTGTTTGAAATAGTTGAATTGCTAGATATGGATGTTAAGCTTCTAAAGTTTGAAATTTTAAACAATGATGGAAATCTCATTTTTACTCATCGCTTGCAAGAGGGTTTTATCGATCATTCCTTCGCCCTTGAAGTTTGCAAGCTCGCGGGACTAAACGAAACTGTATTAAAATCCGCCAAAAGTTTTCTTGAGTGCAATACTAAGGACAAAACTGCGACTTCTAAGACTTCTGAAACTGAAATTTCCTCTATCTCTGATATTGAAGAAAAATTGGTAGCACTTGATTTAAACAGGATTACACCTTTAGAAGCCCTGAATTTACTTGAGCAACTACAACAAGAAATCTTAAGTAAAAAAGCCCCTCAAAGAGTTGCTAATTTTTGAATTTATAATGATCAATGCTAAATTTTCCCGCGCCTGTAAACATTAAAGCAACAACGACGAAAAATAAGATCAAATCTTTATTAAATGGAACAGAAGGAGGAAGCAGTCCGTACGCATAAATAATTGAGCCCAAAATCACCATAGCTGCAATACAGCATAAGTTAGTCCACAAACCTAAAATCATTAAGACTCCAATAATTAACTCCAACCAAGGAAAAATGAATCCTATTGTGGTGATCAGATGCTCATTTTGAAACAACCCAAAATCTTTTACAGTTTCAATAAATGCGTCAACATTTTGAATTTTCATTAGGGAAGCTAGAGTAAAAAATGTTCCTAAGGGAATTCTCAAAAATAACCCTGCCCACTCAGAACTTCCTATAGGCTGTTGGAAATTCATAATTCCTAAATTTTACCAAAAAAAACTAAAGTTTTAGCCACAAAATGCGATTAATTAGGGAGATTTATGAGCGCAAAAGGTTTTACTGCTTTAGAGCTTGTTGTTCTTCTGGCCATGATTGGAATTCTTTTTGCTGGAGGAATTTTGAACATTAAACAGTTATTCAAAAAAAGTAAGTCTGCAGCCGAAGAGGTGGTAGCATTCCTCAATTTAGTTAGATCACGAAGTATAGCTGAAACTAGGTATCTCTTAGTTAAGCCCACTGACTCAGCATCTTTGCAGGTTTTTAGCGTACCTGACTGCGCCTCTCAACAGCTTTCAAATTACCCCTTACGTTTAAATTTGCCATCAGGAGCAAGGTGGGCTTTCACTAATTGGGAAATTTGTTACAACTCGAAGGGATTAAGCAATGCAAGCGGAATTATTCAATTACAAGAAAATGAATCTACGAGCACCATCGAGATATCTTTGGGGGGATTGCCTAAGCTAGTGTCTTAAATCTATTTATGCGAGGGCTCTTTTTACTTGAAAACTTAGTGGCGATGCTAATCATCACAACATGCATAGCCTTTGCAACAGCTTTTTTGTTAAGTGCTCAAAAAATGCAAGGCTTTGCTAAAAAATCTGCGAAAGCATCTTTAGTTGCCGCAAATTATTTAGAGTTTCTTCGAGCTCAATCTATAAGTTCCCTTCCTGACTCTGGCTATCTTCCTCCCCAAACTATTAACTTAGGAAACGACGTATTTACCTTGAACGTTCAATTCTGCCCTCTCGGCAGCTTTTGCAACCCTGATACCAGAACTGTCAAAATATCAGTGACCTCTAGAGGAAGAGAGTATTATCAATTTCACACGGTATTTACTTCATTGAAGTAGGATGAAAGTCTCACCACAACGCGCTTTTTCTCTATTGGAGTCTGTTATTAGCTTAGCAATCACATCTATTTTGATGGCTATGATAGGCAGTTTTGCATTGAGTGTGAAAAATATTTCTTCTCATCACAGCAAGCGCTCGGAGCTCATACAAAATTTACAGGGGATTATCAACTACCTATCTTTAGATGCGAGGCTTGCAGGTGAGAACTTAGCACCTAATTTCCCGGCAGTCTTACTTTCCAACTCGCCATTAGGAAGCATATTAACTTTGAGAAGGTCATTATCTCAGTTTCCTCTTCCTTTGTGTCAAAATATCTCGGCCGGAAGCTCTTTAACGCGAATTTTAGTTGCCAAAAATGGTTTGACTGAAAATGGTTGTTCAGTTTCGGCTAATCTAACTGCTTTTAATGATTGGAGGAATTTTGCCTTGAGTAAGGGATTTCCAATCAGAGTTTACTTGTACGACTTTACCGCTCGAGAAGGCCTTTTTCTGCCCGTACAAGGTTTTGAAATGGAGTCAGACTCGCTATTTCTCATGCTTACTTCTCCCCACACCTTTGACCAATCTTTTCAAATCCCCTCCTCCATCATCTATTTGCTAGAGCAGCTAACAATCAGAAGAGATAACCAAAATAGACTGCTGCTAAATATAGACAACGAAAATTTAACATACACTTTAGGTTTTAATGTAAGCAGTCTCAATATTCAAATTCAAACCGGCTCCGGTTTACGACACACATTCACACCAGCAGAGGATTGGACAAAAATTCAGGTAATCAACTTTGAACTACAAAGCTCTCTTTCTCTGAGGGATCGAATTTTATCAGAGACTGTAAATTTTAGATTCTTGCCACGAAATGTCCTTTCTTTCAACTTAAAATGAAAGGGTCAAGTCTTCTAGTTACTCTTTTTCTTTTGGTAGCAATTACTTTTATTGTTGCATCGGTTGGTATTTTAGCAAAATTTGGCCTAACCCAAGCTTATTCAACTAAATCTTCAACAATAGGCTTCTTTTCGGCAGAGTCGGGTTTAAACCTCAGAGCAGCTTCAATAAAAGTTATTTTTCAAGGTTACAACGTTCCCACAGGACAACCTCCAAGCGAGCCTGACGCGTGTCTCGGCACGAACCGAGGCTCGGGAGATTTTGCATGTCAAGAAAATGTAATTAATGGCAGGACTGTTATAACTTACGTGGTCCCAGCCACAAACAACCCCAGAATCATAACAATCCCAAGAGGAGAGCTTTATCAAGGGTTAACCGCCCAAGAGTATGTTTATACCATTAAGTCTGTGGCTTTAAATCCTGTATCCCAAGCAAAAGAGGCTCAGTTAGAGCTGATTCTCAGAAGCCGTTTGGTTCCGCTATTTCAATTTGCAGCATTTTACAATAAAGATTTAGAGATCCTGCCTGGGCCAGAGATGTTCCTTGCAGGTCCCGTTCACAGCAACGGAGACCTATATTTAGATAGCGGCAACTCTCTAACAATCAAAGGTCAAGTTACTACAGCTGGGAGGCTATTCCGCGGTCGCAAAAATCAAGATATCTGTCAACAGGTCAATAGAGTAAAGATTTTTGATCCTATCACACAAAGAGCTTTGATTCCTTACTGCTCTTCGAGAGTGGAAGTTGTACAAAATGATGTGCTAGCTTGGAATAACATGATCAATATAGGAGTAGACAGGCTTCAGATCCCGCCTCCCGACATTATTGCCTCGAACGCCGCATCAGTTTATTGGTCTAGAGCTGACTTGAGGCTTGCTTTAAATTTGAACTCTTCACCAGGGCAGTTTCAAATTGAAAATGTAGCAGGTGAAAAAGATCCTACCCTCACTACCGCGTTTTTAAACAACTCTGTTTGTAGGGACTCAGTTAGAATAAAAGACTTTAACAATAGGCGAGAAAGGCAGATAGCTGATACCACCTTGCCGTCCAGCGGCAGCTCTGCGCCAGGAACAACAATCACGCTTCTAGATATAGATTTCCAGTCTTTATTAAATTGCCTTCATAACACTTCTTGGTTGGGGACGAGTAAACGTCTTGACGATACTTCCGATGGAGGCCTAGTGTTTTTTTTCACCGTAAGAGGACCTCGGGCAAACCCTCCTGATTTAAACAATAATGGCCTACCTGATTACATTGCTCCCTATGGGATCAGGATTAGAAATGCTGCAAGTCTAAGGTCAACCAACTCAAGCGCTCCAGTTCCCAAAGGAATAACCGTAGTAAGTGACCAAGCTATCTACCTTTGGGGTGATTTTAATTCCCAAAACTGGATCCCAGCAGCAGTGATGACTGATTCTTTGAATATACTGTCAAACAGCTGGTCAAATAACAGAAATGGAGTGGATATGGATGACTTAAGTCTTTCATCGTGTAATTTAAGTGAAAGACAAGTCACGACAGACACAACTATCAACGCAGCTTTTCTGAGCGGAACAGACTCAACTGGATTACGAGAAGGAACTTCAGGGCAAAATCTTGGAATTTATAATGGCGGATTAGAGAACTATCCGCGGTTTCATGAAAATTGGAGCGGAAGGTGGCTTAACTACAGAGGATCCTTTGTTAGCTTAAATAGGCCCATGAAAGTCAGGGGTTTTTGGGAACATCAATGTTATAGCCCACCATCTCGAAACTGGCAATATGACGTACGATTTAACGATGCTGCAAACTTGCCACCGCTAACCCCGCGGTTCGTTTACCTTAAACAAGAGCTTTTTGTAAGAAGATTTTAAATAGATTTTAAAACTTATGAGAAAGATAATTTTGTTAAGCATTTTAGCATTTTTGGCTAGTGAGGAAACTTGTGACATGGAGTGTCCCGATGGTCACAAGCTAACAAGCTTCGTGGATGGCAATCAAGAAAGATGCTTGTGCCTTCCACAGAGCGAGACGGAAGTAGACCAACCCTCTGGCTGCCCTAGCGGGACTTGCGGGGAAGGCTAAAGCCTTGCAAAAATAGTGCGGGAGGCTTTAGTATTTGCTAAGTGCTCCCAGTCCCATTAGTAAAATTAAGAAAAAAAGATCTGGCTCTTATCTACAATGAAATAGTTGAAAATCCGTCAAAGCTTAACCTGGTAAAGCCGCAGATTCTGTGTCAAATCGTAATTAACCAAGGGCTAGATGTTTTGCAAGATTTTTTGCCTTTTCTTGAAAAAAAAAATTTAAACGCCTTATTGAACCTTCTATGCTGGAAAAAAGACTCTGTAGATTTCTCTAACTTCAACGAAATTTTATCGTTGGTGTTGGATAGTCAGGAACTTTTTTTTAAATTTTTTAACAGCATCCCAATAACATTTTTTGCAGTGGGTTTCCAAGAGCATGTAGATTTTAAAATTTTGGATGAAAAGGAAGAATTCTTTGACATGCACGAGGCTTTTACAATAGACGGTGGCTATACTTGGATTTGGTTCAAAACCACAAACAGCGACCTCCAAACCCGTTACAGAAGGTGTATTGATATGCTTCTAATGGCTCCTAAATCCCTGTTTGAGGTTCTTTACACTATAGCGGGCTCTCACTCTCTAGCTTTACTAGAGATCGCGAATCAGGAGAAAATTAGAAGCCTTGCTTATTTTGGCTTACCCGATGAGCAGCACCGCAAAGAGCTGCTTGTGGGGAAAGAGTTATTTGTAAGTTACTCTTCTGCCTTAGAAACTTTGCCAGCTATAGCTTCCGACAGCCCTCTTGAACCTTTAGCCTCTATATTCAAGAAACTCGAGTATCAAAGTTTACAGGATCTTTTTTTCATTTTAACATACGCAGTTTGCGAAGAATTTGGCCTTAATTTTCTAGATTTAGAAACATTGCAAGGGGCAGAAGAGTTTGTAATTGGTTGTTGTAATATAGGAGCTCAAAAATTATTAGCAGCGGGGAACAAAACCGAAGACCTAATTGATTTGGTCACTCTTAAAGAGTGTTTTCAATATGGTTTATTTGATGTACTGTATTTTTACCAAAAGTTCAAACGACTAGAAATTAAAAGCTCGTGGGATCTTGCTGCGCAACACTTAATTGAGCGCTTACAACATTTTCCCCCACGATTGCCTGAATATGTCACAACCGAGGGGCTTCTTATAGATAAAACTTTTTTAAATTTCTCATCTTTAAAGACAGTGCCAATATCCACCCTCAGCCACTTAAAAATTTTGAAACAACTTCTGAGAGATATTAATTAACTAAGGTTTTAAAGACTCTAAATAACGAGTTAAGATTGCTATCAAAATAAAATCTAAACCCTAGCCCACTGAAGAAGATATCTTGATTTTTTGGTTATATTTTTAAAAAGAGCATTTAAGCATAATATGAGTTCACTTTAAGGGGGCTCAATCTACTGCCAGCAGATATATATTGTTAGAAATATCCCAACAGATGGGCTTGAAACAAGCAAAAAGCTCCTCCAACTTGACCGAATACCGTTGTAACTCCATCTTACCGACGAAAATGTAATTTACCCGCTTTGTTTTTGATAAACTCTTAATCTCAGAACAAGCTCCAGAGAATTCATAAACTTTTTTCATTATCCCTTTACGCTCTTGAATCTCATCTCTTTTATGAGGATAAAGCAAGTTAATGTGATTCTCCCATCCCAAGAAGCACCTATTTCCTGAAAAAGTACAAAAATACGAGTCCCAGCCATAAGGTTGCTCCTGAGATTCTATAACTGTGCCTCTTGGATGCTTTTTGAGCTTACTCCAGCAGCCCTTTGATCCAGGAAACTGAGCTTCAATAGGATCAAAATAAGAGCCACTCGCCTTGTATCTCTTCTCCCATAAAACTAGAAACATAGAAACTGTACCTATAACAAATAATCCCGCCAGAGTGCTCAGTAATGCCCTCTTGTTGTCGAGTACCTGGAAAACCTCTGAGCAAGCGGAGCAAAAACCTAAAATCCAAGCTCCATAATATACTTTAAAAACAGTGTTCATCCTTTCGATGTGATCAAAATAGGGATCATCTATAAAAAAAACCTCAGTAAGAGAAATTGTAAAAAGCGAGCTACTTAAAAGAGCGCTTGTTAAATTTCTCCTATATACAAGCAACGATGAAACTGAACAAAAGAAAAAAACACCGAACTTATAGAGAGCCGTCCCCACAAGAAGACACATTAAGAACAACAAACCTCTCCAACTACTTTTAGAAAGCCCAACAAAAATTAGAGCAAACAAAAATCCAAAATGCTCCAAAAACTTCAGAAAATCAGACTGATACTTTAAAGCTAAAACCTTTATGGGATAAGCTTGAGAAATCGTCAAGTAAAAATCTACCAAGCTAGCGGTTAATATTATTCCAAGTACTACAAACCCCCTGGCCTCTAGATGCTTCAGTAGATTTTCTAAGAAAAATCTTGGATCATTAAAAACTGAGACAAGATCTTTCTTAGAAAAGAAAGCAAGTGCTGCAAAAACGCAAGAAAACGCCCAAATAAAAACGTCCCAAGGATTAGACACTAGAATTAAAAAACCACTAAACATACTAAATAAGCTGAAGCAAAGAAAATTAGACCTAAAAAATCTCTCGAACCTTTTGAAAGAGTACACTAAAGCTGATACCAAGGCAGTTGCCATTACATGCGGATGAAGATCTCCGAACAAAAACGACCAAACCGGAAACTCGTTTATTGTACCTTCTATAACTCTTGAAACCTCCCAAAACCTGAAATTATTGAAGTTACTGAGAGCTTCAAAAACACTTGCTACATTAGGGCCAAGCAAAGTAAAGGCCGAGGCGGCCAAACTATGCGCTAACTGAAGCCTTGAAAGCCTAAAAAATTTAAATAGGAAAGCAAATGCTAAGGCGAAAGTCCCTGCCAGGGAGAAATAGTAAAGTTGCTCTATAGACAACCCTAAGTCTTTGCCTACGAGTCCCCAAAATCTGTAAAGTTTTACATAGTAATTGACATCTACCCCAGCTAACCAAGGCTCTTGAAATTTAGAGGTTAAAAAATAAGCCTCAGCTAATAGGCCAAAATCCCTAAAGCGCTCTCCAAGAGGATAAAAAGCAACCAAACTCGAAAACTGGGAAATTGATAACAAAGCAAGAGAGCCCAAGAATACAAAGCAATCTTCGAGGTTAGTCCTGCTTGGCAATCGAAAACATAACAAAAAAATTGATAAAGCAAAAAATTTTGAAACTGAATTATAGCTCGCAAAAAGGTAACAGAAGCTCTCAATAAAAATAATACCTAGTGTAAGGCAGACTAAAAGATCGTATCTTCGGATTAAGCTCCAAAGAGCAAGAATTGAAATAATCATCGAATAGAGTAGATTTTAGCCTTAGGTAGATCAAAAATTAATTTAAGGCCTTCCTTGCAACTTAGAGAGAATGCTTTAAATTTTTCAAATTCCACGCTTGAGCTGACTACGTATTTTACCCTAAATCTAGTAGAGAAATATTTAACTGACCTTAAACTGCACCGTCGGTAAAAGTTAAAGATTTTTGTTTTTCTAACACTCAGCTCATGAGGTTTCTTAGTCCGGAGTTCAGCATGTGCTTCCCATCCAAGAACACTTGGAAGACCTACAAAAGAAGATACGAAATTAGTCGAGGAAAAAGAAGGAGCATTAGCTTCTAAAACTGCTCCCTTCGGGAGCAGCCCTTTTTTTATTTGAGCCCTTAACCATAAAGCTGCCCTTCCCAAGTCGTTTTCTTCTCTCAAAAATATCGAGCCATCGATTGTGGGTCTGGGTCCCTTTTTAAAAGTAAATGAAGGATACAGTACAAGTAACTTTAAATTAGTAACTAAAACCACACTGAAAACAACCAAGCAGAGAACTTGCAGTGCTTGGCGAATTGCTCCTGTAAAAAGAAAAGTTTTACCAAGTAATTTGCATACGATTAAAGAGCTGGAAAACGCGAGAACTACCCATAAGCCAAAGTAAAGTTTAAAAATCGTGTTGATTCTATCCGCTATTGAAATTACTTCAACACCCAAACTTACAAGAAAAAATATTATGTTAAGACCCGCAACGATCAAACCTTCTTTGGATTTGGTTTTTAAAAGAATTAACCCGTTCGTCAATAAAAAAAAACTTACCAACATAAAAAAATCCTTCGCCAAAGCCAACTTAAAAAAGCTCAGAGCGAAAACAACCATTAGAGTTAAAAATAGAGACGCCATTATTTGTATTACCCCAAGAGTGCAAATAAAAAAAAGCTGAGGTATCAACAAATAACCAAAATGCTTTACAAAAATCACTCCTGAAACAACAGGAAAAGGTTCATTAAGATAAATTGATGTTTTAGCGCCAAAGCTATGCTGAAGAAATAAAAACAAAAAAAAGGCTGCCAAAGCCGCTACAAAAATACCCAATTTGCAAAACTCGGAGTAATATTTCCATGAAAGCACTAAAGAGAGACCTACTAACAAAGAAGCTAGAACTATATCCCAAGCGTTGAAACCTACTAAACTTGCGGTAGCCAGCATGGACGCGCTTAGAAGTCTTGGTGAGGCAAGCTTGGTGGCAATAATTGTTGAACCTACTATTCCGACAAAAAAAGGAAGGTTCAAGTAGTGAGGATGAAGATCAGCAAAAATAAACGACCAAATTGGATACTCTGTGAAATAAGGAAATGGAAATATCCGGGTTGTTTCCCAGAATGACCAAAAATTTAGCTCCTTTTTCGAAAAAATAAAAATTTGAGTTGCTACGACGTTTGATGCAAGTAAAAAAAACGGTGAAATTATATAAGATTTTCTCGAGAAAATTGATATACAGTCAGCAATAAGGCTTATTGCCAAAGCCAAACTCAAGGCTATGAGCGCATTGAAGAGAACTCCTGTATTTAGGTTGAAAAGCTTGGCTAAACTTCCCCAGGACAAATAGTGAAGATAATAATATGAAGGTTGTAACCCTACGGCCCATGGGTCATCGGGAGGAATTTTTGTGTAATTCGAAAAATAACTTAAAAAAGCGATGTCCATAAATTTTTCACCAAAGAAAATCTCTGGTGAGAAAGCTTTGTAACCAAGCAAAGCAAACAGCCAAAACAAAAAATAAGTCTCCTGCTTTAAAAAGACTCTAAGGTTTAGGTCCTTAAGTTTTTTTATACTTAAAACAAGCGAAACTGAGCTGACTAAAATGATTGAGAGCAGAAAATCGAGATTCAACAAGGTTGCGAAAAGGTACGCTAAAATTACAAGTGTTAAATAACCAATAACTTTGTTTAAACTGTTAATTTGTAGATTGGTTAAACAAAATCCAACGGCCCCGCAGATGAGCAAGAAAATAAAAATAGTCAAAATCTCTGTCACTATTTTGTTTTTAATTTTAAGCTTGCTATTTCCGCGTTTGTATAGAATTTCTCAGGCTATACCTTTTCATCCAGATGAAAACTTTTTAGTTTCTTCCTCGTTAAATTTGGAAAAAAATAATTTTACTTTACCTAACTATCCGTACGGCGGTGTTCCCTTCTTAATTCTTTTTCTTACTTTTAGAATTTCGGAGTTCGTAGCAAGGTTTTTTAGCTTTGTAAACTCACTGAATCCCTACCTCCATGCCAAGCTTTTAATCGTATTAGTGGTTACTCCAATGATTGCTTTTGAGTTTTACAGATGCCTGCGATTTCTAAATACCTCAAAAAAAACGGCTTTTCTAGTTACCGCTCTTTTCTCGATAAACTCCTTTTTTGTTCAGCACACTAGGTTTTTTATAGTGGACCCTTTTTTACTGCTTTTTACTCTAGCCACTTTCAGGCAATCCTTAAAAATCACTCACAGCTTCTCTCTAAAGAACATTTTAGCCTTGGGATTTTATTTTGGACTGGCAACATCTACCAAAATATTTAGCCTCACTTTTTTGATTCCTATTATATTTTGCGGCTACTTCGGAATTAAGAACTCGCAAGCAAAGTTCCAGAGGCTTAAATGTGTTGCTGGCACATTTATTTTTGTTTTCACGGCAGCTTTAGTTTACTGTATTTGCAACCCTTTTATTTTCAAAGATTTCAGCCGAGTAATTCAAAGTCTTTCTCTTGAGCTAAAAATAGTCACAGGCGAGATTATTATGCCTTTTACAATGCAGTTTTATAACACTAATTTTTTAACAAGCATCAACAATTTTCTTCATGTCACTGGCCTTGAAATAGTGGTTGTAGCGATCTTTGGTTTTTTAACTCTCTTAAAGGCAAGAAAATTAAGTCTTTTAATTTGGTTTATCGCTTTTACGACTCCGCCTCTACTTAGTTTTGCAAAACATTCCAGGTATCTTCTTCCAACAGTGGCGCTTAGTTATATCTTTGTAGGGTTAGTTTTTCGCGAAATAAGAAGTGTTTGGCAAAAATTAGCTTTAGTAGCGTTATTTTTTGCAAGTTTTTGTAGATTAGCCTCTTATTTAAGTCCATTAACTTATGAGCATCCTTTCTTAGACATTAGCAAAAAATTCCTTAGCTCTATTCAAAGTGCAACCGTCTCAACTACTCCGTGGGACCATGGATTAATAATTCCAGAATGGCGAAGCGGGATTACTTTTATCCCTCTTAACTTTTATGGAGATTGTTCAGAAAAGCACTTTAACGATCTTATTGACTCAATAAATAAAGTTGAGTTTATAGTTTTTATAACTCAAAGAGTGCCCAGAAGTTACGCTGCTGATCCGCTAGCTTGTCCAAAAATTTCTAGCCTGCTTTACAGAATTTTGTTCGAGCATGGCACCGAGCTATTTTTACATGTAATCCGCAGCCCTTCAGTATTCGGGTTTCAATATTTCGATTTTTGTAAAGACGAAAGTTTGAGCGTTTTTGATAATCCTCCTGCTTTAATTTTTAGAAGAATTACAACTTTTTACCGTGAACAATTCCAACTTGTTGAAGAGGTATTAACCATGAAAAAATTGTGTGAGCTGTATACGCGTTTAAGCAACAGAGTGCAACGAGATAAATGACTCTTCCATTTTCTTTAACAAGCCCATCCTCACAAATTTTTCAGCCGTCAGGATTGAGTTCAAAAACGCAAACTCGTCCGAAGCTCCATGGGCTATTAGCACCAAGCCATTTACACCTAGAAGCGGTGCTCCCCCGTAAGCTGAGGGCGACAATTTTTTGTAGTAAAGCCTCTTTAAATGCCCACTCATTAACCAGAGCCCTAATGCAGCTAAGGGGTGCCCCTTCATGTTTTCTTTTATGAACTTGACTACAAACTCAGCTGTTCCTTCTAGAGCTTTTAAAAGAATATTGCCTATAAAGCCATCACACACACCAATATCGGAAACTTCTTTGAGTAAATCCTTCCCCTCTATGTAACCTATAAAATTACTGCCTAAGTAGGTTTTGAACAGTGAATAAGCTGCTCTAGTTGTATCTGTTCCCTTTTTTTCCTCGGTTCCATTTGAAATTAACGCTATTTTAGGTTCCAAAATCGAAGTCAATGCCCTATAGTATGTAAGGCCTAAGCTCCCAAAGTCTAAAAGTTCTTGCGCGTCGCATTCTGCGTTAGCACCTGCATCCACTAACAAAAAAGGGCGTTCCTCTCTCATCCGAGGTATAATCGTTCCAATTGCCGGTCTTTTTAAAAAAGGAAAAAGCCCGAGAGTATAAATTGCAGTTACCATAACGGCTCCCGTGTTGCTTGGGCTAATTAGTGCGTCGATTAGATTGGCTTTCAAGTGATCAAACGCAACTTTTAATGATGAATTTGGCTTTTTCTTCAGACTCAAAGTAGGACTGTCGCTCATCAAAACTACCTGATCAGCTTGAACAATTGAAAATCGATCTGAGTCAAGATTTAGGGTTTTAGAAATTTGCCTCAAAGTATCAACTTGCCCAAAAGCAACAATTTTTGCGCTGGTTTTTTTTAGCGCTAAACTAACTCCCTTTAGAGCAGGCAAGGGACCTTTGTCTCCGCCCATAACCTCTAATCCTATTCTAACCATTTAACTGCTTTATTGGGGTTAGATTGTAAACCAGTACAAGCGCAATTAAAATAACATATAAGTGCTTAAAATAAGGTATTTTTTGCTTTTTTTTGAACCCTCAAAAAAATCTAAAGTAGAATTAGCTTAGAAATGCTTTCTCAGTCTGCAATTCACCGAGTGATTGAAGTTCTAAAAAAGAGTTTGAAAAGATCTTTGAAACTTCGGCTTCCCGGTTACTTGAATCCATATTATGTATCTTTTTTGGTTAGAGACATTGAAAGATTTCATGTGTCGGCATCTGCTGGAAGTGTTTTTGAACTCGAAAAACAACCTAAAAGAATAGTGTTTTGTGATTTGAGAGTTGGAAACTATAAAAACGATCAAACCTTGGGATTGCCAAAAACAGACGAAGAAGAAGAAGAAGATAGTCTTATTAAAAAGTACTCAATTCTGCCTCTAGAGGACTCGAACCTGTATGCTTTCGAGACTTGCCTCTGGAGGTTAAGCGAGCTCTGTTATCGAGACGCTCTAAAAAGATACCAAGAAAAACAGGCTAAAAAAGTTTTTTCGCCCGAAAACGAAAGATTCAAGTTAGCTTCTTTTACGAAACTCCCTCCAGCTAAATTTTTCAAGGTCAAAAAATTTAGTGCGGTAAACCAGTCATTCTGGAAGGATTTCGTAAAAAAAATATCGAAGTTACTTATAAATCTTCCAAAAATAACTTTCGACTATGTATCTTTTAGTGTGGAAAGAGAGATAAAAATATTTGTAAACACAGAGCGACGAGTCATCGTCCAAAGCTTAGAAGTTTGCAGCTTGTTTTTCGAAATGTTTACTCAAACTTGGGACGGCAGTAATGTTAAACAAGAGTTCAGCCTAAACGTTGGAGATCTTCAAGAAGTTCCTAATTTTAGAGACATCAAAGAAATAATTGAAGAAAAGTATGCCAAACTTAAGAAATTAGCCTCAGCGCGAAGGCTATATTCTTTCTCAGGACCCACCCTTCTTTTAGGAGGTCCCGCAGGACTCTTGTTTCATGAAACTTTAGGCCACCGTCTGGAAGGCGACAGACTGCTTGAGGAAGGAGAAATTAACGCTCTCAGAGGACTGATCGGCAAAAAAATTCTACCATTGGACATAACAATTATAGATAACCCCAAGTTAAAAAAGCTGAATGGCCAAACCTGCATAGGAAGCTATGATTTCGATGATCAAGGGGTACCCTCTCAAAGCACTACTCTTTTTGAAGACGGTGTTCTAAAAGGTTTTTTGACAAGCAGGGCGCAATGCTATTTTAAAAACTTTAAACCAAATGGTCATGCAAGAAGTTCAGATACTCATCATCCTATGTCTAGAATGGGAGTTTTAATTGTTAAAGCTAAGAAAACTCACAGTTTAGAGAAATTAAAAGAAATGTTAGTCAGAGAAATAGTAAAGCAAGGAAAACCCTACGGAATGATAATTGAGGAAACTATCGACGGAGAAACTCGAACCGATGCATATAATCCCCAAGTCTTTTCCGGAAAAGTTAATTATGCAAAGTTAGTTTACCCAGATGGAAATGAGGAAGTAATCAGAGGTCTTAATTTTGTAGGCACTCCCTTGCAAAGTCTTAGCCAAATAATAGCAGTGGGGGACAAGCTTGAGCTTGATAACAGTTTTTGTGTTGCAGAGTCAGGTACTGTTCCTGTTACTACAATTAGCCCTGCTATTCTGCTTAAGAATTTCGAGCTGCAAACAATTGAAGATACTCCTGTAGCACCCCCGTTTTTGTTACCAAAGCCTAAAATTAAAGCTTAAATAGTCAGCTACTTCTTAGCAGCAACTTTTTTGCCTGGAATAGGACCTTTTTTAGGACCTTTGCGAGTTCTAGCGTTTGTTTTTGTCCTTTGTCCCCTGACCGGCAAATTCCTCTTATGCCGTAAACCTTTATAGGTTCCTAAATCTATTAAATTCTTAATACTACTTTGAACTTGACGTCTAAGATCTCCTTCGACAATAAAATTATTCTCAACAATATTTCGAATATTAGTAATCTCGTCCTCTGTCAACTCTTTGACCCTTTTAGTTGGATCAACGCCAGAAGCTTTACAGATAAGAAATCCCGTGGTTCTTCCAATGCCGTAAATAGATCGGAGGGCAAAAGCGATAGGCTTACCTGCAGGAATTTCGACCCCGCTAATTCTCATAACACAAAGAGTTTAGCAATTTATTAGAGCTTTAGTCAAATCAACCACTCAGGCAGCTATCAAGCTGACTTGGATATTTCCTCTAAATACTTTTTCAACTTATCCTTTGTCTCTGGCAAACTTAAAAACGCTACTACCTCCTTTATACGAACCTCGAAATCCGCAATCAGCTCTGGATCATTGGATCGTAAGCTTTTTAAAAAAACAACAAGATTAGAGCTATGATTATCCCAAAAACTGGCAACTTCAACCTCATTTTCCACAAGGATATCTATTAAGCCTGCTTGCTTCGCCCAAGCTGCATCTTTTTTCTCACAAGTAACAGCAAGCTCTTTTAAAAAACTTAACTTCACCCGCCTTTTAAGTAACACTGAAACCAAGAAAGGCCCAAAACCCAGCTTGATCTCCGGCAAAACAAAAAGGCTTTTTTGACCTCCAAAAACTAAGTCGCATGCACTTATAATCCCCAATCCTCCTCCCGCTGCAAAACCATCGACAAAACAAGCACTAAAATCGAGACTTTTTATTTTTAAAATCAAATTTTTCAACTCCTGAAAATATGATTCAATCTCGCTTGCGCTCGACTCGATCATAAATTTAAGATCCGCGCCACCACAGAAAACCTTGTCAGACGCACCAAAAAAAACAACTTGGGTTTTATCGCCAAGTTCTGAGAGTAGTTTTTTGATCCCGTGTAAAGTCAAAATTTTAGGCAGTCTAAGTCTATCCATAGTTGAAACTTAAAACCTAAATATTGTCTCCGAAGATTTTTAATTTCGAAACACAGTTATTTTTGATTAGATTTCGCCAAAAAACCATAAGTTTCCTCCAGTCTCTTGCTGGTATAGCAGGAACACCTGCATAATCTCCAGAAACCGTTATGGACTTTGTAACTCCCGAACGGGCAGCTAATCTCGTTCCAGAACTGACTTTCACGTGATCAGAGACTCCTGCTTGACCCCCGACTACACATTCATCCCCAAGCTCGCTACTGCCCGCAATCCCAACCTGACCACAGATTATACAGTTCTTGCCAATTTTTACATTATGTCCAACCTGAACTAGGTTATCTATTTTGGAGCCTTTTCCTATTCTGGTTTCTCCCAATGTTGCTCTGTCGATACAAACATTTGAGCCTATCTCAACATCATCTTCAACCACAACTCTTCCGATGTGAGGAATCTTTTCCAAGGATCCATCAATTCTAACGTATCCAAATCCTTCTGATCCTATTACACTACCTGCCCCAATAAAGCAATTCCTCCCAATTTCAGTATTGTCTAGAACCTTGACTCCAGGCTGCAGGATGGTGCCCTCACCAATCTTAACCCCCTCGCCTATATATGACAGATCACCAACATAAACGTAATCATCAAGCTGAACATTATTTTTAATGACAACTCCAAATCCAATATAAACTTTTTGTTTGTTAAATTTTGCAGAGGAAGATACACAAGAAGACTCGATGGTACCCCAGGGTATCACTTTGGACGAACAAAAGTTGACTGCCTTCACGAACGTGTAAAGGGGATTTTGACTACACAGTATTGCGACATTTTCTGGCAAAGTTAAAGAGTCGAATACATCTTCTCTAACAATAACTGCTAAACTCAAGGAAGGAAGCTTAAAATCCTGTAGGCTGTTAGATTGAAAAAAAGTTAGACAATTGCTTTTGGGTTCAAAAAAAGAACAAAAGCCTGAGATGGTCAAATTTGGACCTTTAAATTGGATGTCTAATTTTTTGCAAAGTTCACTCAACTGTATAGGAAGATTTAGGGCACGTTGCCACATACTAACTCTTTTCTTTTCTTGCCCAACGAGCACTAAAATAACCTAAAATATACAATCCAATCATAGGCCCGGCCAATAAAAGCTGAGTAAAAACATCTGGAGGAGTTAGGATGGCGGCTAAAATAAAAATCCCAACAACCGCAAAACGAAATTTCTGAATAATCCATTCAGGCTTAATAATATCTAAAGCCGACAAAAGATAACTAATACACGGAAAAAGAAAAACCATTCCGCACCCTAAGACCATTTTAAACAATATGGATAAATACTCTGACACTCTAATCTGAGGAGATAGACCAAGAAGCTCATACTGACTTATAAAAAAAGTCAAGGCAAACGGAAGCATTATATAGAAGCTAAACACAACGCCACTCAAGAAAAGAATAACCGAAAAACCGAATATCTTCCTTAAAACTAATTTTTCGCGTCTATACAGCGCAGGCTCAAAAAACTTCCAGATTTGCCACAGAATATAAGGGCTTCCAAAAATGATACCGCAATAAAAAGACAACCAAAGTCTTAAGGTAAAAGCCTCAGAGGGAGATAGGCCAATCAAACTATTCTTCCCAAAATAAAGCCTGAACGGCTTTGTTAAAAAATCCATTATTAAGCCAGAGTAAAAAAAGCTAACACTTCCCACCAAAATTATTGCGGCACTTATTTTTAAGAGACGGCTTCTTAGCTCTTCAATGTGTTCCCAGAAAGAGAACTCTTTAAGCCTCTCCTCCATCTTCAGACTGTTTTATACTCCTAAGTTTGCTGGCAATGACATCTTTCGTAAAGTTACGGGGATCAAAACTTTCATCGGTCTTCTCCTCAAAATTTAAAGCTAAATTAAGTTCCCGCCTCATTTTCAAACTAAGCTGGTTTATTTTGCCAAATATGCTGCCTAACCACCTTGAAATCTGAACTAATTCCTTTGGACCAAACAAAACCAAACTAACAAAAAGAATCAATAGAATTTCACCAGAGCCGAAATTTAGCATTTCATACTAAGCAATTAGTTTAGGGTACAATAGCCGAAAATAAGTGAGCAAGGTTTTAGTGCTAGGAGCTTTAGGACATGGCATGTCCTCGTTGGCATGGATTCTTCACGATAAAGGCTTTAGAGTAGATGGATTTGATGTAAAAGCAACAAAAAGCGGGGTTTCAAAGCCATACTTACACTTAACATCTCAGACAACTGATCTCCATGACTATGACCTGTGTTCTTACAGCTCCGCTTTTAGAAACTCTACCTTATTAAAAGCAATCCGAGCCTCGAAAGTTGAGCACAGATTTGAAACTGTTCTTAATTGTTTTGAAGGCAAAAGTCTAATTGTAGTGGGGGGAAGTCATGGAAAAAGCACTGTAACAGCCTTGATTGCTCATTGTCTCAATTTACTAGACTCCGAACCAAGCTTCTACATAGGCGCAAATTTTATTGACTCTGGAAGAGGGGGAAAATTTTCAAACTCTTCTGATTTTGCCGTGATCGAGAGCGATGAAAGCGATGGGAGTATTTTAAAAGCCATTCCTGACTACTTAGTGATAACCAACATCGATAGAGAGCACCTGCCTTTTTGGAGAAGCTTCACCGCTCTAACTTTAGGATTTTACTCTGTTAGCCTAGTTACTAAAGAAAAGGTTTTTCTAGGTTTTTGGGATTTCCCTAACGAAATTAAAAGTCTATCTGCACTTCAAAAAATTAGTGACCAAAACTGTGATTTGAAAGGTGTAAGAGTGTCTAAGGAAGGTACATATTTTACATTTAGATTTAATAACAGAAATTTCGAAGGATATATCAAATTTTGGGGTAGGGTTTACGCAATTAATGCAATCCTCTGTTTTAAAGTCTTGTGGTATCTTGGCTTTCGCTGCGATGCTATTTTTGAAGCAATATCAAAATATCCCGGCTTAACCCGAAGACAAGAAGTTTTTAATTATGGCTCCAGCACTGTCATTCTTGATTACGCTCATCATCCTAAAGAGATAAGAGAGATGATCCAAACTTTTGCTTCGCTTTACGGAAAAAATATCATAATCTTTTACCAGCCTTACAGAAAACAAAGAGTTTTAACAACCTTATTCAGTCACAAAAACCTCTTCCAATCCTACAACGCGTATTGCTTGGAAGTTCAAGACGAAAATAAAGTCGATATTAGTTTTTCTCAGCGTTTTGCTAGAATAGTAAAAGCAGATTTTTGCGTTGATTTTGAGGAAACGCTTGAAAAAGTTCTCGCAACAGGGAGTCACATAATCATCCTTGGCGCAGGAGACATTTATGATAGAGCCAAAAAACGATTGGTCAGATCTGATTAAATTTTTAAACTTAAATTCGATTTCTTACGAAACTAATGTTGACTGCAGGAAATTAACTCCTCTTTATGTTGGCAATTCAGCACCTTTGCTAATTAAAGCTCAAACATTGGAGCAGCTTCATAAAATTTCAAGCGAGCTGCATTTGCAAGGTTTAAATTTCATCGTTCTAGGTAGAGGAAGCAACACTTTTTTCTCTAGCAAATTAGTATCAAAGCCAATTATCAACTTGGGCTCTGAATTTAAAAAAATAGAGTATCTCGGTCATAACAAATTTAGATTTTGGGCTGCAGCCCCTTTTGATCAGATATCTAGACAATTAAGTCTTGATGGATGGTCAGGACTTGAATTTGCTGTTGGCATTCCAGGTACAGCTGGAGGGGCCTGCAAGATGAACGCTGGCGCGCATGGCGCTGAGTTTGCAAATATTATCTCGGATGTTGGGGTGATGACAGACTCCCGATTAAATTTAGTTAAACCTGCATTTGGATATCGCACATCTAGCTTTCAGCCGCAGGATATAATTTGCTTTGTTGATGTAATTTTAAAGCAAAGAGATAAATCCGATATCATCCGACAAATTCAGGCAAATTTAAATTACAGAAGACACACTCAGCCCCTTCAAGCCCCCAGCTTGGGCTCTGTGTTTAAAAACACGCCCCAAGAGTATGCCGCAAAACTTTTGGATTTAGCTGGGCTAAAGGGTTTTTCCTATGGGAACGCGGAATTTTCGTCAAAACACTCTAATTGGATCATTAATCCGCGGAAAAAAGCGTCTTCAGACGAAATTAATTTTTTGGTAAAATTTGCCAGAGACAAAGTCAAAAAACTTTTCTCTGTTGACTTAGAGTTGGAGTGGTTCGTTATTTAGGAATTTTTGGGGTTTTAACGCTAGCACTAGTTTTAATAGTTGAGATATCTTTCAAAAGAGAAGTTCAAGCTGATGACAGCGTCTTCGACACCCAGAATATCGCCCATCAGACAGATTCCTTCAGATCAAATTTGCTAATTTTGGTCTTTAGAGATTTCTATCGGAAAATTTTATCGTCATACGCAGGAGTAGAAAGTTGTACCATATCAGTGAGTTGGCTTGAAAGAAAACTTGTTTTTAAAGTTAAGTTTTACGAACCTGTTTATTATGCTTTTTTTCAAGCGGATTTTTACTCAGTTGATCCTCTTGGGAGAAAAACCTTAGCACAACCCAAGCTACAACAAAAACCCGATAAACAACTAGTTTATATAAACGATCATTTAACCTATGAAACTATTGAGTCAGGTTTCATTGATTTCATTCTAAAAACTCGTCAAATGGGATTTCACCTGTGTTACGCAGCAATAAGTGAGAGTTTGGCAAGTGTAAAATTTTGCGGTTTCCCTGTCCTACGAATTTACTTTATTGATGAATCCAGCTTTAATAATCTTGCTTCAACGGCGGCTTCTAAATTAATGTCTAAACTAGCCAAACTTAGCAAATTCAGATTAGAGGAAGTTACGCTTAACTTTGACCAAAGCCTAATTGTGTCTTTTGATGCAAACAATCATAACAATTAACTACCCTATTTCCTCTGTTTACTCCGGGGGCATCTGTTTGCTCAAAGATAACGTAGAGATGCAACAAGATGTGCTGGATATAGCCGCTCGAATATTAAAAAAAGTCTCACTAAGATTTGGGAACACAAGATATGACCGAACAACACTCCAAATCTCGTTCTTTTTGATTGCCGCTAAGTACATTAGTTGTTTAACAAGCAATGAATTTTGGTTTGAGGCAAGTTTTACTAGGCTGCTAAACATGGCCAATGATGGTTTGCACGAGTTGGAACTACCTTTAGTCAACCTGTGTCAAGGTTTGGATTACCCAATTGATTTAATCTGTGTCCCAGAATTTTCTAATCTTAAAGGCTCCTGCAGGATGTATTTTGAGAACGAATTTTACGCCTTGATAATTGATCCAGAAAAAGATTGGGGAGCAATTTGTAACGCGAATCATCACCGTTTGCAATTTTTTAATTAATCTTAACCAAAACAATATTGCCTTTGTTTGATTTTAAAAAGGCAGTGTTATAAAATTTAAACATTATGGACAACTTGGTCGGTGATAAAGCTAATATAAAAGTTATAGGCGTAGGCGGAGCTGGTGTGAACGCGATAAACAACATGATTCGAGGAGGGTTAGAAGGAGTTGAGTTCATAGCAGCTAACACCGACAGTCAACAGCTTGCTAGTTCTTCGGCTTCAAAAAAAATCCAGTTAGGAAGAGATTTAACTAAAGGTTTAGGGGCTGGGGCGGATCCTTCCATTGGTGAGCGAGCAGCTCAAGAGTCAAGGCAGGAACTTGAACAAGCTTTATCGGGAGCGGATATGGTTTTTGTGACAGCAGGTTTAGGAGGTGGTACAGGCACATTAGGCTCATCTGTAGTGGCGCAGATAGCCAAAGAGTCTGGCGCATTAACTGTGGCGGTTGTAACTAAACCCTTTAGCTTTGAGGGGAAACGACGACTTGAAAACGCAATGATGGGATTAAGTCGTTTGAAAGAAGTAGTCGACACTTACCTAGTCATTCCAAACAATCGACTTCTTAGTCTTACAAGTAGGAGTACAAGCGTGTTAGAAACTTTTAAGAAGGCCGATGATGTTCTTTTTCAGGCCGTCAAGGGAATCTCGGACCTTATCATTCAAGAGGGTTTAATAAATGTTGATTTTGCTGATGTTAGAACTGTTATGTCGGATATGGGCCTCGCTCTTATGGGAAGTGGTGAGGCAAAAGGAGAGAACAGAGCTTTAGAAGCCGCAACAAAAGCTATCTCAAGTCCGTTGCTAGAAGATGTAACTATAGAAGGGGCTAGAGGAATTCTGTTAAATATAACTGCCTCACCAGATGTTACTCTTCAGGAAGTAACTGAAGCTGCGGAGTTAATTCAACAGAAAGCTCACTCTGACGCAAATATTATTTGGGGGATGGTGATAGATAATAATCTAACCGACCTTGTTAGGATAACAGTAATTGCAACCGGGCTCTCTGAGGGTGCACAAGCCAAAGTTCAGTCCGAATCGCAAAAAATCCAAAAGGGCGATAGTTTTGGAATCGGTTTTTTGAATAGAAAGTATACCATTGCCCCTGATGATGCATCTGAAATACCCTCATTTTTGAGAAGAACCTGATAAACGTTTATAAAGCACAAATATTTGGAGGCAATATTTAAGTATTGCGAAACAGTCAAGAGCTGGCGAGACCAAAGCACCTTAACGCATTTCTAAAATGAGTACCTCTAGTTTAGAATAAGCCTTAATGCCTAAGAGGAGAAATCAGATCTCATGGATCGATAGGACTTACTTAATCAACAGTTTCAAGGGGATTTTTAAATTGATGTTTAGGTTTTTTAGAAATTTATTTGAGGCTCTTCTGGTGGAGCTTAAATTGAAAAAATCGAGTAACCGAGTTGTAACGATCCAATATCCTGATCAAATCCAAGATTATCCCAGTAGATTTAGAGGAAGACACAGGCTAACTTTAAACGAACGAGGTGAGATTAAATGCACCTCTTGTTTTTTGTGCTCGACTGCTTGTCCTGCAAAATGTATTTACATTGAACCTGCAGAACATCCCGATCCGGAGGTAGAAAAATTCCCACACAGGTACGAAATTGACACCCTTTTATGTATTTACTGTGGTTTTTGTGTTGAGGCTTGTCCAGTAGATGCTATCCGCATGGACACGGGACTTCATCCTGAGATTTATAGAACAAATCCTAATGAGTTTATAGAAGACAAAGAAACTCTTATGCTTCGCTCGCTAATTTTAGAAAAATACGGGGTTGAAGCGCTTCGAAAGTTTCACCTCGAAAAAATGAAAAAATATGAAACTAACGAGCTTAGGTTTATGCCTTAGCACAATCGGCCTTTTAGCAGTTCAACCTTTAGGAGCTCAACAGCCAGTGGTAGCAAAAGAGTCACGTAGGTTTTATGAAGGGATTTTAATTGAACCAATCTCTGAAAAAAAAATAACTGTTAAGTTAAACTCTGATTTAATTCTCGAGTCTGATCAACAAAAGATCATTTTTCAAAAAAATAAACTCTGCATTATTGGGGATTTAAACCTGCCATCTTTATTCTGTAACTTAGCTTGGTTTGACATAGCTCTTCCCCCTTCGCTAATGCTAAGTTACCTTAAAATGCCTAGAAGCACCTTTCAAAACAGTTTAAAAACAAACTACTTTTTAAATGAGGATGGTAGCCTTTCATGCAATGAACTTGATGCTATTCCTGCAATTTCGCCTGAGTCCCTTTCTGAAGCACAAATCTGGGAGAATATTTCTAGTTCTAGCGAACCAGAGTATGATAAAATAGTAAAGGGGGCGATAGTGGTCTCTTATCGTTTTCCAAGATTAATTAAACCTATTATATCCCTTGACCAAGAGTATATTTGCGGGTTTGTAAATTATAATTTAGTCAACTTAAAAGTTACCCAGTGGTTATTCAAGGCGGCGATTTTCGAAAAATGAATTCAAAGCGCAGCTTAATATCAACTTTGCTAAATTTAGATTACATTTATATTTTTGTTAATCCAAAGAACGGAGAAGTTAAATTACCAGAAAATTTAAAATCCCAAGAATCAGTTACCCTCCGGTTGAGCAGACATTTTAAAGGGGAGCTAAAAATTGAAGCCGATCATATTTTGGCCGTGTTAAGCTTCAACAGTGTTTACCACGCTTGTTACCTCCCTTATAGTTGCATTTGGGCAGTGGCTTCACCCGATGGGCAAACTATTTTATGGTTAGAAGATGCGCCAGAAAGCGTTAAAGCTGAAAGCCTCACCTTTAATCGATCGTGTAAGAAACAAGTAAGTCATCTTAGACGTATTAAGTAATCCGCAAGTATTTTTCACCTTTTAGGTTTTGGCTTTGGAACTGGGCTAGGCTTAGCTTTGGGTTTTTTAATCATCTGCTCTAACGACCAATCAACTTTGACTCCCTGAGGTAAATAAATATGATAATGAGCAGGGAGTTTTAAAGATCCTTTTAACACAAAACTTGAAAGATGCTGATTTAAGTCTTTTAAAAGACTTAAATTTACATTGGTCATTTTCGGTAAGGAGTTAAAATTTATTGGTTTTGGAAGATAAACTTTTTGCACATTAAGTGGAGGATCTAATTTTATTGAGCTGTCAAGTGAGCCCAAATTTTTATAAATCTTAACAACAGCTAAGAAACTAGGATAAAAGTTAGTTGAAGCAAAACCTAAAACTCGCTGAGTAGGATTTTCTATAATTTTTATTAAATCAAACGCTCCGAAATGCTCAGAGATTTTCCTTCTAAGACCTGCGACTCCGTGGTTGTAAGAAATTAAAGCGGCAGGCCAGGAGTTCAGGACGTTGTAGGCATCTAGAAGATACCTGCAAGCTGCATGCGTAGATAAGAAGGGGTCGAACCTTTCATCAACGTATTTGTCTAGTCTAAGCCCATATGATTTTGCCGTTGCAGGCATAAACTGCCACAATCCCGCTGCTCCTACTTTACTGACAGCTTTGATGTTAAAGTGACTTTCGAGCAAAGGCAAATAAGATATTTCTTCCGGAAGTCCATAAGATTTTAAAGTCTGTTTAATGTAAGGTAGGTAGGCGCCGCTTGCTTGTATAGCCCTTTTGGTTTTCTCTTTTAAACCTGATTGCGTTCTAATTAATCTTTCAGTCAGTGTCCACTTAATAGAGCCTTTTCGTTTTGTTTCAACACATCTTTTAAAAGAGCTGAAAATGTGGTTTTCAAAAGGCGTCGAAGGTACCTTACCTTCAGCAAGTTTTGATAACACTGCATATACCTTATCCACGTAAGCTGCCTCTTGAGAGTTAATAAACCTTTCTAAACTTTCAGAGCTATAAATCTGCGCCTCGGCCCGGAAGTCAAGTACGCCAAAAACACATTGGGGAAACCATCTATGGTGTACCACTTTCTGGTGTTGACTGTACTCGATAAAAACCTTAAACCAAAACTCTACCCTATCAACCAACTCAACAGGGAAACTTAGCTCGCAGCTAACTTTAATTAAAGCTAAAAGCCAAAACAGCCTCATTTAATCTTGAAACTTGCTAAGTACCTGGCTAAGTATTTCCGCTTCTCTTTTTTTTAGCTCTTCGATTGACTTTTCTGAGTTCTGCATAACACAGAAAAACACGGTTTTAGAGTTTTTGTTAACAGCTTTGCCAACTAAGGAAGATACTCCAGTTAAGGTTCCTGTTTTAGCATACACAGCACCTGCTGACAAATCCTTTAAATGCTTGTAGGTTGGATAGTCTGAGCTCAGCCTTAAAAAATGCCAAAAAGGAAGGTCAAAGGCTTTTTGCTTTGCTAAATAATTGAAAAAATCAATACAAGAAGCTCTGTTATTGCGAGAAAGCCCCACAGCATCCTCCAAAATTATTTGATGATTTCTAGCTTGTCTAATAACCGCCTCAAGCCCGTCTGTGAGCGAAGAAAACTTGGGGTCCAAAAATATTAAACTCAAGTCTGTAATGAAATTGTTACTATAAGAACCAATAGATCTAAAAATTTCGTCTGAATTCAGAAACGGGAATTTATTACAATCGCCTCCGCCACGATACTTTTCAAAATTTATAGTAATTCTCTTATTTAGATGGCGAGCAATTTGCATGATATTCTCTCGGGGTAAGCAAGGAATAGGCTGTTTATAAAATTTACCTTGGGAAAAGCTGAGTTTGGTCTGAAAATCTAAGGGAAAAATCTTCGAGCAATTCTCTAAATTATATTTTTTGGAAAAAACTTGATCTACGGCTTTTGGCTCTACATAAAGCTCAAAACTTTGCTCTGGTAAGGCTGCAAAAAGGTTACAAAGATCTCCGGCTTTTAGGGTGGGAATAAATGGAACACTCACTATTACTCTTTTCTCAAGATTACAGATTTCGGCAAAAAAAACTTTTCCCTGAAACTGCTTATAAAGCTCCACCATCGGGATTAATTTTGTTGCGCTTGCAGGGATCAACTTACTAGTGCAATTTACACACTCTTGTTTACCGCTAGTTAAATCTTTGAAAAAATAACTAATCTCTTCACCTAAATTTTTATAAGGAGATAACATTATTGCAAAACCCACTAGGCCAAAAGTAAACTTAAAAAAAGTTCTGCGGGTGTAGCTTAGTTGGTAGAGCGCTTCCTTGCCAAGGAAGAGGTCGAGGGTTCGAGTCCCTTCACCCGCTGATAAGCGCTTAAAATACCTCATCAAACTTTAGCTCATACAGATCAATCGGTAGAAACTCGACAGCGTTGTAGTAGAGCTCTTGCGTTTCAGCCGGTGCGTCAATTAAGGGCCTATCAATAATAGCCCCTAACAAACTTACTCTCCTTGGGTTCACACCCAATTGAACCAAAAAACTGCCTATAGCTTTTGCTTGCGAAGCGGCAAGATACTGTGAATAAGAGTTCTTCGGGTCCTTCGAGTGAACGTAAACTATAATGCCAAATCTTGACCAGACAAGCCTACCTTTGTTCAAAGCACTGATTTCCATAAGAATTCCCTTCCCTGTCTGACTCAGAGTAGTGGTGTCTTTCTCAAAAAAAAGCGATGCAGGGAAAATATCTCTGGCAGGATGATATAGCTTCCTTCTGGTCATATGATCTGCTAAAGCTTGCTGCCCTAATACTGAAAGGTAAGCTTTGTTGGTTTGAAACTCTAGATTTAGCAGATTCTCCTCTGCTCTTCGGAGAGACTCAGTGTGGACTAACGACAATAAACCTGAGGCTGCACTCCCTACAAGCACACCGGGCAGAACACCAGAGCCAGTTTTCAGCGATAAAAGAGCTCCCGAACTTGCTAAAGACGCAGCCGAAGAAACAAAAAGATCTCCATGCTTTTCAAAAACAGAGGATTTCCCATCAGATAATCTTGAACAGCTACTAAATATTCCGAAAATTAAGCATAAAAGCGTTCTAAACATCAACCAGAGGATTTTACTAAATACTTACATATTCTTCACGAAGGTTTTTACTTTTTAAATAAATCTTCAAGCTTTTTTAGATTGTTTGAAGTCTCTTGTACTTGAGGTGGAAACTTTAACTTGAAGTACTCACAATAATTAGGCGCGGATTTATCGGCTACCCGCTCTGCTTGGGTCTCTCTGCAGTCGTTGTAAGATCCCGGGGAATAGAACTCACACATTAAGCAACAATGCAAAGGTCTGTTGCACTTAGGGCATATATCCCTAAACCCGATTTTTGTGTATTCTAAAGGGGTGTCGCAGAAAACACACCTTGGGTTATTACTTGGTCTCATTAGTTGTTATTTTACTACGACGCTTCAATTGGTTAGTGAACAAATTGAACTTCCAGCTCAGTTTAAATGCCAGGCCCCCATTCAACCAAGCAACGATCTTGTTAATAAGCTACAGTCATTTTTAAGAAGTATCAAAAATTTTAGCGCATCTTTTCACCAGCAGAGCTTTACAATAGATTTCGATGATATTGACTCGGCATCAGGAAAAATTTATTTTCAGAAACCAAGTAAATTCAGATTTGATTACAAATCTCCAGAAAATAAAACCTTTTTATTATTAGATAAAAACAGCTTTATGATTGACAACGACAATGGTAGGGTAGAATCAGAAGTTTTAGATAAAGAACAAGTAGCTAAATTTCCTTTAAGTTCAGTTTTAGCTGGTAACCTCAGTGAGCACTTTGAACTTGTTTCACTGTGTATGAATTCAGATGGAGTGCTGTTCCGATTTTTGCGGAGAGAAAACGGTGATCAAACTTATGAGCTGCATATCTTAACGGATTCAAGTGTTAAAACGCTTCAGGGAGTCTTATTTAAAGATTTCGGAGGTGCTGTAAATTTATTTATTTTTAAGGATCAAACAACAAACAACTTGCCGGAAAATTTATTTTACAAACCAAAAACATGAATTTTTTCATCTACACTTTAGGCTGCCCCAAAAATGAAGTTGACTCGGATTTATTAGCTAATGCTATTGTTAGCTCCGGGGGGAGATTAGTCCAATCTCCCGACCAGGCTGATGTTGTGGTTGTCAATACTTGTGCCTTTTTGCAGGCTGCTATAGAAGAAAACATCAAGGTAATAAAACGTTTTGCAGCTCTCAAGGAAGATCTAAAATTTACCTTAGTTGTTATTGGATGTTTAGCTCAAAGACTTGGCAGCAAACTTTTGGAAAAAATTAAACACATAAATCTTATAGTGCCTCAGCAAGATCTGATTTATTTACCGAGATTACTTCTTGAAAAACAATTCAACGATAAAATTGATTTTACTGATTCGACTTACTTTTATAAGTCGTCTAGAGATAAATCGTTTTTCTCTTCAAGAGCTTATTCCTACTTGAAAATCTCTGAAGGCTGTAATCGACCCTGCTCTTTTTGCGTTATACCTCGCATAAGAGGAAAATTTAGAAGCAAGCCAATACATTTGATTTTAGAGGAAGCTCAGAATTTGTTAGATCAGGGTTTCAAGGAAATTATCTTGGTTGCACAAGATTTGCCAAGCTATGGACTCGACCTTTATGGCAAACAACTTTTGCCATCCCTTCTGAAGTCATTAAATAGTCTCGAGGGTGACTTTTGGATCAGATTACTCTATCTTTATCCGTTGGGTCTAACTGATGAATTACTAGATACAATTTTAGAGTCGGATAAAGTTTGCAACTATATTGATATTCCATTTCAACATTGCAGCAAAAAGATATTACAGACAATGGCTCGCCCATTAGGGCAATTTTCACCTGACAGAATCGTTGAAAAAATAAAATCAAAAAAACCGGACTTAGCTATCAGAACCACTTTCATTGTAGGATTTCCGGGAGAGACAGACGAAGATTTTCAACAGTTATGCAATTTTGTAAAACAGTATGAACTTCATAGTGTAGGTGTATTTATTTACTCCGACGAGGATAAGGCGCGAAGCTACGAATTTAAAAACAAAGTCCCATATCAAAAAGCTGCTGAGAGGCGTGATCTTATTTTGAGCATCCAAAAAGAAGTTAGCCGACGGCTACTTAGTCGCTTTATTGGAAAACGGCTTAAGGTTTTAGTCGAAGGCAAGAAAAAGTCGGCTTTTATAGGAAGAACCTATTTCCAAGCTCCAGAAATCGATGGAGTCACCTTCGTGCAAGGATCTTGTAAAATTTCCAGCTTTACCGATTGCATAATTCAGCAAAGTCTCGATTACGATTTAATTGCCTCCTCTAAAAAACTCGCTCTAGCTCAAGAATGTTAAAAACATTTCATTTTAGCACTGTTACTTCTACTATGGACGTAGCGCGAGATTTGTTAAAAGATGTCAAAGCTCCCTTCCTTGTGGTTGCAGATTACCAAACTGCCGGTAGAGGACGAAATTCATCTCATTGGCATTCGCTTCCAGAAGCTTTTCTTGGCACGTTTGTTTTTGAAGGGGCGCACTCAGTAAAACCTCGACTCTCTCTAATTTTTGCTTTAGAGGTTTTGAGGCTTCTTGATTTATCACCACAAAAAGCTCAGGTGAAATGGCCCAACGATCTCCTGGAAAGAAGCACTGATAAAAAGTTTGGTGGCATTTTAATTGAGTTGCTAGAGAACTACCTGCTAGTAGGCTTGGGTTTAAATCTTTACGGTAACCAAGCTTTTGGTGGATTATTAAACCTGAGGAATGATTTAGACAAACAGCGTTTGACAACGATTCTTGCTGACGGCTTCGATAACTTTCTCTCTACCGCTGAGAATTTTCAGGAACTGTCATTAAAGTTTGATGCTTACAATTACTTAAAAAATAAGCAAATTAAATTTAACAACTCTGAACAAGTTTATTTGGCTCTCGGTATCACTGATGAAGGAGGGTTGATAGTAAAAAACCAGTTAGAGGAGCAACAAGTGATTTTCTCAGCATTTTCAGTCCAAGTCTGCTATGGATAATAATCAGAAGTTTATTTTGCGCCTCGGTGGTTTTATAGCCTTTTTGCTGATCACAGCTTTTCTTTTCATTTTCGGGATTTTAAAAGAGCAGTTATTTTTGGTAGCTGCATCATTCCTAATTCTTTTTGGATGGGTTGTGTTTAGTAATTTCCAATTTTTCAAAAAAAAAGCTTACGATTATCTGCTGCTCAACTTAGATCAAAAAGATGTGCTTAAAGTGATAGTGGAGGAAATGTTAAAAATTCCAGGAGTGCTTGCCGTGGAAGTAGCTTTTTCCGAAGGAGATTTTACAAGTTATCAAAGTTTCAGCATGGGAACCCCTCGAGCAGGCACTTTTTCAGAAAGCTTTCCTCTGAATATTGGAGATCTTGAGATAGGTAAAGTGAAAGCTTACTTAAGCAAAAACTTCAGCTCTACTAGCAAACAGGAGCTTTTTAAATTTATTAGATTATTAGGCTTGGCGGTAGTCGTAGGCGAGTTTCAAAGTGAAATTCTCAGATATAAAAAAATCTCCGAGCAAAGTGTCAAAGCCCGAACAGGCTTTCTGGCGAATCTGAGTCACGAGCTAAGGGGCCCTTTAAGCAACATTATGAATTCCGCCGAGCTATTGCAAAACGCCCAAGATACGACGGAAATCAAGGACTTTGCGGAAATAATTCTTAAAAATTCCAAACATCTTTTAGATTTGGTTAACGACATTCTTGAATTTGCAAAAGTTGAAGCTGGAAAAGTAGAACCAGCTTTCGAGCCGGTCTCGGTCCCTGAAGTCCTAAAAGATGTTTATAAAATAATGAAAAACTTCAGCGTTAAAAAGAACATAACTTTTAATTTTACTGAGCAAGAGAACCTCTACATAGAAATTGATAAGAAACACCTAAAGCAAATTTTAATTAATCTTATATCCAATGCCATTAAATACACGCGAGAGGGTGGCAAAGTAGATTTAATTTACTTTGCAAAAGACGGCAGAGCTCATATTGAAGTGAGGGACAATGGAATAGGGATCTCTGCTGATCAATTAGGTAAAATATTCGATCCCTTTGAGCGAACAAACAATACTTACGCTCTTAGTCAGACAGGGACTGGTTTAGGCTTAGCCTTAACCAAAAAACTGGTTGAACTAAACAAAGGTTATATAGAAGTTATCAGTGAAGAAGGGGTTGGAAGTGTATTCAAAGTTGCCTTTAAGTTGACCAGCCAAAGACCCGAACCTCAATTAAAGCCTGCTCTAGAGGTTAATGGCCGGGAAGCAGTTATCCTATTTTTAAGTTGGGATAAGGAAAATATGTTAAGTTTCTCTAGATTTCTAGCAAAAAAAAATTTTTTGGTAGGATTTTGTAAAAATTTGGAGGAAATGTTAACAGAGCTAAACTCAACAAAAGTTGGAGCAGTCTTAATTGGAGATGAATCGCTAAAGTATCTTCCAAAAAATTTTATGGCGCTCCTACGTTCCACTCAGTACGGCAAAACAGCACCGATAATCTTGGTTACAGCTAAAGCCTTTCAATTTGAAGAGGAAGAGCATCTTAAACGAGGTTTCGACTATGCCCTTAGTTTGCCTTTTGAGCTTCAAGAAGCAGCCTTAAAAATACAGGGTCTAATCGAAAAAAATTAAAAGATCTTGTGTTGAAAGCTTTGATTTTGAGTTATCTCAAATCGTTTAAAAATAAATTAGCTCTGTTAATATTAGTTGGGATTTTAGCAGGCGCTACGGATGGAGTAATCCCCTTTTTGATAAAAAGAATTTTTGACTCGGAGCCAACACAGGAGTCTATTTCAGTGCTCGTGATCTTAGTTGTTTGTTTTGGTTTTTTTCGAGCTTTAGTAAATTTACTATACATCAATCTAAGTTCAAGCTTAGGCCATGAAGTAATCAAAAATCTTCGACTTCAGCTTATGCATACAATTATCAACCTAAATCCCACTAGAATCCTTCAGCAAGGTCCGTCCAAAACAGCCTCGATGATTATTAATGATGCTACCTTTTTAAGGGAGTTAATGGTCGACATAATTCCTTCTGCTTTTAAAGAAACTTTCCGTTTTACTGCTATATTAATTGCTACTCTCTATTTAAACTTTTATCTGTCAATTCTGGGCTTGATTGCAATCCCAGTCATAGCTTTGTTTGTAGTGATTACTTCACGGCTTGCTAAGAAGTATGCCCAGAAAGCCCAACAATCACTGAGTTATTTGACCAGCTTTATTTTTTCAGCTTTGATAGGTATTAAAACAATAAAATCTTTTCAATTGGAAAACCCAATAGAATCAAAGTTTAAGGAATTGAACGAAGATCTCAAACTGAACAGCGTCAAAGCTGATGTTTTTAAGAACTTATCCGTGCCAATAAATGAGTTCCTAGCAGCCACTGCTTTGGGTGTGTTAATTTGGATAGCTTTTGGCAAAATTTCATCAGAAATTATAACTAAAGGAGAATTTTTGGGTTTTCTAGTCTCTCTATTTCTCCTGTACGATCCCGTAAAAAAACTAAGTAAAGCTAAGTCATTTATTGCTGCAAGCGCTGGAGCTTTGTCAAGATTGACCAATATTTTAGCTATCCCGATTGAAAATGGGCCAAAAGTTGAGCCTGAATTTTCTAATTTCAACATAGAGCTCGATAATGTAAGCTTTGAGCACGAAGGCAAAAAGATTCTTTCAGGTGTAAATTTATTTATTAATCAAGGATCTAAAGTTGCAATAATTGGCGAAAGTGGAGTAGGCAAAAGCACTTTGTTAGATATTTTATCGGGCTTTTTAACACCCACAGAGGGCGTTGTAAAACTTGGAGGCATTCCAATAAGTGATATACCTTTAGAGTTATTAGTTAAACATATTACATTCGCCTCGCAGTCCTTGGATTTTTTTGATGCTCTTGGACTCTTGAATTTCGGTAAAGAAGTTAGTGAAGAAGAAATTGCTAAGTGGTTACAGAAATTTAAAATAAACAACAGTTTCTCGTCAAATTTCAAATTTCAAGAATTCGGACTTTCACTTAGCGAAGGGGAGAAGCAGAGGTTAATGTTGATCAGAGTTCTATTGAAAAAAGCGGAAATTTACCTGTTCGATGAAGTCACTTCGGCTCTAGACCCTCAGTTAGAGGAGCTAATTCTTAAGGAAATTTTCGCGGAACTTCGCTCCAAGACCGTAATTTTAGTAAGTCATAGGCCAGCTCCTCTCAAATACGCAGACAGAATTTTGGAGTTGAAAGATTGTAGTCTTATTGAGAGAAATGATCTTTTACCTCGAGAAAAAACAAATTTAACCACTCTTTGTTAAGCCAGTCGCGAGGTCCATGGAATCTTGCTACTTTTGGCAAACCGGGGTTTTCAAATTTAAGTGGGTCTGAAATACTTATTAACTTTAATTTATTGTCCGCGAAAGCCGTAAATGGAACTCCCGTGGTACCTAGGATCACCAGTGTTCGTCCAAGTGAATCAAGGTACACGTTCTGCGAGATAGAGTATTCATCTATAGTTTTTTTTACTTGCGATTTTTTATCTTTTACAGCAATCAAGTAAACTTCAAAATCCTTTTCAGGCAGGTTTTGAGAAAATTCTAAAAACCCCGGAAGCTCCTCCATACACGTGTTACACCAAGTTGCCCATAAGTGGAAAACAAAAACTTTGGGATTGTCGCTTTTTGCTACCCGAATTGTTGCCCCATCAAGCCTAGTCAAACTGAAGCTCTGAATACTTGAAGGATTAAATAAAGAATCACAACCTATTATAGCAAGAATTAGACAAAAAAGGCTTAAGCTTTTACAAAGTCTTCTTATTTTTTTCAAAGAAACTGCTACTTCAATTTTAAATTATACTTTGATCTAAATTTTTCAACCCGCCCCACTACATCGATAATTTTCTCTTCCCCTGTGAAAAAAGGATGGCATTTAGAGCACACCAGAATACGCAATTCTGGTACAGTTGCACCAAAAGTGTATTGCGCGCCGCATCCAGCACAGATGATTTTAGCGTCTTTGTAGTACTGAGGATGGATGCCTTCTTTCATGTCTATTGTATAAGAGTAAACTTTTTGCCACAGGCAATCAAGAGTTTGGTAACGGATTGGTTTTTGATTATACTTTTAAAAGCAAGACATAAGATCGACTGGAGAGGCAAACAATGGCAGGAATAAGTACTCTAGTAAGGTTTTTTAGCCTCACATTTTTTGGATTAAGCTTCAGCCCCCTTGTTGAAGAGAGTCAAGCAACCACTCAAGAGCCAGTTTGCATACAAGTTATAACTTGCGCGAAGGATGGGAAGTATTACCCAAATCCCTGCCAAGCCGTGGAAAAAGGTGGGGGTATTGCTGAAACCAACGACATTTGCGAGCGAGATAGAAAAAACGCAGAAGGGTGATTGTAGGACTTTTTGGAGATGATCCTTTATTTGATTTTTTAACCAACTTGGACAGTGCTAATTTTAACTTCCTGCATGTAGAGTCAGCCAAGGATATCAATCTCTCGGCGGCTATAGTTGAAAACCCAGAACTAATAAGCTTAAATTGCCCAATCTTGACAAAAAGCGAAAAAGCAGGCCGACTGATATTAGGAACTTCTGTATTACCCCTAGAGGATAGTTCATTCTTTTTAATACCTAGCTCACCTTTTTTGGTTTTAAACGAACTTGCAAATCAACTAAACATTCCGAGAGATCTATTTTGCGCCGGAGTAGTTTGGTTTCGAGGAGGATCAAGCTTGGGCAAAAATTATATAGAAGCGTTAATCAGTGAAAGTGTCTCGGTTTTAAACTTTCAGCAGAGCTCAACTGTTTTCGATGAACAGGTTGCATTTAACATTAATGCTATTCCTCGGAAGGAAGCTAACTTTTACAAGATCTTTCCGAAATGTTCACTTCAGCAGTTCTCCATGCCTGTTTTAAATGGAGAAGTTTTAATTATATCTATTCCTAGCAGCGGTGTTGCAGACAACCTCAATAACCTAGTTAATTCAACAAAAAAATCTCTTTTAGAAACATTGGACGAACCAGAAGCTCAGCTCGCGTTAGTTAGTTCTTCTGAAAATCTTACCACGGTAACCTTTTTTATTGACAACATCTCACTTGAAGCAGCCTATGTTTTAAAGACCTTAAGCGTAATTACCAATTTGCCCGCTTAGAGCTAATCCTTTGATTTCCATGATTTGAACTCTAGCAAAACTGGATAGCTCTTTAATCCCAAATTTTTGATAAATTTTTTTTCAAACTGTCGGATGTAGTTACTGGGTAAGGCCTCGGCTTTTTTAAAATAAAGAACAAAAGTTGGTGGAGAGCTTTTTAACTGCTTAACCGAAATCAGTGCATTTAATTTACTGCCTACTAAAGGAGGTGAAAGAGCCTGGAAAACTTGCTGGGCTATTTCAAACAAATTATCATCGCTGAAGGTTTTTCTACTAAGCATCCAAGTTTGGATTAAAGCATCTAAAACCTCCGAGGTGTTTTTTTGAGTAAGAGCGCTCGTAAAAACAACGAAAGCGTTAGGGAAAAAGTTCTCCACGGTCTTTCTATCAAGAATTCTTTGATCTGATTTATTTGCTACCACTATACACGGTTTGCCGGCTTTCAAAAGAAAATTAAATAATCTTCGATCGAGACTTGACACTCCTGTTGATGCATCGATAACCATAGCGCAAACATCAACAAAGTTTAGAGCCAGTTTAAATTTCTCTTTAATTCTTTTTTCTAGCTCCTTACGTGGATTTCCTTTTAAAAACCCTGCAAAATCTATTACTCTTATGGTTTTTTGGTGAAATTTAACAAGCTGTTCAATAAAATCCCGCGTAGTGTGCGCTTTGGAGTCCACCTTTGAAACATTTTTTTTAACTAAGGAGTTTAACAAGCTTGACTTTCCAACGTTAGTTCTACCAATTAAACCCACCGATAAATCCCAACTAGCATTTGACTTGGGAAACTTTTTCGCAATCTCTAAAATCTGTTTTCTGAGGCTACTTAAGTTAAATCCCGTTTTGGCGCTAACCGGTAAAAACTCTCCCAAACTGTAAAAATCACTTAAATTTTCAGTATCCTTGATTGAGTCAACTTTGTTGACAACGCAAATACTATTGTAGGATGACTTCAGAATCCGATAAAAATCAATATCGTCCGAAGCTAACCCTACTCTAGAGTCAAGAACAAAAACCGCCAAACTGCACTGTACCCTTTCAAGAAGCTCTTTAGCGCCCTTATACTCGATAAGTCCTTCAGAGTCGACCAAGAAGCAGGTCAAGTCTTTAAATTGCCACAACTTATAGACCAGATCTACTGTTGTGCCTGGAATACTGGATACTAATTGAACAGGCTTTCTGACAATAGCGTTAATTAGACTAGATTTACCCACATTTTGCTTACCTAAAAATAGAACAGTGAACATTAAAATTTAGCTGTCCTTTATACTTTTTAACGCCAACGCCGCAGCGGCTTTCTCTGCATCTTTTTTGGAAGGGCCCTTGCCTTCAAAAACTGAGCCTTCGCTTAGTTCGACTGTAACAAAAAATGTTGTGTTGTGTTCAGGACCTTCGGTGCTGATTACCGTGTACTTAGGATTTGACCATCCCTTTGAATGGCAAAATTCTTGCAATGCCGATTTGGGATCGTAATTAATCAAATCTGTAATGGAAGGAAAATGATCTTTGAAGTGCTTGGTTAAAATTTGGTGCACTGATTCAAAACTTGAGTCTAAAAAAGCAGCGCCTACTAAAGCTTCAAAAACATCAACAATAACCCTCGGGCTTAAAATTAAATCTCCGCCAGAAGCATTAACTAGCTGGATAAACCTACCTAGTTCAAGCCCTGAAGCTATTTTCTCTAAACAATCCTTACTAACCAGGTATCCTTTAAATTTGGTCAAAAGGCCCTCATCTGACGTAGCAACTTTTTCAAAAACCATGACTGACACTGAGGCTGCAAGAATACTATCACCAAGAAACTCCAAAGGCTCATAATTCCGCGCGGGATTGCTAACAGGGTGGGTCAAAGCTTGCATTAATAACTGCTTATCTAAAAAGATATAATTGAAACGCGTTTCAAGCTCAAAAAGCCCTGCTATTAATTTACTGTCCACTATCGTGTGTTATTATCCCCCCTCCAAGGACAACCTCGTTGTTTTCATCGTACAGCACAGCAGCCTGACCTGGAACCACAATCAAACTTTCTTCTAAAAAATCCACTTTAACACAAGTTTCAGTGATAGCCGTAACCCTTGCTCTGGAGCCCCGATGAGTGCTTCTTATTTGAACAAACCCCTCAATTCCCTCAGCTAAATCATGGTAATTCCAAATCCAATCTTTAGCCTTAAAACTCCGCGTAAGTGCCGCAGACCTTTTCCCCACATAAACTTTTCTGTTCTGAGAGTCAATCTTTATAACGTAAAGAGGGTCTTTGGAGCCTGCAAAAGGCAAACCCCTTCTTTGCCCCTTTGTGTAATGGAATATATTGTCAACTTTGACGGATTTGTTAGCTTCAATGTTTACCAAAACACCCGACAAATCTGCAGATGTCCTACTAGCTAAGAAATCACCCAAGTTACCGCTGAGGAAACAGAGGTCTTGACTATCTTTTTTTCTTGAGTTCATAAATCCCTGCTCCTCGGCAATTTTCCTTACCTCATCTTTTAGAAAATCCCCTATTGGAAACTCTAATCCACTCAATTGATCGTGCGTCAAGTTATATAAAAAATAGCTCTGATCTTTAGCGATGTCTCTGGCTCTCCTTAGAAACAATCTCCCATTCCAATCTATTATTCTAACGTGATGACCAGTAGCAAGCTTATCAATCCCTAAAGATTGCTTCCTCTCCCACAAAGCCCCAAACTTAACAAACTGATTACAATCGATACAAGGAGAAGGAGTTAAACCCTGTAAATACGAGTTTACGAACTTCTGAATGACGGAAGTCTCAAACTCTTTTTCTAAATCCAAAACATAAAATGGAATCTCCAACTTCTTAGCCACCAACCTAGCATCCTGAAAATCTTTAGGGCTGCAACAGGTTTTAGTTAATGCAGAACATGATTTATTGTAATCCCAGACTTGAAGAGAAACTCCTATCACTTGATAACCCTTTTGTTTTAATAGAAAAGCGGCTACAGAGGAGTCTACTCCCCCGCTCATAGCGCATAGTACTGTTTTAGTTTGTTTGCCTGGCTCTAAAATCATATAATCCTTTAAAACTAATCCTTTAAAACACCTGCTATTATTTTACAAACTTCTGGAATATCTTGCATGTCGAAATCCAGCCTAAAGCTCAATCTCAAGCTACCTTGAGCTAACTCTTTTGGAACACCAAACCCCTCTAAAGAGGGTGATAAGGGCTTACCTGAATAGCACGCGCTCCCAGCAGAGGCACAGATCCCAAACAAATCAAGTTTAACCAAAAACTCTGAGGATCTTTTTCCTGGAAAAGTAACATAAATTGTGTTTCCGATGGTGGGCCATTTTTCAAACAAAAACTCAAATCTCACAAGTTTAGACTCTAAAGCAGACTTTAACTCTGAAATAAAATAATTTTTGATTTGCCAATACTTGGAAGCCACAGCTTCGGGTCCAAGCGAACTCCAGAAGCTAAGAGCGTGCCTTAATGAAAAAATTGCTGGGTAGTTCTCAGTACCTCCCCTTAAGTACCTTTCCTGAGATCCACCCTTTATTAAAGGGCTAATTGGAAAAGTTTTCTTGGCAACAACGACCCCCACTCCTGGCAAAGAACCGATCTTGTGCCCAGAAATAAAAATCGCGTCAATCAAACTTTCTCTGAAAGGGACAAGATTTACCTTACAAAAACTCTGAACAAAGTCTGAAACTACTAACACCTCAGAGTTGCTTTTGAGCTGTTTTGCTATTCTCTCTATGTCGAAGATTACTCCTGTTTCATTGTGAGCATGGATTAAAAACAACGAGCCAAAACATCGCTTTGCCAAGTAATCTAAAACAGAATCACATGGATCGGACACCAAATAATCAACCACAAAAAAATTAGCTTTGTCGTAGCCCCAAAAAGACTCGCGAACACAAGCGTGATCAGCCGCACAAACCTCAACTTTTATTTCTTTCTGCTTTACGCAGTAAGCTAACCAATTTGCCGCCTCTGTGGCTCCAGAGCAAAACAAAACATAATCATCATCACTGGCTCCTATGAATTTTCTTACAGCTTCCCTTGTCTCCTCTACCTCTGCCTTAAGATTTTGACCAAAGTAATGAAGGCTGTTGGGATTGCCAACTGCCTGAAAAGTGGCAAGCGCCTCCTTTACGGAGTCTAAAAGACCATAATTTGCGTTCGCGTCAAGATACCATCTTTTCACTTTAGAAATTCTCGAAAAATATAATGTTATCTGGAAATAAACCGATTTAAAACAAAAACAATGAAAACTCCTGCAGCAAACTTAGCTTCAGCAGTATCAGGCACCAACCTCAACAGCAGTTCTTTGCCATTAAGCTCTACAGCCGCAGAGCCGCACCTAAAAAAGGCCTTTAGCGATAAAGCTACTGGAACTGAAAAGTCTGGTCTGCGGTCCTTGGGCTTCAGAAGAACAGAAGACATTATTAGCGCAATGAAAGAAAAAGAGATCTCTTTTGACGAATTTTTAACAGAATTTAAAAACAATCCTAAAGTTTTAAATGATATTAGAGGACAGTTCTTTGAAAAATTTTACCAGGAAGCTGAAACTGTAATTCTTCCAATTTTTAAAATCGAGTATTAAAGATAGTACTTTTTAAATTCAAGCTCGATTCTTTTAAATAAATGCGTCAAACGATCCTATTTCAAATTTTAGCTTTGTTTGCTGCTTTAATCAGACTTTTTATTAAACCAACACAGCCGAATTTGGAAAACCCGATACTTCTAACTTGTGAGGAAACATTAAATTTTGGAGACTTTATTTGCAAGGAAAAATTTTCGTTGCTTCAACTACATCAAGTTAAAGGAGTGGGTCCAGTGATCCTTGATGAAATCTTACGTAATACTGAGCTGTTTTTTGAAAACCCCAAGAGTATTAAAGGTATTGGGTTTAAAAAGGAGACTGAGATAAGGAAGCTTCTTTTTCTCGGCGATTAAAAGTAAACTCAGATCCTCACTTTAACGATACTTTTTAAAGTGAGAGGGTTTTCTTTAATAGAACTATTAATCAGCATAGTGGTGATTGGAGTGTTACTTAGTTTAATTGCTCCAAACATAGCTTCTATAAGAAAAAAAGCTTTTGACTTGCTTTCTCAAAACCTTGCTAGAAATCTAGCTCTTCAACAAGAGATCTTCTTTTCAGAGAACCAGCGCTACTTTTCCTGTAACAACTCAGGGTGCGCTCAATACCTCCCTCGTAATAGGCTTCCGGAAAACATTGAAGTTGATGTTCAGAGCTCAGGAGACGAGTACATTATTAAAACTAAACATCAGTATGGTCAGAAAGAATGGATCTTTGATAGTTCGATTGGAGGGTTTCGCTAGTTTTTTAAAGTTTGCAACACATGTCTAGCCTTTGTCCTGACTCGCTCACTGGGGTCATACTTTTCTACATACTTTATAAACCCCAACACCCTGCTATCTCGGATTCTCTCGAGATTTTGAAGTGCTGCTAATTTTATTTCCTCATCGGGATCGGCTAGGGCAGCAGCTACAAGTTCAACAGCTTTTCTGCCGGAAAATTGTTTGAGAGCTTCCAAAGTGCTCAACCGAACCTCGCGACTAGGGTGTTGTATGGAAACAGCAAAAGCTTCAAGGGCTTGAGGATCTCCTCTATTAGCTACCTCTCGTATAGCCGCAAGTACCTCTTGTACGGGAGCTTTAGGGTCAGCTATAGTTCTCACTAAAGCCGAGGTTGCTTTTTCATGCAACGATAAATCTAGGCTAAGCTTGGGAGGAGGTTCCACAAAAGAGAGTTCCAGTAGCTGGTAAATCTTAAAACCTGAGAAAATGGCTAATAAAAATAGTGCAATAAGTGCAATTTTTAAACCGTGAGCTTGCCAAAAGCTGGAAAATTTTCTAGATAAACTGCTTTCTTTTAGGCCTAACTCGTTCAGAAGAGCCAATCTTTCTTCCTCTAAGAATCCTCGAAAATCAAATTTTGCTTCAAAAAACTCGAAACCTTTGTTTTGATGACCCTGATTAAGCTCTTTTAAAGCCTCGCAAAAAATAGAACAAGATGGAAACCGATTATCAGGGTCGTATGAAAGAGCTATTTTGAGAACCCTTGAAATTCCATAAGGCAGAGATGGCTCAATGGTTTCCAAAGGCAAAAATTCTTCCTTGCTTATTTCCTTTAATGACTCGTTAAAATCTGTTTTTGTAAAGGGTTTCCTGCCGGAAAGAAGCTCATAGGTAGTTACAGCCAAAGAAAATTGATCTGCTTTGCCTGTAACCTCCAACCCCATGAGCTGCTCGGGCGCAATGTAGCCTACAGTGCCAACTACATACTTTTGCGTTAAAAAATCACCGAAGCCAGCTACACCGAAATCCAACACAAAAACTCTGCCTTCAGGGTTTAACAATAGATTTCCTGGCTTTATATCTCTGTGAACTACTTTTTTAGAATGAGCAAAATCTAATGCATCAGCCACTTGCGAGACATACCTTACAACATCTGGAAAAGAAAACTTTTTGAATTTAACGAGAAGCTTCGAGAAAGTTGGCCCTTCAACATATTGCATAACTATATACGGAGGCGAATGATCAAAATTAACTTCAAAAATGCTTACAATATTGGGATGAACAAGAGATCCAATAGCTTTGGCCTCTCTTTTAAAAGACTCAAGAGCTGCTTCACTAGAGAATTTTATGGACCGAGTATTTACGTTTAAAACTTTAATAGCGACAAGACGGTCGATATCGGGATCTTTTGCTTTGTAAACAACTCCCATCGCTCCTCTTCCAATTATGGAGTCAATGTGATACCTTCCTAGTTTTTCCATCCAAGTTATAATAAAAATCCAAAATCCTTTAAAATTCCAGATATGATTAGGGCAGTAAGCAATAACCCGCTATCCTTGCTAGTGATCACTCAGGACGAGGAATTTGAAATACCGGCAAACGTCTTAAGGCATAACTGTCCTTGCGCTAAATGCAGGTCTAACCAGCGGAAAGCTTTCAGGATACTGGATTACGATCCCAAAGAAATCAAAATTTTATCTGTCACAGAAGTTGGAAACTACGGCGTTAAAATTAATTTCTCTGATGGTCACTCCTTTGGCATTTTCACATTTGATCATTTAATCAATTTATCAAAGCAACTTAAAAATTCAGAGCGTTTTTGAGATCCTCAATCAAATCATTACAATCCTCAATTCCAACACTCAATCTTATAAAAGTATCAGCTATCCGGAGCTTGGACCTATCCTCCGCACTCAAATAAGCATGCGTCATCAAACTAGGCACCTCAATAAGCGATTCAACACCTCCTAAACTTTCGGCCAACTGAAAAATTCTTAGTCTCGACAAAAAAGACTTAACATCATCAATGCCACCCTTCAAAATAAAACTAAGCATTCCACCAAATCCTGACATCTGTTTGACAGCCGTCGCGTAGTAAGGACTCTGAGGATCTCCAGGGTAAAAAACAGCTTGCACTCTGGGATGATCGCTTAAAAATTTAAAAATCTCAGTAGCATTATGAGTATGTTGAGCCATTCTCAAAGCCAAAGTCTTGACCCCACGTAAAGCCAAAAAACAGTCAAATGGACTAGGGATCGCTCCTACCGCGTTTTGCAAAAACAGAAGTTTATCGTAAAGGGCTTGATCATTTAAACACAAGGCGCCGCAAACTAAGTCGCTGTGTCCTCCATAATATTTTGTTAACGAGTAAAGCGTTACATCAGCCCCAAGATCCAAGGGCCTCTGTAGAATAGCCGTGGCAAATGTATTGTCAACTACTACCATCAAACCCATCTCGTGGGCTTTGGAACTTAAAGCCCTTATGTCTAAAACTTTAAGAGTTGGGTTCGTTGGGGTCTCGAAGAGAACCCAACGAGTACTAGGTTGAAATGCTTTTTCCAAATTTTCAACTTTAGAGAGGTCTGCTTGAGTGTAGCTAATGTTAAATTGAGCAAAGACACTTTTGAACAATCTCAACGTTCCCGCATACAAGTCTTGCTCTAAAATCACATGGTCGCCTGCCTGCAGCGTCATCATCAATGTTGCTAAAGCAGCACATCCTGAACTAAAAGCTACGGCAAACTTACACCCTTCGACCCCTGCCAGATTTTCCTCTAAAACGCTTCTTGTTGGATTACCCGTTCTGGCATAATCAAACCTCTCCGGATAGACACCCGGGGCCTCTTGCCTGTAAGTTGAAGTCGCATAGATTGGGGGCATCACAGGATTGTACGAAAAAACTCTAGTGCCCGCGTGAATAAGCTTGGTTTTTATATCTTGCGAGTCTGCCATTTAATTGAAGTATGATAATCTCAAGAGTTAAATCAGTCAAATTTTCAAGAGTTATGAAGTTTGAAAGTATAGAAGACTTAATTGGTAATACTCCGCTTGTCAGAGTTAATAAACTGTGTCGCCATTTTCCCGTAAACGTTTGGGCAAAATGTGAGTATTTTAATCCCGGAGGAAGTATTAAGGATCGTATAGCTAAGAGCATGTTAGACTCTGCAGTGGCTCAAAATAAAACTTTTTCAACCATCATCGAACCTAGCTCTGGAAACACCGCAATTGGTTTAGCCCTACTGAGCGCCATCCGGGGCTTTGAATGTATAATCACCATGCCCGAGAAGTGCAGCAAAGAGAAAGAAATAGTTTTGCAAGCCTTAGGGGCAACGATTTTTAGAACCCGTACCGAAGAGCCCTCTGAAAGTCCGTATAGTCATATTGGGATTGCCTTTAGAATGAAGGAGATGTTGCAGGGTGCTTTTATTCCCGATCAGTACAGCAATGAAGCAAACCCTCAGCATCATTACGACTTTACTGCAGAAGAGATCTTAAGGGATCTGGATGGTAAGATAGATATGTTTGTTGCCAGTCCAGGCACTGGAGGAACTCTGACAGGGGTTGCTAGAAAATTAAAAGAGGTAAATCCAAATTGCATTGTAGTTGCAGCCGATCCTATAGGCTCTATTTTGGGAGGTGGCGACTTGGTAGCTCCCTACAAGGTGGAAGGTATCGGTTACGATTTCTTTCCTAAAGTTTTTGATCCAAGTTTAGTTGACATATTTGTCAAGGTTTCCGATGATGACTGTTTTTGGACAGCTCGCGATTTAATCCGTCATGAAGGCTTTTTGGTGGGCGGATCTAGTGGAGCAAACTTTTTTGCCGCTCTAAAAAATTTACACCGTTTAAAAGAAGGTAGCAACTGTGTAGTAGTTTTCCCTGATGGAGTCAGAAATTATCTGTTCAAATTTGTTTCAAATGAATGGATAGCTGAAAACGGCTTTTTAAAGTTTGATGATTCTTTAAAGCTGAGTGATATTCCTATTGACCCGAAGTTCATTCTCCAAGAATTTTCTGGTAATGAGAGCTGCCAAGAAGTCTCAAAGATTCTACTCCGGAAGAATTTAAGATTTGGCTGTGTTGCTTCCCGCGGCTCTGATTTTGAAGTTTTCTCCTTGAACGAGGCATTGATCTCTGGAGATTTGGTAAAAGACTTAAGAAAATCGAAATGTAGTTTTGTTAATCCGGAGACTCCGGTTAATCAAATCTCGTCACGCCTCCCTGTTTGGACTGAACTCAGAGATCAAAAAATTTTTCTCAACAGAGATTTTCTGGTTAGTTTAAAACATTTATTAAGACAACAATCCAAGCCGCAATTAGCAAATTAACCAGATTACTCACTGATACATTTTTTACAGACTCTCTGATTTTCCCCATACTAGCCAATTTGTACGATGTCAAAAACTCTCCAGCAGAGGTAAAAAAGGATAAAACAAAATAACTAATGCTACCCTTACCTATGTTGAAGCTAACGGCTAAATCATCTCCACTGCTGTCTAAAAGAATGGAGCAAAAAAAGATTCCAACCAAACCACTAATCACCCACATTACAGATCTCTTGTAACAACGGTCGGCAAGGTGAACACCAAAAATTTCAAAAATTCTAAAAATGGACTGCTTCTCAGCCAAGTCAAAAGAGGTTAAATCCAAATTATAAAGCTCATTTTTTAAAGATGACCACTCTTTACCTTCAAACAGTTCATCTAACTTAGCAAGCTCCTTTTTCCCTTCAACATAATCATCTAGTAAAACCAAAAAGTTTTTCAATGAGTCTAAGCCGCTTGACTTTTCTAATTTATTCAAAATTCTGTCTAATTCCTGATGATTAATTTGCGCCAGAGCAGATTTACCTTTACCACTATCCTTCAAGTAATTCTTGTGAAAGTAAAACCAAAAAACTGCAATCACAAGAAAACACCAGAAGACCAGATAGAATTGATTGATCTCCAAAACCCAGTAATACAAATTTGCAATAAAAAGGAAAAAAAGAGCAAAGAAAAAAGTTTCAAGCACCCCAGTCAAGTTTAAACTTGCCCAAAATGAACGGTTCTTAATTTTTATCAAGCCTACTGCCAAAAATGATAAAAAAAGTAAGATTAAATTCATAAGATTGCTTCCCAGCGCAACACTGGGTGCAACATCAAGTGGATCTCCTTTTAAAGCACTAACAGTAGCTACACCAAACTCTGGCAAATTAGTTGCGCTTGCTATTAAAGAAGTTACATACCAAATTGGCACAATTTTAATAACATGTTCTATGAGCTTGTCGAGAAAAAAATCAATTAGAAAAAGACCAACAAAAATCTTTAAAGATATTGCCGCTGCTACTTTTAAGTTAACGTCATAAAAAGGGGCTACAAAAACAACGAGGAAGGCAGTAAACAGGTACCACCTTTCATAAACCCAGCTCATCTCTCAACCTTTTGTGAACGAGCATAATATCATCACAAATGCTGCCTTTAAACTGCTCCAGAAAGTGGTCGTTGTCTAATATTTCATCTTCAAGCTCATCAACGGGAACTTCAAATATCGCCTTGTACTTAGCTCTGTCAAGCGCTAAGCCACTTAAATTAAGATCCTCAAAACGAGGCATTAATCCAAGAATTCCCTCTTGAGCCCCCACCTCGCCACAGACTCTTTTTATCATCCACTCCAAAACTCTCAAATTTTCACCAAACCCCGGCCAGATAAATCCGCCTGTTTCATCTCTTAAAAACCAGTTTACGAAAAAAATTTTTGGTGGGTTAGCAAGATTTTTTAGGACTTCGTGCCAATGGTTTACATAACTAGAGATTGGGTAGCTTAAAAACGGCCTCATAGCAAAAGGGTCTCTTCTGAGTTCTCCTAAAATCCCTTCTTGAGCTGAAGTTTTCTCACTTTTTAGGTTGAGAGCGAAATAAAGAGCCTCCTCAATGCTCCTAGCCTCGAAAACAAGAGGCATTCCTCTAGCTCTCCTGCAGCCAAACAAAATTATATCTACCTTTAAACCATCTGGATTTTTAAAAGCTGGATGGAGAAGCTTACAATTTTCCAAGGGACATGTTACTCGCGAATTAGGGTGAGCCACAGTCGCAGTTTCATCGCCCTGTACTATTTCTCTTTTCCAATTTAGGAGCCGTCTCGGCCTAGTACCTTTCCCTTCCCACCAAGGCTCTAAGGAATCTAGATCTAAGCCTGAGTTTGTGAAAATCGCGTTACCTTTCTGCATAGTTTCAAACAACACTTTGTTCGACACTGGCGATGTTCCCGGCAAAACCCCAAAAAATCCATACTCAGGGTTTACCGCATTAAGATAACCGTCTTTTTGTCTAAGCCATGCTATGTCGTCTCCCACAACTCTCACAGACCAACCTTCAGCCGAATAGCTAGGGGGAGGCTCAAGCATAGCGAGATTCGTTTTACCGCAAGCGGAAGGCAGCGCACCTAAAAGGGTATACTCCCGGTCACTAGGCCTGCTGACCACTGATATAAACATATGCTCTGCCAACCATCCTTCTTTTTGCCCTATCCAAGAAGCCATTCTCAATGCAAAAGATTTTTTACCTACTAAAACATTCCCTCCATAGTTGCTGTTGACTGTAAAAACCAACTGATTTTCAAGATCGTGAACGATATACTTTTTCTGAGGATCAAGCGAGCTGACAGAGTGTAGCCCAAAAACTACATCGCTTGAGGGCTGACTCAAAATTTCCGGATCAATTTTATTTAGAATAGCCATATTTAAAACTACGTACAAAGAGTCTGTGAAAGTTATCCCTTTTTTAGCAAACAAAGACCCTTTTGCTCCCATCCAATAGGGAACTACAAAAACTCTTTTATTTCGATACAAATCCTTAAACTGGCGAAAAACTAAATCCTGAAAATTACTTCTTGAAATGCATCTAATGAAAGGACCTAAACTAGAGTCCGAAATGACATAAGTTGACTCTTCTGTTCTGGCAACATCGCTAGGATAACTGGTAGTCCAGTAACTGTCCTCGTAACAAACTGGCATCCAAACAGTGGAAGAGACTAACTGATGTTTAAAGTCGGTTAGCTGAGAAGAAGATCCATCGACCAGAATAAGCTCTTTAGGTCGAAATACCTCTAAAAACTTTTCTACTCTAGCGTCCACTATCACTCTCGAATCAAGCCCTTTTGAAATCCTCGAAAAACAACTGAGGGATGATGCTTCTCGAAAGACACTAATTTACCATTCAAGTACAAAGTTGGAGTCCCTCTGATGCCAAGTTCTAAACCCTGCTTTATGTGCATATTAAGCGTACTCGAAATTTCTTGATTATCTAAGCACTGTTCAATTTGGGTTCTACTAACGTAGTAACTGAGAAAGGTACTAAGTTCTTCGAAATCCTCGAAATTTTGACCATTTTTGATGAGCCCATCAAAAATGGCATCTACAGTTTTTTCGTCTACACAAAGAAGCAGCTTCGATAACTCGCACGCTAAAGGATGAAGACTTTCTCTTAACGCTTCATTGCAATCTTTATCTAAAGGAAAATAGCGCTTTATAAAAACTGCATCTTCACTTTTAAACTCTTTCTGCCAGTAGACTAGAACATTGCAAAAAAAACAAAGAGGATCTAAAAACTCTACGAAAACATACTTCTTACCTTTAATTAAGTCTTTCTCTTTTTCTGTTAAGATGTGGTTTAAATCTAAGTTTTTGTCTTGGACTAAAATTTCTTTCAGACTGATTTTCTCATCGAACGTAAAAAAACCTAGTTTTAAAGCGTAAGCAACTGTAAACACACCAAAGCTAACTAAGCTAGCTTTAACTAGAGGCTTAAATACCTCAGTTCTATCTTGCCAGCGCCTTAAATTCAGCCCAAGCGCTAGAAAATTTATAAAATTAACTACATAAACTGCAACACAGTAGGGACAAAGAGCTTTTATTACAGTAACGGAAATCCAAAAAAGATAGGCTGAGCCTAATAAAAAAATAAAACTTAAAAAGAAAGCTAATCGAGCAACCAGATAAGGTGTTCCTTTCGTAAAAATAAATAAAGCTAGGAAAAACGAAAAATAAAGTACTCCTAACAGGCTATTATCGATTCCAAAAATCTTTGAGTAATGCGGATAATTTAGAACAGCACCACAAGAGAACAGCTGTCCTAACTCACATAAAGGCAACGATGTTGACGGGCTCTTGAAAACAAGCAGGAAGCTTATAACCAATCCTAATGAACTGGTGACAATGATCAGATACTTCATTCAACCTTTTTAAAGTTTTAGCCTTAATATTCTAAACTAAATGAATGCGACTTATTAAGCACTTAAATGCCTAAATTTATTCTTTTTTCAGCTCTCATATTTGTTATTAACTTGATTTCCAGATCTGATTTATTTAATCCTGACATCCAAATTGATGAACCACACTGGGCTAAGAGAGCCAAGTTTTTTATAAGAGGGGTAACAGAGTTTAATGAACAAGACATCCGCAAAGCTCTGACCCATCCCGGCTTCACTTTTAATGCTTTTATTTTTTTTTCTTCGCCAGTTTGTACAACTTTAAACCTTGATGTACTTGACTGCGGGAGGCTGTTAAATGTTTTTTTGTTCGGGGTTGCTTTGATTTTGCTGTTTCAGTGCTTAACTAAAATCACTTCGGTGTGGCCTGCTTTTTTCTCTACCCTTGCCATACTATTTAGCCCAAATTTCTTTGGGCTTAGTCAGATCAACCACATTGACACCATTCTTTTCTTTGTTATTTGTTTAACCTTTTCACTTTCATTCAAGGAAGATAAGCTACAAAATTGGCTCCTTCAAGGCGCCATTCTAGGTCTAGGGGCCCTAAATAAAATATCCTTTTTTGTTTTTATATTTTCTTTTTTACTCACACAAGTAGCCTTAAAGAGGCCCGTTATAAAGATTTTGACTATCAGCATAGCTTGTCTGCTGACTTTTTTAGTGTTGCCAACCCTTTGGCATCAAAATTACCGCTACTCCCTGCCTCTTAAGCTAGATCCTTCTGTAATTCAAGCTTTTTCCCTCACTCTTACGAGTATATTTTTCGCTCTTTCGGTCTATTTTAGACGAGATAAAAATTTACTTACTATTTGCACCTTGTCCGGTTTAGTTTGCTGTATCTGGCTTATCAAGCCGTTTGTTTTCATCAACCTACTATCTACATTTTGGAGACTTTTTGAGTTAAAAAGCGTTCCACACGAGTTTAAATACGAGAAAAATGCTCTCGAAATCATAACTTCGAACCTTACCTTTTTTGACTTGATAGCTTGTCTAGTTGCGGTAATTATTGGATTAACAAAAATCAGAGAAAAAACCGCCTGTTTCACTCCATTTATACTTTCTTTAGTTTTAGCTATATCAATTTTCTCCTTAGCCTCAAAGTTATCATTCAGATACTTTTTTCCTTTTTTAGCGCCATTGATTGCTGTTGGCTTAGCCTACCCTAGCTCTGTGCGACACTTCAAATGGATGCCTTTTCTTGCATTTGCTTTTAATCTTCTTTCTTGGTACTCAACTAAGCCTTGTTACTTGCATTACAGGAACAGGCTACTTGACCATGAAATTAGAGAAGAAAAGTATCCTACTTGTTATGTGTCACAAGCCCTAAATGAGCTTCCATCTAAAGGGTTTTACTTTGCGGGACAGATAGACTGGCTTAAAGCAATTAATCAAAGGTTGGAAATCAAAAAAAATTTCTCGGCTCTCAGACATCTCGGCAAAGAGGAGTTTATATTGGTAGCTCCTGGCTTTGAAAAAAATTATCTTGAATATTTGAAGACAGAAAATTTAGAAGCTTTCAAGAAATATCAGTTTCAGAACTCTAGACTACTAAAAATTTACAGACGACTACCTATTAAACCCCCAATTTTTATAAGCCCGAAGAGATTGTTCAAAACCCCTCCCAAATGCGTCAAAAAAGAAGCTTTATTTTGTTATGTTTTTAAAAATAACAAACCCGACTTCCATATCTTCTTTGAACCGGGCGTTTACATCATGGAAGGACAGGTGCTTGACTATAATAACTTTTTCGACATCGAGGTACAGCAAGCTAAAATTCTAGAGAAGCAAATAAGATCCGAGGGTGCCCACTTATACTTTAAAATAAAATTTTCTGTAGGAACAAAAGTATTCGTAAGGTTTAGTTTTAAAATTCAAGAAAATTCTCTAGTATCTGGGATTCATTTAAGTTCTGGAATCTAGTCAAATGTTGTTTCAGAATAAAAGCCAGAAAATAAGTGTTTAAATTTTTTAACTCTGCCATCATCAGCGTTTTAATTTTAGCCTGCGCAAGTCACAAAAATGCCGATGTTCCTCAGTTTTTTGATTATTGGGTTCCTTTCAAGTTTGGAAAAACATATCAGGGTCACAACCTAGAAGCTAGTGTGGTAAAAGGGGACAAGTTACTTCAAGAGAAAAGGTACGAGTCAGCTTATGCACAATATAAGGAAGCTTTAACATCGTCCCGTCACACTCTAGATTTGTACCATCGTTTGGCAGTAACGCTTATTTTAATGAAGCAACCGAGGAGGGCTTTAGATATTGCTTTATTTAGAAAATCTAAAGTTTATTTCAAATCTCTAGAAGGACAAATCATCGTCTTGAAAGCTTATCTAGATTCCAATGACTTCAGGGGCGCAGTCGGTATTGCGGATGAAATTTTAAGCAAAACTTCTTCCCCAAGAGTTTCAAGAGTTCTAGAAACACTTTTTTCTGAAACATCAGCTCGATTGCTTCCCAGAGACAGACAGCATCTAACCCATGTGATAAGTCAAACTAAACGTCTTAAAGAACAATTAAAGGTCGAGTCAATAGATTTTAGAAAAGATGACAAAGATGAAGCGAGATATAAAACCAACAGCTCTACCCTTGAAGATTCACGAAGTTTAAACATATGCGCTTTGCTCCCCCTTTCAGGAAAAGCTGAAAATCTCGGAAAAAAGGTGGCAAATGGTTTAAATTTAGCCTTTGAGCTCTTTGCACCAACCGGTCTCGACCTCTTCATAAAGGATACTACATCTAGCTCATTAGAATTTGAGCAAATTTTTGAAAGCTTAAAATTTGAGACCTCATGTCATTTTTATGTTGGCCCATTTTTTTCTGACGCAATCGAAGCATTTTTAAAACTTAACACACAACAAATCCCTGCTTTAACCTTGACCAGGTCAAGCATTGGGTCAGATTTTTTCGTAAATTTTGGACTTTCAACTCTCTCTCAAGCTCTCACTCTTTTAAATTTTTTCCAAACTAACAATTTAACCCGCATTTTTCTGCTAACTAGAGAAAACAATTTCAGCAAAGAGTTCAAGATCGCTTTAAATAACGTGCTGCAAAATTACCCCCAAATTCGAGTTTTAGGAGAGTTTGAACTTAAATACTTCGGCGATCAACCTGCTGCGCAGTTAGAAAAAACTTTACAGAGTCTCAATCCTCAAGTTGTTTTGTTTACACTAAATCTAGCTGAAGCGGCAGACTTTTTTATGAGTTTAGACGAAGAGATAAAAACTAGATTTGTATTTGTTGGAACAAGCATTATAGATGACCAAGATGAAATTCGAAAGTTTTCAAATATTTTTGCAGGTACACTCTACCCTTCCTTTTACCTCAAAAATGAGAGTTCCGCTTTAAATCAGCTTTTTTCAGATGAATACAGAAAAAAATTTGGAGGAACACCGGATATGTTTTCTGCTTTGGGTTTCGACGCAGGTCTAGTGCTAATCTCGACTTGGAAGAATTTAGGGGCTCTTAATAAGTCTACTATACTGCAGGAAGCGCAGAGACTTAGTTTTTTAACCGGGACTCCCTTAGTTTTACCGGATGGAGTTTTTGAGAGATTGTTAAAAATTGTTGAAATCCAGCAAGATGGCTCTTTAAAAAGTGTTAACTAAAGCTCATACAAATCGTCTACCTCTAATTTTAGAGAATAAATTAGTGGTTCTGCCCAGCACTGTAGCCAGCATCTCTGTTACGTCCGAGCTACTGTTAAAAGCTCTCAAGAAGGAAAAAAAAGTTGCAGTTACTTCATCCAAAAAAGAACACAACAACTCATTCGTTGTTTTATGCGAAGTTCTTGATGTTTTTGAGTTGGCTAGTGGGGGGTTTAAAGTGCTTATCTCGGGAAAATGCTTGGGCACCTTAGTTAATCAAACTGTAGAGGATCAGATAAGCTATGCGGAGGTAGCTGTTGTGGATTTTCAGGCCTCTCCAAGAAGCGCTGTTAAAGAGATTTTAAACAAAATTAAAAACCTCACTCACAGACTTATTGAAAAAGAGCTAATTGGGGAGGAACTAATGTTGATACTGAACCAGTACTATCAGAAGCCGCTTGACAGCTGTTTTCAGTTTTTAGCTCAATTATCCCAATACATTAGGTTTGATTACTCTGTCTTAGCAGAGTCCGAGTTCGCTGTTCTGAAAAATATCCTAGGCTTACTCAAAAATATCTCAAAGAATAATGCGCTTCAAATTGAGTTAAACAGGAAGACATCAGATCTCATCAGTCAGAGAGATAGAGAGAGATTCTTAAAGGAGCAACTTAACTTGATTGTTGAGGAGCTAGGATACTATAACTCTAGCGGTGAAGTTTTCAACTTAAAAGAAAAATTAGAAAAACTTGAAATTCCGTCACCCCTAAGAGACGAGCTAGAAAAACAAATTGATAGACTGCAAAAACTTTCACTTGACGCGGCTGAATATAGTGTGTTGAAAGCTTATTTAGATTTTGTTTTGGAGCTTCCTTGGGGGAAATTTACTCAAGATGTTTTTGACATCGCTAAAGCAAAGAGAATTTTAGAAAAAAGTCATTATGGAAAAGAAAAAGTCAAAACTAGGATCCTCGATTTCTTATCAGTTTGCAATTTAACCAAATCTCCTCCAGGACAAATTCTTTGCTTCGTTGGACCACCCGGCGTTGGAAAAACCTCATTTGCTACATCAATTGCAGAGGCTTTAGGCCGCAAATTCGCGCGGGTTTCGTTAGGAGGAATAAGAGATGAAGCTGAAATTAGAGGGCACAGGAAAGCATACATAGGCTCTACGGCTGGACGAATTATTTTAGCGCTGAAAAGCGCTCAAAGCTGTAATCCTGTCATTGTTTTAGACGAACTGGATAAAGTTGGTGTAGACTTTCGGGGAGATCCTTCGGCAGCGCTCCTCGAGGCTTTAGACCCTGAACAAAACAAAGAGTTCGTTGATCACTACTTGGGTTTTCCTTTCGATCTTTCAAAAGTTATTTTCGTTTGCACGGCAAATAATTTAGATACTATACCCCTTCCTCTCCTCGACCGACTTGAAATAGTTGAAATGGACGGCTATAGCCGAAGTGAAAAAGTAAAAATTTTTACAGGACACCTTCTTCCTCAGCAGATGGAGAAGAACGGCATAACTCATATCAAATTAAGCATCACAACCGAAGCTATAAAATACTTGATCGATCGTTATACCAGAGAATCCGGCTTGCGTGGGTTAATTAGGGAAACAGCTAATTTGTGCCGCAAAATTGCAACCCGTTACTTAGACACAAAACAAACTAGATTTAGAGTAGATATTCTAAAACTTCGTAGCCTACTGGGACCAGAAAAATTTAGTCTAGACCCCTTCATTCAGGCTCCAACGGTAGGCGTTGCGCTTGGACTTGCCTGGACAGCTTCAGGAGGCGATCTTCTACCAATTGAAGTTGGCTTCCATGAAGGCAAAGGCAATTTAATACTGACAGGTCAGCTAGGTCAAGTTATGCAAGAAAGCGCGCGAGTGGCTTTTTTTTATATTAAGGCGCATGCCAAAGAGTTTAATATCGATTTGAAAAAACTTAACTGCATTGATATTCATGTGAACGCGATTTACGGCGGTATTCCAAAAGATGGGCCTTCAGCTGGCGTAGTTTTATTGTCCGCCATGCTTTCCGCTATTCAAGGGAGAAAAGTCAAGAACTCTGTGGCTGCTACGGGAGAAATTTCTTTAACCGGAAAAGTTTTAGAGGTTGGAGGAGTTAGAGAAAAAATTTTAGCCGCTCAGAGGTACGGGATTAGAGCGGTTATTTTACCTTCAGCCAATCAAAAAGATGTACAAGAGCTTCCTAAGAAAGAGAGAGAAGAGATGAAATTTATTTTCGTAGACACTATTTCACAGGCTCTCGACGCGATTCTTGCGGAATAGAGTTGTTTAACAAAAATTTTACTATCTGCTCCTCGGCAGCCTCGAAAATTCCATCATGGCCAACATCAGGATACTCGAAGAACAAAAATTTGTCTCCAAACAACCTCTTAAAATCAACAAAATGCTCAAAAGGCACAACAGAGTCTTTCAGCCCATGGGCTATTAAAATTTGAGTTGTTTTTGTATTGGCTAAAAACCTTTTAACTGACATTTCAAGCCTTAAAAAAGGTAAAAAAAACCTATAAAAAGGATGCTTTCGAACCATATCTTCCAAACTAGTGAAGGGCGCCAATAACACCAATTTATCCACTGAGTTAAAACGAAAAGATAAATAAGCACTGGGGGCAGATCCCAGAGAGTACCCTATGATAAATCTAGCCGAGCATTTTTTTTCAAAATTTTTAAATACGGCCTCGGCATCTTGATACAAAGCTTGTTCTGATGGCTTGAAGTTATCCATGTAACCCCTTATAGCTGGTAAGACTAAATTAAACCCCATTTCTTTGAACTTAAAGAACCTCTCAGAAATATTTGGAAGATACTCTGCATTTCCGTGGAAATAGAACAATGAGGGCTTGCTCGCATCCCAGGTCTTTGATACCCAAACAACTAAAGGCACTCCATCTTCGGAAGGTAGAGAAATTTGAGTTAAGAACTCTGGGACTGAATACTTCTGCACTAAAGACTTCAAAACTTTTGTAGAACCCGGAAAAACGAAATCCTCCTGGTATTTATAAAGGTAAAAACCTGTAACCGGATAAGCCAGAATTAAAAATCCGAAAAAGAATAATATAAACCTCACTTAATACTTTAGATTTTAAAATATGTTATGATAAGAGTATAGAAGTGCATCGCAAATTTTTGAGGATTTTGATCTGTTTGGTCACAGCAGTCTTTTGCCAAACCAGAACTGACATTTACGGTTTCAGAAATCATAGAGGAAACATTTTCCAACAGTATGGATCTCAGTTAAGAAGCTCAAGTGTCTTCAGGAATGTTTACGCTCCTTATAGGCACCCTCCTACTTTAAATCGCTCTGCAACAACAGTTTTCAGAAGCCGCAGTTTTCCCGAGCTTCAAAGCAAAAGTTACCGATCCCGATCAAAGAGAGAAGCTGTTACTATTACAACGCAGCAAATTAGAGCAGTTGTAGGAATCGATTAAACTTAACTTTTACCGCAAAAACTAATCACGTGAAGTGCTCTAAATTTGATAGTCTAAACACTTAAAAATCAAAATCCTCAAAATAACTAGAGATGTTCTCGGCCGGGGTCTCTTTGCTTTTTAGAAATTTTGCCACATCTGACTCTTTAAGATAGGTTTCTAGTGCGCCTTTAATTGGCTCCAATGAAATATCTGAGCCTGCAACATAGACTTTTACAACTCCCTCTGGAGGAGAAAAATTTTCTTCCAATGGGAAACTAAATTTAGAAGGATCCGCTTTGATACGCTCGTAAACGGAGAGCATATAATGCTTCCAAACGGGAGCGCTTACTTTTCCTCCTGTCATTTTCTCGCCGAGGGATATTTTTTGATCAAATCCTATCCAAATGCCTGTTGTAAAGTTAGGCGTGCATCCTATAAACCACGCATCTTCGAAGTTGTTAGTCGTCCCTGTTTTACCCGCTACAGCAACCGGAAAATCTTTAAGAATTGTCGCAGTGCCCCTCTTAGCTACTCCTGTCATTACCTGAGTCAAAATAAAAGCCGACTGAGGGCTCACTACTTCTTTTAGGTTGTCAATTAAAGATTGATTGCTATCGTAAATAACCTTTCCGTAGGAAGTTAACACCCTTTTTATAAACCTCGTTGGAGCATATACTCCCTCGCAGCAGATTACACCATAAGCCCGCACCAGTTCTAAAACATTTATGTCGGCGCTCCCGAGAGCAATTGTTAAATTCCTGGGCAAAGGACTTTCTATACCAAGCTTCCTGGCATATTTTATTACCGATTTTGGTCCAATCCTTGCCGTCACTAAAACAGCGGGAAGGTTTCTACTTTGTTCCAATGCTTTCATTAAGGACATTGATCCTTTAAACTCTCCATCATAATTCTTGGGGCTCCAAATAGTTCCGCCAACTCTAAAGGATCGCGGCTCATCTTGTAAGATAGTTAAAGGCGTGTAACCAAACTGATCAATTGCTGCAAGATATACAATTGGTTTAAATGCGCTTCCTGCTTGTCTAAATGATTGAGTAACTCTGTTGAAGTTAGAAACCTGATAACTGAACCCTCCCTGTAGAGCTAAAACTTCTCCACCTTTTGGGTTGATTGTTATACCACCAGCTGCAACCTCTGGAGTCTGAGCCAAAGTCAGCTCATCTTCCTTTAGATCAACTTCAATCACATCAGAAGCTTGGAGGTAAGACTTCACAGGTCTTTTTATTTTTTGTCTATCCTTGGTTAGGAAATTGTTGTACCAAGCATCATCCTCCAAGTTTAGAGTTCTTAATTTGCCCGACAGGTCAACCACTGCCAAAGATTTCGCTGGGTCAACTTGCTTCACTACTGCCAACTTAAATGCGCTTTTGAAGGCTGATAAATCTTCAGAAGGTTCGGACACCTTTCCAATCGGGCCCCTGTAACCGAATTTTTTATCAAGCTCAATTAGAGCTTGTCTTAAAGATCTTTCTAAACTGATTTGCATATCTGGAATAAGAAATGTCTCTATGATTAGCCCTTCAGAATCGATATCTCTATCAGGCAAAACTGATATAGCCTCTTTTCTAACTTCAGCTAGGTAGTAGGGGGCAAAAAAGTAGTTTTGAAAATTGGCTTTATACAACTTGAGCTCCTCTTTGACTGCCCTTAATAATTCAGTCTCTGAGATCCACCCGTTTTTTAGCATCTGATTTAGCACATATTTCTGCCTTTCTTTCGCCAAAACAAAGTTCTTAAAGGGAGAGTATTTAGTAGGAGCTTGGGGCAAGCCTGCCAAGAGAGCGGCTTCAGCCAAAGTTAAATCTCGAAGATCTTTTCTAAAATAATTTTTTGCAGCGGCTTTAACGCCATAAGAATTATTGCCCAGGAAAACCAAGTTCAAGTAAAGCTCTAAAATTTCCTCTTTTTTTAAACTAGATTCGATTTTGTAAGCCAGAATTGCTTCTTGAAGTTTTCTCTGCAAGCTTTTCTCGCGAGTTAAAACAAGATTCTTTACAACTTGTTGAGTGATGGTGCTTCCTCCTTGCTTTATTCTTCCTTCTTTAAGATTTACAAGAAAAGCTCTTAAAATTCCGAGAAAATCCAACCCCTTGTGCTGCCAAAAGTTGGCATCCTCTGCTGCAATAAATGCCTTCACTACTATGTCAGGTATCTCATTGAATTTTGCGTAGTACCGCTGCTCTTTAAAAAACTCTCCTATAAATGTACCATCGTAGGCCAGCACTTTTGTTACGGATGGGAGAAGGTGCTTATCGAAATTTTCAAGAGAAGGTAAACTCTTAAGCACTGAGTTATAAAGCCACAGTGTCAATAACACAAGAGGGATAGAAACTAAGATCAAAAAGTCAAAAGCAAGTCTAAGAACCCAGTGCAAAAAAGATAACATCAAATTAACTGATTATGATTATAAAAAATTGCTCAGTGAGAAACATTTAAATTGCTTCCTTGAATCTGTAAAAAAAAAATTAAGGAAATTTTAAGCTGGGTTTCAAGTTGTCAAGCTAGTTTTTAACAAAGTTCCTTGAGCGCATCTTTTCAAAGCTAAGTTAAGGCTCTTTGTTTTGCGCGTCAATCAAGATCATTGACGAAGCTTTAAAAACCTTGCACTACCAAGCGCTACTCTTATCAACTGTCCGTCTAAGGATGCTCACTGGCTGCCTAAAAGACGTGCATCAAGTGAATTTATTATTTTATCAAAGGTATAAATCTCATTTAAGCAAAGTTGAAAACTTGAGTTTATTAGCTTCTAAAATTATCAAAATTAGAAAAAGCCTGAGCTTCAAACTCTAGAGATGCTTAGAACCAAAGATTTTAGGACTCAGTGAGGGCTTTACTGATTGGGTATCGAAATGAGTCCTAAAAATTGACTGGTTAAGCACCTAGAGTTTTACATCAATATTCATCCTTTAAGGCTCGAAAAAAAAGCTGCTTCTTGAGAAAAACCTGTACCCAGATTGTTTAATGGGCAAAGATTCTCGAGCATCTTTGCAGTAAACTTTTTAAAAAATTAGTTTTTGTTTTCAACACTAAAGCAAGCACAAAGATTGGATGGATTTTACATAACAGGCTGCAGAGTCCAAAAGTTTAGAAAGCCTCTTTGGTATGCGGAGGGCGGGACTCGAACCCGCACGCTTGTTTCCAAGCCCAGGATTTTAAGTCCTGTATGTCTACCAATTCCATCACCTCCGCTTGAACAAAGCCAAATTTTACTTTAAAGTTTTTTGGACTCTCAAACAAGTGGAAGATTTTGATTACATAGTTTACACCGATGGATGCTCACTGGGGAATCCGGGCCCTGGAGGTGTGGGTATAGTAATAATCGACAAAAACAAACAAGAGAGGAGATTGTGCAAAGGTTTTAGTAAAGCCACAAACAATCAAATGGAGCTTATGGCCGTTATTCTGGCTTTGAAGGAACTACCAAATAATTGTAGAGTTTCGATTTTTACTGATTCAGAGTATGTAGCCAACGCATTAAATAAAGGCTGGCTAGCAAAGTGGAAAAGTAATGGCTGGAAAACAGCCGCAAAAAAGCCAGTTAAAAACAAAGAACTTTGGGAAGCGCTAGATCGGGAGCTAAACCAAAAAAAGGTACTTTTCAACTGGGTTAAAGGGCATTCCTCCGACCATTATAACAACTTGGCACACGCGTTGGCTAACTCGGTAGCTCTTAGATTAGGAAACTAAAATTGAAGCATTAGTTCAAAAATTTTTGATATACTAACAGTTAGTGGGGTGAATTTCGATACAGCAGTTTTACATTTTTTAGTTAAGCTTGCCGCTGATTTAAAAGCTTTCTTAGCGCCCTTCAAAATGGCTATTGATTTAGGTTTTTTTGTGAGTCTGTCGATAGGTGTGGCTATTTTAGCTGTTCAAGGTTTAATGCTCGTTTTCCAGGCAGTAAAAGCCCTTTTGTGGAACATAAAATTCTACTCTTCCGAGTTTCCTTTTTACACTTTGCTTACATGCTCCTTGTTTTTCTCCTTCGTCTTGGGAGCAATTCGATACTTAATAAACTTATAACTATTTTAAGCCTCTTGGCACAGCTCTCTAAAGCTTTGAATCTTGTGCAAATTCTCTTAGGCGATTTTCAACCAGCTTTTTTAGGCTTAATTTGAACTCTATAGAATTAAGCACGGCAAACTATCAATTTAGTGGACTAAGGACAAAATAAAAGCGAACCTTAAGAAAGACTGATAAAAATGTAAGCGTGAAAATAAATCAATAATTTAGAATTCATTATTTGTCTTTGCATATTATGTTTAGCCTCGGATTAGCACTAAAGTTTTTTTGACTGATTTTTTGTCAAAAGCCTCTAAACTCTTGCTGCCGCAAGCACTCGTAGACGGCTATTGCAACACAGTTACTTAAATTCAGACTTCTCACCGTACCCTTTAATACAGGAATGAAAACTATTCGGTTTCTCCCTATGCAATCGATTACCTCTTCGGATACCCCAGTAGTTTCTTTCCCGAAAACGAGAACATCATCTAAATGTAGCCTCACCTCAAAAAGTGACCTATTACCACAGGTCTCGATGATCCAATGATTTTTATCTTTATTCCTCCTCCAGTAATCTTCCCAGCTTTCAAACACCTCCAACTTAACTAAAGGCCAGTAATCAAGACCAGCCCTCTTAACTGCTTTAGCGGATATATCAAAAGGAAATGGTCTTATCAGGTTAAGTTTAATGGCAGTTGCGGCGCAAGTTCTGGCGATTGAGCCAACATTTTGAGGAATTTGTGGCTGATAAAGCGTTACTTCCATCTAGGTTTTAAATTATAATCTTCGAACGATATGTCAAGTTTTAAAGAAGGTTTAATACAATCATGGGAAAGATCAGGCAACAGCGGGTTGATCTTTAGAATTGTGGATAAGGAAGGCTCACCCCTACCACCTTTTATCCCGGGACAGTATACAGCCTTAAGCTTGGATCCTTCTGATCCAGATAAGACAAGAGCTTACTCAATATGCTCTTCCGCTGACGAGCCATTCTGGGAGTTTCTTGTTACTCTAGTGCCAGGCGGTTACATGTCCGAACATCTTTTAAAGTTAAAAAAAGGTGATACAATTTTCTACAGAAACAATCCCAAAGGGCAATTAATTTTAAGCAAGCTAAAGCCAAATTTTAAATCTGCAATTTTTGTTGGCACAGGTTCAGGAATCGGTCCTTTTAGATCGATGTTGCTAGCGATTTGTAAAGATAGCGGGCTGTCCAAGTTAAACCTTACCCTGCTGCAAGGAGCTAGGTACTCATCAGAGCTTCATTATCATAATGATTTTCAAATGTTAAGCCAAAAACTAAATCTTGATTACAGAAAATTTATATCCAGAGAGGTGCCATCTTCAGGTATAACAAACGCTGTCAAAGGAAGAGTGACTGATTTTTTTACCCCTCAAACCTTACAAAACTTTCCGCCTGATAGTTCTGTGGTTTTTTTATGCGGAAATCCATCGATGATTGATGATGTAAGCGCTATTTTGGAGCCATATGGATTTAGCAAAGAAGCCTCAAACTTAGTCTTAGAATCTTACTGGTGACAGAAAAAATTTGCTCTTCTGGTAAACTGAAGGCTAAATTTCTATAATAATATAAAATTTTTTGTTATGCGATTTTTATTGCTAGCTTTTTTAGGGTTTTTGCTAGGTCAGGTAGAATTAAATCAGACTTTAAGCGATTTAAATATTCAAGACTTTAAGGGGCAGACGGTTAATGTAAACGGAAAGTTTACAATTTTTGAGTGGACAAATTTTAAGTGTCCGTATGTTAGGAAACACTATGATTCAAAAAATATGCAAAAGCTTCAAGAAAAAGCTGCCGCTGAGGGGTTTTTGTGGATTACGGTGTTATCCTCTGCCCCTGGTAAAGAAGGATACTTAAAACCCGAGGAAGTTGAACAAACCTTGCAAAAAGAAGATTGGAAGGGCTCACATTTTGTTTTAGATCCGGATGGTACTCTCGGTAAAAAATTTGGAGCAAAAACAACTCCTCATATTTTTATTCTTAATGATAATTCTCAAGTGATTTATAAAGGAGCAATCGACAGCATTCGTTCTACAAAACAATCTGATATTGAAAAAGCTGAAAATTATGTGCTTAAAGTTTTGCAGCAGTTTAAAGAAGACAACTTCACCCCATTTGAAACAAAGCCGTATGGCTGCTCAGTTAAGTATGGAGGTTGGTGGTAAATTCTCCAAGAAATTTTAAAGCTTCGAGGCTATTGAACTTGTTCTTGATCTGTTAACAAACTTCTGCTATAACTCACTTTAGTATTAATTTATTTAAACTTTAAAAAAATAGCATAAGCCAAAGCTTGTTAGTGCCTTTTAAAGTAGTTTAGTAGTAACAAAAATAGCCAGTGAAATAGGCAGTAAGTCTGATGCTTCTTGGAAAAGTTCTGTAACAGTGCCAAACTAACCTCTGAATCAAAGTAATTAAAAATAGTTTTTTTAAAACTTACATCCTTCACGCTAAACTGTGTTTCGTTTGTTGACTCTAGTCTTCAGTCACAAACTCACTTAAATACAAACCAAGCGGAGCCGAAATTTTTGTAAACTAGAACTGAGACTGAATTTTCTGTGAACTGGAGAAGAAGACTAGCCCAGAAACTTTGCAACACTTACACCAACTTAGATCGTAATGGACCTTTAAGCAGCAAAATAAGGATTTGAACGAGAATGTTCTCCAGTATCTGTTTGCTGTGACATTAATAAGTTGAATTTAAAAGCCAAATTCTGACTTGAAAAGGGTTTAGCTAGCCTTAACTGGAATGTGGATTAAGCAAGTACTTAAAAAGCTGAAAAGTACTTGGATAGAAAGCGCTAGTAAAAAAATAAAATTAAAAGCTTTAACTAAAAACTCACACCATTTTTTTCATGAGGACCTTGAATAAAGCAAACTCAAAAAAACTCTTAAGTAGTAGCCTATCTGTAAACAGGTAACTAAAACCGTCTCTTTAAGAACACGCTTCTTCGATTGCCAAAAAACTAATTTACCCCTCTACAAGAAACTAAGTTTACTTACACCTAAGAAGCCCTCACCCCTTATTACTTATTTGAAATTCAGAGACACAGAAAGCATTTACAGAGTACCCTCAGCTATGTTGAGACTCTAACTAGCCCGAAGGTTTAAATTTAATTGCTAAATTACAAATAAGTAAACTTAAGCTGACGTTTTGAAGGTTAACCTAAGCAAGAATTGGTGACCTAGCAAACTTAGGCTTCATTTGCTAAAGTTGCTAGTTGGTTTGCAATAACACTTAAGCGGAGCTTTGAGCCCCGCTTTTAAAAACTTTTAGGGCTTGCAAGCTATGTAGAAGTAAGCCAGGTTAGAATCTAAAGAAACATCTCTATTAGGGGTATCGGTTTCCAAATAAAACCAATCTACTGGAGGGTTCTGGCTGCCTGAAGCCATACAAGAAGACTGCCCTTCTGCTATTTCACAAACACTAGTTAAAGGTAACACCTGATCTGGATTATTTTCTCTAAAACCTTTCAATTGAAATGTTCTTGAGGCTTCCTCGTCCGGAATTGAAATAATAGGGTTACCTAGCTTGACTTGTAACATCCACGTTCTACACCTAGCAAAATTAGGATACTTTGTTGTATCGCCTACTGAATCACCTATATAATCCGGTTCCTAAACTGTTATGCCAAACTGAAGCTGCACCTTCCTGGGTCCTGATAGCCGAGTACCAAGTAACGCTTGTGAAGTATGCATAAAGTTAAACGGTAACCTTGCCAAATTGAAATCTAGATTTTTACCGCTCAATTTAAGAGTGCGAAAGCCTGTCGGACACCGACCACGAAAAAATGTAATAGTTCCTCTATTTTCACATAGTTTGACACCTGAGTCAGCCCTAAGATCCATAGGACTATAAAACACATAACTTGCTACAAAAACTAATGCTTTCAAAAAAAAGTAAAGCCTTTTAATAGCGATTTCAGACTTACTGGAAATGTCAATTCCTGGCAATACTTTTTTTACTTTGCTTTTATCTTCTCAATAAGCTTTGAAGTGCTTTTGCCTTCAACCAAATTAAAAACGCTTATAATTGGCTTAACCTCAAGTTTATCCAACCCATCCAACTCAACAAGCTTATTAACAGTATAATCTCCACCTTTTACAAAAATTGTGGGCTCAAGCAGCCTTAAATTTTCAAATTGATTTGTTTCATTAAAAAGAAAGCAAGCATCAACGTATTTAATTGAGTCAATTATCTCTAACCTTTCAAGCTCAGGTGTTAAAGGTCTATCTGGACCCTTAAACATTTTTACTGAAACATCGGAGTTTACAGCCACTACTAAAAAATCACATAAGCTTTTGGCATAAGCTAAATATCTAATATGACCTACATGTAAAATATCAAACACTCCTCCAGCAAGCCCTACAGTTTTGGCTCTAGTTTTTAGCTCTCGAACTACGTTTACAAGTTCGCTTCGATCCGAAAATATCATACAATAGCGAGTATCTTAACCATTATAAAAAAATCAATGTTAAAAAAGCCCCAGTTGAAATTATCTAGCTCTTATTTTCCAAATGAAAGTTTATTATTCGGACTAAATTTTATGGATCTATCTCGTTTAGCTTCTACCAAAACAATTAACCACAGAAATTTTTTAACGAGCTAGAATCGTAGTCCAATACTTTTTTTAAGCCTCTTTGGTCTGAATCTATTTTTCTAAGACTTAATATCGAAGATCGCTTCAAACAAACAGTAAATCAAAATATAGCTCAAAATTTTTGAAATCATTGAAACACACAAAAGTATTAATCAGAAATTGCGTTTGATAATTGAAAAAATACTGTTCCTTAAGTAGCAGCTTATTATTGCTGAATTTTGACCCAGTTTCGATATATTTGACTAAGACTCACATCAATTCTAAGAGCCTTAAACTTTTTTTTTGCTTGTGTTTGCCGTTTTAATGGTTCATTTAGCATATGCCATAGTTGGTGGCGTTAGCAATTGAGCTTTAAAACTCTGCGCCTAAAGAAAAATTTATAACAAAATCGTCATCCCCCGCGCGTTTATCAAGCGGAAAACCTATGTCAAGCCCAATAGGGCCTATTGGAGAGAACCATTTTATTCCTGCTCCATAAGCCGATCTTAAATCGTCTAATTTAATAGACTTGTCATCATCAAACGCCTCCCCTATATCAAAGAAAACATTGAAATCTAACTTTGCTTCCTCTGATATTGGAACAAAAATCTCGGCGTTGTTTATAAGCTGCTTAGCTCCTCCATACTCACTTTCCCCCTCCCTTGGACCCATTGAACGAGGTTTATAGCCTCTAACGGTTTTGCTGCCCCCAGGAAAGTACCTTTTATGCAAAGGATAAGGGCCGTCTATGCCTTTCCCAAGATCAACACTGGTTCTTAAGTTGAAAACAACTACTTTTTCCTCTTCATCCCCAAACACAAAAACTGGTTTATAAAGGCTATTTTTAAAAGAAACCGTTCGATATTTTAAATCACCACCTAAGGAATGTTCTAAAAGTAACGTTTGGAAACTGCCTTTAGTAGGCCTAATTAATTTATCGAGAGTCGTTCTTTTCACCTCGACCCCCACAGAATTAACCCAATTTTTACCTTTGAAAGTTTTAATTAGTTTGGCTGCTTCATCTTTGATACTGTCTACTTTCACCTCTCGTGAGTCAAAAATTAGCCTAACAGAAAAGTCTTTCGTCCACTCGATTTCAAGCCCTTCAAAGTCATAACCAAAACTTACCCTACCTCCTGTTTGGTATAGCTTAAAATCGTCAAAGTCTCTACGAAGCCTGAAAGCATTAAGCGATCCTGATGTAAAAGTGTTAAAGAGCCTTCTTTCTGAAACTCTAAAATCAAAAGCATCAAACTCCCGCCCTAAACTTAAATCAAGGCTAACACCTATTCCAGTTCCAAAAAAATTTTGCTCTGACGCTCTAAAACGGGCGAAAAGATTGTCTAAGGTTGAGTAGCCTGCAGAGATCGAAAGACGACCAGTTTGGGTTTCTTTAACCTTGAAATTAACATCAGCAAATTCTTCTGAAATTTTGGAAGGAAACACTTCAAAATCAACGCTTTCAAAAAGCCCTGTTCTAAGAAGCCTTGTTTTTGTTCTTTCTAACTTAGTCTGGCTAAATTGCTCACCCTCTGTAACTCGCAACTCTCGTCTTAAAACATAATCCCTGGTGTTCTGGTTGCCTTCAAATTTAACCCTTCCTAATTTGTACTGGTTGCCCTTCTCTACCCTGAGCCGTAGATTTACTAGTTTTTTTTCTTTGTCAAGCCTAATCTCAGGTATAACATTAACAAAGGCATAACCTTGATCTTTAAACTCCAAGCTTAATTTTTCAACAAAATCTTTAACTTTCTTACCATCAAAAGGCTCTCCAGACTGAAATGGTAGTTCTTTTTCTCCCTCCCATAAGATTTCTCCAAACTTGTACCTGTCACCTAAAAAAACGTTAAAAACGACTTTGGTTTTTTTATTAATTTGATTAAAAGTTGCCTCGCAATTTCCGTCGAAATAGCCAAACAACCTTAAAAGCTCGACTACAGCACTCCTGTCCTTTTCTAAAATCTGCTTGGACAGATATCCTTCGCCAGTTAACCACGATAACCACCAACGATGGCGAGTTGTAGAGATAGCTTCCTTAACTCTTTTTAGTAGCGCTTTAGGAGCTCCTTCAGCTTCAGAGTATTTAATTTCAACTGATTCAATTTTAATTCTGGGCCCTCTTTTAACCTCTGCCACTAAAATAGAACCTTCTCGCGAAAAATTCACATCAGCGTATGGATAGCCTTTTTTGTCAAACGCTGCTTGCAGCTCTTTTATTAAAGCGTCCTTGGTTTCCTGAGAAAACCTTTTGCGAGTGTATTTAGAAATTATACTTTGCCGATCTTCTGATGAGAGTTTATCTGCTCCCTTAAGGGTAACTTTATGTATTAAATCAGCTTCTTGTAACTTGAGTTTAAACAGGCCTTTCTTGTTATCATAGTAGTACTCTATTCGATCGAAATAGCCCGTTTTAGCTAAAAGTTTGATTGATTCAGCTATGTTTTTTTCATCAAAAACAACAGGCAGATAAGGCCTAAGCTCGCTCTCTGAGATCGCCTTAAGACCTTCAATCTCTAGGGGCTGAGAAATTAAAAAAAAAGTCAGGGCAACGAAAGACTTAGCAAATTTTAACATACTCCAGCAATCCCTTTGGTTTAAGCTGTAGTATAACATCGAAACTCTTAGCGAACTCAATGTTATGGGTTACGAAAATCGCGTATTTACACTGTTTTGCGAAATCAAGCAGCAGTTTTGATACTTCGGCTGCAGTTTCAGGGTCTAAATTCCCTGTAGGCTCATCGCAAATTAAAATTTTTGGCTTAGTTATTAGCGCTCTAGCAATTGCAACTCTTTGTTTTTCTCCTCCTGAAAGCTGTTCGGGGAACTTGTTAACATGAGAAGAAAGCTGAACTTGCTCTAAAATTTCCAAAGCCACCTTTTCTGCCTCTTTATATGTATGTCCTTGAAGCAAGAGAGGGAACATGACATTTTCTTTTGCGGTAAACTCTTCACAAAGATTATGATTTTGAAAAACTAAACCCACATTGTTTAACCGAAAGCCAGCATTATCATCTTTAACTGCTACTCCATCAACAATAACACTTCCCGAGTCAGAAAGCTCTAGGCCGCAAATCATCATAAGCAACATAGTTTTTCCTATTCCTGATGGACCTGTTATGCAATAACGCGTGTGAGGTTTAAAACTGAAATTTAAATCCTCAAAAAGAGTTATTTGAGCACTGGCTTGATAGAACGTTTTTCGTATGTTTAAAAGCTGAATCATTGTCTTAGAATTTGCGTTGAGTTAAGTTTTGATAGCCTTTTTACTGGGTACACAAGGCTAGCAAGGCAAATTAAGGTTGATACTAATCCAACAAGCAGATAATTTTTAATGCTAAACTCTATTGGAAGCTTGGAAATTCCAAACACTCGCTCATCCAACGGAAACCCATAAAAGTCTAAAGCTAAGCATAAGCAAAGCCCTACTACTAGCCCCACAAAAGTGCCGCCTACTCCTAAAACAGCGCCTAACAGGATAAAAATTTTTCTTAAAGCTTTATAGCTAGCTCCTAGAGCAACAAAAATTGCTAGCTCTTTTCTTTTTTCTAAAACGAAAAGCACCAGAGCAGATAGAATAGAAAAACTAGCAACTATTATTATTAATGTTAAGACTATGAAGTAAACTGTTTTCTCTAGCTGCAGCGCATTCCAAAGTGGCTCATTAAGCTCTATCCACGTAGTTACTTTGTAAGGCAAGGAGTAAGTATCTAAAATCTTTTTGATCTCAAAAGCTACAAGATCAACTTTAAACGGCTCTCGCAATTTTAACTCAAGACCAGCTGAGAAAGCTGAAAAAAATTTCTTAGCATCGACTAAAGAAATATTAGCTATGAAATCGTTGTCAGAAGGCATGTCAAGCACTTTCAGCGTTTTAGTGATCGGCGCTGATCCGAATGGACCTATTGAAGTTTTAGTCGAGTAAACCTTAACAGAGTCATTTGGCCTGACTAAGAGATTGAAGCGGAGTGATCGCGGCAAAGCAATGAAACCTTCACCAAGTGCATCATAACCTTTCAAGAGGACCGCATGAGCTGATTGTTTTGATTGAACGAGCCCAGCTGAGAGAATAAAAGGACGAATTTGCAAAATCTCCGTCCTAAGCTCAGGATTATCAGAAATCCAAGCCTTAGCTTTCTCAGTTTGATTAATATCAAGCTCGATTGTAAGGTGCGGGGTATTTTGAAGGAGCTGAGCTCTAATCTCTTTCTGAAAGCCGTTCATAATTGAAACCACCGAAACAAGAACAGCATTTCCTAAAACAACGCTCAAAAAAGCTATAAACACCATTATTCGAAGGAACGACTCTTGTTTAGAGGATAAGAGGTATCGCGAGACAACGAGCGTGTAAAAATTCACAAGTTTGATTTTAAGGTTTGGAAAGATTCATTGAAAGCTTGGATTTGCTTTTTTTGCACTGATTTTGTAGCATTAAAACAGTGTATGGCTCTTACTCGGTCACAGAAGGAGGCTTTTGTTCGAAGGATTAGTCAAGAAGCAAAAAATGCTTCAAACATATTATTGTTAGATTTTTCTGGCTTAAACGTGCAAGAGGTATCTTTGCTGCGTAGAGAGGTAAAGAAGGAAGGTTGTGTTGCTATGGTAGCAAGGAATAATCTAATTCGGCTAGGTTTAACCGAGCGTTTCCAGGATGGAGGTGTTGACGAAAGTGAGTTAAGTAAGTTTTTCGAAAGGCTAAAAAATTCCACAATGGTTGTTTTTGCCAAGTTAGATCCTATAAAGCCTGTTAGGGTCATTTTTGAAAAGCTGGATGAACTTAAAGGAAAGTTTAGTATAAAGGCCGCTTTTTTTGAGGCAAAAGCGTTTTTAGGTAAAGATTTAGAAAGTTTAAAAAATTATCCTTCAAGGGAAGAGAGTTTAGCGAAGCTTCTGCAGCTTTTAAACTCTCCTGCCCAAAGATTGTTAGCTTTACTTAACCGTCCCGCGCAAAATGTTTTAACCGCCCTAGATCAAATAAGCAAAAGAGCCTCCCAATAAAAACGGATTAGGAAGCTGGCAAAAAGGGGTAAAAAGAAAATTTAAATATTTTCTAAACTTTTAGGCCTGAGGTTACGATAAAATACACAAATATACAAATATGGATTGGCTCAATGCTGGAGCTCTTTCATTGATGCTGATGATGTTAGTAGGAACTTTTCACTTAGGGGCTATTCTTACTGGAGAAATGGGAACAGTAGCGAGACATGCAGCTAACTTAGTCGTTATTCAACCATCGAGCGGAGAAGTAGAGCTTCCAAGTTATGAGTCAGACTCAGTTAGCTCCAAAGCAACCTTAGAAAAAAAGGATGGTTCTTCAGGGCGGGGTAATCAGCCGGCTAGTGAAAATCATTGTAGACAATTAGGTGGAAACTATTACGAAGATAATTGTTGTTCTGGTCCCGAC